>Ga0207713_1003406_pt1 | contig 10870 bp, 8 predicted proteins | sample KBSS64metaG_FD_184404 | JGI IMG/M metagenome (GOLD analysis project Ga0207713, IMG submission 184404) | Switchgrass rhizosphere microbial communities from Kellogg Biological Station, Michigan, USA - KBS S6-4 metaG (SPAdes) (version 2) | ecosystem: Host-associated > Plants > Roots > Rhizosphere >...
AGTTCGAATAAAACAGTATGTTTGCTCATTAGTTTTTCTCCGCCTTTGCTGCTTCACTTTCAGCTTGTGCTTTTAGCTGTGCCAATACTTCATCACGTAAGTGTGGTTCTGCCATTGGGAAGCCAAGCTCTGCACGTGCTTGTACATAACTTTGTGCAATTGCACGCGCCAAAGTACGTACACGTAAAATGTAACGTTGACGCTCAGTTACAGAAATTGCGCCACGTGCATCAAGCAAGTTAAAGGTATGAGATGCTTTAACCACTTGCTCATAAGCAGGAAGAGAAAGTTTTGCTTCAATTAAACGGTTTGCTTCTGATTCGTAAAAATCAAACAGTTCAAATAGTTTTTCAACTGGAGCGTATTCAAAGTTATAAGTCGATTGCTCAACTTCATTTTGATGGAATACGTCGCCGTAAGTCACAGTACCGAATTGGCCTTTCGTCCAAACAAGGTCATAAACCGAGTCAACACTTTGAAGGTACATTGCAAGACGTTCTAAACCGTAAGTGATTTCACCTGTTACTGGGTAACATTCAACACCACCGACTTGTTGGAAGTAAGTGAACTGAGTTACTTCCATACCGTTAAGCCAAACTTCCCAACCTAAGCCCCAAGCACCTAGCGTCGGAGATTCCCAGTTGTCTTCTACGAAGCGGATGTCGTGAGTAAGCGTATCAATCCCGATTGCTTTTAAAGAATCAAGATAAAGTTGTTGGATGTTGTCTGGGTTTGGCTTAAGTACTACTTGGAACTGGTAGTAGTGTTGCAAACGGTTCGGGTTTTCACCATAGCGGCCATCTTTTGGACGACGTGAAGGTTGAACGTATGCAGCATTCCAAGTTTCTGGCCCTAAAGCACGTAAGAATGTTGCGGTGTGGAATGTTCCAGCGCCCATTTCCATGTCGTAAGGTTGTAATACGACGCAGCCTTGTTCGGCCCAGTAGTTTTGTAGGGCAAGAATTAAGCCCTGAAATGTATCAATATGCGAGATGGCGCGACTCATGTAGCATCCACGAATTTATGAGAAAAATTGCCCCTAAGTATAAGGATTTTGTAGGGGAGTGGCAAAGGCTAGTTTGGGAATTTCAGATTTGATTGTTTAGCTGCTTTTTTTAAAGTTTTGAGTAGTAAAATCCAGTAAGTGATAGCAAAAATTAAAGAAAAACAACTGAAGAAAAATAAGCCTTCTAATGGCATTAGTTCCCATGAGTCGCGAAAAAAAATTATTAAGATATTAGGTATTAAAAAGGTGAGAATAATTGCACTAGCAAGGATAGAGAAGAAATTAAGGAAATTGAATTTCAACAAGAATAATTGTAAAAAATATGCAGGTATAAAAACTAATACGTAATAAATTACTGTCATGAAAAGCAAAATTATAGGAATATCTCCTATAGTTCCAAAAGCAAATCTTCCGTAGATAGTTATGTGGCCTAATAATAGGAATAAAGCAATTATATATAGGTGAATCGGTGTCATGATTAGACAATGCCAAATTTGATCTTTATCTGGATCTAAATTTTGAATGAAAATTTTAAAATTAGATTTTTTCATATAAATCAATATGAGTCTGATTATTATAACTATGTATAGCATGAATAAAATTTAATGTATTTGGAAATGAGATCAAATCAAAATGTCTAATTAATATATTCCAGCTTATAAGAACTCTATATTCAAAGAGCAGAGCATTCATTCAATGTTTATGTTCTGCTCTTTGGATTTAGACTGATAAGTAACTGTTACAGAATTTTTGTTATATTGAGCCATATTAAAAATTATAGAATCGAGAAGAAATTATGTTGAAATTTTGCTGCAAACTTATTGTTTTATCTAGCCTTTTTTGTAGTCTTTGGCTATACGCACAAACCGACACTGATGAGCAGGATGAATATAACCAATGTGTTGATCAGACCATTAAGGAAATGCAGCTTGAAAGCATTAATAACATGGTCGTGCATCGTTGCTCTGAACAAGCTAAAAAGACTTATGAAGAAAAAATTGTTGCTCTCATTGATCAAATTCGTGCACAAAGCGAAGAATATCAACAGCCAGAACGTTACCAAGATATTTTAAAGTCTCAGAGACTTTGGAAGGCTTATGTAGATCAGGAATGTAATAATGCAGGTTCATACATTGGCTCACCGATGTATTCATATTGCCGAATGCAAGAGTATGCAGCGCGTGTAAAACAACTAGAAGAATACGTTAATTAAGACAGATTATTTTAGACGTCACCTCATGACGCATAGCGTACTTCACTGGATTAAATTTAAGAATGCAAAATGATATTTTTTAAACGATGCCATAAATGAGTCGTTTGATATGTCTGATCGCATTCGAGAAAAACTACAGATTCTTGCTGATGCTGCAAAATATGATGTGTCTTGTTCATCAAGTGGCAGTGACCGTAAAAATAAAGATAAAGGTCTAGGAGATGCCAGTCATTCAGGTATTTGCCATAGCTATACCGAAGATGGCCGTTGTGTATCTCTCTTAAAAATTCTATTTAGCAACGTATGTATTTTTGACTGCGCTTATTGTGTTTCACGTCGTTCTAATGACGTTCAACGTGCAGCATTTACGGTACAAGAGGTGGTGGACTTAACCATTAATTTTTACCGCCGTAATTATATTGAAGGTTTATTTTTAAGTTCGGGCATTTTCAAGTCGGCCGACCATACAATGGAACGTATGCTTCAAGTCGTGAAGAAGTTGCGCCTTGAAGAAAACTTTAATGGCTATATTCACCTAAAAACCATTCCGGGGGCATCGCCTGAACTGATCCATGAAGCAGGTTTATATGCTGACCGGATGAGTATTAATTTAGAGATGCCGACCGAAATTGGGTTAAAGACTTTTGCACCGGAAAAATCACATCAAGAAGTACAAAAAGATTTAGGTTTGGTTCGTGACAGACTTATTCAGCTTAAAGACGAACGTCAAATTATTAAGCATGTGCCGAAATATGTACCAGCAGGGCAGACCACCCAAATGGTGGTGGGTGCTCATCAAGAGTCAGACCAAGATGTCTTGTTTATGGCAGATAAGCACTACAAAGAATTTAAGCTCAAACGAGTCTATTTTTCGGGTTATATTCCAATTAATACCGAAAATAATTACTTGCCAGCAGTCGGTTCTGCACCGCCGTTACTTCGGGAAAATCGACTCTATCAGAGTGATTGGTTGATGCGTTTTTATGGCTTTCAGGTCAATGAAATCGTCAATGAAAAACACCCAAATTTGGATCTTGATGTAGACCCGAAATTAGGCTGGGCTTTAAGGCATCCAGAGCAATTTCCAGTAGATTTAAATCATGCCGATTATCAAATGATTTTGCGTGTACCAGGGATTGGGGTGAAATCGGCCAAGAAAATTGTACAGGCTCGCCGTTTTGGAAAAATTCATACCGATTTACTTAAAAAGTTAGGTGTTGCCTACCAGCGTGCAAAATTCTTTATTCGCTGTGAAGACAGTCCAAAGTTTCAAAAGGAATTATCTTCAAGTTTTATTCGGCAGCAGATTTTAACGCAGGGTTCATCGAAATATGTACAGCAGCTTTCGCCACAATTAAGCCTTGGGTTTTAGCCATGTTTAATGATGAGGTAGCTTACTATTTTGATGGCTCAATGGTCGGACTGCTCAGTTGTGTATTTCGCGCATTTCAATTCAAAGAATTACAGGTCAGACTCTGTTTGAATGATGCGGCTCAACATGGTTTATTTGCCGATAAAATTGAGGTTTCAAATAACGAGCTACATGCCGAACGTGTGTGGTCCGCGCTGCAAAAAAAGCTTTCTTCGTCTTCTTTAAGGCAATTTTATTTTACTTATTTATCTGAGTCTTTAGATGCCTATCAGCATTTATTTAATTACTGTATTTACGTTTTTACTAGTCACTCCTCGATAGAAAAAGATTATTCGCACCCAAGTGTTTTGGCAATTTCACAATGGACGAAAAAGGTCGGGCGAGAGAAGCATCGGATGGAAGCTTTTATTCGTTTTAAGAAAACCAAAGATGAACTGTTTTTAAGTCTGGTACGTCCCGATTTTAATGTTTTACCGCTCATTCAGCCGCATTTTAAACGGCGTTATCAAGATCAGCGTTGGCTCATTTATGATGAGAAACGTAAGTTTGGACTTTATTATGATTTAAGGGAAATACATGAGGTTTCGCTTGAAGCTTCTGAGGTTGACCGTAATTTAAATAACGGAATGAGCCAAAGCTTTCAGCTGGAGTTAGATGAGCAAGAAATCTTATATGACCAGCTTTGGAAAGATTATTTTAAGAGCGTAAACATTACGGAACGTCAGAATATAAAACTTCATGTGCAATATTTGCCGAAACGTTATTGGCGCTACTTAAATGAAAAATTGATTGAATATTAAAGTTTTAAAATAACAAAAGATAATTCAACAGGGTTTCTTATCTTTGAAAGATATAATTTAAATGCATTTTATGTGGCTTTGAGCGTATACTTTTGCCCGTTATAAATAACGGCATATCCCCAAAGGTGTACTGTGAGTGTTATACAGCGAGAATGGTTACAGATTTTAAAACCAAATTTTAAGGTTTTACCCTTAAAAGAACGGTTGCTTTGCGGTGTTGGAGCACTGTGTGGTTTAGCAATTTCTTCTTTAATTAGCTGGTATGTTCTAGGTGGAATTAATGCCTGGTACATTGCACCCATGGGAGCTTCATCTGTTCTCTTATTTGCTGTGCCAACCAGTCCATTGGCTCAACCATGGAATGTGATTGTTGGTAATACGCTCGCTGGAATTATTGGAGTTGCCTGCGCACAGTGGATTCCTGATTTAACTACTGCTTTTAGTGTCGCAGTGGGCTTTGCCATATTCTTAATGATGACCACTGACTCTTTGCATCCACCAAGTGGTGCAGTCGCGATTACGGCCGTATTAGGTGGGGCTGCAATTCATAAATTAGGCTTTTATTTTATTTTTTATCCGGTTCTGCTCAACTCTTTACTTTTATTGGGTTTTGCTGTCTTTTTTAACCGTTTCATTGGACGACATTATCCAGTTACTGCACGTCTCAATGAGCGTAGTAAAGACCCAACACCGACTCAAAAAGTATCGATTCAGCCTAAAGATATTGAATACGCATTAGAGCACCACACTGAATTGCTAGATATTAGCCAATACGATTTAGAAAAAATTATTTTAGATGCACAAGAACATGCCAACGAACGCATAGTCAATCAATATACCTGTCAGGATATTATGAGCCGTGATGTGATTAAGCTGCATGAAGATGATGATATTCATCAGGCGCTGGATAAGTTCAAGCATATTAATCTCATGAGCTTACCGGTGGTAAATGCTGACAATCATCTAGTAGGAACTTTAGCTTTATATGAAGTTGTGGAATGGTTTAAAGGTGCAGCGGACCCAAGAAACTCTTGGCAGCATTATGTGAAACAGATTATGAGTCATAGAGTGGTGACAGTATTGCCAACACAGCCTATTCAAGATCTAGTGCCTTATTTTGTCGAAAAATCTTTTAATTATATTCCAGTGGTCGAGGAGCGGAAGTTAATCGGAATGATTAGCCGCGCAGATATGATTGCTGCCTTACAACAACAGTTAAACCGTAAAATATAATCTAAAAAACAGAGCAAAAAAAGCTACGGTTGATTAGGGGATGCAACCGTAGCGACCAAAATTAATTAACGTGTTTGCTCTTCATGTACAGTTCGGACGGATTGTCGATAGCCTTCAATATGTTCTGGCTGTTTTTTCGGAATGACTAACCACAAAACCAGATAAACTAAGATTCCGGGAAAGGCCGCACTCATAATTGAAACCACAACAAAAATAATGCGTAGTAAAGTTACGTTCCAACCAAAACGTTCAGCAATACCACCCATTACACCGGCGATCATGCTATGTCGGTTCGAGCGATATAAACCAGAACTGGCCATCTAATTCTCCTTAAAAATAAAAAGTTACAAGGAATTGCTTATTCTCTTGCTTAATAAAAATATGGAGACGAAATAACGGGTTTAAAGTCTTCTAACAAGTAAAATGGTTAAAATATGTAAAGGATTAGAATGAAGGAAACCAACATCAACTAAAATGCACCCTTTCAGGGCTTAACGGTTTATCGCATCAATTGGCTCGTGCCTGAAATGAATATAAACATGGCTGTTGCTGTTATCTGTGAATAATGTATATGTCTTTGAAGCGGTCTAAGTTTTTAGTTAAGCATTTGGTTGTAGGGACTATGATGTGCCTGACATTTAGTGCTTGCGACATAAACCATACCAACTCAAAAGATCACTCTAGTGCAAGTTCTAATTCTACCGATGAAGAAAATTTAATAAAAAATAGTACATCTACAAAAACATTAGATTATGTGGCGGGACGTACTTTTCTACCTGAAGAAAATTTAGATCAAACCAAAAAATTAAGCGCAATCTCATTGCAATATGTAGGGCGATATAACACCCGAATTTCATGTGAGGATGCGTTTGCCGATTGTGAGTCTGGAGAGGCAGAGTACATTTTAAATTTATTACCCAATGGATCGGCTTATTGGAATGTTATTCATTTTGGCCGAGTGGGAAGTAAGGATGGAGCCAAAAGTACTGCTATAAATCAGTTGTGTCCTGATTTAAATTGGAAAGTAGATGAAAGAGAGCATGAGTTAACCATTCACTGTCCTTTATCTAATGTTAATTTTTATTTTAATGTTGATTCAAACAAAAGATTGATCGTGAATCTAGAAAAACTGTTTTATAGCGACTACGGTAAAAACCGTGAGTTTTTGGAACAAAACTATTTTGTTCCGAAGCAAGCTTATGTTCTGACTAAAGAATAAATATTAAATTTTTACTTAAATAAAAAAGAGCGCAATATGAATTGCGCTCTTTTCATTTCACTATTTAAAAATCATTAGTAGTCGAAGCTAAAGTGTTCAACTGGTAATGATGTTAATGTGCGAGAGGTTGTCACCATTGATTCTGCATGACCTTGGGTACGAGGCAACATACGGTCAAAGTAGAAGTCTGCAACTTTGATTTTTGCCTTATAGAATTCAGGCGTTTCTGCACCATCACCTGCTTCTAGTTTCTCAGAAGCAATGACTGCTTGTTGCGCCCAGAAGTAAGCCATCATAACGTAACCTGAGAACATCAAGAAATCTACAGAAGCAGAAGATACGATGTCACGGTCTTTACGTGCAGCAAGCATGATACGAACTGTTAAAGTGTTCCACTGAGCACAAAGCTTAGTTAAATCCCAAGCAAAACGACGTAAGTATTTATTACGTGCGTGTGCAGCACAGAATTTTAAGATTTCAGCAGTGTAGTCACGAACCACTTTACCCTTTGAGCTAAGCAATACTTTACGACCAATCAAGTCAAGTGCTTGAATGCCTGTTGTACCTTCGTATAGCGTTGAGATACGAGCATCACGAGCGATTTGTTCCATGCCCCATTCTTTGATGTAGCCATGACCGCCGTAAACTTGCATACCGTTGTTTGCAGCTTCTAAACCAAGTTCAGTCAAGAAACCTTTCAAAATTGGTGTATAGAAACCAAGTTTGTCATCGTAGTCTTCGTAAGCAGCTTGGTCGCCACGTGTTAATGCATCTGTCATTTTGTCTGCAAGTTTTGCAGCATGATAGATCATTGAACGGCCACCTTCAGCAATTGCTTTTTGAGTCAACAACAGGCGACGTACGTCAGCATGATGAATGATGGCATCTGCAACTCTTTCAGGTTCTTTTTTACCAGAAAGTGCACGCATAGACATACGATCTTTCGCATAAGGTAATGCACCTTGGAACGATAACTCAGCGTGCGCAATCCCTTGAACAGCAGTACCAATACGTGCTGTATTCATGAAGGTAAACATTGCATGTAAACCTTTGTTGACTTCACCGATTAAATAACCAGTGGCATTATCAAAGTTTAGTACAGCAGTTGCAGAAGCACGGATCCCCATTTTGTGTTCGATTGAACCACAGGTCACTGCATTACGTTCACCGATACCACTATCAGCAGTCGGGATGAATTTAGGTACGATAAATAATGAAATACCACGAGTACCAGCAGGCGCATCTGGAAGACGTGCGAGTACGATGTGAATAATATTTTCAGTTAAATCATGTTCACCGGCAGAAATGAAGATTTTTGTACCAGAGATTTTATAAGTGCCATCTGCTTGAGGTTCAGCTTTAGTTTTAACTTGTCCTAAGTCTGTACCACATTGAGGTTCGGTTAAGCACATTGTGCCGCTCCAAGTTCCTTCAACAAGTTTAGGCATATACGTTTGTTTTTGCTCATCGGTACCGAATTGCAAGATGGTATTCATACAACCAGAACTTAAGCCTGGATACATGGTAAATGACCAGTTTGCAGTACCCATCATTTCTGATTTGATGAGGTTTAAAGACATTGGTAGGCCTTGACCACCAAATTCTTCTGGATAAGAAAGACCTTGCCAACCACCCATAACGAACTGGTCATAAGCTTCTTTAAAGCCTTTAGGTGTAGTTACTTCGCCGTTGTCAAAATGGCAACCTTCTTCATCGCCAGACTGGTTAAGTGGAGATAATACGTTTTCACAATAATCTGCCGCACCTTCAAGAATCATATCAACGGTATCTGGATCTGCATTTTCACCATTTGATAAAGTTTTGTAGTGAGCAGGGTAATCTAATACTTCATTCATTAAGAAGCGAATATCGTGTAGCGGGGCTTTATATGCTGGCATGGCTTTAATCCTAATTTTGAATCATTGTGGGATTATCTGAATCGATGATTTGATTATTCACTCGCATGATAAAAATACAATGATAATCACATCCGAAAGAAATGTCAGAAAAGCGAATTTTGTCGAAAATAAATACACCTGAAAATACATTTTCTGCTACATTCAGGACTTATACTTTTATGTGAAAAAACAACTATTTTTTTATTTTTAGCAAGTTTTGCTAAAAAGATAAAGCGATAAGGTTTTAAAAAAGTTATGCATTTAAAATATCTAAGTTTATGTTTATTCAGTTTGGGTTTGACCGCATGTGCGCAGCATAGCCTACGTCCATCAGTGGCATCTGCTCATTTAGATCAAAAAGTCATTCAGGGTATGAATGCAATGTATGAATACCCAAGCTATGACTACCGCGGGCATTTTAAAGTTAATGTTGATTCAAATCAGCCCAACAAAATAAGCACTGTAGAGAAAAGTGCTCAACTTGATGCTGAAGTGCAAAAAAAAGTAGATCAATATTTACGTGAACAAAAAATTAATTTGAATAAAAAACAGAAGCAGGCGCTTTATGCCGCAATTGCAAATGAGCAATCTGTTTCGGGTGTATCTGGCGAATCACGTTCAGAAAAAGTAAATGCCGTATTAATCAATTTATTAAATGATCTCCAATTTAGTTACGATGGTTCAGTTCATTATCGTCAAAAAATGGGGTCTTTCAACCTCACTGCAAGATATGAAAAACCGACTTTGCTCGTGCAGGCAAAATTGCCAATGGTGCTTGATCTAAAGGATTATAAGTTTTACGTTAATTATTTTGGATTAATGCCTTATCTGGTGAATAAAGATAATCAAAACAACTTAGCCTATGTCGATTTTTCGAAATATAAAGATCTATTTACGAACGTCGATATGAAGAAGTTCATTGAATATGCGAAGGCTTCTGGCGCCGTGTCTTATCGTTTGGCTGATCCGCAAAATTTACAACGTTTACCTATTACAGAGGCTGACCGTAAGGCAGGAATTGTAGAAAAAATTCGTTTAAAAGATACGGTTGAAGAGTTGCTGCTGCAAGTCGATCTATATGGTCAAGTCAATGAAAAATACCTGCAAAAAAGTGTTTTAGGATTTGATGACCAAAAGATTGCTGAATCTATAGCAACCGAGCTTGCCGCTTCTGAAGCTAAGAAAAAGTCGGGTAATGCCGAAGGGCAGAAGGTTTCTTCTGAAGATGCAGCGGCAGTCAGCCAACAACTTTACTCACTTATTAATGCTCATTTTGGCGGTACATTGGCTTCTGAGGAAGGTGATGAAGAACAATCAAGTGCAGCTCAAGATGCAGCGGCAGCAGCAGAGGAAGCCTCTGCTTCAGGCCAAGATGAGGATGCTGCTGATGTTGCGGTAGCGGATGTCGAACAAACTACCCAAGATGAAGAAGGCCCAACCCTTACAGAAGAACAATGTGTTGAGTTACAGACCCTTAAAAAACCAGTAGTTTTAGGGGATATTAATTACTGTCAAATATATGGTGTTGATGTTCTTGATCAAAGTGTAGAGAGTACCCAAAAAAATCAGATCAAGTCTCGTCAAGCTGCTTTAAAACAAACTTTTGCTGCTTATGATCAGAACCAGTTTGTGAATGATGAAGCATTCAAAGCTTTATGGTTAAAGCATAAAGCGGAGATCGAACAAGCTTTACCAAAACAAAGAAATCCAATTACGATTGATGTTGGACTCGATGAAAAAGGCCGCGCAGTCAACGTAGATTACGATATTGCATATACACCAGCTAAATTTAACCATCGCTTTAATATTAAAGCAGACATGCAAATTCTAAATTATGGTAAAGCAACCTCAATTAATCAGCAGCAACTTAAACAAGCTAAATCAGTTGCAGAGGCAAGCAAAGGTTCGTTATTTGAAAACTTCGTAAAAGGTTTTAGTGAAAAACTTGGGCAAGGTGATATTTCAGAGCACCCAGTAAGTCAGCATAGCGATGTACAAGATCTAGATTCGAATCTGGCGCTGTTGGCTAACCAAACTTATGATGCAACACGTGCCTATGACAAAACGTATAAGGCTGTGTTTATTGCAAAATTGACTGCCGAAAAACCGTCATATATTAATTATTATTC
>Ga0207713_1003410_pt1 | contig 10853 bp, 13 predicted proteins | sample KBSS64metaG_FD_184404 | JGI IMG/M metagenome (GOLD analysis project Ga0207713, IMG submission 184404) | Switchgrass rhizosphere microbial communities from Kellogg Biological Station, Michigan, USA - KBS S6-4 metaG (SPAdes) (version 2) | ecosystem: Host-associated > Plants > Roots > Rhizosphere >...
AAGTCAGAGCGGCATTGCCAGAACCCGGCTGCGCAGATGCTCCAGCGTCTCGTCATTGAGCACCGTGGTCAGCTCCAGGCCTTCTTTGGCCTGATACAGGTTCATCGCATCCCGGGTCTGTTTGCCGACAATGCCGTCAATCGTGCCGGGGTGCCAGCCCAGGTACGTCAGGTAGGTTTGCGCGGTGCGAATCCTCAGGTCGGGCGTTCCGCCGTAAGAAAACTTCTGATACGCGGCACTGAGCCGCACATCGTAGTTGTTGATGGCGTAGTTGGGGCCGTTGTAACGACGGGCGAAGTTCGCCCAATCCTTGGCCCGTAGCGCGGCGATGGAACCGCCACCGATCAACGTGCCGACCGTACACAACAGTTGTTCGTTCTCGGACAGGACCATGCGCTTGACCATCGACTCGACGTCTGCAGAACCGGTGGAGGCGAAGTTGAACCCCATGATCTGGCCCAGCCCCCAGGACGTGCTTTGCAACGCCGCATTGCGGTTAAGCTCGATCGCCTGGTTGAGCCGGTCGTACTGGTGGTCCCCCGACGCACCATAGTTGCCAGCGCTTTTGCCGCTGATTTCGGGGTGTTGTGCGTCAAACGCCTGGTGGGTCAAGCGGCTGAAGACGTGACGCTCGAAAAGGATCTTCGGACGGCGATCGGAAAAGAATCCGTTGCCGGAGGTTTCTACTGCCAGAACAGCCCACAGTTGTGCAGCGCTGACTTTGGCCAGGTCCAGGGCATTTTCCAGACCTTCGTCGTCAAGGGCTGCGCCATGGCTTCTGAATTCGTTGCTCATGACGGCCTCCTTCGAAACAGCAAACGCGGGGGGTACGCTTTAAGCGTAGGTGGGCCAATCCGGCACCGGCGGGTTTGCGATCATCGGCGCAGGGCTGTGGCGGATGACGCTTGGCGGCTTTTGCTATACATTTTCTGCCCGCCCATTGCATGGTGATACCGCTTCATGTCTCTTGCGCTCGAACGTCTAGTCGCTGGCACGCCGATCCCTTTTGCCGGTAATCGTGTCACTGTGGTCAGCCCCGAACTGGCGGCACGCTTTGCGCCCGGTGACCACCTGTTGGTGGAGCAGGTCAGCGGCGAACTGTTGCTGATTCCGGTGGCTGACCAGCAAGCGGCAGCGGTGGCGATCGAACGTGCCGAAGCGGCGTTCAAGGCGCTGTCGACAGTGTCGGACCAGGCCATCAGCGCCTTTTTCGATGAGTTTGCCCAACGCCTGGAGACGCCTGAATGCTGGGCCTTGATCGAGGCCGCAAACCTGGCCGACATCGAACGGGCCAAGGCTCGTGGCCGCTCGACCACGCGTTTGCTGGCCGATGAGCGCATGCGTCGCGACATGATTGCCGGCCTGCGCGCCTGGCGCGATGCGTCGGCCACCCGCGGCAAAGTGATCAGTTGCGTTGAGCACGACGGCTGGAAAGTCGAACAGGTGGTCTCGCCGCTGGGCATCGTCGCGTTCGTCTTCGAGGGCAGGCCGAATGTCTTCGCCGATGCCGCCGGTGTGTTGCGCACCGGTAACACCGCGGTGCTGCGCATTGGCAGCGACGCGTTGGGCACGGCCCAGGCCATCGTCACTCACGCATTGAACCCGGCATTGAACGCCACCGGATTACCAACCGGTGCGGTGTCGTTGGTGGAAAGCGTCAATCACGCCGCCGGGTGGGCGATGTTCGCCGACCGCCGTCTGTCCCTGGCCGTGGCGCGTGGTTCGGGGCGCGCCGTCAGTCAATTGGGCAGCATCGCGCAACAGGCCGGCACCGCCGTCAGCCTCCATGGCACCGGTGGTGCCTGGTTGATCGCCGATATTGACGCCGATGCCACGCGCTTCGCCGCTGTGGTGCGCAACTCCCTGGACCGCAAGGTCTGCAACACCCTGAACGTCTGCCTTATCCAGCGCGACCGCGCCGCTGACCTGGTGCCGCTGTTTCTCGATGCGCTGCAACAGGCCGGCAAGGCACGCGGGCAGGGCTGCAAGTTGCACATCGTGGAAGGCAGCGAAGCGTTCCTGCCGGCGGATTGGCAAACCGCCAGCGTCGAGGTCTACCGCGCCGAAGGCTACCGCACCGAAGCACTGGCCGAAGCGTTGCCGGAAGATCAGCTGGGTCGCGAGTGGGAGTGGGAAGAAACCCCCGAAGTCAGCCTGAAGATCGTCGACGACCTGGACAGCGCCATCGCCTTGTTCAATCGCTACAGCCCGCAGTTCACCGTGTCGCTGCTCAGTGAAGCCGCGGCGACCCAGGAGCGTTTCTACAACGCGGTCAACGCGCCTTTTGTCGGCAACGGGATCACCCGTTGGGTCGATGGTCAGTACGCACTCAACAAGCCGGAGCTGGGCCTGTCGAACTGGGAGAGCGGGCGGCTGTTTGCGCGCAGTGCAATTCTTTCGGGCGATGGCGTGTTTACCATTCGCAGTCGCATGACCCAGGTCGATCTGTCGGTCAAACGCTGACATCTGGCGCAGTGGCTGCCTGGGCGGTCGCTGCGGTCAAGCTCAGGCGGCTTCGACGGCTTTGCCATGCACGGCGCAGGTCGTCGGGTGCTCGGCCAGCGACACGAACGTGCGGCTACCGGCATCCAGCGCATCGATCGAGCCGGTCTCGATGTCATACACCCAGCCATGCAGGTTCAACAGGCCTTTTTCCTGGGCCAGGCGCACACTCGGGTGAGTCTGGATGTTCGCCAGTTGCGCGATGACGTTCTCGCGCACCATCGGACTGACCTTGGCCGCTTCATCCGCATGGGGCCGGGATTCGTTGATCACCTTTGCCGACTCGGCGTGTTGCAACCAGCCGCTGACGGCGGGCAGGTGGTCCATGCATTTGCACTTGGCCACCGCTGTCATCGCGCCGCAGTCGGAATGCCCGCAGATCACGATGTCGGTCACGCCGAGCACGGCGACCGCGTACTCCACCGTGGCTGACACGCCGCCCGGATGAGGGCTGTAGGAGGGCACGATGTTGCCGGCGTTCCGGATGACGAACAGCTCACCGGGTTCTTGCTGGGTCAGCAGTTCCGGTACGACGCGGCTGTCGGAACAGGTGATGAACAAGGTGCCGGGATGTTGCGTGGTGGCCAGGTGTTTGAACAGGTCGGTGCGTTGCGGAAAGACTACATTAGTGCCATGGTGATCTGGAATACCGGGCATTAAAAAGGGCCTGCTCTTATCGGGAGTAGGCCCTTACTTGTATTGAGGTTCTAACTAATCAGTAGAATCGGTCAATCACCCGAACTTCGTTCTGGCCCTGCAGCGAGTCCCAGGCCTGTTTCAGCGTTTGCAGGACATTACCGATGAAGTCCTTGTCGGCAGCGGCCTTCTTGCCAACATAGCCATGGCCGCGACGGTACATTTTCAGTCGGGCCAGCAGGTTCTGGTTGTTCTGGTCGAACTCCGCTTCATGGGCATGTGGCGACAGGCAGTCGATATGCACCTGGCCCGATTTGCTGATCCACAGGATATGGCTGTCATGGCTGTCTTTTTGCGCCGCGAACATGCGAGCCAGTTCTTCGATAGTCGGTTGATTGTTCAGATTCATGATAAAGCCCCCTTGACCATTTGGTGATCTTTCAAAGTTGATTCGCTAATACATGTAGCCCATCGGTTAGTTGATCCCTGGCACCGAAACCAGGACGTCAGCAGTCGTCCGTCGAAATCGACGGGGTCCCGCGTCTGTTGCATGTAGTCGTGTTGAATAACTGCTACGCAATAGCGTCACAACGAAGAGAAGCGGCGATAACCTTTGGCCCCTGCCGACGTTTTCAGGGTCGGCCACAAGCATCATGAGGATGGATCGCCAGCGCTTCTCGCCCTTGTACTGGACGTTCAGGCCAGGTCAGCTTCTTCAATCTGCCTTGTGGGCAGCGTGTATCCGGAAAAAACAGCTCGGCGGTCAGACGAGCTTGCTCAAGCGTGTTGCCAGTACTCCCGATCGGGGAGATGTCTGCATCATGCAAGGGCAAATCGAAGGCGTCAACGGTTTTGTAGTGAATATTTATAGTCACTACATATTGTCTGACAAAGCTGATTTGGAATTAGACGGGGTCTACCCCGTGTAGGAGCGAGCATGCTCGCGATGGAGGTCAACGATGACGCGGGGAGCCTGACACCCCGCGGTGCCCTGAGGTTTTTCGCGAGCATGCTCGCTCCTACAGGGACAGGGGCCTTACGCTTTTTCAAAACAGTAAACAGTGCACGGCAACCCCTGGATGTACAGTGGATGAGCGCTGAATCGGTCTTGCGTCACCTCAGGAATCACTGCAGCCCAGAACAGCCGTGCCGGCTGGTTCGCCTCGACATGGAAAATTTGCCATCGACCGGGGAGTCGGTTCAACAGGGTGGACACGACAAACCTGGCGACGCCCTGGCCACGAAAGCCCCGACTGACGAACAGATAACCGATGTTGAAGCGGGCATCGGGCACGTGGATTTCGTCATCCACGGTGACGAACCCGGCCAACTCCCCATCGACCCGGATCAGAAATGCCTGGGTCGCGGGTTGTCGCCAGTAATCCGAGAGGGGCAGGATATTGAAAAAGCCATGCTCACCCAGCTTCAGCGGCACCCACTCGCTGAAGTCATAGGTGTAGAACTGCATCAGGTTTTCAATGGTCTGCAGTTCGTCGCGTTGGGCCGCGTGCAGTTCAATCGAGATCATCTGAAAGGTTCCCGCCAATGGCTGTGCCTGACAGGTCATTATGGCCGAAGCCTTTCAGTTAAGCGGGCAAAGGGGTGATGCTGCCGACCTCAGAGGGAACGCTGATTGACCCGAGCCATGAGCTGATCGGCAGTCTCTTTGCGTTCAGAGTAGCGATCCACCAGGAACGCTTGACGGTCACGCAGCAGCAGGGTGAATTTCACCAGTTCTTCCATCACGTCGACCACTCGGTCGTAGTAAGCCGACGGCTTCATCCTTCCCGCCTCATCGAACTCCGTGAAGGCCTTCGGCACCGAGGACTGGTTGGGGATGGTGAACATGCGCATCCAGCGCCCCAGCACACGAAGCTGATTGACCACGTTGAACGACTGCGAGCCGCCACACACCTGCATCACTGCAAGCGTCTTGCCCTGGGTGGGACGAACGGCACCGAGTTCCAGGGGAACCCAGTCGATCTGCGCCTTGAACACGGCCGACATCGCGCCATGGCGTTCCGGCGAACACCAGACCTGGCCTTCGGACCACTGCATCAGTTCGCGCAGCTCCTGGACCTTGGGATGGGCGGCAGGAGCATCGTCGGGCAGCGGCAAACCGGACGGATTGAAGATGCGTGTCTCTGCGCCGAAATGCTCCAGCAGGCGCGCGGCTTCTTCGACCAGCAGGCGGCTGAACGAGCGTTCGCGGGTCGAGCCGTACAACAGCAGGATGCGTGGCTTGTGATCACTGGGCCGGTTCGGAATCTGCGTACCGTCGAACAGTGTGTGATCAAGATTGGGAAGTGGGTCTGACATAGGTACTCCTGCTCAAATAGAGCCGATTCGATCCAGCTCGCGCTTGAGTTCATCGCGGCCGAGGGTATTGAAGGGCAGGGCCAGGAAGGCTTTGCAACGTTGCTCGATGCGCGCCAGGGTGGCGCGGAAGGCGGCATCGACGGCTGCTTCATCGCCCACGACATCGGAGGGATCCTCCAGGCCCCAGTGAGCTTTCACTGCCTGGCCGAAATACACCGGGCAGGATTCGCCCGCGGCCTTGTCGCACACGGTAATGACGATATCCGGCAAGTTGCCCTCGAACGCGTCATTGCCCTTGCTGCTCAAGCCGTCGATGCAAATACCCGCTTGCTGCAGGGTGGCGAGACTGCGTGGCAGCACCTGGCCCTTGGGGAAGCTTCCGGAACTGACCGCTTCGAATCCATCCGGCGCCAAGTGATTGAACATGGCTTCTGAGAGAATGCTGCGGCAGCTGTTGGCCGTGCACATGAACAGGACTCGCATGGGATTGCTCCTGCCGCTCGGGGCGGACATCAATGACTCAGGCTCAGGCGTAATGCCAGGGCAGAGAGGGTGATCAACAGAATCGGCAGGGTCAGCACGATGCCGACCTTGAAGTAGTAGCCCCACGTGATGCGCATGTCCTTGCGCTCGAGCACGTGCAGCCAGAGGAGGGTGGCGAGACTGCCGATGGGGGTAATCTTCGGGCCGAGGTCGCAGCCGATGATGTTGGCGTAAATCATCGCCTCGCGAATCAGCCCGTCCGCGCCGCTGGCCTGGATCGACAGGGCGCCGATCAGCACGCTGGGCATGTTGTTCATCACCGAGGACAGCAATGCGGACAGCAGGCCGGTGCCCAGGGTGGCGCTCCACAGACCCTGTTCGGCCAGGCGGTCGAGCACATGGGTCAGTGAATCGGTCAGCCCCGCGTTCTTCAGGCCATACACCACCAGGTACATGCCCAGCGAGAACACCACGACGTGCCAGGGTGCGTCACGCAACACGCGCCGGGTGGAGATCCGGTGACCCTTCGCCGCCACCGCGAACAGGATCGCCGCACAGGCCGCCGCGACCGCGCTGATGGGTATCCCCAGCGGCTCCAGCACAAACAGGCCGACCAGCAGGACAAGCAGAATCCACCCACCCACGAAGAAGGTGGCGGGATCGTGAATCGCCGTTGCCGGCGTCTGCAATGCCTCGACTGAATAGCGCGGTGGCAAGTCCCGACGGAAGTACAGGAAAAGCATCAGCAAGGTGGCGGCGACGCTCACCAGGTTCACCGGCACCATCACCCAGGCGTACTCGGCGAAGCCCAGCTTGAAGTAATCGGCGGAAACGATGTTCACAAGGTTAGACACCACCAACGGCAGGCTGGCGGTATCGGCGATGAACCCGGCGGCCATCACGAAGGCCAGGGTCGCGGCGGGCGAAAAACGTAGCGCCAGCAGCATGGACATGACAATGGGCGTCAGGATCAGCGCTGCGCCGTCATTGGCAAACAACGCCGAGACCGCCGCACCCAACAGCACGCAAAAGGCGAACAACCGGTAGCCATTGCCTTGCGCCCAGCGGGCCACATGCAAAGCAGCCCATTTGAAGAAACCGGCTTCATCGAGCAACAGGCTGATAATGATGATGGCGATGAAGGTAGCGGTGGCGTTCCAGACGATGGCCCACACCGTGGGAATATCCTGCAGCGAGACTGCACCCACCGCCAACGCGATCAGCGCACCGGCAGAGGCACTCCAGCCGACGCCAAGCCCCTTGGGTTGCCAGATGACCAGAATGAGGGTGAAGACAAAAACAGAAGCGGCGACCAGCATTGAAAACTCACTCGATCAGGGGTTCAGCAACAGGCAGCATCGCGCACGGGACGCCCGTCCATGTTCTGCAGGCGCGAAGCGTTGCTCTGGAGCCAATCGCAATTGGCCTGCAAGGTGACCTGCAACATCTCGTGCACCCAGGGGGGAAGTTGCGGATTGAGACGGTAATAAACCCACTGCCCCTGGCGGCGATCGAGCAGCAGTCCGCTGCTGCGCAATTGCGCGAGATGGCGGCTGATCTTTGGCTGGCTGTCGTTCAGGGCGCACATCAGCTCGCAGACACACAGTTCACCCTGGTGGGCGATCAGCAGGGTGGCGCGGGCGCGCGTCTCGTCGGCCAGGCTCTTGAATACCTCGGGAGGTGTGATCATCGGGCATGCCTATTACATATGGATAATCAAATATACGGATATCCGTATGTATTAAGCAAGTTAAGAACCATTGCACCCGCTTCATCCACCACTGACTTTCCAATGTTTGACATCGTCAGCGAACATCATCTGCTTCATCTCGTGAGCAATGCCATAGGCCAGGGATTCGTGTGCAGCGATGACTTTTTCTTCCGCCGAAAGGCAATGGAAAATGTCGAGCTTGGTCTCTGCCTCAGCCGTTTCGAGGGAGAAAATCTGCACGTAACGCGCAAGGTCGTTATCAAGGCTCGACAGGTATTCGCGCAGGCGCTGGTGGTCGACCGATTTCTGGCTGAAGTACCAGTTCATCGGGTGGATCAGGAAGCGTGAGTGAGGGGAGGTGATCCGCCGGCCTGCCGCCAGGAACATGATGATGCCCATGGATTCGATGTTGCCGGCGTTGATTGCACACAGCGGTACCGGCAGTGACTTCAGGAACGTATAGAGGGTGAAGCCGAAGTTGGTGCTACCGCCGCTCGTAGACAGATTGAGGAGCAGGGAGGTGGCGCCTTCATCGATGGCTTCGAGGCAACAGTCCCGGAAGCGCTCAGTGGTTCCCTGATCGATCTGGCAATGAAAATGCACGATATGTTCAGTCATCGATAGACTACCTGGATGATGCCTGGAGGACTTCCACGCGTTATCAAGTCTAGTAAACATCAAGCAGTTGATCTTGAAACCCTCGCAGACTGCCGCTCTATCCGACGCTCGCCATCCATCGAATCAGCGCAATTGCGATTGAACCAAATGCCCCGATCCACTCGTCGCAAGTCCGATAATTCGATTCAAACTTTCTGTTTTGTGAGTCCTCCGACGTATACGGGCCCAAGCTCGTACTAACGATGCAGAGGTGAATGAAAATGGCCAATACAGGAAATAAAAATCCCGGCAGCGACTGGGACAAGACCAATGAAGCCGGTAAAAAAGGCGGTCAGGCTTCCGGCGGGCAACAATCGCGCGATAACGATCGCATGTCCGGAGGCGGGCAAGGCAATCGCGGCGGCGAATTTGCCGACGACAAGGAAAACATGACCAAGCCAGGCCAAAAAGGTGGCCAGGCTTCAGGTGGACAACAGGGCAACAGGACTGACCAATCTTCCAGCACCGGGCAAGGAAGCGGACGCGGCGGCAATGTTGCCGATGATCGCGATAAGTCTGATATGGGACGCAAGGAAGACGGGATGAGCGGTGGTGGAGGACGCAAACCCTGATGCGGTCTGACTCATCAAGCCCCGATTTTTTCGGGGCTTGATTTGATAGGGTTGAGATCAGTCGCAAGGACGCGCTAATTGATCTGAACAATCACCGGGCCTTCCGTCACGATCGGCGGGTTCGCGTGGATATTCGATGCATTTTGCTGAATCCATTCGCGTGCAACTTTCAAGCTCGCATCGCTGCCGGCCTTGTCCGTACAAACAGTCACTGACGTACCTCCATCGCCCGTATTGAGCAGTGTGTAGCTGACGAGGCCAGGCACTGTCCGCAGGAGCGCTTCAACGTCGGTCTGGCGCTGTTCCAACAGGTCGAAAAGTTGCTTGGCTCCTGTACCCAGGTAGGTTCTTATCACTGCATACATGGTCGTCTCCTTTGGGAGCCCCCAGGTTTCAATTCACCCCGATTCATTAAGCTTAGCCACGGGCCGTTGGCAAGCGAGATGCTACGACCATCGGCGGCGTTCGCTCTCGCCATTCACTCTCACGCCTGATCCATCGCCTCAGCCACCCCCTGATCCTCTCCCAGGAAGCCGCCACTTTGATGCTGCCACAGCCGCGCGTAGGTGCCGTTTTTTGCCAGCAATTGCGCATGGGTACCCTGCTCGATGATGCGTCCCTCGTCCATGACGATGAGCCGATCCATGGCCGCAATCGTCGACAACCGGTGCGCGATGGCGATGACGGTCTTGCCCTGCATCATTTCATCGAGGCTTTCCTGGATGGCGACCTCGACTTCAGAGTCCAGGGCACTGGTGGCCTCGTCCAATAGCAGGATCGGGGCGTTCTTGAGCATCACCCGGGCGATGGCAATGCGTTGGCGCTGGCCGCCCGAGAGCTTGATGCCGCGCTCACCCACCAGGGTGTCATAACCACTATGGCCTTGCCGATCGCTCAGTTGGCTGATGAACCCGTCGGCTTGGGCATTGATCGCGGCACTGCGCACCTGGGCGTCGGTCGCGTCCGGGCGACCGTAGGCGATGTTGTCGCGAATCGAGCGGTGCAGCAGGGACGTGTCCTGGGTGACCATGCCGATAGCGGCGCGCAGACTGTCTTGTGTCACCTGAGCGATGTTTTGCCCGTCGATGCGAATCTCACCGCTGTCGACGTCATAGAAGCGCAGGAGCAGATTGATCAGCGTCGATTTGCCTGCGCCGGAACGGCCCACCAGGCCGATTTTTTCGCCTGGGTGGATAGTCAGGCTCAATCCGTCGAGCACCTGGCGTTCACCGTTGTAGTTGAAGCTCACGTTGTCAAAGGTCACCGCGCCGCCAGAGGGCACCAGTACGCCAGCGTTCGGTGCATCCTGCACCTTGGGGCCACGGGTCAGGGTTGCCATGCCATCCTGCACGGTGCCGATGCTTTCGAACAGCGAAGCCATTTGCCACATGATCCAGTGCGACATGCCATTGATCCGCAACGCCATGGCCGTGATTGCCGCCACCGCTCCCGCGCCGACCTCGCCCTGGTGCCAGAGCCACAGGGCATAGCCGCCAGCGGCCATGATCAACATCACCACCAGCGCCTGGTTGACGATCTCGAACTGGCTGACCAGGCGCATCTGGCGGAAGCCGGTTTGCTTGAAGTCCTCCATCGCCGCGCGCGCAAAATGTGCTTCACGATTGGAGTGCGAGAACAGTTTCACGGTGGTGATGTTGCTGTAGGCATCTGAAATACGCCCCGTCATCGACGATCGCGCATGGGCCTGTTCCTGCCCGACTCGCCCCAGGCGCGGCACAAAGTACAGCATGGCCAGCCCGAACAACGCGACCCAGGCAATAAAAGGCAGCATGAGTTTCAGGGCGAAGCCGCCGGCCAGTGCGATGATCGCAATGAAATAAACGCCAATGCCGGGCGCGATTTCGATGAGGGTGAACAAGACTTCGCGCACGCCCAGTGCAGTCTGCATCACCTTGGTGGTGACCCGACCGGAGAACTCATCGGAAAAGAACGAAAGGCTTTGCCGCAGCATC
>Ga0207713_1003411_pt1 | contig 10850 bp, 8 predicted proteins | sample KBSS64metaG_FD_184404 | JGI IMG/M metagenome (GOLD analysis project Ga0207713, IMG submission 184404) | Switchgrass rhizosphere microbial communities from Kellogg Biological Station, Michigan, USA - KBS S6-4 metaG (SPAdes) (version 2) | ecosystem: Host-associated > Plants > Roots > Rhizosphere >...
ATCTCGATCCGCAGCTTGGCGTCGAGGTTGGACAGCGGCTCGTCGAACAGGTAGATCTTCGGCCGCCGCGCCAGCGCCCGGCCCATGGCCACACGTTGTTGCTGGCCACCGGAGAGCTGCGCCGGCTTGCGCGCCAGCAGATGCTCGATCTGCAGCAACTTGGCCACCCGCGCCACCTCTTCGTCGATGGCCTTCTGCGGCATCTTGCGGATCTTCAGGCCGAACTCGATGTTTTCGCGCACGCTCATGGTCGGGTACAGCGCATAGGACTGGAACACCATGGCGATGTCGCGATCCTTGGGGCTCATGCCGCTGACGTCCTGATCGTCGATCAGGATCGCGCCGCCGGTGATGTGCTCAAGGCCGGCGATGCAGTTCATCAGGGTCGACTTGCCACACCCCGAGGGGCCGACCAGGATCAGGAACTCGCCATCCTTGATCGACAGCTGGATAGCCTTGAGGGTGTCCGGCAGGCCACTGCCGTAGGTCTTGTTCACATTGCGAAGTTCGAGCGTTGCCATGACTTACCCCTTGACCGCGCCAGCCGTGAGCCCGCGGACGAAATATTTGCCTGCCACCACGTAGACCAGCAGGGTTGGCAGGCCGGCGATCATCGCCGCTGCCATGTCGACGTTGTATTCCTTGGCCCCGGTGCTGGTGTTGACCAGGTTGTTGAGGGCCACGGTGATCGGTTGCGAGTCGCCGCTGGAGAACACCACGCCAAACAGGAAGTCGTTCCAGATCTGGGTGAACTGCCAGATCAGGCAGACCATGATGATCGGCGTCGACATCGGCAGGATGATGCGGCGGAAGATGGTGAAGAAGCCGGCGCCATCCAGGCGCGCGGCCTTGACCAGGGCATCGGGAATGCTCACGTAGAAATTGCGGAAGAACAGCGTGGTGAAGGCCAGGCCGTAAACCACGTGCACCAGCACCAGGCCGCTGGTGGTGCTGGCCAGCCCCAGCTTGCCGAGGGTGAACGACGCCGGCAGCAGCACGGTCTGGAACGGCAGGAAGCAACCGAACAGCAACAGCCCGAAGAACAGCTGCGAGCCGCGGAAGCGCCACATCGACAGCACATAGCCGTTCAGTGCGCCGATGGTGGTGGAGATCAGCACCGCCGGCACGGTGATCATGATCGAGTTCCAGAAGTAACCACTGACCGTGCCCCAGGCCTTGGCCCAGCCGATGCCGGTGACCACGCTGGGCCAGCTGAGCAGGTTGCCGGTACTGATGTCTTCCGGGGACTTGAAGCTGGTCAGCAGCATCACCACCAGCGGCACCAGGTACAGCAGCACGGCGAGCAGCAGCACGGCATGGATGGCGATGCGGCTCAGGGTCAGCGCCGGCCTGCCGGCAGCACCATGTGATGAACTATGCATGGCGCTTGCTCCGCAGTTCCGAGTACAGGTACGGCACGAGGATCGCCAGGATCGCCCCGAGCATGAGGATGGCACTGGCCGAGCCCATGCCCATCTGGCCGCGGCTGAAGGTGAAGGAGTACATGAACATCGCCGGCAGGTCGGAGGAATAACCGGGGCCACCGGCCGTCATCGCCGCCACCAGGTCGAAGCTCTTGATGGCGATGTGCGCAAGGATCATCAGCGAGCTGAAGAACACCGGGCGCAGGCTGGGCAGCACCACGGTCCAGTAGATGCGCGGCAGGCTGGCGCCGTCGATCTGTGCGGCGCGGATGATCGACTGGTCGACCCCGCGCAGGCCGGCGAGGAACATCGCCATGATGAAGCCCGAGGCTTGCCACACGGCGGCGATCACCAGGCAGTACACCACCCGGTCTGGGTCGATCAGCCAGTCCAGGCGAAAACCCTCCCAGCCCCAGTCGCGCAGCAGCTTGTCAAGGCCCATGCCGGGGTTGAGCAGCCATTTCCAGGCGGTGCCGGTAACGATCATCGACAGCGCCATGGGATACAGGTAAATGGTGCGGATGAAGCCCTCGCGGCGGATGCGCTGGTCCAGCAGCACGGCCAGCAGCACACCAATGGCCAGGCTGATGGCGATGAACAGGCCACCGAACAGCATCAGGTTCTTGCTCGCCACCCACCAGCGGTCGTTGTCGAACAGCCGGGCGTACTGGGCCAGGCCCGCCCACTTGTAGGTAGGCAGGAAGGTCGACGTGGTGAAGGACAGGACGAAGGTCCACAGGATGTAGCCGTAGAAGCCCACCAGGACGATGAACATGCTTGGCGCCAGCACCAGTTTCGGTAGCCAGCGCTGCAGCGCGTCCAGGGGGGAAGCCCGCAGTTGGGCGGTTGCTGTTGTCATGGGTCACCTTTCAGGCGCTGCCACACTCTGTAGGAGCGGCCTTGTGTCGCGAAAGGGCTGCGCAGCAGCCCCAATCCGGTGCGCTCGATCTGCCAGGTAGGTGGTGGTCTTGAGTCCTTGGGGCTGCTGCGCAGCCCTTTCGCGACACAAGGCCGCTCCTACAACGGGGATCGCTCGACCTTTACTGCGCCGCCTTGATGGCTGCCGCCAGCTTCTTCGCCGCATCGGCCGGGTCGGCCTTGGGGTCGTTGATGTAGTTGGTCACCACATCGAAGAATGCGCCCTGCACGGCCAGCGTGGTGGCCATGTTGTGCGCCATGCTCGGCTGCAGGCCGCCGCTCTTGGCGTCGGCGAGGAAGTCCTTGGCGGAGGTCTGGGCGCAGGCGTCGAAGCCGTACTTGCCCATGTCGGCGAGCATGTCGTTACGCACCGGGATCGAGCCCTTGTTGGTGCTGAAGACCTTCTGGAAGTCCTGGCCCAGGACCTTGCGGGCGATGTCCTGCTGGCCGGCAGCAGTGCCCTTGTCGTTCTGCTTGAACACCACCAGCGAGTCGATGTTGTAGAGGAAGGCCTTTTCCGTGCCGGGGAACGGCACGCACTGGTAATCCTTGCCGGCAGTCTTCCTGGCCAGGGTCCACTCGCTCTTGGCCCAGTCGCCCATGATCTGCATGCCGGCCTTGCCGTTGATGACCTTGGCCGCCTCCAGGTTCCAGTCCTGGCCCTTGCCATCAGGGTCCATGTAGGTCGCGACCTTCTTCAGCTCGCTGAGCGCCTTGACCATCTCGGGGCCGGTCAGCGCCGTTTCGTCCAGATCGACCATGGCTTTCTTGTAGCCCTCTGGCCCCATCACGGCCAGCACCACGCTTTCGAACACGGTGCTGTCCTGCCAGGGCTGGCCGCCGTGGGCGAGCGGGATGAAGCCGGCAGCCTTGAGCTTGTCGGCGGCGGCGTAGAACTCGTCGAGGGTGGTCGGCGCCTTGTCGATACCGGCCTTCTTGAATACGTCAGGGTTGATCCACAGCCAGTTGATGCGGTGGATGTTGACCGGCACAGCGACGTAGTCACCGTCGTACTTCACGGTGTCGGCAACCTTCTTGTCGAGCAACGCGTCCCACTGCTCTTCCTTGGCGACGTCCTTGAGCACGTCGGCATCGAGCAGGCCGGTGGCAGCCCAGTCCTGGATGTCCGGCCCCTTGATCTGCGCGACGCCAGGCGGATTGCCGGCTACTGCGCGGCTCTTGAGCACGGTCATGGCCGTGGCACCACCGCCACCTGCAACCGCGCCGTCCTTCCAGGTGAAGCCATCTTTCTCGACCTGGGCCTTGAGCACATCCACAGCGGCTTTTTCACCACCGGAGGTCCACCAGTGCACCACTTCGACGCTGCCTTTGGAGTCGGCGGCAGAGGCACTGAGCGGCAGGAGCGAGGCGAGGGAGATCGCGGCGGCGAGGCGGAGCGTCGAATTCATCGGAGTACCTTTCTTGTTGTTATGCGGGGCAAGTCGGTCGCTTGCATTGCATGGAGTCTAATCAGCGCGCCCGCCTCGTCAGGTAACGAAGCGATGCGCGAATGTCATCGTTTGGTTACATAGCGCGAAATGGCCGTCGCCAGGCTGGGGGCCAATGGCAGACCCGGCAGCAGTACCGCCTGAAAAGCGTGATACAGGTCCGGCTTGCCCGGCCAGATGGTGCCGGCAGGACGGTTGTTCGCATCGAGTTCGTGGTGCCAGCTGCCGCCGGCACGGTCGATGAAATGGTTGTCGATGAACCCCCAGAGGCCTTGGTACCACTGCTCGTAACGGGCTTCACCGGTTCTGCGCAACAGCGCGGCGGCCGCAGCACACGCCTCGGCATGCACCCAGTGCAGGCGCTGCCTGACCACCGGGCGGTTGTCCCAGTCCAGGGTGTAGACGAAGCCAGGTTCACCATCGGCGTTCCAGGCGTGGCGACAGGCGCTGTCGAACAGGCCACGGGCGCAGGCCAGCAACCATTCGGGCGCGGGCAGCCCGGCAAGGTGCAGGCTGGCCTCCAGGTGCAGCAGCAGGCGCGCCCATTCCAGCGCATGCCCGGGCGTTGTGCCATAAGGTCGGAAGTGGTCGGCGGGATGCTCCAGGTTGTAGTGCGGCACTGGCTGCCAGAATGCGTCGAAATGCTCGATGACCCGATAGCCGTTGGCGGCGGCATAGGTGTGGATGATGCGCTCGGCAATGCGCAACGCCCGTTGCAGCCACAGCGTGTTGCCGGTGGCATCGGCAAGCGCCAGGAACGCCTCGGTGGCGTGCATGTTGCTGTTGGCGCCACGGTAGGCTTCCGGCAACTGCCAGGCGCGGGAGAAGGTTTCACGCAGGGCGCCCTCCTGCTCGCACCAGAAGTGCTCATCGATGACCCGCACGACATCCGCCAGCAACTGCGCAGCACCGGCCGTGCCGGCCACCGTGGCGGAACTGGCCGCCAGCGCGACGAAGGCATGCAGGTAAGCGGCCTTGCCACTGTCATGGATACCGTCGGGGTGCGCGAACCAGCCGTCGTAGGTGGCATCGCGCAGCCCCCCACGCAGGGCCGTGACGCCATGCTCGGCGTAGGCCAGGCAGCCTGGCACACCCTGGATATGCGCGAGGGCGAAGCAATGGGTCATGCGCGCGGTGTTCATGGTTTCGGCGACAGCTTCAGGCGCCAGGCCGCCCGTTGCATCGAGGTTGCCGAAGCCTTCTGGCAACTTCGCGGCCTTGGCGAAGACCAGCAGGCGCTGCCCTTCTGCCATGAGCCAGGCAGCATGCACTGGCGAATCCAGCCAACTGCCGAAAGGGAGATCGTTGTGCTTCATGGGCCAGCGCGTTCCTTGCCAGTCGTCTGCGAAGTCTAGCCAGCCGTCCTGGCTGGGATGTCACGAAGGACAGCTGTTCTGTCACCAGTCTGTGACATACGTCAATCCATGCCTCTGGGCAGGTACAGCGTTACCCGCAAGCCACCTTCGCGCAGGTTGAGCAGGCTCACCTCGCCGCCATGGCTATGGGCGATGTTGCGGGCGATGCCCAGGCCCAGGCCGTAGCCCTGCTGCTTGCCAGCCAGGCGAAAATGCGGCTCGAACACCTGCTCCATTTGCTGCTGCGGCACGCCCGGCCCCTGGTCATCCACCTGCAAGACGAAGCCCTCGGCGCTGTCGATGATGCGCAGGCGTGCCCGCTCGCCATACTTGATGGCATTGTCGATGAGGTTGCCGATACAGCGGCGCAGGGCAAGCGACTTGCCCGGGTAGGGTGCCAAGGCTCGGCCTTCGACGGTGATACGGCCGTCACCCAGATACGGCTCGGCGAGAATCTCCAGCACCTGGTTGAGGTCGATCGGTTCGATGTTCTCGTGGATGTCGGTGTCCTTCACGCACTGCAGCGCCCCTTTGACCAGCAGCTCCAGCTCGTCGAGGTCCTGGCTGAACTTGGCCTGCAGGCGCTCGTCCTCGAGCAGCTCCACGCGCAGGCGCAAGCGTGTGATCGGTGTGCGCAGGTCGTGGGAAATGGCGCTGAACAACTGGGAGCGCTCGGTCAGGTAACGGCTGATGCGCTCACGCATGCTGTTGAACGCCCGCCCCACTTCCACCACCTCGCTGCCGCCGCCTTCGGCCACCGGCGCCACATCGGCGCCCAATGACAGCTCGCGCGCGGCACGCGCCAGCCGCTTAAGCGGCCAGCTCTGCCAGTGCACCAGCAAGCCGATGAACAGCAACAGCAAGGCGGTGGTCAGGACGATGAAGCCGATCTGCTGGCGTGGCAGGCGTTCGGCTTCAAGGCTGGTATAGGGTTCGGGCAGCAAGGAGGCGATGTACAGCCATTCGCCCTGGTCGAGACGGATCTGGGTTACCAGCACGGGCGGGTTGAGTGGTTCCAGGGTCAGCGAATAATGCGCCCACGAGCGCGGCAGTTCATCGAGCTTCAGGCCGCTGTTGAAGATGCGCAGGTCGTCTGGGCCGACGAACTCGACGGAGATCTCCATCTGCGCGCCCAGGCGCTCGTGCAGGACCTGCTGGAACACGTCGATCACTGCCTGCTTGCGCGGGGTGATGGGCAACACCGGCATGTCCAGCGGCTTGTCGTTGAGCGACACGAAGAAGCGCGTGCCCCCCATGCTGCGCAACTGATCGAGCACCATCGGCCGATAGGCCACCGGCAGGGAGCGGAAGTAACTGACGCTGGCGCTCATGGAGTGAGCCAGGCTCCCGGCACTGGCACGCAGGCCCTGCAACTGGCTGGCCCGTAGCTGGGCGACCCAGATCAGGCTCGACAGCCCCTGGGCCAACAGCACCACCAGCAAGGTCAGCAGCAGCATGCGCCCCAGCAGCGAGCGCGGCAGCAGGCGCCAGCGCCGCTCAGGAAGCGCAGCAGACATGGGCAGCCAGCAGGTAGCCACTGCCACGCACGGTGCGGATCAACCGTGGCGGCTTGTCGGTGTCGCGCAGGCGCTGGCGCAAGCGGCTGACCGCCATGTCGACGATACGGTCCAGCGGCATCGGCTCGCGACCACGGGTAGCGTTGCCGATGGTGTCGCGGTCGAGAATCTGCTGCGGGTGATCGAGAAACAGTTTCAGCAAGGCAAAGTCGGCACCAGACAGAATCACCTCTTCGCCGTCACGGTGGAACAAACGGTGGCTGACGGTATCCAGACGCCAGTCATCGAAGGCCAGCACGGCGCTGGCGGGTGCCGCCTGGCCGAACTCGCTGCGGCGCAACAGGGCCTTGATGCGCGCCTGCAATTCACGCGGGCTGAATGGCTTGCCCAGGTAGTCATCGGCGCCCAGTTCCAGGCCGATGACGCGATCGGCCTCGTCCGAGCTGGCGGTCAGCATGATGATCGGTACCCGTGACTGGCGCGGGTGCTGGCGCACCCAGCGGCACAGGCTGAAACCGTCTTCGTCGGGCAGCATGACGTCGAGGATCACCAGCTCGCAGGGGGTGTTTTCCAGCGCGCGGCGAAAGCCCTGACCATCGGCCTCGGCATGGACCTGGAAGCCGGCGCGGCTCAGGTAGGTTTGCAGCAACTCACGAATTTCCTGATCGTCGTCGACCATCAGGATCGATTTTCCGGCAGTGCTCAAGGTATCCCGCCCTCTTGTTTATCACAGGTCTTCGCCTGCTCTCGGGTATTGCATTCGGGGGCCGCTGCGCAGCCCGATCGCGACACAAGGCCGCTCCCACATCGTTCGGCGTACACAGGCCCTTGTGGGAGCGGCCTTGTGTCGCGATCGGGCCGCGCAGCGGCCCCTCACAAATCAGTGGTCCAACGCCTGTTGCAAGGCTACCCCAGCGCCCAGCAACCCGGAAAACTCCGCTGTCACCAGCCACACCGGCACCCCGGCGAAGTATCCACTCATGCACCCTTTGTCGGCAAAGCTGGCGGCAAAACCGCTGCGCAGGAACAGTTCGGCAAAGCGCGGGATCACGCCGCCAACAATATAGACCCCACCGCGCGCACCCAGGGTAAGCACATTGTTACCGGCCACGCGGCCAAGGAAACGGCAGAACTGCTCGATCACCGCCAGCGCCCTTGGCTCGCCGCCCAGCGCCGCATCGGTGACCTGCGCCGGGGATGTATGTCGGGGCGTGTCGCCGTCCAGCGCGCACATGGCCTGATACAAGCGCACCAGACCGCCGCCGCTGAGTACCGTCTCGGCACTGACGTGGCCGATCTGGCTGTGCATCTGCTGATGGATCGCCGCTTCGCGGGCATTACCCACCGGCAGGTCGACATGCCCGCCCTCACCCGGCAGCGCCTGCCAGTGCTGCTCGCCCAGGCGCAACAGACTGCCGACGCCCAGGCCGGTGCCCGGGCCGATCACCAGCGCGGGCCGCGCCGGGTCCGCCTTGCCTGGGCAGACCTCGCGGTACTCACCGGGTTGCAGACGCGTCATGCCCAGGGCCTGGGCAGAAAAGTCGTTGATCAGCAGCAGCCGCTCGACCTGCAAGGTCTGGCAGAACGCCTTGTGGCTGAGCCGCCAGTGGTTGTTGGTGAAGCGGAATTCATCGCCATCGACCGGCCCGGCCACCGCCAGGCATACCGCCGCCAGGCCGCCACGGGCGATACCGTGGCCTTGCAGGTAGGCCTCGATGGCTTGCTCCGGGCTGGTGTAGTCCGCCGTGGCGAAGACCTTCACCTGGTACAGCTGGTTGTCACGCCACAACGCAAAACGGGCATTGGTGCCACCGATGTCGCCAACCAGCAGGTCCTTCATTTGAGGTTCTCCAGGGCCGAGGTGAAGGCGCTCGCACCCTGCTCTGCCGGGCTGAACGCCATGCGCATGAAGCCGAACAGTTCACGGCCGCAGCCCAGGTCGTTGCCCTGGGGCGCGGGCGGCAGGTCACGGCTGGCCAGCTCTTCTGCCGACACCATCACCCGCAGCGTGCCTTCGACGCCATCGACCCGCACGATATCACCATCGCGCACGCGTGCCAGCGGGCCACCGTCGAACGCTTCGGGGCAGACATGAATGGCCGCCGGGATCTTGCCCGAGGCACCCGACATGCGCCCGTCGGTCACCAGCGCGACCTTGTAGCCACGGTCCTGCAACACACCAAGGAACGGCGTCAGCTTGTGCAGCTCGGGCATGCCGTTGCAACGTGGGCCCTGGAAGCGCACAACGGCAACGAAATCGCGCTCCAGCTCACCGGCGTTGAAGGCATCGGCCAGCGACTTCTGATCATGGAACACCCGTGCCGGTGCTTCGACCACCTGGTGCTCAGGGGCTACCGCCGAGACTTTCATCACGCCGCGGCCCAGGTTGCCTTCCATCACCCGCAGGCCGCCTTCGGCCGAGAACGGCCGCGCCACCGGGCGCAGGATGCTCTCGTCCAGGCTCTGCGCGGGGCCTTCGCGCCATACCAGCTTGCCGTCGTCGAGGAACGGCTCCTGGGTGTAGCGGCGCAGGCCGTGCCCGGCCACGGTGTTGACGTCTTCGTGCAGCAGGCCGGCATCGAGCAGTTCACGGATGAGGAAGGCCATGCCGCCAGCGGCCTGGAAGTGGTTGATGTCGGCCTTGCCGTTGGGATAGACGTGGGACAGGGTCGGCACCACCTCGGACAGGTCGGCCATGTCCTGCCAGGTCAGCTGGATGCCGGCAGCCTGGGCGATCGCCGGGATGTGCAGGGTGTGGTTGGTCGAGCCGCCGGTGGCGTGCAGGGCCACGATGGAGTTGACCAGCGCCTTCTCGTCGACGATCTCGCCCAGTGGCATGAAGTTGCCGCTGGCCTTGGTCATGCGCGTGACCTGATGCGCCGCCTCGGCGGTCAGGGCATCGCGCAGCGGGGTGTACGGATTGACGAACGAGGCGCCTGGCAGGTGCAGGCCCATGACTTCCATCACCAGCTGGTTGGTGTTGGCAGTGCCGTAGAACGTACAGGTGCCGGGGCTGTGATAGGAGTTCATCTCCGACTCCAGCAGCTCCTCGCGGCTGGCCTTGCCCTCGGCATAGCGCTGGCGCACATCGGCTTTCTGCTTGTTGGAGATGCCGGACACCATCGGCCCACCCGGGACGAAAATGGTCGGCAGGTGGCCGAAGCGCAGCGCACCCATCATCAGGCCGGGGACGATCTTGTCGCAGATGCCGAGCATCAGGGCGGCGTCGAACATGTTGTGCGACAGCGCTACCGCAGTGGACATGGCGATCACTTCGCGGCTGGCGATGGCCAGCTCCATGCCCGGCTCGCCCTGGGTCACGCCATCGCACATGGCTGGCACACCGCCGGCGAACTGGCCGACCGAGCCGACCTCGCGCAGGGCCTGCTTGATCTGGTCAGGGAAATGCAGGTACGGCTGGTGCGCCGAGAGCATGTCGTTGTAAGCCGAAACGATGGCGACGTTGGCCGCGTTCATCAACCGCAGGGTCTGCTTGTCCTCGGCGCCACAACCGGCCACACCGTGGGCGAAGTTGGCGCATTGCAGGCTGGCACGCATGGGGCCGTCACTGGCCGCGCCACGAATCAGCTGCAGGTAGCGCTCGCGGGTGGCACGGCTACGTTCGATCAGCCGCTGGGTGACCTCAAGGATGCGCGGGTGCATGTACTGGACTCCAGGCTAATTGTAAGGGCGGTTTACCGGGCATTTCCCCTCCAAACGATTGCGGCCTAGGCTCAAGGTAGAGGGGCTCGCAACATCGGGGAGGCACTGCGCCCAACCACTCGTTGTATGTTTAAACAAAATACTGCCATCAAAAAGGCTTGTTTTCTATCGGTCAGTGCATAATCTTGTAATTCCAACAACAAAACCGTTTCAGTGAAGCGTCTTTGTGCCACAGCTTTCACTCGGACCGCCAGAGGTACTGCCATGACCCTACGTATCGCCATCAACGGATTCGGCCGCATCGGGCGCAATGTTCTGCGCGCACTGTATACCCAAGGCTACCGCCAGGACCTGCAGGTCGTCGCCATCAACGACCTGGGTGACAGCGCGATGAACGCCCACCTGCTCAAATATGACAGCGTGCACGGCACGTTCGATGCCCAGGTCGAGGCTGACCATGAGAGCCTGACGGTCAATGGTGACCGTATCGCGGTCAGCGCCATCCGCAACCCGGCCGAGCTGCCC
>Ga0207713_1003412_pt1 | contig 10850 bp, 12 predicted proteins | sample KBSS64metaG_FD_184404 | JGI IMG/M metagenome (GOLD analysis project Ga0207713, IMG submission 184404) | Switchgrass rhizosphere microbial communities from Kellogg Biological Station, Michigan, USA - KBS S6-4 metaG (SPAdes) (version 2) | ecosystem: Host-associated > Plants > Roots > Rhizosphere >...
CAAAAACACAGTACATTTTCCATCAGCACTCTCGAGCCCGGAGCACACCATGGCCTCTTCAGCGATGAACCTCATCCTCGAACGTATCGCCCTTTTCCAGTTCACCCCGACCCATTGCGCCCAGGCCAGAGGGATGTTGGGCTGGAGCGTTGAACAGTTGTCGCGAGAGGCCAAGGTTTCAGTAGACGACATTCAGCGATTCGAAGCGCAGCAGGACGTGGCGGATGCGGTGCGGCTGGCGTTGACCTATCGGTTTGAGGCGCAGGGGTTGGTGTTCTTCCCGGGGTTTGCGCCGGGGCGTGGGGGGAATGTCGGAGGTGCGATACCCACGTCGGTTGATCGCGAAACTTATGCAATGGCTGATTGAAAAGACCCGTTGAGGTCGGCCCACACGCGGAAGGAACTCGAAATTGATTGGAATCGAAGAAAGCAGAGGGAACATCTACGAGGATCTAGAGATACCAAACGCCAATGAGATGAGGATCAAATCACAGCTTTCCTCAAAGATCGGTGAAATCATCAAAGCGCGTCATCTCACTCAATCTCAAGCTTCTGAAATCTTGGGGTTATCACAACCCAAGCTATCCGAAATGCTGAGAGGAAAATTCCGCGGCATCAGTGAGGCCAAGATGATGGAATGCCTTTCCCACCTCGGCCGAGATGTGCAGATTGTGGTCAAACCGGCCCCCCGCTCTCGCAAAGAGGGCCGAATTGAGGTGGTGTTCGCTTGATACGGCAGTGCTTGAAATAGTCGAAGACAACGCACTGCCAACAAGGTGTTTACTCCTTGAACCCCGGATGACGCAATTCCATCGAAGCCTGTTCGTAGCTGTACGCCATGGCAAACAAATGTGGCTCGCTCCACTGCTGGCCGTAGAAGGTCACGGAGGTCGGCGTGGCGTCATCGTTCATGCCCGAGGGCAAGGTGATTGCCGGGTAGCCTGCGGTGGCGGCGGAGAACTGGGAAAAGCCGTCCGCTTCGGCGAACAGGGCATCCAGATTGTGCTCACGCACCTGCTCATCGATAGCGTCCTTGAAGTTCTGGCTGATGGTGGTAATCAGTGCGCTCGCCTCCTGGTGGGAAAGCGCCGACGCGTTGATGGTCTCGAGCGTCTGCTGGCCATGTTGCTCCTCACCGGGATTGGCCAGGTTGAAGTCGATCAGAGCCTGCAAGGAGTCGACCGGCAAGCCTTGGCGGCTGGCGAGATATTCGGGCAGCTCATGCTTCATCGCGCCCATCAGGCCGTTAACGTAGTCATCGATGTCCGGCAGACGCACAGTCAGCGGGACCAGCGTAGCGCCCTGCTCTTCCAGGGTGGCCATCGCGGCAAGCATCTCCAGACTCGGGTTCAGTACCGTAGCGTGGGTTCCAGTGTATGCAATCGGATAACCGATCCGTTTGCCTTGCAGGGCTTCACTGGAAAGCAATGCGGTGTAGTCGACGCCAGTGGGCGCGTCAGCAGTGGCGCTATCCGAGGCGTCAACGCCTTGTATGACGTTGAACAACAGCGCGGCATCCCGCACGGTTCGGGTCATTGTGCCCGGCGTGTCTTGCAAGCGGGTGATTGGCACGATGCCGGCGCGGCTGAACAATCCGAGCGACGGTTTGACGCCAACCACACCATTGGCCGACGCCGGGCAACTGATCGAGCCGTTGGTTTCAGTTCCCATGGCCAGTGGAGCGAGCCCTGCGGCAACCGCTGCCGCCGAACCTGAACTGGAACCACAAGTACTTTCGCTGAGGACATGAGGATTTTTCCCCTGACCACCGCGCCCGCTCCACCCCAAGGGCAGTGACAAGTCCCGCATTCCCGACCACTCGCTCATGTTGGCCTTGCCCAGCAGGATGGCGCCGGCATCGCGCAATTGTTTGACCGTGAACGCATCCTGAGCCGCCGGCTGCCCGATCATGGCCAACGAACCGGCACCGGTTTGCATGCTGTCGGCAGTATCGAAGTTGTCCTTCAACAGGACCGGGATTCCGTGCAGCGGGCCACGGAGGTTGCCTTGCGCACGCTCTTCATCCAGCGCGGTCGCGATGTCGAGAGCCTGGGGGTTTATTTCGATGATGGCATTGAGGGTCGGGCCTTGCTTGTCCAGATCCGCAATGCGTGTGATGAGGTGTTGAACCAGCGCGACCGAGGTCAGTTCGTTGCTGGCCATCATTGCACTCAGCTCGCTGGCGCTTGCGTATTCAAGTGGCGCACTGGAGGACGCTGCGAGGGCGACGCTACTGTTCAGCGAAAGCAGGATGGCCGGCGCCAGCGCATTCATGCTGCGTTTAAAGCGGAATTTCATTTTCTAATCCTTGTTTAAGCCAATCACGAGTGAGTCATTTCACTCGCGACCAAGCCTACCGAAGCCGCAGGAAACGGCTGTCAGCAACAAGAACCAGTGCCGGTAGGAAAACTCACCCAGCCTTGTAGCCGCTACAAGCAACACGCCCTTTTTCTGACATCTCTTGTTCCATTTCCAACCACCACGCGTCCCCACGTTGCGGTTGCATCAGGTTGAACGCCTCGCCCATCCTCGGCGTGGTTATCGACACACTGCGTTCCCAGGCCAAAGCAAGAATGCGATCGAAAGGCTCGTGCCAAGCGTGCATCGCCAGGTCGAACGTGCCGTTGTGGATCGGAAACAGCCAGCGCCCCTTGAGGTCAATGTGGGCTTGCAGGGATTCTTCCGGTTGCATGTGCACGTGGGGCCATTCGACGTTGTAGGCGCCGGTCTCCATCAGGGTCAGGTCGAAGGGGCCGTACTGTTCACCGATGCGTTTAAAACCATCGAAGTAGCCGCTGTCACCGCTGAAGAAAATCCGCGTGTCGTCATCTATGATCACCCACGAAGCCCACAGCGTCTGGTTGCTATCGAACAGGCCCCGACCGGAAAAGTGCTGCGACGGGGTGGCGATGAAGCGGATGCCGGCGACTTCGGTGCCCTGCCACCAGTCAAACTGGCGAACCTTGTCGGCATCGATGCCCCATTTGATCAGGGTATCGCCGACGCCCAGCGGGGCCAGGAACACGTTGACCTTGTCCGCCAGTTTCAACACGGCTTCGTAGTCGAGGTGGTCGTAGTGGTTATGCGACAGGATCACCGCTTCGATCGGTGGCAACTCATCGATGCTGATCGGTGGCTGGTGGAAGCGTTTCGGGCCGGCCCATTGCACGGGCGAGGCACGCTCGGCGAACACTGGGTCGGTGATCCAGAACTTGTCCTGCAGTTTGAGCAGCAGGGTCGAATGACCGAGGCGATAGACGCTGCGGTTGGGCGCCGCGATCAGGTCCGCGCGGGTCAGTGGCTGCACCGGAATGGCTGCCGCCGGCCGGGTGTTGCGCGGTTTGTGGAAGATCATGTTCCACATGATCCGCAGCATCTTGCGCACACCTTCGCGCTGCACCGGCGCGTGGTTGCGGAATACGCCTTCGGCCTGACGCGAAGGTTCAGGTGTTTGACTGCCCGCAGAAGCAATGGATTTGGCCATGACTGAATGACTCCGGAAACGCCGCGCAATTCACGGTTTTCCACGGTGGGACGATAATGGCCAAGGCACGCACGCATCAGCCGGACATCTGTTTTTAGGTTGCACCGATTAACCCAGCATTACACTGATCGGTGTAGTTTCTAGGTTGCAACAAACCGGATGACAAGTAAACTGCCGAGTGTAATTTAACCTTTTCCTGCCGAATCGAATTTATGACAGCTCCCCAGCGCCTCACCGACCGTAAACGCGAAGCCATCATCCAGGCCGCGATCGCCGAATTCCGTACCAACGGTTTCGAGGTCACCAGCATGGACAAGATTGCGGCCACTGCCGGGGTGTCGAAGCGTACGGTGTACAACCATTTTCCGAGCAAGGAAGAGCTGTTCGCCGAAATTCTCAACCAGTTGTGGGCACGGATCAGCACCGAGCAAACCGTCTCGTATCAGCCCGATCAGCCATTGCGCGATCAATTGCGAACCATGCTGCTGGCCAAACTGCAGATGATGGCGGACGACAATTTCATGAATCTGGCCCGTGTCGCCATCGCGGCGGCGATCCATTCGCCAGAGCGCGCGCAGAACATGGTCGCGCGTATGGGCGAACGTGAGGAAAGCGTGACGGTGTGGATTCGCGCCGCCCAGGCGGATGGTCGATTGAAACCGGTCGATCCGGCGTTCGCCGCCCATCAAGTGCAAGGGCTGCTGAAAACCTTTGCCTTCTGGCCACAGATCTCCCTGGGCCAACCCTCGCTCGACAGCACAGCGCAAAATGCCGTGGTCGACTCTGCACTCGACATGTTCCTGACCTGCTATCAGCTCTAGCTCAGGCCTGCGCCATGGTAAATGGCTCGCAAGGACACTGAATTTTCCCGCTGGAATAAATGACAATGTCTGTCATTGGCCGATGAACGGTCTGTCTGAAGAATTACACTGCAAAGTGTTTCAGAATGAATCTGGCGTAGAACATCATGGAAAACCAACGCGGCAAAGGTTTGTCATTCGCCAGGCGCATTTACTTGCCACGGTCCATCGGATTGGGCATCGGTTTCTTCAGTGTCGGTGCCGCGCTGTATCCGTTGAACATGCCGGGCTGGCTCTGGGCGCTGTTGCTGTTCAACGGTTTTCTCTGGCCGCATGTGGCCTATCAATGCTCGACCCGCTCGGCTTTCCCCTATCGCGCTGAACGTCGCAACCTGCTCTATGACTCGGTGTGCGGCGGTTTCTGGACCGCGTGTTTCCAGTTCAACCCGCTGACCACCGTGACCATTCTGTCGATGATGACCATGAACAACGTGGCCGCCGGTGGCGTGCGCCTGTTCTGGCTGGGCGCCCTCGCCCAGGTGATCGGCGTGCTGCTGGGCTGGTCAGTGTTCGGCGTCCATTTCACCCTGACGGCCACACAGACTCAGGTCTGGGCCTGCCTGCCAATGCTGACCCTTTATCCGCTGGCTTTGGGAATGGTTTGCTACCGGTTGGCGATCAAACTCGCCGAACACAAACGCACCCTGAGCGCCCTGAGCCGTACCGACAGCCTGACCGGACTGCTCAACCACGGCGCCTGGAAAGACCTGCTGCACCTCAAGTTCCAACAGTGCCGCCAGCACAATTCCCAAGCCATTCTGGCGCTGATCGACATCGATCATTTCAAGTCGATCAACGACAGTTACGGGCACATCGTCGGCGACGCGGTGCTGCGGCAGTTAAGCCATGAGCTGAAATTCGTACTCGACGAAAGCAAGCTGGCCGGGCGTTACGGTGGCGATGAATTCTGTGTGATCCTGCCAAACCTGCCCCTGAGCAAGGCTGAAGCGCTGATGGAGCAACTGCGTCAGGCACTGGATCGATACCGCCATCCCGACGTTTCCGAGCTGCGGGTCAGCCTGAGTATCGGGCTTGCTCGCTATCAAACCTTTTACGCCGATGCCCTTGAGTGGTTCGAAGATTCCGACAAGGCGTTGTACACGGCCAAGCACACGGGACGTAACACAATCAGCGTAGCGTTGAGCCAATCACCCGCCTGAAAAAACTTGTACAAAATTGAGAAAAATCGATTTCTTGTACAAGTTTATAAATTTTTGTATAAGTTAATCCGCCAGCCAGGATGCTGGCACACTGCTTCCAGCCATCGAGATTTCTGGCTGGCTGACGCGGAAACAGGGACCCACCTTCAGCCCTATTTCCAGAGTGCTACGAACATGATTTTCAATCGTCACAAGACTGCCCTCGTCGATCTTCAAAACACCATCAACCAACAAGCCGGCTTGCTGGAGGCGATCAACCGCTCCATGGCAGTGATCGAATTCGATGTCGACGGTGTCGTTCTGCGCGCCAACGACAACTTCCTGAAAACCATGGGTTACACCCGCGAACAGGTGATCGGTCAGCCCCATCGCCATTTCTGTTCTCCAGAGTTTGCCCGTGGCAATCAGTACAGCGAGTTGTGGTCGCGATTGAAAAGCGGCCAGTTCCAGTCCGGCACCTTTGAACGCGTCGACAGCCAGGGCCGTCCGATCTGGCTCGAAGCCAGCTATAACCCGATCAAGGATGACTCGGGCCGCGTGGTGAAAGTGGTCAAGTACGCCATGGATGTCACCGCCAAAGTGCAACAGGAAAGCGAAGCCAATGCGAAATTGCAGGCGATCGACCGCGCCATGGCGGTGATCGAATTCGATCTCGACGGCAATATTCTCACCGCCAATCAGAATTTCCTGACGCGCATGGGTTACACCCTTGCCGAACTCAAAGGCAAACATCACCGCTTGTTCTGTCCTGCGCAACTGGTCAATAGCAGCGCCTACCAGGATTTCTGGCGCCGGTTGAATCAGGGCGAACTGTTTCAGGGCCAGTTCGAACGCGTCGACAAACGTGGTCAGACCGTATGGCTGGAAGCCAATTACAACCCGGTCTACGACGCCGCCGGCCGCTTGTGCAAAGTGGTGAAGTTCGCGTCGGACGTGACCGCCCGGGTCGAACAGCACGAGCAGGATGCGCGCAGTGCCAGCGCGGCCTATCACATCTCGGTGGCCACCCGAAAAGTCGCCGAGCAAGGTACGCAAGTGATTCAGCAAGCCGCCAGTGAAATGCGCGAGATTGCCGACGACATTGCCGAATCCTCAACCCTCATCGCGCAGCTCGGCGAACGCTCCGAGCAGATCACTGCCATCGTCAACACCATCCGCGCGATTGCCGATCAGACCAATCTTTTGGCCCTGAACGCTGCAATCGAAGCCGCCCGAGCCGGTGAGCAGGGTCGCGGTTTTGCCGTGGTGGCCGATGAAGTGCGGCAGCTGGCAGCGCGCACCAGCGGCTCCACTGCGGAAATTTCCAACATGATCAGCCTGATCCAGACCGAAACCCGTCAGGCGATCAAGAGCATGGACGGCACCCGAGGGCGTGCGGCGCAAGGTGTGGAGCTGGCGGATCAGGCCGGTACGGTGATTCTGCAGATTCGGGACGGCGCCAGCGAGGCGGTGGAAGCGGTGAGCATGTTTGCCAACGAGCGTGCGCCGGGATAAGGCCAACACGGGCGACGCAGGGCTATAGTGACTCAACGTCCCAAGCCCTGCCGAGTCCGTCATGACCACCGAAAAAACCGAATCATCCACCGCCCCTGTCGATCACCTGCGCTTTCATCGCCCCCACGCCCACCTCAACACAACCTTCGGTAACGACAAATTCGCCTTGCGGGCCGAGGCGTTTGCGCGTTTTTTCGGCACGCCAACCTTTCTCGGCGCGCAGACGCTGATCGTGGTGCTGTGGATCAGTCTCAACATCTTTGGCGTGACCCATTTCGACGTTTATCCGTTCATCCTCTTGAACCTGGCTTTCAGCCTCCAGTCCGCCTACGCCGCGCCGCTGATTCTGTTGGCACAGACTCGTCAGGCTGCACGCGACAAAGCGCAATCGGACGCTGACGCGCAACATCGCGAAGCTCTGGCCGTGGCCAACAGCGAACGCCAGGCGCAAGCGGCGAAGAACACCGCGCAACTGCTTGAGCTGCTGGAGCAGAACACTCGACTCACGGAGATGACCAAGAACCTGACCGAGCGCATCGAAGGCCTGACCCGCGAACTGCACGATCACATGCGCCAGACCCAGAAGGGCTGATCACGAAAGCCTCAGCGCCCGCCCCAGTTCATCGAACAGCGTGACCACCGAGCGCAACGCGCGGCAGTCCGGGCGGGTCAGCAGCCACAGCGCGGTGTCGTAACCATGCAAGGGTTCGCTCAAGGCCTGCAGCCCTTCATTGATGAGAAAGTCCGGCAACGCCGCCACGCCAAGCCCGGCGCGCACCAGCTCCGTCACCGACAGCATGCTGTTGCAGCGATAGCCCGGCGTCACGCCAGGCAAGTGCTGGCGGCGCCAGACGACGGTCGGGTGATCGGGCAGAAAGTCGTCCGGGGCGATCCAGGTCAGCGCCGCCAGATCGGCCGCTTCAACATTTTGTAGATAACGCTGACTGGCGCAGACCCGGTAGGAAATATTCGCCAGCTCCCGTCCGACCAGATGCTCCGGTGGTGTGCGCGTCAGGCGCAAGGCGATGTCGGCATCGCGGCGGCTGAGGTTGGCGAAATCATTGGAGGTGCTCAGTTCGATGGTCAGTGCCGGATAGTTCGGCATGAACCGCGCCAGCGCCGGCAGCAGCAGACCTTGCAGCACGGAGTCGGTACAAGTCAGGCGCACCGTGCCGCTGACCACTTCACCGCCCTGCTCCACGCCGATTCGCGCCGCTTCCAGTGCCTGCTCGGCACGTTCGGCCTGCTCGGCCAGGGTCTGCGCGAGGCTGGTGGGCAGGTAACCGGCGCGGCTTTTTTCGAACAGTTGCTGGCCGAGTGATGCTTCCAGTCGGCGAACGGCGCGAAACACCGTCGACACATCGACCTTCAACAGCTGTGCGGCCCGGGCCAGAGAGCCGCCACGCACTAAAGCGAGGATCAGGGCCAGATCCGGGAAATCGAGTCGGTATTGCGTGGTTGCATTGATCACTTGGGCAAACGCCGATTTAGAGTGCGTGAACGCCAATCTATAGTGAGCTTCATCCCTCAACAAGCACAGTGAGTACTCATGGAATCCAGAGCCCTGCGCATCGCCCTGATCGGTGACTTCGACCCGCAAGTTACTGCCCACCAAGCCATCCCCGTCGCCCTCGGAATGGCGGCGGAACACCTTCGCCGTCCGGTCGATTTCGAATGGTTGGCCACCGACCGAATCCTGCCCGAGACACCGCTGGAACCTTTCGACGGCTTCTGGTGTGTCCCGGCCAGCCCTTATATAAGCGAAGTCGGTGCCTTGCGAGCCATCCGCTTTGCCCGCCCTTTCCTCGGCACCTGCGGCGGTTTTCAACATGCCGTGCTGGAGTTTTCCCGCCACGTGCTGGGCTGGACCGATGCCGCGCACGGCGAAACCTCACCAGACGCCAGCCGCGCGGTACTCACGCCGCTGACCTGCTCGCTGGTGGAAGCGGTGGACAGCATTCATCTGGTGCACGGTTCGTTGATCGCCAGTGCGTACGAAACGTCGGAAATTCGTGAAGGCTATCGCTGCCGCTACGGTGTGAATCCGCAATTCGAACGGGAGTTGCTGACCCATGACCTGCACGCCGTGGGGCACGATTCGTCAGGCGACTTGCGCGCCATTGAACTGAAAAACCATGTGTTCTTCGTCGCCACACTGTTCCAGCCGGAACGCGCAGCGCTCAAGGGGCAATTGCCGCCACTGGTGCGGGCGTTTGTCGAAGCCTGTGTCGAGGCGCCGGCATGATCGCCGAAACACCGAAAGCGCCGTACTACGCAGTGATCTTCACTTCAAACCGCACCGATGGTGATCAGGGCTACGCTGAAGCCGCTGAACGCATGCTGGAACTGGCGCGCGAGCAACCGGGTTTTCTCGGTGTCGAGTCGGCTCGCGGCGCGGACGGGCTCGGAATTACGGTTTCATATTGGCAAAGTGAAGCGGCGATCCTGGCGTGGAAACATCATCCCGAGCACCAGGCGATTCGTGAACGCGGGCGTTCGACCTGGTACTCGGGTTTTCATACGCGGGTGTGCAAAGTGGAACGCGATTATCGATTCGGATGATCAGCCCTTCACCAGACTACGCACCGCCTCAATCTCCGGCACTTCGCGCTTATTCATATAAACGCGCAGCGGCTCGGTGATGTTGATCCGGTCATCGATGTTCTGGTCCAGCAGCAACTGGATCAGTTCGCGCTTGAGGGTCATGGTCTGTTCAGTGGCCGGTGCCCAGACGAATTCGCTGCACGGAATGATGCCGTCATCGGCCACGTCCATGCCGAACGAGTCTTCGCTGAAACGCACGATGTACTGGCCGGTCTTGCGGTTGAGGCCGACAAAGCCATTGAGGTCGTCGGCGGCCTGGCAGATGAGTTGCGATGTGATGCGCATGGTAAACCTCACAAGAGTGATCGAAGGTTTACACGCAGGGCATAGAGGCGCGCCCTCTGCCGGGGCGGTTGCCGTGGCCAAGCGTACTGCAAACGAACGCACAAAAGTGCGCAAATTTTCGCTTTCAGTACGTTTATGTCGGTCTCGCGATAGCAGGTTTTCGTTTGAGTTGCTAAAAGGTACATCTTCGAAAATACCTGCGAAAGGACCTCGACATGCCCGCCACGTTCACCAAAAGCGCACTGCTGCTGAGCCTGCTGCTCGGCCTCGGTCAGGCCCACGCCGCCAGCCAGTCGAGCCCCGTCGCTCTGGCCGCCACTCAGGGCATTCCGCACCCGGCGGTGATCGCACACCGTGGTGCCTCCTTCGATGCCCCGGAATCCACTGCTGCGTCCTACAAACTGGCCCGCGACCTGGGCGCCGACTACCTGGAAATGGACTTGCAGCGCAGCAAGGACGGCGTGCTGTTCGCCCTGCACGACGATAACCTGCAGCGCACCACCGACGTCGCCACCAAGTTTCCGGAGCGCAAGGACAGCCCGGCCAATGCCTTCACCATGGCCGAACTGAAAACCCTCGACGCCGGCAGCTGGTACAACGCCAAGTACCCGGATCGCGCGCGCCCGTCCTACGTCGGTCTGAAGATTCTGACACTCGACGAAATCATCGACATCGCCCAGGCCAGTCCGAAGCACAAGCCGGGCCTGTACATCGAAACCAAGGAGCCGAAGCTGTTCCCGGGGATCGAGCATGACCTGAAGGAAAAACTCCAGGCTCGTGGCTGGTTGATTCCGGCGGACGCCAAACCGGCGAAAAACGTCGCCAGCGTCGGCGAGAGCAACGGCAAGGTGATCCTGCAAACCTTCGAGAAGAGCAGCCTGGAAATGCTGCAAAAGGAAATGCCGCAGGTGCCGAAGATCCTGTTGCTGTGGGTCGGCGAAGGCAGCATCGAGCCGAAATCCA
>Ga0207713_1003418_pt1 | contig 10846 bp, 8 predicted proteins | sample KBSS64metaG_FD_184404 | JGI IMG/M metagenome (GOLD analysis project Ga0207713, IMG submission 184404) | Switchgrass rhizosphere microbial communities from Kellogg Biological Station, Michigan, USA - KBS S6-4 metaG (SPAdes) (version 2) | ecosystem: Host-associated > Plants > Roots > Rhizosphere >...
GTCACTCTTCGTCGCTGTCATCCAGTCGCCAGTAACCCACGGCTTTGACGAGCTTTTCATCCAGCCCGTGCTCATCCAGCAACACCCGGCGTATCTGCCGCGACACTTTGCTTTCGGTCGCCACCCAGGCGTACAGGTTGCCGCTGGGCACTTGCAGTTGTTTAACGGTGTTGAGCAAGTTGTTCTTCCCGCCTTCGCGCAAGACCCAGATCACATTCACCTGCGCAGCGCTTTCCAGCTTCTGTTGCTCGGCACCGTTCTCCACTTCGATGACCGCCAGCACCCGGCGATTGGCCGCCAGGCTTTCCAGGCGTCGAGCGATCGCAGGCAGGGCGGTTTCGTCACCGATCAGCAAGTAGCTGTCGAAGATGTCCGGCACGACCATCGAGCCCCGTGGCCCGCCGATGTGCAGGAATTGGCCGGGTTTGGCTTGCTCGGCCCAGGTCGAGGCAGGGCCGTCGCCGTGCAAAACGAAATCGATGTCCAGTTCCAGCGTGTTCAGGTCGTAACGACGCGGCGTGTAATCGCGCATGGCCGGCATCGGCTGATCGGTTTTGCCGGCACCGAGCACCAGGGTTTCCAGCGCCGCTTGTTCCGCCGCGGTTTGTGGAAACAGCAGTTTGACGTGGTCGTCCGTGCCGAGGCTGACGAAGCCCGCGAGTTCCGGTCCACCCAGCGTGATGCGGCGCATGCGCGGCGTCAGGTCGACTACCCGCAACACTTCCAGACGACGGCGTTTGATCTCGTGGCTGACACGGTGGATGGTTTGCACGATCACTTCGGTCATTCGGCTTGCTCCTGAGCGGGTTGAACGACAGGGCCATCGACGATGGCTTTGGCGGTGTTGTTGAGCAGGTCGCGCACCCGCAGGATTTCTTCCGGGCTCCAGCGGCCGTGATGCATCTGCAAGGCATGACGCAAGTTGTGCACTGCTTCGTGAATCTCGGCGGGGCGATCATGGCCGCGCAATGAGCGCTTGCTGACTTCGATGCGCATCCGCACACCATCGAGTGCGATTGCCTGATCGCTTAAAGACAGACGTCCGGCCTCGGTGATGGTGTAGCGTTTTTTCCCGCCCTCGGCGTCGCCCAGGATCATTTCGCTTTCTTCAAGGAAGGTCAGGGTCGGGTAGATCACACCGGGGCTGGGGCAGTAGGCGCCGTCGAACATGCTTTCGATCTGGCGGATCAGGTCGTAGCCGTGGCAAGGCTGTTCGGCGATCAGCGCCAACAGCAGCAGTTTCAGGTCACCGGGGGCGAAAACCCGGGGACCGCGTCCACCGCGTTCGCGGCCGGGGCGTTTCTCGAAGCCGTCGTGGCTGTCACCGTGTTCACGGTGGGGGGAATGATGGTCTCTCATTTTTTGCTTTCTCTCGTCGTGTTTAGATACAACTTAAGATATATCTTAACGAGAGCGCAAGGACTCCCGACCAGTGGCCACCCCGAGCGTCGCGTCGGGTCGAAGCCTGCAATATCAAAAAAATGGTGGTTTTTAATTCAGTGAAAAGCCAGAAATTAGTGTTAACTCTCTAATGTTATGTGCGTGCCTAATGTTTGCTGGGTATGTAGTGTTAGTCCTACAGAAGTGACTTCCTTAATATCTCGTTGTTATCGCGGATAGAGCAAGAATTGTAGTCTGTGTCTTACAGCCAGACAGTCACTTTTATGTTATTTCAGGTTTTTTCTTTCCTCGCTAATGCACTCTGGCTACGCGGTTGTCGGAACTTGCCTGCTTACTTTCCAGAATAATTGGCCGATCATCTTTCGGCGTTGAAAGTTCATCTGGATAAAGGGGCTGCTCGTGACGGTTCCACTTATCCAGTAACTTTCAACGAATCGATTATTTTAAAACGACAGGTACTGACTAATGTTCAAGAAAATCGCGTTTGCTGCTCCTTTGGCTGTTCTGGCACTGAGCTCCTCGATGGCGTTTGCCGCTACCGAGGCCAAGCACTCCATCAACATTGTGGCCCACGTTCCGGCCGACGATTTCTACGCGGTGCCGGTCGATGCGGACCTGGTCAACAAGGACCAGGACATGAGCTACAACCCGTCTACCGACTCCATGAGAACAGTTGACGGGCACTTTGACGTGCTGCACACCGCCGGCAAGGTTCACGCCCGCCTGGAAGGCGTGCCGAAGCTGATTGCCGGTAACAAGACCATCGACCTGAAAGTGGAGCTCAACGGCAAAACGCTGACAACCACTTCGCAGGAAGTTGTTGGCGAAACCGAGTCCAACGTCCGCTATCGCGCACCGTTCAAAATCAGTGCAACAGGCGGCAAGCCTGATGCAGGTGATTACACCGGCGTTGTCCTGCTGGTAGTTGAACCTTCCGTCTAAGTAAGACTCGCGGCAGAACGTTTACTTATTCAAAGTAACGTAACCGGTCGGCAAACATTCGGTTTGTCGGCCGGGTTTTGACTTCCTTGTAATCAGAGTACTTGTTCATGTTCCCGATGACGCCCATCGCGGCAGCGCTTGCGTTGCTGTTATGTAGCAGCGCATTTGCGGCGCCGACTTCTATTGATAATACCCCCAGAAGTTTGCTGGCCCAGGCCAAGGGTCTGCCGGCGGATTTCGAGGAGCATTTCTTCGATGTGCCGTTGGCCGTTCGGGTCGAGCTCGATCAACAGCCCCTCGGCGAGGCGATGATTGTGTTGTCCCGCGACGACCGGGTGACGTTGCTCGATTTCACCGATACCAGCGAAAGCCGCTTCGACGCCAGTGAGCGCCAAACCTGGGCCGATGTGCTCAAGCCCGGCGTGGCGCTGGGCGCCTGTACCGGCCAGTGCCCGGAACAGATGCTGGCGGTTCACTACAACCTGGAAAGCTCATTGCTGTCGATCGTCACCGAAAATGCCGAGCGCGACACTCAAGCCAAGCGTTTTTACGAACAGCCCGAAGGCGGCAGTAGCGGCTTGATGGTGCGCAACCAGCTCAACCTCAACGGCGGCCAGGATCAGGATCTGGGCGGGCGTTTCGGCCTCGAAGCCAGTGGTAGCCTTGGCAACTGGAGCCAGACCATCAACATGCAACTGGCACGTCTTGGCGGCCCGGACACCAAGACCTACCACGCGGTGCATGAGCTCTACACCCAGCGCGAACTGCAAGGCAGTTTTTTTCGACTGGGTTATTTCACCCCCAATTCCGAAGGCCTCACTCGTCAGCCGCGCTCGTTTGGCACCAGCCCTGATATCGCCGTGGGCGTGATGTACGGCAGTTCTGACAGCCTGGCGATCGACAGCCCGAAACCCAGCGTTTATCCGATTTATGTCACCGCCAATCGCCAGGCCTCGGTGGAGATTTTTCGCGATGGTTTACTGATCAACACCCAGTCAGTCCCGGCAGGTTTGCAAACCCTTGACACCCGGCCATTGCCCGGTGGTATTTACGAAGTGGAAGTGCGATTGATCGAAGACGGTCAAATCACCTCGACCACCCAGGAACTGATCTACAAACCGATCAACTGGCGCAATCTCGATGAGCGCTGGCGCTACAACCTGTTCGCCGGGCAGGAAAACAAACTGCTCAGCAACTGGGATCAACAGAGCGACGGTGACGCGACGGCGGGAGCTGCGATCAATTACCTGCTGCATCCTCGAGCGATTCTAGGGTTGTCGGCACGTCAGGTCCGCAACACGCTTCAGTACGGCAGTTCCATCGACTGGAGCCTGGCCAACAGCATCAACCTCTACGCCAATCTGTACCAAACCGAAGACCACGGCAGCGGCGCCGATCTGCAAGCGCTCTACAACTATGGTTCCGGCAGCCTGGTAGTGAGCCATAACCGCAGCTGGCTCGACACCACCAACACCTACGACACGTTGCCCGACGGCACCCGCGTGCGCCAACGTAACGTGTTCATCGGCGAGACCAGCAATTCATCGCTGGCATTGAACCACCGGATCAGCCGCAAAAATTCGCTCAACGCGCGGGTGTCTCACAGCGACGGCAACGTTGAAGGCGTCGGTCTGGATCTGGGTTGGACGCAACGCATGACGCTGCTGGGCAGCGATGCCAACTGGCGACTGTCGCTGTTCGATCGTCCGGGCAGCTACAGCAGCGGCGATGCGCGTAATCGCGGGGTTGATCTAAGCATCAACATGGCATTGGGCGGACCTGGCCAGCAAGTATCCGGCAGCATCGGCTCGCGTACGGCCCGTGACGGCAGCCGCGACAACAACGCGTCACTCGGTTACCGCAAAGACCTGCAAGACCATGTGCTGCAAAGTGTCTCGGTAACCGCGCTCACCGACACCTACGGCGTCGGCTTGTCGAGCCTGACGAACTTTCGCACCGATGCGATCAACGGCGACGGTTTTGTTCAGCGTTCATCCTTCAATGGCAACTTCACTGGCGGCGTAAACCTCGACAGCACGGTGGTCGTTGGTGGTCAGCGCATGGCCCTGACCAGCCAGCATCAGGGGCGCGGCGCCGGGATGATTGTCGACATCGAGTCCGATATCGACGGCATCGCCCTGCGCGCCGACGACCTCAGCGGCGGCAGCGTGGCGTTGCACCCGGGGCGCAATTTCATTCCGTTGACGGCCTACAGGAACAGCTCGGTGAGCTTTGATTTCGAAGGCAACCATGTGCCGGCGGCGAGCATCGAACCTTCCCGTACCCGCTATCACCTCAACAAGGGCGGCGTGGATTATCGCCAGGTGCGGGTGATGAAAACCCTGACCGTGCTCGGGCGCTTGCTCGACGCACAAGGAAAGCCGCTCAAGGGGCATCACGTGATCAACCATGCCAGTCGTGGGGTGACTGAAGTCGACGGGTTTTTCTCGATGGAAATGAACGCCGGTTCACCGACCCTGGAGGTGCGTTACGCCAATCAGCTGTTGTGCCGTTTCCGCCTCGATGCCAATCGTCATCGCAGTGAAAACAACGTGTTGATGATCGGTGATCTGCAGTGCACGCCGGACACGCTGGCTGATGCCAGTTCCTTTGATCAGAAGGCAGGTTGAAGCCATGAAAATCTCTACTATCGGCCTGGCGCTGGCGATGACGCTGGTGGCTCCATCGGTCGGGGCGGTTAATCAGGAGATCCGGGCGCTGTTCACCCCCGATCCCTCGCAGCCGCAAAAAAACGTATTCATCAACAAGACCCCGAACAGCGGCTATTGCGCGACTTACCCGGACCAGTGCCAGGACAACAATATGTTCAGCATTCGTTTGCCGATTCGCTTCGGACCGAGGGCAAACATCGGGCGTCTGGATCTCATCCCTGTGAAAGTACCGGCCAACTGGCGGCAACTGACGGTGACGAACAGGCAAACACTGGAAACCGAAACGGTCGAGGTGCGCATTACCGGTGTTGGTTCCGAATACGTCCTGAGTCATTCGGCCGCCAGCCTGGTCGGTGTGACAGACATTCTCGAGGGACATCAGAAACTGTGGTACGGCAATAGTTGGGTATATGCGCCACCTCCTTGCGAGTACAGCGGTGTCGGGGCGTATACACCCAATACTTATCGATTCTTCTGGAAAACCCCGATTGAGGCGGCCTGCAACAAAAGAACCTACTTTGCTATCCCGCACATGTCCTTCGACACTCTGGATATTGCCTATGAACTGCGCACGCCCAACCCGCTGGGAATGTCGAGCGGGCTCTATACCGGTTCGATGACCTATCGGGTCGGCCCAGGCGCCGATTTCGACTTGGGAAGCATGCCTGCGAACGACAGTAACCTGACCCTGGACTTCGTGCTCGACGTACAGCACACCCTCAAGGTCGATATCCCTCCTGGCGGGGAAAAAGTCCGTTTGACCCCGGCAGGTGGCTGGCAAAGCTGGTTGCAGGAAGGGCGCAAGCCTGTACGGCTGTTCCGGGATCAGAGTTTCAATATCTCGGCGTCGACGCGTTTCAAAATGCACCTGGAATGCGAAATCGCCATAAACCCTTTTGAATGCATGATCCTGGACCGAAAGACCGGGCGTGCGGTTGAGGTGCAGGTCAGCACCACACTGCCAAATGGCCTGACCGACCTCGCCGGCCAACCGGTCAAGCAACGCCGGCTACGTACCGGTGCAGCGAATGCCCAGCAGTTTCAACCGAGCTTTTATGTGGAAAGGCGTCCAGGCGTACTGCACTTCGAAATTCCATCCAGTCAGATGGGTTTCATGCTCAGCCCCGGTCAGGCGGGCTACTACGCCGGCAACGTCACGGTGATCTGGGATTCGGATCTTTGATGGGCTGCGTATCGCCAGGTGCCATCCGTGTTGTGTTCAATGTCATGAGGTTCAAGGGTATGAAACGTCTGTGGTTGCTGTTGGGTTTGAGCGGTTTTTCATTGGGTCTTCAGGCCGGGCCGCAGATTAACGTCGGAACGGTTTACGACTATCTGGATGGTGACAAGAGCACCTACCTCAAGCGTGTGTTCAACCGCGGTGACAGCACCGCGTTCGTCAAAGTCAACATCCTGGAGATCCTCTACGACGACGATGGCACGTCCCGTGAAGTGCCGGTCAAGACCCAAGCGGATGAGAGTGGCCGTGATGGCTTGATGGCCAGTCCCGCGCGCTTGATCGTGCCGGCCAATGGCATGCAAGGCACACGCTTGCTGCTGATGGGCAATCGGGACACCGAACGATATTTTCGCGTGCGCTTTGTGCCGGTGGTGCCGGAAAAGGAAGACGACTTTGCGGTGTCCAGCGAGGAACGTGATGAGTACAAAAAGAATCTGTCGGCGGGGGTCAACGTCATGACCGGGTTTGGCACGGTGTTCTTCGTGCGGCCAAAGGACACTCGTTTCGACAGCGTGATCAATGACGCAGCCGAGCGTTACACGCTGCGCAATAACGGCAATACGGTCGTAGTGGTCGACGAGTTTCGCAACTGCTCGCTGAAGGATGAAACCGAGTGCGAGCCGACTACCAAACACCACATCCTCGCGGGCAAGACGTTCGAATTCGAGAAAAAGCCCGGTCGCGAGTACCGCTTCACTCTGGTCGAGGGCAACGCGAAAAAAACGCTGCGCATCGCCAGCAAGCAATGAAGAGGTGATCGGTGATGCAACAGATAACTGACATGATCAAGCAAGCGACCGTCGCCGGATGCGTGGGTGCCTTGACGCTGATAAGTGCTTGCGCTTTCGCGGCGCGGGAGGAGCACACGTTCGAAGTGTCGGCGGATATTCCGACCCTTGGGTTTTATGTAATCCCGGCCGAGTCGGACTGGATTCACCGACCGCAGCGGTTGAACTGGAACCCTTCCACCAAGACCCTGAGCAGCGTGCGCAAGTATTTCGATGTGCGGCATGACACCAGCGCCATTGAAGCGCGCCTGGAGGCCACCCCCTACCTGTCGAACGGCAGGCCGAGTGACAACATGGCATTGCGGGTCAGTTTCAACGGGGTGGAGTTGAGCCCGGACCTTTCTTCACGGCTGGTGGTGTCAGCGGCTGAAGCGGCGGCAGGCACGCGGGTGTTGCTGGAAATCGCGCCAGTGAAGCCGCCCGGGGGATACCGCCCGGGGGATTACGACGGCAACGTACTGTTGTTGTTCAACGCCAGGGCGCCGGGGGAGTGAGCGCAAGCAGGCGCTTCGGTTTTCAAGGCGCACGCGCATCGGCCGCCACCATTGAACTGAATGTCTGAAACTCACAGTCGCGATGTCGGAACCGGCGCACACGCGACACTGCTACCCGGTTGCAGGTACGGCATCAGAATCGGCGCCATCCCCTTGAGCACTTGCACTGGCAGGGCCGAAGTGAACTTGAACGCTTCGGCCGATTGCCCGGGCACGAACGCCGTCATTGTGCCGAAGTGACGATCGCCGATGTAGAACACAAAGGTCGCGGTGCGGTTAATGGATTTCGAACTCAGAATTCGCCCACCCGAACCGAAGGCTTCGATGCGGTTATCGCCCGTACCGGTTTTGCCGCCCATGGCCAACGGTTTGCCATCAGGCGTTACGAAACTGCCGGAGATACGTTTGGCTGTACCGGCATCCACCACTTGCGACAACGCTTCGCGCATGGCTGTGGCTACCTCGGAAGGCATCACCCGTTTACCGACATCCGGGTTATTGATCAGTTTGGTCTCATACGGCGTGTTCGCCGCGAAGTGCAGGCTGTCGATGCGCAGTGTCGGCATGCGCACGCCGTCGTTGAGGATGGTACCGATCAGCTCCGCCAATGCTGCCGGACGATCGCCGGAACTGCCGATGGCGGTGGCCAGCGACGGTACCAGGTGATCGAACGGATAGCCGACTTTCTGCCAGCGCTGGTGAATGTCGAGGAACGCCTCGATCTCCAGCATGGTGCGAATGCGGCTGTCGCGGGCAAGCTTGTGACGGCTTTTGAACAGCCAGCTGTAGACTTCCTGGCGTTCGAACTGGCTGGCTTTGACGATCTGGCTGAACTTGGCATCCGGGTTGTTCAGCAGGTAGCCCATCAACCACAAATCGAGCGGGTGGACCTTGGCGATGAAGCCCTGGTCCGGCAAGTCGTAGGCCCCAGGGCCGTAGCTTTCGTAAAGCCGTTGGAGACGTTCGTCGGTCAGCTTTTCGGTGAGCTTGGCGCCTTTGAGGTGCGAGCGCACGAACATGTTGAAGCTTTCCTGACTGGCCTGTGGCAACAGATACCGATGCACCGCGGCCATGCGAATCGGGGTCGGGCGCATGCTGTCGAGGAAGGTTTCGAGCCGCGCCTGGGTGTCCTTGTTCTTGTACTTCTTCCAGAATTTCAAGAGGAACGATGTGCCTTCGCGGTCGGCAAACGAAGCCAGGTATTCCTGACGCCGAGGGTCGCGGTCGTCCTTGAGCAATTCGGCGCTGCTGTTGGGGCCTGAATAGGTGGTATAGCGCACCAGATCACGCATCAGCCGAATGAACGGCAGGTTGATCGACTCACGTATTGCATCGCGTAGCGTCGGCATGCGGCCGTTGTCTTCCTTGCGAAAGTTATGGAACACATGCAACCCGCCACCGGTAAAAAAGGCTTCGCCGGGGCTGGCGGAGTATTTGCGGTCCAGCGCGGCGCCAAGCATGGCTGGCAGGTTGCGGTCTTTATTCTGGATCAGGTAATCGACGGCCCAGCGACTCAGATGGTCCTGCTCCGGGACCTCGACTTTCTTCAGTTCCGGGACGGTCATCGTTGCGTATTTATCGTGCAGCTCGGCCATGATCTGCAAATAGGTGGTCAGCACACGCATCTTGGCGGTGGAGCCCAGCTCCAGCTTGCTGCCTTCATTGATATCGAACGGCTGGTCGGTGCTGTCGGTCTGCACCCGCACCCGCGAGCCGTCCGGGGTCAGTTCGAACAGCGTGAAGCTGTAGCGCACCTGGGCGGTACTGGTGGGGGTCAGCAGGCGTTCGCCCATCAAGCCGATCTGCGTTGCAAACACAGGGTCGGCCAGATGCTTCAGGTACTCGGTAGCCTGGGTTTGCAACTCGCCTTGCAGGGTGCTGGTGGCGGAAAGATCAAGGCGATCGAGGTCGTACAGCGGACGGTTGAGCAACCCGCCCAGACGACTGCGTGCCACGCTGATGCCCTTGTTGGTTTCGATCGGCTGAATGGTTGGCTGTGTCTGCCAGTCGCGATAGGTCACTTTGCTGGCCAATGCCGCTGCCGCGAGTGGCGCATCGATCACGTCATTCTGTGCCAGCAGGCGAATGTGGCTGTCGGTGAGGTCGGCCAGTTCCTCGCGCCCCTTGGTCAGGTAGTGGGAAGGGCGGCGCTGGGCAATCATCAAAGACAGCATCTCCCGCAGGGCCAGACCTTTTTCCGACATGCTTTTCGGATCTGTCTCCTTGCTGGCCAGCCGCTCGTTGGCCTGGTTGAAATCGGCGCCGTACCAGACGCGCAAACCTTCGGCCATGCCATGCACTTCACCGTGACCCGGTACTGCCGACAGGGGCACGCTGTTGAGGTAATCGCGAATCACGTTCTGCCGGGCTTCGAGGGTCTCCGGTCCGGCCTGATAGGCGCGCACACTGGCAGAAATCATCTGCCGGATTTTTTCCGCGCCCGACACGGTCAGGCCATCGGGCGAATGCCGGTACTTCTCAAGTTGCGTTGCCAGGGTACTGCCGCCCGCCGACTGGCCCGGCAGGTGCATTAACTTGGCGACCTGGGACCACGCTGCCATGCCGAACCGAGGCCAATCCACGGCAGGGTTGGCCCGGGGCTGACGGGGATCGAGCAGAAAGCGGTTTTCGATGAACAGCAAACTGTTGACCACCACAGGGGGGATCGCCGCAAAGCTTGAATACAGTTGTTGTGGGTACTTGTACTGGTAAAGCGGTGCCGCACGGCAATCGGTGATCACCAATCCAGCCTGGATTTTCTCCGCGTAGGGCACGAAAAAGCCCTTGTCGGTGTAGTTCATCAACTTTTCGGAAAACCGGGTCTGGGACGCCACAACGTAGTCGCGCTTGATCAAACGCGGCAGGAACTCACCCAGAGAGCTGTAGCCCAGGCGCAGGTCGAAAGGACCGGCACCGGGATAGCGAATGGCATCGCTGGGACCGGGTTTGAGCTCGTAGCTCAGGGTGGCGGCGTATTGGCTGAGTTCCCGGGATTGAAACTTCGACGTGCGCATTTCCTTGGCCGCAGCCAACCCCAGGACAATCAGGATAATCAGCAACAACAACCAGAACGCCCACCAGCCGTGCTTTGTGCGACTGCTTCGGGGTTTTTCAGGTAAAGGCGTTTCGTCCATACGTCCAGTCGGAACCACATTTTTACTCGAATCGGTTTGCCACAAAACGCCCATAGTCGACTGATCCATTTACGCAGATTGAGAGGACTTGTCTGAAGCTTAGACGGTGGTTGGCGTTGGTGAAAAAATTGTGGATACACAAATATCATGGATCCACTTTGACTTGTGGCGAGGG
>Ga0207713_1003419_pt1 | contig 10841 bp, 7 predicted proteins | sample KBSS64metaG_FD_184404 | JGI IMG/M metagenome (GOLD analysis project Ga0207713, IMG submission 184404) | Switchgrass rhizosphere microbial communities from Kellogg Biological Station, Michigan, USA - KBS S6-4 metaG (SPAdes) (version 2) | ecosystem: Host-associated > Plants > Roots > Rhizosphere >...
ACCAGCCACACCCCGGCACACAATGTTCCCGCTGTGGCTGCTCCCTTCCGGGCCTGACCAGGTTAACGGGTAATCGTTGCGGGGGGACCGATGGGGTCACCATAACAACACTCGCCTGGCAGCGAGCCGCGCCATTGTACCTAGATAACGGGAAGTTACAACCGCTAGGTGGCGTAAAAATTCGATGAGGGTCAAGTACTTGTCGGCGCAGGGATGGGCTGTCGGACCTTGCGGGGCAGGAAGAATGTAGATGCATGGAGCGCTGCAGGGCTGTGGGAGCCGGCTTGCTGGCGATGGCGGCCTCGCTGGCGCCGCAAAAGGGGGTGGATGGCCGCCTTTGGCGGATCGCCAGCAAGCCGGCTACCACAGTGGGGGGATAGGCGTATGACGCAAGCTCGGCAGGAGCAGGCGATGCGGCTTACGAATAGGCCCTCAAGCGCTGCTCGCAGCCATGAGGCCTACCGTCGGGGTCAGGTGGTTACTTGTTTGGCATCCAGAAGCTCATCGACCTGGACCTGGGCCAGGTCGACCAGGTGCACGACGGCCAACGCCAGTTTGCGGGTGGTGCCTTGCAGGTGGTCCGCGCATTCGTAGGCGGTCGCGGAGGCGGATTGGAGGATTTCGTGGATCTGGGCCAGGGTGTCTTCGGCCGTGGGCGTTTCGCGTCGTGAACGTCGTTTGGTCAGGGAAGAAAGTTCGTAGTGGGAGAACGCTCTGTCGACGGCTCGTTGGCCGGCTGGGGATGACAGGTCTTCGGTTGGGGGATTGGGAGTGATCTTGAACATGATTGTGAGCCTCTTTCACGCTGTTTAGGGAAAGACTGTCACCGTTAGCTTGCACGCAAAGAGGGTGGCAGCTGTACGCAGGTGTGCAAGACCGGGGGCGAAGAGGCGCACAAATAACCCGGCAGATCCCGAAGATCTCCCGCGTACAGCCGCCATAACACAGGATTCCAGACACGAAGGTGCTGAAAGTGCATGACATTGATGCGCCTTCTATCGCTTTGCGGACTTGCACGTCCGTATCACCGATTTTGCGGTGACAAGACGCAGACTAGTCCCCAACTGGAACAGGCGCAACGGGTTGGGATTTTCTAGGAAACTTCACTCAAATTAAAGAGATCTTTCGATAATTGGGAAGATGACAGAAGGCTTTGCGGCGGCCCTCTCCTGCCAAATGAGCCTGAAGCATCGGCAATGCAGAGGAACAGAAATATCGGTCGAAGTTTGGGGGTTTTCTGACTGACACAGGGTGAAAAAGCAATTCGGCAGATGGGTGCCAGGTGCTTCATGTAGCGCTTGTGAGGCCGTCTTCGCGGATGAATCCGGCTCCCACAGGTCGGCGTCAAGCGTACAGACTGCGTACGCCGCAGTAGCTGCTGGGGCCGACTTGCGGCCCCAGCAGCTATCCGTGTCAGGCTTCGATACCGTGGGTTTTCAGGAAAGCGACGAACGCCTCTTCATCCAGCACCTTGAGGCCCAGTTCGTTGGCCTTGGCCAGTTTTGAGCCGGCGCCCGGGCCTGCGACCACGCAATGGGTCTTGGCCGAAACGGAACCCGCCACCTTGGCGCCCAGGCTTTCCAGCTTGTCCTTGGCCACATCGCGGCTCATCAGTTCCAGCGAGCCGGTCAGCACCCAGGTCTGGCCAGTCAGCGGCAGGCCTTCCACGGTCTTTTTCTCGCTCTGCCAATGCATGCCGAAATCGCGCAGTTGCGCTTCGATCGCCAGCGCCCGTTCGGCATTGGCCGGTACATCGAAGAATTCCTGCACAGCCTTCGCCGGCTTTTCGTTCAGCGCCTGGCGCAGGTCCAGCCAGTCGGCGTTGATGATGCCTTCGACCGAGCCGAACTTGGCCGCCAGTTTCTCCGCCGCCGTCGGGCCCACCGAGCTGATGTCGAGCTTGGCGATCAACCCACCCAGGGTGGTGCTGGCAGCGAATTCGGCGCCCAGTTCGCCCTGGTCCTGCAGCACCAGGCCGCGTTCGAGCAGTTGGCCGATAACCGTGCGGTTGTGTTCGTCTTCGAAGAAGCTGTGGATCTCGTGGGCCACTTCCAGGCCGATGTCCGGCAGGTAGGTCAGCACGGCCGGCAACGCCTGCATCACCCGCTCCAGTGAGCCCAGGGAGCGTGCCAGGACCTTGGCGGTCTCCTCCCCAACATCGGGGATGCCCAGGGCGTAGATGAAGCGCGCCAGGCTCGGCTGTTTGCTGTCGGCGATGGCTTGCAGCAGATTGCTGGTCGACAGTTCGGCAAAGCCTTCGAGGTCGACGATGTCTTCGCGCTTGAGGGTGTAGAGGTCGGCCGGCGAGGCGATCAGATTTTCATCCACCAGTTGTTCGATGGTCTTGTCACCCAGGCCTTCGATGTCCATCGCGCGGCGGGAGACGAAGTGGATGATCGCCTGCTTGAGTTGCGCGCCGCAGGCCAGGCGGCCGACGCAGCGGTACACCGCGCCTTCGCTGACGGTTTCACGGCCCTTGCTGCGCTTGATCAGCTGGGTGCGCTCGACGTGGGAGCCGCATACCGGGCAGCTCTCGGGAACCTGCACCGCGCGGGCGTTTTCCGGTCGGCGTTCGGTGACCACCTGGACCACTTGCGGAATCACGTCACCGGCGCGGCGGATGATCACGCTGTCGCCGATCATCAGCCCCAGGCGCGCGACTTCGTCCATGTTGTGCAAGGTGGCGTTGGAGACGGTGACGCCAGCGACCTTGACCGGCTTGAGGCGGGCCACCGGAGTGACCGCGCCGGTACGACCGACCTGGAATTCCACGTCGAGCAGCTCGGTGAGTTCTTCCATCGCCGGGAACTTGTGGGCAATCGCCCAGCGCGGTTCGCGGGCACGAAAGCCCAGTTCGCGCTGGGACGCCAGGCTGTTGACCTTGAACACCACGCCGTCGATTTCATAGGGCAGCGCGTTGCGGCGCTCGCCGATGGCGCGGTAGTAGTCCAGGCATTCGTCGATGCCCTTGGCCAGTTTCAGTTCATGGCTGATGGGCATGCCCCAGGCCTTGAGTTGCTGCAGATTGCCGATGTGGCTGTCGGCGATGTCGGCCGAGACCTGGCCCAGCCCGTAGCAGCAGAACTCCAGCGGGCGGCTGGCGGTGATCTTCGAGTCGAGCTGGCGCAGGCTGCCCGCTGCGGCGTTGCGCGGGTTGGCGAAGGTCTTGCCGCCCGCCTCCAGTTGCGTCTCGTTGAGGCGTTCGAAGCCGGCCTTGGACATGAACACTTCGCCGCGCACTTCGAGGGTCGCCGGCCAACCGCTGCCCTGCAGCTTGAGCGGGATATTGCGCACGGTGCGCACGTTGACGCTGATGTCTTCGCCGGTGGTGCCATCGCCACGGGTAGCGCCGCGCACCAGCAGGCCGTCCTGGTACAGCAGGCTGACCGCCAGGCCATCGAGTTTCGGTTCACAGCTGTATTCGACGGCGGCGCCACCCCCGAACAGGTCGCCGGCCGGCAGGTCGAGGCCTTCGGTAACGCGGCGATCGAATTCGCGCATGTCGATTTCTTCGAAGGCGTTGCCCAGGCTCAGCATCGGGATTTCATGGCGGACCTGGGTGAACGCGGTCAACGCCGCGCTGCCGACGCGCTGGGTCGGCGAGTCGGCGGTGACCAGTTCCGGGTGTTCGGCTTCCAGGGCCTTGAGCTCGTGGTACAAGCGATCGTATTCGGCGTCCGGGATGCTCGGTTCGTCGAGCACGTGGTAGCGGTAGTTGTGCTGATCCAGTTCAGCACGCAGCTCTAGAATACGGGTCTGGGCGACGGTCATGGGGTCTCTCGGAAAGCAAAAGAGCAGCCGGGGCTGCTCAATATGTTAGTGCGTTTTCGGCGGTGAAGCGTAGGGCCTCTTCGCGGGCAAGCCCGGCGCCTACAGGATCTGCGATGTTCGACTGAGGTCTGCAGGAGCAGGGCTTGCCCGCCAAAGCGGCTTCAAGCCCATTCACAACATTCGCCAATCAGCGCTTCTGGGTCAGGGCGCGGCGTTCGAATTCGACGATGCGCTGACGGTAGTGCTCGATGGTCTGGGCGGTCAGTACGCTGCGCTGGTCGTCCTTGAGCTCACCGTTGAGTTCCTGGGACAGCTTGCGCGCTGCGGCCACCATCACGTCGAAAGCCTGCTTGGGATAACGCGGGCCTGGCAGGCCGAGGAAGAAGCTCACGGCCGGGGTGGTGAAGTGGTCGATGTCGTCGAGATCGAACACGCCGGGCTTGACCGCGTTGGCCATGGAGAACAGCACTTCGCCATTGCCGGCCATGCTTTCGTGGCGATGGAAGATGTCCATCTCGCCGAAACGCAGGCCGCTTTCGAGGATGTTCTGCAGCAGGGCCGGGCCTTTGAAGCCGTTGACGTCGCGGCTGATCACGCTGATCACCAGCACTTCCTCGGCAGCCGGCTGTTCTTTGTCCTGACGGTCCTTGTCCTGGCGCGCGGCCGGCTTGTGGTCGTCGGCAAAGTCGTCATCACGGCTGCTGAAGCTCGGGCCTTCATCCAGGTCGAGATTCAGGTCACCCTGGCTCGGCTCGCTGGCGCGCTTGCCACGCTTGGACGGCTTTTCCCGTGGCTCACGCGCCGACATGCTCACCGATGGCAGGTCATGCTCATCCAGCTCGGGCTCTTTGTGGGTGTCCAGCACCCGGGACGGGCCCAGCAGCTCGGCATTGGTATCGTCGTCCGGCAGGTTCGAGAGGCTGCGGTCCAGACGAAACTTGAGCTTGCCCTTGCCGCCGCGCATGCGACGCCAGCCATCAAAAAGAATACCGGCGATGACAATGATGCCGATGACGATCAGCCACTCGCGCAGACCGATTTCCATGTAATCCCGTGCCTCTAATAATGGTTCTATGAAAAAAAGGGAGGAAAACCCTTTAAAGCGTGGCGCCAACTCTATGTTCTGACAGGCGTTTTTCCCCACGCACAAGAAAATTGGACATTAAATTAACACGACCAAAGGTAACTTTACACCGTCTGTCGTACAGGGTACGCATTAATAAGTCCCCAAGGATCGGTGCGAGTTCCCGCAAGACCTTCGGAAAGCACCTTGCGTCTTGAATCCGGGCCATTGGCTGGCCGCCTTTTCAGGCGTCGACCATCGCCATGGCCTCCTCGACATCCACCGCCACCAGCCGCGAACAGCCGGGTTCGTGCATCGTCACCCCCATCAGCTGATCGGCCATTTCCATGGCGATCTTGTTGTGGGTGATATAGATAAATTGCACCGACTCGGACATTTCCTTGACCAACCGGGCATAACGTCCAACGTTAGCGTCATCCAGCGGGGCGTCAACTTCGTCGAGCATACAGAACGGTGCCGGGTTCAACTTGAAGATGGAGAACACCAGGGCCAGAGCCGTCAGGGCCTTTTCGCCACCGGAGAGCAAATGGATGGTGCTGTTCTTTTTCCCCGGGGGCCGCGCCATGATGGTCACGCCGGTATCGAGCAGGTCATCGCCCGTCAGATCGAGATAGGCACTGCCGCCACCAAACACTTTTGGAAACAATGCTTGCAGGCCACCGTTGACCTGGTCGAAGGTGTCCTTGAAGCGATTGCGGGTTTCCTTGTCGATCTTGCGAATGACGTTTTCCAGGGTCTCGAGGGCTTCGACCAGATCGGCGTTCTGCGCATCCAGGTAATGTTTACGCTCCGATTGTTGCCGGTATTCGTCGATGGCCGCGAGGTTGATCGCGCCCAGGCGCTGGATGCGTCCGGCAATGCGTTCGAGTTCTTCCTCGGCGTCCTTTTCACTGGCCCCGGCCACCAGGGTGGCGAGCACGCCGTGCAGGTCGTAGCCGTCTTCCAGCAACTGGTCCTGCAGGGCCTTGCGGCGCACCGTGAGGGCCTGCCATTCCATCCGTTGCTGTTCGAGCTGGCCCCGAATCAGTTGGGCCTGCTGCTCGGCCTGGCTGCGGCGCTTCTCGGCATCGCGCAGTTCGCGGTCGGCATCTTCCAGGGCGATTTGCGCGGTCTTGAGTTCAACATCGACGCTCATGCGCTTGTCGAGCAGTTCCTCAAGCTTGAGGCGCAACTCTTCGAGCGGGGCCTCGCCCTCCTCCAGGTTCAGGCTCAACTGCTCGCGTTTTTCCGTCAGACGCTCGGACTGCATCTCCAGCCGTTCGAGGGCCTGGCGGGTGGAGTCGTGCTGGGCCTTCAGCGAACCCAGGCGTACCGCCAACTGGTGGGCGTGGTCCTTGTGCTGGCGGGCTTCCTGGCGCACGCGGTCGAGGCGTTCACGCAAGCTGTCCCGTTCGGCCAGCAACAGCTCGCGTTGTTCGGCATCGACGGCCATCGCATCGAGCGCGTCCTGCAGTTGCAGGCGCGCCTCGCCGACGTCTTCGTGTTCCTGGGCGCGCTGTACGGCCAGTTCCTCGACTTCTTCATCGAGCCGGGTACGGCGCAGTTGCAGTTGTTCGACCTTGGCCTTGGCGGCGGACAGCTTGGCTTTCAGTTCGCCCTGCTGGCGGGCCTCGTCCTGCAGCAACCGACGCAGGTGTTCACGGCCGGTTTCCTGCTGGCGCTGGGTGGCGCGTAGGGTTTGCAGCTGGGTTTCGAGCGTCGCCAGGGTTTCTTCCAGCGCTTCGCGATCGAGCTGCAATTGCTCGATTTCCTGCCCACGGGCCAGCACGCCGCTTTCCGCTTCGCTGGCGCGGCGTACCCGCAGGAAATGCCGACCGACCCAGTAACCGTCACGGCTGATCAGGCTTTCGCCAACCGCCAGTTGCCCGCGCAACGCCAGCGCCTGTTCCAGGCTGTCGACCGGTTTGACCTGGCCCAGCCAGGGTGACAAGTCGATATCCGCCTCGACCTTTTCCAGCAGGCTGCCGGAAATCCGCGTGCCTTGCGCCGTGGGGGTGAGCAGGCGCAGGTCGCCTTGCTGGAAACCGTTCAGGTCGAGGCCGGCGAAGTTATCCACCAGTACCGCCTGCAAGTCGGCACCGAGCACGGTTTCCACCGCCAGCTCCCAACCGGGCTGGACCTTCAGGCCCTGGGCCAGCCGTGGACGTTCAGCCAGTTGTTGTTCACGCAGCCATTCGGCGGTGCCGGTACCGGGGTCGAGCGCCGCCTGCTGCAAGGCCTCCAGGGAAGCAAGACGGCCAACCAGCCGTTGCAGATCGCCCTGGGCCTGTTGTTGTTCCTGGGTGGCCTTTTGCAAGTCCTGGCGCAGTTGTTCCAGGCGCTCGACCTGGCCCTCTTCGCTGGCCTGCAGGTCTTCCAGGGTCTGCTCGCTCTCGGCCAATTGCTCGGTGAGTTCGAGGATCGCTTCGTCTTCCGGGTCTGCAGCGAGCAAGGCACGCTCGTCAGCCAGGCGCCGCTGACGCTCGGCCAGGCGCTCCATGCTCGCTTCCAGTTGCTGGATGCGCGACTGCTGGACTTCCGCCTGGCGCCGGGGTTCGGCGGAACTCAGGTTGAACGTGTCCCACTGCTCCTGCCAGCCGTGCATGGTGGTCTCGGACTCTTCCAGCGCGGCGGCGGCTTCTTCGGCGGCAGCGCTGGTCAGCTCCTGCTCGGGTTCAAGCATTGCCAGTTCTTCGCCGAGGGTCGCCAGCAGGGTGCGGTCATGCCCCAGGTGCGACTCGGTTTCCAGCCGTGCGCGCTCGGCTTCACGCAAGTCGTCCTGCAACTGGCGCAGGCGCTGCTGGCCGTGCTGGATGCTCTGCTCGACCCGGGCGATATCGCCACCCACCGAGTAGAAGCGCCCCTGCACCTGGTTGAAACGCTCCGACAGCTCATGATGGCCGTCACGCAGGCGCTCGATGCTGGCATCGGCGTTGCGCTGTTCGGCCACCAGGGCTTCGAAGCTGATTTCCTGGTTGCCGATGACCGACTCGCGCTGGCCGACCTGATCGTTCAGGGCCTGCCAGCGCAGGGCCGACAGTTGCGCCTTGAGCTGACGCTCCTCGGCCTTGTATTCCTGGTATTTCTCGGCGGCCTGGGCCTGGCGGTGCAGGCGTTCGAGCTGGCGCTCCAGCTCTTCGCGCAGGTCGGTCAGGCGGGCCAGGTTCTCGTGGGTGCGGCGGATACGGTTTTCCGTTTCGCGCCGACGCTCCTTGTACTTGGAGATGCCCGCAGCTTCTTCGATGAAGTTGCGCAGGTCTTCCGGCTTGGCCTCGATCAGCTTGGAGATCATCCCCTGCTCGATGATCGAGTAGCTGCGCGGCCCCAGGCCGGTGCCGAGGAAGATGTCGGTAATGTCCTTGCGCCGGCATTTGGTGCCGTTGAGGAAATAGCTGTTCTGGCTGTCGCGGGTCACCTTGCGGCGAATGGAAATTTCCGCATAGGCCGCGTATTCGCCGACCAGGGTGCCATCGGAGTTGTCGAACACCAGTTCGATGCTCGCCTGGCTGACCGGCTTGCGGCTGGTGGAGCCGTTGAAGATGACGTCGGTCATCGACTCGCCGCGCAGGTTCTTCGCCGAACTCTCGCCCATCACCCAACGCACGGCGTCGATGATGTTCGACTTGCCGCAACCATTGGGGCCGACCACCGCCGCCATGTTACTGGGGAAGGTCACCGTGGTCGGGTCGACGAAGGATTTGAACCCCGCCAACTTGATGCACTTGAGCCGCACGTTTAATCGACCGCCAGGGCAGACAGCACAATGTCACAACTGCGCTGGGCGTAGCTGATCAGCACCGAGCGAATCAGCGGCAGGTCGCGGGCCAGCACCGCCGCCAGCAGCCGGGAGAACAGTTCCAGATACTCGCTCATTTCCGCCTTGCGCCGCTCCAGCGCCAGGTAATAGGCGCGGCTCATGGCCGGCTGGAGGTTCTCGACGGTTTCCTGCAGGTACGGGTTGTCGGCAAACGGATACGCGGCGCGCATCACGTTGAAGCTGTCTTCGACGAAGGTGCGGATGTCCTGGCGCTCGTAGCTGGCGCTCAGGCGCTGCTGCAGTTGCAGGAAGGGTGCAAGGTCGGTCTGCACCTGCCAGCGCTGGGCCACGGCGTTACCGAGCAGGATGTACAGCTCGCTCATCAGGGTGCACAGGCTCTGCACCTTGTGGGCGGTCAGCTCGGTCACGTGGGCGCCACGGCGCGGCAGGATGGCGATCAGATGGCGGCGTTCGAGAATCAGCAAGGCTTCGCGCACGGAGCCACGGCTGACATTGAGCGCCAGCGTGACCTTCTGTTCCTGGATGCGCTCCCCGGGTTTGAGTTCACCGCGAATGATGCGTTCGGCGAGGTGGTGAGCGATTTGCTCGGCGAGGCTGTCCGGCGCCTTGAACGTCATGGTTTACCTTCAAAAATCTTGGCTCAGTGCAAGCCGTGCAGTGTAACGCAATTGCTACGTGATGGCGCAGGGCCAAGTGTCTGGATGTGGCGGATTCCGGGTGATCGGCACGGTTTGTTGACAGGCGCATTTTCGCCATGCTATGAAATTCCCCTCTCACACCGCCGCACGGTGTCGATGGGTCCATGTGGTCGATCGAACGTTGCGCCCAGAGGATGCTCGCAAGCTTCTCAGGTAGTGTCTGGTGCTGGAGGGTCCTGCATCCGCCGTTCGATGAACGATCCCCCTCCCGCCCTGTGGACCACCGTTCGTCCGGTCCGTCGTAGTCGTCAAGCCCTTCACCTCTTGAGTGCCCGTTGGAAAGTCCGTGATATCGGCTTTTGCAAGGGAGGCAACTGCTCATGCCATGGGTTCCACAGCCATACCTGCAACAGTCATGGGGCGACGGTACCGCACCACGGCTCTACTGCCCCACCCGACAACGGCACGACGAAGTGCTGGCGGACGCAATCGACGAGCGCCTGCTTGCGTGGATGCGGCAGGTGGGCTTTGGCAATGAAGCCTTGAATGCGGTGTGCCGGATGAGCCTTGGGCGCTTCGTCGCCTCGTGTTATGTCGGCGCTGGCGACCTCGACCGCCTGCTGCTGTGCGCCCAGTTGAACGCGGCCTGGTGGATGGCCGACGACTACTACGCCGACGACGAAAGCCTGGGCGCGCGGCCCGAATTCCTCTGCGAGAGACTGTCCCGGGCCATGGCAGCCATGAGCCCGCTGGCACCGGCGGGCGATTACACGCGCCAGCTCGAAGAACAGTGGACCGACGACCCGGTACTGATGGCCCTCCGCTCGGCCACCGACCAGTTGCGCCGGCTGGCCTCGCCGGCCCAGGTGGGACGGGTCTGTCACACCGCATTTGGCATGTTCATGAGCTGGACGGTCTATGGCGAATGGAAGCGCCGGGGCGTTTGCCCGTCGACCCGGGAATACCTCGCCACCCGGCAGTTCGACAGCTTCCAGACCTCACAGATGCTGATCGACATCGTCGGCGGCTATGAGCTGCCGGCGAATATCTTCTACGCGCCACGGGTACGCCAGGCCCTGCTTCAGGCCGGCCTGGCGGCGGTGATCGTCAATGACCTGTATTCGGCCGGCAAGGAAGCGGCCGACGGGATGCCCATGGGCAACCTGGTATTGGTGATGGCCGCCGAGCACCACTGTTCGCAAAGCGAGGCCGTCGCCATGGCGGTGGCCCTGCACAATAATCTCGCCCGCGATTTCGAGGTCGCATGCCAAGGGCTCGAAAGCGAGCCGTCGGTAGAGCTGCAACGTTATCTGCAGGAAGTCCGAGCGTGGATGGGAGGTTCACTCGCGTGGCACGACTGGTGCCCGCGCTATCACCAACCGTGACACCGCAAGGAACCGGCACATGACCAGAGATCACGCCATCCAGACGCCCTACCAGCAATCGATCGCCGATTACTGGAACCGCGAGCAGAACCCCGTCAATCTCCTGCTGGGCGATATCGACGGGCTCTATCACCACCACTACGGCATCGGTGACGTCGACACCACGGCCATCGGCGCCGACACGACCGACGGCTACCAGCAACGCG
>Ga0207713_1003422_pt1 | contig 10836 bp, 10 predicted proteins | sample KBSS64metaG_FD_184404 | JGI IMG/M metagenome (GOLD analysis project Ga0207713, IMG submission 184404) | Switchgrass rhizosphere microbial communities from Kellogg Biological Station, Michigan, USA - KBS S6-4 metaG (SPAdes) (version 2) | ecosystem: Host-associated > Plants > Roots > Rhizosphere >...
CTTTCTTTGGTTACTTTCTTTGCAGCAGCAAAGAAAGTGACTGCCGCCCCGCATAGGGGCAGCGCTAATAAACCAAAAAGAAAACGGGATCCGGCAAAAACCCAAGCAAACCACCAAACCCCCCCCGCCCCTACTTCCGCGGCGCAATCCCACAAGCCTTATAAGCATCCCTCTGCAAGTCACGAAACTTCCTCGTCTGAGCCTTCGCGCGATCGACCCGAAACTCCGCCCCACCTTCCCCACCCAGCGTGGCGTATTTAGAAAACGTAGACTGCTCGACGTAGTCATCATAAGTAAGCACATCAGCGATCTTGTCGATCGCACACGAGCACTTGTACACGTTGGCGAAATCGTGCCCATTGTCGTCCATGCATCCGAGCACATATTCCACGCGTCCTTCGGTGGGATAGTCGTGAGTCCTGGCGGGCGCGCCACCGCCCCCAGCACCCGTCGCTGCAAGCGAAAGCGGCGAAATCAGCGAGAGGCAGGTGAGCACCGTCAACGCGCAGCAACGTGGGGTCATGCGATAAGCCTCGTAATGTCGTCGATTCGAAGCGGCCGGCACGCAAACAACATAAAACGCACCGGCCATGCACATCAGCTCGGCGAGAACGGATGCGACATCGTTCCCTTCTTCGATACTACCTCCTGCGCGGAAGGCTCGCCCGCCACCGCGCGCGCAATGGCCTCCTTCGTCGCCTGATAGTTGAAGTCGTGGATCTTCTGGTCGTTATCCGCCTCCCAGTGGATGAACACGCCAACGCAGATGAACAGATCGTCGGCTTCATCGGCGGGAATGACGCCGCCTTCCACGCTGTCCGCAACGGCCATCGCCACCGCACGCTGCGCCGGGCCGAACATCTGCACCGCCTGCTTCGCGCCCTTGATCGTCACCTTGTTGAAGAGAATCGTGTTTGGCTTGGTCAGCAGATTCGGCGCGACCACCGCGAGCAGCGACGTGAAGCCATCCTTGTTGTTCGTGAGCGCGTGGCAGAACGCGGTCTCGGCAGCCGAACCTCTCGGTCCGATGATCAAGTCGATGTGCGCGACTTCATTGCCATCGCCGACGAGCGACTCTCCCACCATGACGCGGTTGATCTTGGCCATGCTGTTCCTCCAGTGATGTGTGGTTCCAGGGACTAGCGACTTGCTCTCGACTCGCGACGGTCAGACCCAAAGCCGCGCAAGGCTCGCGGTTCGCCCGATTTCCGATGCGACCGCTCAACCGCGAACTTCCTAACATGTTCCGTGCCAATTTTTGATCCGCGCGGGCAGACTTCATGCATTCTTCGACGACGCCACCAGCGCGACGAAGAGCGTCGCCACCGCGAGGTCCGCGCTCGTGCCCGGGTTGATGCCGCGCGCCTTCAGTTCGGCGTCCCAGTCATCGAGCGCCCGCGACTCGACGGGACTGCCCGACATGCGCCATTGCGCGCGATGCCGCACCGCGTCGCGCGTGACACTTTGCGCCACCGCCGCGCCCTGCTTGCGCACTATGTGCGAATCGGGCCAGCCCGAGAGAAATGTAAGGAATGCGTCGAGCATCGCGCGATGCGCCGTCGATGCCGCGACTTCGCCCGCTGCGTCGAGGCCCGCGCCGAAGACTTCGGCGAAACCGTTCTCATACTGACGCGCGATGCTGTCGCGATCCGCCGCGAGCGTCATCGCCGCGCGCAGGGTCACGGTCGGCGGCGCGTGCACGGGCTGCTCGGGCGCGTCGCCGAGGCCGCCCGGATTGGCGAGCGCAATCGCGCGGTAGGCGAGGCGCGCATCGTCCACATCAAGGTCCGCGAGCACGCGTTGCGTCGCCCCATGCCAGCGCGCCGCGTCGATCGATGCGTTCGCATCGAAAGCATCGAGCGCGGCGCACAAGGGCGCGGCAAGCAGCACGATGCCGAGATTCGTATTGCAGCCGACCGCATCGAACGTGCGGCGCACGGCGTCGAGAATGCGCGCGCCCACGCGTGCGTGCGGCGTGAAAAGGCCCGCCGCCGCCGTGCCCGCGCTCGCGATGAATTGCGCCGACGTCATGCCGTGCCCCGCGCTCGCGACGCTCACATTTCCCGGTTTTCTCGTCTCCACGTCGAGCAGGCACGCGCGCAGGAACGCGGTGCGCGCGCGCACGGCGAGCGGTGCGTCAGAAGCGTTCATCGCCGCTGGCGAGCGCGAGCGCGCCCTTCGATGCGGGCAGCTTGCGATCGAGCAGGTCGTCGACGAGCAGCGCCGCGATATCGACCGGCGTCACCGATTGCAGGCCGCGCCATGCCGCGACGCCATTCACTTCGAGCACGACCGGACGCTCGTCCTCGGACGGAATCAGATCGACGCCTGCATAGTCGAGCCCGAGCGCCGCGGTCGCGCGCACGGCGACGTCCGTGAGCGCGGGCGACAGTTCCGCCGGCTCGCAGCGCGCGCCGCGCGCATAGTTGTGAATCCAGTCCTCGCCGCCAACGCGCTTCATCGCAGCGACGGCCCGCCCGCCGATCACGAGCACGCGCCAGTCGAAGCCGGGCGCGCCCGCATCGACATAACGCTGCAGATAGGCCACCTGACTGAACGATTTGAGCGACGGCAATCTCAAGCCGGGTTTCTTCAGGCCTTTGCCCTGCGACCCGAAAAGCGGCTTCATCACCACCTGCCGCCCGGCGGCCGCCTCGCGCATCAGCACGCGCTGCGCATGCGCCGGGGATTCGCCGGCCCACGTCGCGGGCGTCGGCACGCCGTAGCGATTGAGCAGAAAGCTCGTCATCGACTTGTCGACGCTGCGCTCGATCGCGCGCGCATCGTTATAGACGGGCACGCCGCACTCGCAGAGCGCGTGCAGGATGCCGAGGCGCAACGTCACCTGCTCGAAGGTGCCGCCCGCGATGCCGCGCACCAGCACCGCGTCGGGCAGCGTGTGACCGAACCCGGGAATCGCGAGGCCGTGCGGCTTCCATGTCGTGTCGATGCGGCAGTCCGCGAGATCGACGCAGCGCGCTTCCACATCGCGCGCGCGGAAGGCTTTTTTCAGGCGGCCGGTGTGCCAGCCGGTTTCATCGGTCATGATCGCCACACGCAATGCAGGCAAGGTCATGACGCGTCTCCGAGCCATTGCGCGTCGAGCAGCGGCTTGTCGACCCTGCCGCCGTGATAGGTGGCGCCGCTTTCCAGGCTCGACACCCACACTTGCGCGGGCGCGAAGAGCGCCGGGTCGATCTGATAGAAGTCGTAGTTGAACGACGTGAAGATGTCGGCGAACGGACGGCCATAGTCGCGCGCATTCGACGACGGCAGTTCGGCGGCGAGGCGCTTCGCGGCCGCGTCGCTTTTCACGGTCAGATGCACGCGGCCGCCGTAGAGAATCGCGTCGTTGGTGCGGCCCATCGCGGCGATGCCGTCGGGCGCGGGCGGCGGAAGCGGCGCGCTGCCGCTGCCTTCGACGACTTCCCCCAGATCGACGCCCAGCACGTGCGTCTTGTGCAGCGCGACTTCCACGACGCGCGCGACGACCTGCACCGTGCCCGCGACAGATTGTGTCGGCGTCACGGCGATCACGAGATGCTCCGGCGCGAGGCCGCAATCGTTGAGCACCTTGTCGATGACGACCTGCGGCGGCAGACGATCCACTTCCATCACGAGCGCGCCGCGATCGTGCCGGTCGCGATAGCCGAGCTCGTCGAAGAGCGGCTCCTTGCACGCGAGTGCGCGCGCCGGGCCCGAGCCGAGCGAGAAAAATTTCTTGCCGCCCGTCTGCTCCTTGGTCGCCGACAGACTCCAGCCCGCGTACTGGCTCGCGAGGCATGCAAGCACCGGATTGCTCGTATGCACCTCGATGAAGTCAGGCCAGAGCGGCGCGCTATCGTAGGCGACGCGACGCGCGACGCGCCCGAGACCACCCATGCAGATGCGCGCGATCAATATGCCGGCCTCGGCGCTGCCTTTGGCATTCACGCCCGCATCGACGATGACGGTGCCGCCGTCCGTGCGAGTCACATCGACGCGAAGGCGCGCGGCATCGTCGATGAGACGCGCGACGAGCCGCGCGCTCGATGCGTTGACGCTCACCGCGCCGTCAGCCTGAAAAGTCGAAGTCATGATGTACAGAGGGTGTCGATGCGTTGCAGAATGCGCGCGTGCTCGCGATCCAGCGCGTCGCGCAGGTCGCAAAACGCGGGCGCGGACACGGTCATCGTGCAGACCGGCTGGCCCGCTTCGATTCGCGCGCCGGCGAGCGGCACGTCGTGGCACGCGGGATCGTCGAAGCATGCGTCGCTGAATGCGCGCGATGCGGTGAAGCCTTCGCGCGCGAACACGACGCGCTGCCCCGCATGAAGTGACGGCGTGCGCGCGGCCGTGTCGGACGTGTGCGGCAAGTCGCCGTGCAGACACGCATCCAGATGCGCGCCGATCAAGCCGCGCGGCCACGCGTCGGGCCAGGCGGCTTCGTAGAGCGCCATCGTCGAGGACGGCCGCGTGTTGATTTCGAGCACGCTGAACGTGTCGCCGTCGAGCAGGAAGTCGATGCTGTTCAGGCCAGTGAGGTCCGTTTGCCAGACGATCCTGTCGATGGCCTCGACGATGCGCGCCGCGATGTGCCACGGCAACTGCACCGGCCCGAGCGAGCCCGCGTGCACGAAGGGCAGGCGTCCCGCAGCGACTGTCAGTTGCTCCGCGAAGCCGATCACCGCGGCCTCGCGATGGGCGGCGACGAAAAGCGCGGACATCGAGCGGCCTTTCGCGAGCCGCTGAAAATACGCGCCGGCGGGTGCGCGCTCGACGTCCTCGGCCCATTCGATATGCGTGCCGCCGCAACCGTCGGAGCGCTTGACGAGCCAGCCGCTGCGATCGGCGGGAGGCGTGTAGCGCACATCCGGGTGCGCGACCTGCGCCTCGTCGAGCAACGCGAAAAAGCGCCGCGGATCGCGTACCGCGGCCGCCTGCGCCCCGTTGCCGATGAAGCGCGGCACGCGTGGCGCGCGCGCGAGTTCTCCCGCGAGCGGTTCGAGGCCGCTCGTCACGATGAGACCGAGCATGCGCGGCAGGCGCGCCGCGCGTTCGAGCGCATCGTAGAGACGCGCGCGATCGATCGAGAGTCCGTTGCCGCCGATATCGAACCACATGCCCGCGTGCGCGCGCGTGTCGCGGTCGCCGAAAATATCGAGCGCGACGACATTCAGCCCCGCGCGCGCCGCCGATTGCGCGACAAGCCGCGCCGACAATCCCGCGACGGCGACGCGCGGCGCGCGGGATTCATCGGCTGAAGTCATGAGCTTTGTCCGGCAACGATCGCGCGGGCTTCGTCGAACGCTTCGGGAAAGCCGAGATAAACGGGTTTGCCGCCGGTGCGCATGCGCAGGAAGAGACGGTGTTCGGCCTGATACTTCACGTTGCCGATCGCGAGCGCGCCGATGCCTACGGCGTCCGCGCGCGCGGCGCCCGCGAGCGGCTTGCCGTCGTCCATCACGTTGACGCCGGCGATGCCTTCGGGCGGCACGGCGTTGACATCGGCGGCGATCAGCAGGTTCTTCGCGTGGGCGAGATCGGCGGAGGTCATCACCTGCACGCCGGCCACGGCGGTGGCGAACACCACTTCCGCGCGGGCGAGCTCGCGATGCAGTTGATCCGGCGAGCCGGTCGCGATGCCCGACGTCGCGATATCGAAGCGGCGATTGATCTCGTCGCTCACCTGCGTCGCGCGCGAATGGCTCGAATGGCTCGCGACGGCGACGTCCGCGCCGAGCGATGCGGCCATCGCCGCCGCCACGCGCCCGACTGCGCCCGTGCCGCCGAGTATGAGCACGCGCTTGCCGCCGAGATCGACCGAATGCGCGGCTCGCAGATGCTTTTCCGCGAGCGCGACGAGCGCCGCGGCCGTCGTGTACGCGCCGCTCGGATCGGCGAAGACGGAGACTTCGAAGGGCGGGACCATCGCGTTGCGGGCTTTTTCGAGCATGTCGGCGGCGAGCATCACGTCCCGCCCGCCGATGAAGATGCCGGTGCGCGACACGCCCTTCGGCCCGCGCGAGAAGATCGCGTCCTGCGTGAGCTGCACGACGCTGTCCTCGTCGACATTGCAGTAGGGCACGAGGATCTGATAGCCAGCGTCGGCGGCCATGTTCACGTCGAACGGGCTCATTTGCGGCGTGCTGGTGAACATGTGCAGGACGTAGGGTCGTTCGGTGGCTTCGGGCATGGCGATGGACTCGTTGGGCGTTGGTGTCGATTGAATCTGTCGATGCGCGCTGCGTGCTCAGGCCGCGTTCGCGCCGTGATGACGATGATCGGCCGCGCGCCACGTCGCGCCGCGATTGCGTCCCGCGGCGACCGTGAACGTGAGCGGCACGCCTTGCGAGACGCGTTGCGCGGCCGCGAGCGCGCGCCCGGCGTCCTGTGCGCTCGCGACGAACGCGAAGCCGACCGGGCCCCACGACGTCTGGCCGATGCCCGCTTTCACCTCGGCGGCGACGGCTTCGAGCGCCCGCGCCACGGCGGGGCTTGCGAACACGCCGCCTTGCACGGGCGCGAAGTATTCGCCGATGGTCTGCTGCAGGTCGCAGAGGGCGTCGGCGTAGGTGTCGAAATCGCTTTCCGCGACGGCGGGCAGGATGCGCATCAGCACGAGATGGGCGAGATGCGCGGCGAGCGTCGCGGGGAAGGGCGCGAGCGACGCGAGGCCGCGCTTTTCTTCGTCGCCGTGCAGGCCTTCGCGCGAGGTGTCGTCGATGAGCAGCACGCGCCATGCTTCCGGGAACGGCTGGCGCGCGATGAGCGGCGGCAGTGATGTGGCGGACGCGTTGCGTACGTCGCGCCCGCCATCGACGATCAGGCCGCCGTGATCGAATCCATGTATGCCGATGCCGGAGCGCGCGCCGCGCCCGAGTATGCGGGCGATATCGGCGGTGGTGGTGGCATGGCCGCGCACGCGGGCGAATGCGGTTCCTAGCGCAAGTGCCAGTTGTGTGCCGGAGCCGAGGCCCGTGTGGGCGCGCGGTGTTTCGTGTACTTCGATATCGACTGTCGGGCCGTGGCCCATTGCCGCTTCGAGTTGCGCGAGATGCTGTTCGATGCGTTCGCGCTGGCCGTCGTTGATCGTGCCTTCGATGATCGGGGTTTGTCTCGATGCTGGCGCTTGCCGCGCGGTGAGTCGCGTTCCGTGGGCGTCGATGGCGAGGCCCGCGCTGCCGAAGGCGCGGCCCAGCGAGCCGTTCGGATCGATGAAGCCGAGATGCAGGCGCGATGGGGATTCCACTGTGATCGCCGCGGGCGATATGCGTCGGGAGGTGGTCGGCATCGGGGTGGGCTTCCTCTTAAGCGCGGGTTTTTTTGCGGCCTTTTGGATAGGCAAATCCTGTACCAGGAGGGTTTGGGTTTTTTTTTCGCCGGATCCCGTATTGGTGTTGGTCTATTAGCACTGCCCCTGTGCGGGGCGGCAGTCACTTTCTTTGCTGCTGCAAAGAAAGTAACCAAAGAAAGCAGCTTGTTAGGCCCGCGGTCACACGCAGTTTGGCCATGCTTGCCAGCCGATCGTGGGCTGCCTAAGTGTCGCCCTCATAGGCCCAGTCGGGCTTGGCTCTCGCACGGTCTGTCGCCCCGCGTCGCATAGCCAATTGGTTCAGCACCAAATAGCTTCGGCACAGCGCTACGCGCTGCCGCCGGGTCCACAAGGGAAACCAGCGAAGCACCCACGCAGTGAGATGGAAGCATTAGCAAGACATTACGGGCGGACCCGATTGACCCAACGGCCGCGAAGCGGGCCGGAGCCATTTGGTGCTGAACCGCTCCGCTGTGCGACGCGAGGCGACAGACCGTGCGCGATCCAAGCCCGGTGTGGCCTATGAGGGCGACACTTAGGCAGCCCACGGTCACCTGGCAAGCGTGGCCAAACTGTGTGTGACCGCGGGCGTGTGGAGCTGCTTTCTTTGGTTACTTTCTTTGCAGCAGCAAAGAAAGTGACTGCCGCCCCGCATAGGGGCAGTGCTAATAAACCAAAAAGAAATCGGGATCCGGCGAAAGCCGTTCTTCGCAGCAGCAAAGAAAGCGACTGCCGCCCCGCAAAGGGGCAGTGCTAATAGACCAACACCAAAACGGGTTCCGCCGAAAGCAAAAAAAGCCCTACGAAGCCTCGTCATACTTGATATAGCGAAACCGCTGATCATCGGAAGGTGTCCCATCCAAAGGCCCATCTTCCTTCCCCGGCTGCCACTGAATAACTTCTTCGATCTTGGAGGCCAGAGCAAAGTCCTTATCAGTGATCCCTTTAGCGGAATGCGTCTTGAGCTTGACGATAACGAACGCATAAGAAACGGTGAGGTCCGGATGATGCCACGCCGCTTCCGCGAGATGCCCCACAGTATTGACGACCATGAGCGTGCCTTTCCAGCTTTCGGTCTTGAACTTGCGCCTGAGCCAGCCATCCTCCACGTACCAGTGCTTGAGCGCGCCAGTCAGACGTTGCTTGATTTCCTCGTCGGAATAGACCTTTTCGGCTTGAGCCATGGCAAAGCCTCCATAAGAAAGCAGCGAACCACCCAAGTATGCGCCAAACAAAACATGCTGCATCGCGTCATGTCACACGATCCGCCGCCGCCGTTCAATTTTTCGCGTATTTGACACAGTATGTGTCGCCACCCGACAAGCACCCGTCCGCTTGCGACACCTTTCCCCGCCCAATTCCCGATTTGAAGCTGTGCAAGTTAAACCGGCATGGAATATGCAATTGGCCTCTCTACGCAAGCGTCCGGCTATGTACCGGACCAAGCGCAGCTCGTTACCTGCATTTGAAGGCGCGCACGATGCAACCTGGTAGCGTGGTCATCCCTGGGTCGGAGGCATCACCATTCTGGAGGAGACATGAACTTACGCACCCTGGTTCTTGGACTGGCGGTGGTCGCGACGGCTGGCCTGAATTCATATGTGGCCCAGGCCGACTCGCAGCTCGACAGCCTGATCAAGAATCCCTCGAACTGGGCGGCGCAAGCGGGCGATTATTCGAATCACCGCTATAGCACGCTCAAGCAAATCAACGAAAACAACGTCGGCAAGCTACAGGTTGCCTGGACCATGTCGACTGGTGTGCTGCGCGGCCATGAAGGCTCGCCGCTCGTCATCGGCGACACGATGTACATCCACTCGCCGTTTCCCAACAAGGTTATCGCCATCAACCTGAAGGATCAGACCTTCATCTGGCAATACCAGCCGAAGCAGGACAATCAGGTCATCTCGGTGATGTGCTGCGATACGGTCAACCGTGGCCTTGCATATGGCGACGGCAAGATCTTCCTCCAGCAAGCCGATACGAAGCTCGTCGCGCTCGACGCCAAAACCGGCGACGTGGTCTGGACCGCGCAGAACGGCGATCCGAAGAAGGGCGAAACAAACACCAACGCGCCGCACGTTTTCGGCGACAAGGTGCTGACCGGCATCTCGGGCGGTGAGTTCGGCGTGCGCGGACGTCTCGTCGCATACAACATCAAGGACGGCAAGGAAGTCTGGAAGGCATACAGCGTCGGCCCCGACAACGAAATGCTGATCGACCCGCAGTCGACCATGACCTGGGCCGACGGCAAGATGGCGCCCGTCGGTGCGGACTCGTCGCTCAAGAGCTGGCAGGGCGATCAGTGGAAGTACGGCGGCGGCACGACGTGGGGCTGGTACGCCTGGGATCCGAAGCTCAACCTTGTGTACTACGGCTCGGGCAATCCGGGCACGTGGAACCCGACGCAGCGTCCGGGCGACAACAAGTGGTCGATGACGATCTTCGCGCGCGATCTCAACACGGGCAAGGCGAAGTGGGTCTATCAGATGACGCCTCACGACGAGTGGGACTACGACGGCGTCAACGAGATGATCCTCTCCGATCTGAACATCGGCGGCAAGAAGGTGCCGGCGATCGTTCACTTCGACCGCAACGGCTTCGGCTACACGCTGAATCGCGAATCGGGCGAACTGCTCGTCGCGCAGAAGTACGACCCGGCGGTGAACTGGGCCGACAGCGTCGATCTGAAGAGCGGTCTGCCGATCCGCAATGCGAGCTATTCGACGCAGAAGGCCGGTCCCGATCACAACGTCAAGAACATCTGCCCCGCGGCGCTCGGCTCGAAGGACCAGCAGCCGGCCGCATTCGATCCGAACTCCAGCTTGTTCCTCGTGCCGACGAATCACGTCTGCATGGACTACGAGCCGTTCCAGGTCGATTACGTGTCGGGTCAGCCGTTCGTCGGCGCAACACTCTCGATGTACCCGGGCCCGAACGAGAACGGCGCAATGGGTAACTTCATCGCGTGGGATGCGGCGAAGGGCAAGATCGTGTGGTCCAAGCCGGAGAAGTTCTCGGTATGGTCCGGCGCGCTCGCGACCGCTGGCGGCATCGTGTTCTACGGCACGCTCGAAGGCTATATCAAGGCAGTGCGCATCAAGGACGGCAAGGAGCTGTGGAAGTTCAAGACGCCGTCGGGCGTCATCGGCAACGTGTTCACGTACCAGTACCAGGGCAAGCAATATGTCGGCGTGTACTCGGGCATCGGCGGCTGGGCCGGCATCGGCATGGCGGCGGGTCTCGAGAAGTCGACGGAAGGTCTGGGCGCGGTCGGCGGCTACAAGGAGCTCGCGAAGTACACGGCGCTCGGCGGCACGCTCTTCGTGTTCGCGATTCCCGGCGGTTGATCCGCGTAGCTGATGTGCGCCAGTCGATGGCGATGCGCGGCGGCTGCAACGGCCGCCGCGCCGAAATACCCCTATATACAAGACATGTTCAAGGAGTCAGACGTATGAAAGGCCGATCACTCTTGCTGCTGGCGATGACGCTCGTTGCGTCGTCCGCTTCGTTTGCCCAGACGCCTGCGGGCACGGGGCAAA
>Ga0207713_1003424_pt1 | contig 10836 bp, 7 predicted proteins | sample KBSS64metaG_FD_184404 | JGI IMG/M metagenome (GOLD analysis project Ga0207713, IMG submission 184404) | Switchgrass rhizosphere microbial communities from Kellogg Biological Station, Michigan, USA - KBS S6-4 metaG (SPAdes) (version 2) | ecosystem: Host-associated > Plants > Roots > Rhizosphere >...
GACATTCCTTTAATTGCTGCATCAATTTGCAATAGAAGGGTAGACCAGCCTAGAAACTGTTGCGGATTTAGTCTTCTTAAGGCTTGTTGATATAAACCAACCTTTGTTTTCCATATACCAAGCTGTAGGGCGTTATGAGGTTGTTCAAACAATTGCATCAACAAGCGCATTTCTTTACTTAAAGTCCATAAAATCAGACTATCTGGTTCGCCTGCTGCAATTAAATATTGAAAAATCTTAATAGATTGGCCAAGGTTGCCTTCTAATAATGCATCACTTAAATCATAGGTGGTATAACGAGATTGATCTTGTAAACAAGCATACAATTGCTCAATTTGAATAAGTTTCTGATCTGGGAAAGTATCTCTTACACGCATTAAGCTATTTTTAGCAGCAAGTAAATTATGCTCATGATGTTGCATTAACCACTGCCAAGCATCATTGTCGAGCTGGATCTCAAGCTTTTCTGCTTCTACGTTTAAAATACGTTGACGGTCTTGTGGGTAATTTGTCGTTAGAGCAACTACAACCCCATTTGCTTCAACAACTTGAAAAAAAGCAGATTTTAAGCTGCTACTATCTTGTTTGGGTAAAACAATTAATAACAGGTTATGTTCATTATGTTGTATATAGCTTTTAAGTTGTTTTAAGCCATTTGCATCAGGTTTTATATTGCCATGTACTTCAATAGCAAGCTGTTGAGAAAATAAAGATAAGCTATTAAGTGCGTTAAAGACATTTTTCCAGTCGCTCACGCTACTAATATCATAGCGCTGTCTTTCAACTTCTTGTTGTTGCCAGCTTTTGCGAAAGGCATCTAATAAATTTTGTTCTAATAAAGGCTCTTGCCCATGCAAAATCCACGCACCCCGAGCTTCCGGAGTACGTTTTAAGGCTTGTAAATAGTCAATTTTCATTGCAGGCAAAAATACAGATTAAGGCTGAGCTTTTGGTAAACGATTTGCTGAAATCTGACGAGTAATTTGCTGTGCAATATCATCAATCACAATATGTTGTAAGTAAGTTTCTTGCTGATTTTCAGTGTTGACTGTTGCCAAGTCATATTGATAACTACGAGATGCAGTTAATGAGCGTGGTTCAGTAATTTTATTACCCTGACGATCTTCAATCTGGAAGGTTACGGTTAGGCGTAATAATACTTCTGTCAGTTTTCCATTTAAAAGCTGACGACGTGGCGTGTATTCCAAAACACGGAGTACATAGGCATCACTATCATTACTGAATTGAACACCATTGGCAGCCAAATACACTTTTAACTGCGTTTCCAAATCATCAGTTTTAGCTGGTAATTCAAGGCTTAACTTTTTATAAACAAGCGGAGTCGCAGTCGGGTTGGTTCCTTTTAAATGAAATCCACACCCGACTAAGCCTGCACTAAGGCCTAAGGTTAAAACAACAGCGGCTAAACGTTTGGCTAAGTGCATGCTTGATCCTCTCATTAATAACTTTAATTAAACCACGAGGTTAACTAGTTTATTTGGAACCACAATTTCTTTTTTTGTTGGTCCGGTTAAGAATTGTTGAACTTCTGGTAGAGCTTTAGCTTGAGCTAATAGATCTTCTTTAGAAATATCAACAGAAACTTCAAGTTTACCGCGAAGTTTACCGTTAACCTGTACAACAATCGTTTGCGTATTACGTGTTAACGCAGAAGCATCCACTTCAGGGAACGTTGCTGCTGTAACATCTGTACCAAATTGAGCTAATAAAGTTTGGCTTAAATGTGGTGCAAACGGTTCGAGCAAAGTTAAAAGTGTAGTGATCGCTTCACGTTCTACAGCAATGTCGTTGTCATCTTTTGCTTCAAACTTGTTGCTCGCATTTAATAACTCCATTAAAGCAGCAATAGCAGTATTGAATGCATGACGACGTTCAATATCATCACTTACCTTTTGAATGGTTTCGTGTGTTTTACGACGTAAATCTTGAGCATCTTTAGACAAGTTTGCAGTATCGATTGTAGAAGTTGAGTTTCCTTTTTCAAGGAAGCCTGCTACAAGACGCCACACACGTTTCAAGAAACGGTTTGCACCTTCAACACCTGCATCAGACCATTCTAAAGATTGATCTGGTGGTGCAGCAAACATCATGAATACACGAGCAGTATCTGCACCGTATTGATCAATAATCGCTTGCGGGTCGATACCGTTGTTTTTCGACTTAGACATTTTTTCTTGTCCGCCGATGACAACTTCTTGGCCATCACCTGAGTATTTTGCAGAAAGAATACGACCTTTTTCATCGCGCTCTAACTCAATATCAGCTGGGTTAAACCAAGTTTTCTTACCATTTTCTGCTTCACGGTAGAACGTGTCTGCAAGCACCATGCCTTGAGTTAACAAGTTGGTAAATGGTTCATTACCTTGTACAACGCCTTCATCACGCATTAATTTGTGGAAGAAACGTGCATAAAGTAAGTGAAGAATCGCGTGCTCAACACCACCGATGTATTGGTTCACAGGAAGCCAGTTTTGAGCTGCTTCAGGTTTAACCATACCACCAGTAAAGTCTGGAGAAGCATAACGTGCATAGTACCAAGATGACTCTACGAAAGTATCTAAAGTATCTGTTTCACGACGTGCATCGCCGCCACAACAAGGACATTTAGTTTCATAGAATTCAGGCATTTTATTAAGCGGGTTGCCTGAACCATCTGGTACAACGTCAGTTGGTAATACAACAGGAAGTTGATCTTCAGGCACTGTGACTTGACCACAAGTGTCACAGTTAATCATTGGAATTGGACAACCCCAGTAACGTTGACGAGATACACCCCAGTCACGTAAACGGAATTGAACTTTAGAATTTGCTAAATTTTGTGGTTCTAATTTTGCAAGGAATGCATCAAAAGCAGTTTGGAATTCTAAACCGTCAAACTCGCCAGAGTTAACCAGTTTACCTTCTTTAGAACCATACCATTCTTGCCACTCAGTTGCAGAGTAGTCTGCATCGTCAGCGCCTTTAGCATCAATCACTTGCTTGATTGATAAATTAAACTTGTTTGCAAACTCAAAATCACGTTCGTCATGTGCAGGCACAGCCATAACAGCGCCAGAACCATAAGACATTAATACGTAGTTTGCGATCCAGACAGGAAGCTCTTCACCAGTTACAGGATGTTTTACAAACAAGCCTGTAGCCATGCCTTTTTTCTCAGCTGTTGCCAAGTCCGCTTCTGCAACCGAACCCATGCGGCATTCTTCAATAAATGCAGCCAATTCAGGGTTAGTTTCAGCAGCTTTAAGTGCAAGAGGGTGTTCTGCTGCAACGGCCACATAAGTCACACCCATTAGAGTGTCGGCACGAGTTGTATAAACAGTTAAACCGTCAGCATAAATTTCTGTATTGGCAGATGGGAACGTAATTTCCATGCCAGTAGAGCGACCGATCCAGTTACGTTGCATGGTCAACACTTGTTGAGGCCAGCCATCTTGTAGGGTGTCAAGATCGTCTAATAATTCTTGTGCATAATCCGTAATACGGAAGTAGTACATTGGAATATCGCGTTTTTCAACCAATGCACCTGAGCGCCAGCCACGACCATTTTCAACTTGTTCGTTTGCCAAAACTGTTTGGTCAACAGGATCCCAGTTTACTGTTGAAAGTTTACGGTAGATCAGGCCTTTTTTATAAAGCTGAACAAATAACCATTGTTCCCAGTGATAATACTCTGGTGTACAAGTTGCGAACTCGCGATCCCAGTCTACAGATAGACCCAATTTTTTTAATTGGTCACGCATGTAGGCAATGTTTTCAAATGTCCATTTTGCTGGAGCAACTTTATGGGCAATTGCTGCGTTTTCAGCAGGTAAACCGAATGCATCCCAACCCATAGGTTGTAGCACAGTTTCACCTTTTAAACGGTAAAAACGGCTAATAACATCGCCAATTGTATAGTTACGCACATGCCCCATATGCAGCTTGCCGCTTGGGTAAGGAAACATTGACAGGATGTAGCGATGTTTACCTTCGACAGTGTCGGCAACTTTAAAGACTTTACGATTTTCCCAATCTTGTTGAACTGATGGTTCAATCGTGTTTGCTTGATATTCGGGGTCAATGTGAGAAATAGTCATAGACGTAAGCTATACAACGAAAATTGAAATGAAAGATTGCTGCACAGCATAGCGCAAAATAAGGGGAAATGTCAGTTTTTAGATCAGGATTTTATCTTTTAATATGAGCAATAAACATTTCTCAATCTATTCTTCTTTATTTTAAATAATAGAAGAGTAGTGAAAATATTCACCACTCTCATTTTGGTTATCGTGCTGCTGCGGATGGGGCGGGTGGAACTGGTACAGCGGGTACACCTTTGTCCTGTTCTACGTTCGCTGTTTCTTGCACTACTTTATCTGTTTTATCTTGAGGTTGTTGTTCGGAGGTGGGTGTCGAATTTTTTACGGATGATTGACCACCTTAAGTTGAAACTTTGTTCAAATGTTTTGCATTCTTAGGTGGCGGAGTCGTGGTGTAATGTGTAGAGCCACTTTTATCCATCCATTTATAATATTGCTGTGCCTGACTTTGACTGGAGCAAATTAAAATTACCGTTGTTACTACTGTATATAAGCTTGTTTTTAAATAAGATAAATTCATATCAGATCTTCCCCAAAAAAGCTGACTATATTTAAATAAAGTTTATAAATAAGCAATTTACAATGTATGGTTTTATATAAAAAAGAATAATTATTTTTAATAAATAGGGATTAGAACTACTAAATTTACGATTTAATTTTAGATTAAAAAAGAAGCAGCTAAAAATTTTTATGGAAAAACCTTTTCTTTAATCTTGACTTTAGTGAATTAAACAACAAAAATGCTTCCTTTAGTTTTATATGCGATTATTTGATCACCCTTCGAATAACCGTCATGTTTTGTAATAGACATTCTCTCTAGCCGAGAGATTGATTTTACTTAAAGTATGTATATCCAGACATGCTTTATTAATGTTAAAAAAGCTTATACGGCTGAAAAACAGAAATTTTTCTATTGCAACGAAAACTAGACAATATGTGTGCTATAACAGTGCAGACAATTCAATGAATGAAACACTATTTGTGCCTTCCATAAATAGTGATAAAGATTTTAGGGTGAATCACGTTGGAACTTTTATCTGGTGGTGAAATGCTCGTTCGTGCTCTTGCGGACGAAGGCGTTGAACATGTTTTTGGTTATCCAGGCGGCGCTGTATTACATATTTATGATGCGCTATTTCAACAAGACAAAATTAATCATTACCTCGTACGTCATGAACAAGCTGCTGGTCATATGGCAGATGCTTACTCACGTGCTACAGGTAAGACTGGCGTAGTACTGGTCACTTCTGGACCTGGCGCAACTAATACTGTGACTCCAATTGCAACAGCTTATATGGACTCAATCCCAATGGTGATTTTGTCTGGCCAGGTTGCATCACATCTTATTGGTGAAGACGCTTTCCAGGAAACTGATATGGTGGGTATTTCACGTCCTATCGTGAAACACAGCTTCCAAGTTCGTCACGCAAGTGAAATTCCTGCAATTATCAAAAAAGCATTTTATATTGCATCAAGTGGCCGTCCTGGCCCAGTTGTAGTCGATATTCCAAAAGATGCGACAAATCCTGCAGAAAAATTTGCGTACGAATATCCTGAAAAAGTGAAGATGCGTTCTTATCAGCCACCTTCACGTGGTCATTCTGGTCAAATTCGCAAAGCGATTGATGAGCTTTTAAGTGCTAAACGCCCTGTAATTTATACTGGTGGCGGTGTTGTTCAAGGTAATGCATCTGCATTATTGACTGAGTTGGCTCATTTGTTGGGCTACCCAGTGACAAATACACTTATGGGTCTTGGTGGCTTCCCTGGCGATGATCCACAGTTTGTGGGCATGTTAGGTATGCACGGTACTTATGAAGCAAACATGGCGATGCACAATGCTGACGTCATTCTTGCAATTGGTGCACGTTTTGATGACCGAGTAACCAATAACCCTGCAAAATTCTGTGTGAATGCCAAAGTTATTCATATTGATATTGATCCGGCGAGCATTTCAAAAACGATCATGGCGCACATTCCGATTGTAGGGGCAGTTGAGCCTGTACTTCAGGAAATGTTGACGCAATTGAAACAATTGAATGTGTCTAAGCCGAACCCTGAAGCAATTGCTGCATGGTGGGATCAAATTAATGAATGGCGTAAAGTTCATGGCTTGAAGTATGAAACACTGGCTGATGGCACAATGAAGCCACAGCAAGTTGTTGAAGCTTTATATAAAGCGACCAATGGTGATGCCATCATTACTTCGGATGTGGGTCAACACCAAATGTTTGGTGCGTTGTATTACAAGTACAAACGTCCACGTCAATGGATTAACTCAGGCGGATTAGGCACCATGGGCGTAGGTTTACCTTATGCAATGGCAGCCAAGTTAGCTTTCCCAGATCAACAAGTTGTTTGTATTACCGGTGAAGCTTCAATTCAGATGTGTATTCAAGAGCTTTCAACTTGTAAGCAATACGGTATGAATGTGAAGATCTTGTGCTTGAATAACCGTGCTTTAGGTATGGTTAAACAGTGGCAAGATATGAACTATGAAGGCCGTCACTCAAGCTCATATGTTGAATCATTACCTGATTTTGGCAAGTTAATGGAAGCATATGGTCATGTTGGTATCCAAATTGATCATGCTGATGAACTAGAGTCGAAGCTTGCTGAAGCAATGGCAATTAATGATAAATGTGTATTCATTAATGTCATGGTTGATCGTACAGAACATGTTTATCCGATGCTGATCGCAGGTCAGTCAATGAAGGATATGTGGTTAGGTAAAGGGGAGCGTACATAATGAGACATATTATTTCTGTACTCGTTGAAAACGAAGCTGGTGCGCTTTCTCGTTTGGTGGGTTTGTTCAGTCAACGTAACTACAACATTGAAACGTTGAATGTAGCTCCAACCGAAGACCCAACTTTATCACGTCTGACGTTAACTACTTATGGCGATGACCATAAGATTGAACAGATTACAAAGCAGCTCAACAAGCTTGTTGAAGTTGTAAAAGTAGTAGATTTATCAGAAGGTTCACACATTGAGCGTGAACTGATGTTGATTAAAGTAAAAGCGTTAGGTGCTTCACGTGCTGAAATTAAGCGAACAGCGGATATTTTCCGTGCGCAAATTGTAGACGTGACACCAACTACCTATACCATTCAAATAGCAGGGACAACTGAAAAATTAGATGGTTTTATCGATGCGCTTGCAGAAAACACTATTCTAGAAGTCGTTCGTTCAGGTGTATCTGGTATCGCCCGTGGCGAAAAAGTATTAGCCATTTAATTTTTTAAAAGTATTTTAGCGGAGAACACAAATGCAAATTTTTTACGATAAAGACTGTGACTTATCAATCATCCAAGGCAAGAAAGTAGCGATTGTTGGTTACGGCTCTCAAGGTCATGCTCATGCACTTAACCTTAAAGACTCAGGCGTAGACGTAACTGTAGGTTTACGCGCAGATTCAGCTTCTTGGAAGAAAGCTGAAAATGCTGGTCTTAAAGTTGCAGAAGTTCCTGCTGCTGTTAAGCAAGCTGACCTCGTAATGATTTTGACTCCAGATGAATTCCAATCACAACTTTACCGTGACGTGATTGAGCCAAACATCAAAGAAGGCGCAACTTTAGCATTTGCTCATGGTTTCTCAATTCTTTATAACCAAGTTGTTCCACGTAAAGACTTAGACGTAATCATGGTTGCTCCGAAAGCACCTGGTCACACAGTTCGTTCAGAATACCAACGTGGTTCAGGTGTTCCTGACTTAATCGCAATTCACCAAGATGCTTCTGGTAATGCACGTAACGTTGCTCTTTCTTATGCTTCAGGTGTAGGTGGCGGCCGTACTGGTATTATCGAAACTTCATTCCGTGAAGAAACTGAAACTGATTTGTTCGGTGAGCAAGCAGTTCTTTGTGGTGGTGCGGTTGAACTCGTGAAAATGGGCTTCGAAACTTTAGTTGAAGCTGGTTATGCACCAGAAATGGCTTACTTCGAATGTTTACACGAACTTAAATTGATCGTTGACTTGATGTTCGAAGGCGGTATCGCTGACATGAACTATTCAGTATCTAACAATGCTGAGTATGGTGAATATGTAACTGGTACTGAAGTAATTAACGAACAGTCTCGTGAAGCAATGCGTAATGCATTGAAACGTATTCAATCTGGCGAATACGCGAAGATGTTCATTCAAGAGGGTGCATTAAACTACCCATCTATGACTGCTCGTCGTCGTCAAAATGCTGCGCATGGTATTGAAGTAACTGGTAATAAGTTACGTTCAATGATGCCATGGATTCAAGCAAACAAAATCGTAGACAAAGAAAAGAACTAATTTTCTTTTTCTAAAAAAGCTTTAAAAGAACCCTGCATTAAGCAGGGTTCTTTTTTTATACTGTTTTTATTTGAATATGAAAAAGAGCCATTGAGGTAACTTGACTGGATTAAATAAATTCTATATTTTTCATATAATTGGCTGCTTATTTTTTATTTAGTCTATTGATTTATAAAGTAAAAAATACTTGACCAAAAGATAGATAATGTTATTGTTTATAACTGACTGAATAAGTCAAATTTACTAAAATTTCTTTAACATGTTTAATTGTATTTTGGGCAATGAGTTGAACAAAATAAAAAAAAGTATTGAATAATCATGGAAGTCCATTATGGGTCATGTTGATTACGATAGCACATTGATCGTCGGCTCTTTTATTGCAGCTGGCCTCATTTGCTATCTCGTGATTTCCATGGAGCAATTAATATTCAAGCAAGTCTATAAAAAATTTGAGTTTTTAATTTTATTTATCAATGGATTATTGCTGGCATCAGCAATTAGCATTGTTCATATTATTGGTATACAAGCTTATCATCTGTTTGAAACAGTCAACTCGAATATTCCTTTAATTACCGTTTCATTTGCCATTAGTGCATTGCTATCGTGCATTGCCATGTGGTTGACTTCACGTTTTACGCTACCTTTATTCCGGCTCATTTTAAGTTCTATTATTATGGGAATCGGAATTTCAGCTTCATATTACATTAGTATGTTGGGCTGGAATATTAATATCTATAAAAAAGATTACACCTCTTTCTTGCTATTATTTTCTGTATTAATTGCGATGAGCGGTTCAGGGCTGGCATTTTTATTAGCTTATAAATTAAAAGATACCGAACGCCATCGCTTAACTTTAAAAATTGCCTTTTCGGTTATGATGACCTTAAGTATTATGGGAATGCACTATACGGCGCTCATTGCGACGAATATTACTGATAAATTTATTAGCCAATATCAGGCTGAACATGACCTGTTATTATTTACGATTATCTTGGTCACATGTTTGGTACTGGTCGCAAGTTTTATTGTTGCGATGTTGGAACAGCGGCTTACTCAACAAAATTTAGAGTTGCGTAAGGCAAATAAAGAATTAGCTAATCTTTCTATACAAGATAATTTAACTAAACTGCCAAACCGTCTTTACTTGGTTGATTATGCAGAAGTATTACTTTCAGATCATCGATATAAAGACCAGAAAATTGCTTTTTTATATATTGATTTAGATCGATTTAAATCAGTTAACGATGCTTTTGGGCATCATATCGGTGATCAATTGCTCATTCAAATGGCGAACCGTTTGCATTGGCAACTCAATGAAAAATGTAAGCTGCTTAGAATTGGTGGTGATGAGTTTTTGCTTATTGCAGAAAATACAAATGCAGACGAAGCGGTTGTTTTAGCCGAGAAGGTTTTACAACTGATTCAGGAAAGCTATCAAATTTCTGGTAAGGAAATTAATATTTCTGCAAGTTTGGGTGTGGCACTCTTTCCTGAGCATGGACAGAATGTTCAGGACTTACTCATGAACGCTGATGCCGCCATGCTCATGTCTAAGGAACAAGGCCGAAATACGTATACCATCTTTAGTTACTCAACCCATCAACAAGAAACCAGAAGTCAGTCGAAACTGATCAATGATCTTTATAAAGCTGTAGAAGAAAAACAGTTCATCTTATATTACCAACCAAAATTTAATACCAATCTTGAAGTTTGTGGGGTTGAGGCATTAATCCGTTGGAATCACCCAGCTTTAGGAATACTTACTCCGCATATGTTCATTGAAGGTGCGGAAAAAACGGGTTTGATCATTCCAATGGGATATTGGGCGCTTGAGCAGGCTTGCCTGCAAATTCAGGAGTGGGAGCGCAGTAACACGCCATTTTATCCAGTCGCTGTGAACTTATCGGCACTACAATTCGAAAATAAAAAGTTATTTAGTACACTCGAAGCATTATTAAAAAAATATCAAATTCAACCTCATCACTTAATTGTTGAGATTACTGAATCAACTGCAATGCGGCATATAGACTTGAGTATCCGAGCTTGTGAGCGATTACGTGACATGGGAATTCGTGTTGCCATTGATGATTTTGGAACAGGGCATTCGAGCTTCTTATATTTAAAAGACTTACCTGTAGATGAGCTGAAAATTGACCGTGGCTTTATCGTTGATTTAAAACCGGGTTCAAAAGAAGAAGTTATTCTAGAAAGTATTATTCATTTAGCGAAAAAGTTAGGTTTAACCGTAACGGCAGAAGGCGTGGAAACTCAGCAGCAGGTTGAGATTTTAACCCGTTTAGGATGTCAGCAATTCCAAGGTTATTTATTGGGAATGCCAGTTCAGGTCGATCAGCTCATTGAGTCTCAAGGTGCTCATTCTGCTTAGTCTTAATAGATAGATTAGGCTACTCCAACTTTCTAAACGACTGATGACTGATTTCTCAATAA
>Ga0207713_1003438_pt1 | contig 10791 bp, 8 predicted proteins | sample KBSS64metaG_FD_184404 | JGI IMG/M metagenome (GOLD analysis project Ga0207713, IMG submission 184404) | Switchgrass rhizosphere microbial communities from Kellogg Biological Station, Michigan, USA - KBS S6-4 metaG (SPAdes) (version 2) | ecosystem: Host-associated > Plants > Roots > Rhizosphere >...
AAGCTGGCCGAGCGGCGTGCGGACCTTGGGCTGTTCTTCCACCACGAGCGCATCCCGGCGGAGCTGGAACGGCGTGCGCTGGGTAGCGTGGAAATGGTCACGGTGTGCGCGGCCTGCCACCCGCTGGCGCATGAAGGACGGGTTACCCGCCAGCAACTGGCCCGGCACCGGCAACTGCTGATCACCCCGCAACAAAGTGGCTACCCCGGCGGCGAGGCGATCAGCCCGCACGTGTGGCGCGCCGACAGCTTCTACGCCATGGCCGAACTGCTGATGCGCGGGCTGGGTTGGGCCTGGCTGCCGCGGCATGTGGTGCAGTACCCGACCTACCAGGCGCACATGGTCGAGCTCGACAGCGAATGGCGCCCGCCTGCACTGGTGGCGGAACTGGCCTGGCGCCGTGATGAACCGCTGGGCCCGGCTGCGCAATGGTTGGCCGAGCGCTTTGCGGTGCACCTGCGCGCGATCGGGTAAACTCCGCCGCCATGAACAGAACACTCTATACCTTGCTGTTTCACCTGGGCCTGCCACTGGTTGCGCTGCGCCTGTACCTGCGCGCGCGCAAGGCACCGGCCTACGGCCAGCGCATCGGTGAGCGCTTCGCCCGCAACCTGCCGGCCATGCGCCAGGGCGGAATCTGGGTGCACGCGGTGTCGGTGGGTGAAAGCATTGCCGCCGCACCCATGGTACGTGCGCTGCTCAAGGCCTACCCGAACCTGCCGATCACCCTCACCTGCATGACCCCGACCGGCTCCGAGCGCATTCGCGCGATGTTCGCCGATGAGCCGCGCATCCAGCATTGCTACCTGCCCTACGACCTGCCGTGGGCGGCGGGGCGTTTTCTCGACCATGTGAAGCCCAGGCTGGGCATCATCATGGAAACCGAACTGTGGCCCAACCACATTCACCAGTGCGCCAGGCGCGGCATTCCGGTGGCCTTGGCCAACGCGCGGCTGTCCGAGCGCTCGGCGCGTGGTTATGGGCGCTTTGCCAGGCTGACCCGGCCGATGCTGGGCGAGATGAGCCTGATTGCCGTGCAGACCGAAACCGAGGCTCGGCGGTTCCGTGACCTGGGTGCCCGCCCCGAGTGCGTGCAGGTTACCGGCTCGATCAAGTTCGACCTGAAGATCGATGAGCACTTGCAACCCCGTGCCAGGGCATTGCGCGCACAATGGGGCGCCGAGCAGCGTCCTCTGTGGATCGCTGCCAGCACGCACGAGGGTGAAGATGCCTTGATCCTGCAGGCGCACCGGCAGTTGCTGCAGGCGCATGGTGATGCACTGCTGATTCTGGTGCCACGTCACCCCGAGCGGTTCGATCGCGTGCATGCCTTGTGCGCCGAGCAGTTCGCCACGGTACGCCGCTCTGCCGGCACGCCGGTGGACGCCCAGACGCAGGTGCTGCTTGGCGACACCATGGGTGAGTTGCTGTTCCTCTATGCCCTGGCCGATATCGCCTTTGTCGGCGGCAGCCTGGTGGCCACGGGCGGCCATAACCCATTGGAACCTGCGGCATTGGCATTGCCGGTGCTGATGGGGCCGCACGTGTTCAACTTCCTTGAGATCAGCGCCATGTTGCTCGAGGCGGGGGCGTTGCAGCAGGTCGATGATGTCGACGGGCTGGCCGCGGCGGTGCGACGTTTGATCGAATTGCCGCTGGATGCGCAGCGCATGGGTGAAGCGGGCAGGGCGGTGATGCGGGCCAACCAGGGTGCCTTGCAGCGCTTGCTGGATGGGCTGGGCGCGCTCATCCGCTGATTTTTGTGTGGCCTTCTTCGCGGGTAAACCCGCTCCTACAGGTTCAGCGTTGGCCTCAGGCCCTGTGTGATACCTGTGGGAGCGGGTTTACCCGCGAAGAATCCAGCACTCATCTCAAGGCCTGCGCTCGAAGTTTTTGGCTGCCGCAGCAGCCAGGTCCGGTGGCAGGAAGTCCTTGTCCGGGTTGTAGTCCGGTTTCAGGTACTGCTTGAGGTCCTGCAGATCCTGCGGGCTCAGGGTCCCGGCAGCCTGCTTCAGGCTCAGGTTGTCGAGGATGTAGTCATAGCGGCTGTTGTTGTAGTCACGCACCGAGGTGTACAGCTGGCGCTGGGCGTCGAGCACGTCAACGATGTTGCGGGTACCGACCTGGTAGCCGATCTCGGTGGCTTCCAGCGCACTCTGGTTGGAAATGATCGACTGCTTGCGCGCCTGCACCTGCTCCACATCGGTGTTCACCGCACGGTGCAGGTTGCGGGTGTTCTCCACCACCTGGCGGCGCAGGCTCTCACGCTGCTGTTCGCTCTGGCTCAGGCGCTGATAGGCCTCGCGTACCTGCGAACTGGTCAGGCCGCCGCTGTAGATCGGGATGTTCAGCTGCAGGCCGACGCTGGTCTGTTCCACATCGCCGCTGTAGCGCTGGCCGAACGGTGACGGGTTGGTGAAGCCCAGGCTGTCGTTGTCGCCTTTTTCGTACTTGGCCACCGCATCGAGGGTCGGCGCGTGGCCGGCCTTGCGCTGGCGCAGGGTTTCTTCGGCGGCGGCAACGGCGTGGTTGGTGGCCAGCAGGTTGAGGTTCTGGCGGCCAGCGGTTTCCACCCAGGCCTTGGCGTCGTTGGGGGTCGGCACCTTCACCGGTAGCGTGTGGACCACACCCTGGATCGCGCTGTATTCGCGGTTGGTCAGGGTGACCAGCGCCTCGAAGGCGTCCTGTACCTGGCGCTCGGCGATGATCCGGTTGGCCCGGGCGGTATCGTAGCTGGCCTGGGACTGCAGCACGTCGGTCTTGTCGGAAAGGCCGACGTCGAAACGTTCGTTGGACTGGTCCAGCTGGCGCTTGAAGGCCGCTTCCTCGGCCTTGGTGGCCGCCAGGTTGTCCTGGGCACGCAGTACCGAGAAGTAATCCTGCGCGGTCTGCAGGATCAGGTTCTGCTCGGTCGCCGACAATTGCAGGGCGGCCTGTTCGTTGACCGCTTCGGCGGCCTGCAGCTGGAACCAGCGATCCGCGCGGAAGATCGGTTGCGCGAGGGTCGCGCTCCAGGTGTTGCCGCTGCGGTTGGCGGTGGCCGACGGCTGGTCGATCTTGGTGCGGGTGTTGAGCATCTCGGCACCGGCCGAAAGGTTGGGCAGCAAGCCGGCGCGGGCCTGCGGCACGATTTCTTTCTGGGCACCATAATCGGCGCGGGCGGCAGCAAGATCGGCGTTGTTGTCGACCGCTTCCTGATAAACACTGACCAGGTCGGTTTTTACCGGAGTCGGCAAATCCGCTGCCCAGACCACTCCGTTGGACGCACAAGACACGGCTATCGCCAGTGAAAGTTTGCGCAGCATAGAGGCAATCCTTGTACGAAATTTAATTACTGAACTGTTGAGTATCGAGCGACGGGCCAGTGTAGTGCCATGCGCATCCGCCAACAATCATAGGTTGCGCCTTTCATCTCCCCTGCGTTTTACCCGCTTGGCTTTGCCGACCACTCCAGTCTAGACTGCGCATGTTCTTGTCGGGGTGCCTTGAAGCAAAGGCTGAGATCGCAGAGGTGCGGATCCCGTTGAACCTGATCAGGTTAGCGCCTGCGTAGGGAACAAGATTGCTCGCCTTCCCGGGGAGCCTCTTGTGCCAGGTCCGGGAATGTCGCAGCTGCATGCAGCTTCAGGCACCCCCATATCCGGCACTGCACCCGTCAAGGGGTGCGTCCACGCCATTCAGGTTCACCCCGACATTCCACTGCTAGGAAGCCGTCTGGAGAGCCTGTGATGACCAAACAAGAAAAAACGATCAACCTCAGCGAATCGGCGCAAGTCGATCAGCAGTCCGTGCAACCGTTCCCGCGTTCGCGCAAGGTCTATGTCGAAGGCTCGCGCCCGGACATCCGCGTGCCCATGCGCGAAATCAGCCTGGACGACACCCCGACCGACTTCGGTGGCGAAAGCAATGCGCCGGTGCTGGTCTACGACACTTCCGGCCCGTACACCGACCCCAACGTCATCATCGACGTGCGCAAGGGCCTGGCTGACGTGCGTTCGGCCTGGATCGAGGCACGCGGTGACACCGAGCGCCTGGGCGGCCTGAGCTCCGACTTCGGCCAGCAGCGCCTGAACGATGCGGAACTTGCCAAGCTGCGCTTCGCCCACGTGCGCAACCCGCGCCGGGCCAAGGCTGGCGCCAACGTCTCGCAGATGCACTATGCCCGCCAGGGCATCATCACCGCCGAGATGGAATACGTGGCCATCCGCGAGAACATGAAGCTGCAGGAAGCCCGCGCCGCCGGCCTGCTGAACGAGCAGCACGCCGGTCACAGCTTCGGTGCCAACATTCCGAAAGAAATCACCCCAGAGTTCGTCCGCGAGGAAGTCGCCCGCGGCCGCGCGATCATCCCGGCCAACATCAACCACCCGGAAGTGGAACCGATGATCATCGGCCGCAACTTCCTGGTGAAGATCAACGGCAACATCGGCAACAGCGCCCTGGGCTCCTCGATCGAAGAGGAAGTGGCCAAGCTGACCTGGGGCATCCGTTGGGGCTCGGACACCGTCATGGACCTGTCCACCGGCAAGCACATTCACGAAACGCGCGAATGGATCATCCGCAACTCGCCAGTGCCGATCGGTACCGTGCCGATCTACCAGGCCCTGGAAAAGGTCAACGGCGTGGCCGAGGACCTGACCTGGGAGCTGTTCCGCGACACCTTGATCGAACAGGCCGAGCAAGGCGTGGACTACTTCACCATCCACGCCGGTGTGCTGTTGCGCTATGTGCCGCTGACCGCCAAGCGGGTCACCGGTATCGTCAGCCGCGGTGGCTCGATCATGGCCAAGTGGTGCCTGGCGCATCACAAGGAAAACTTCCTGTACACGCACTTCGACGAGATCTGCGAAATCATGAAGGCCTACGACGTCAGCTTCTCGCTCGGCGATGGCCTGCGCCCAGGTTCGATCGCCGACGCCAACGACGCGGCCCAGTTCGGTGAGCTGGAAACCCTCGGCGAATTGACCAAGATCGCCTGGAAGCATGATGTGCAGTGCATGATCGAAGGCCCCGGCCACGTGCCGATGCAGCTGATCAAGGAGAACATGGACAAGCAGCTGGAATGCTGCGACGAGGCGCCGTTCTACACCCTTGGCCCGCTGACCACCGATATCGCCCCGGGCTATGACCACATCACCTCGGGCATCGGTGCGGCGATGATCGGCTGGTTCGGTTGCGCCATGCTCTGCTACGTCACGCCCAAGGAACACCTGGGCCTGCCGAACAAGGATGACGTCAAGACGGGCATCATCACCTACAAGATCGCCGCCCATGCCGCGGACCTCGCAAAAGGTCATCCGGGCGCGCAGATTCGTGACAATGCCTTGTCCAAGGCGCGTTTCGAATTCCGCTGGGAAGACCAGTTCAATCTGGGTCTGGACCCGGACACCGCGCGCGCCTTCCATGACGAGACCCTGCCGAAGGAATCGGCCAAGGTTGCGCACTTCTGCTCGATGTGCGGGCCGAAGTTCTGCTCGATGAAGATCACTCAGGAAGTGCGTGAGTACGCGGCCAAGATCGAGGCCGTGGACGTGACGGTCGAGCAGGGCATGCGCGAGCAGGCCGAGCGGTTCCGCCAGGAAGGCAGCCAGCTTTACCACAAAGTCTAAGACGCAACGCTGCCCCCATGTAGGAGCGGCCTTGTGTCGCGAAAGGGCTGCGCAGCGGCCCCAAGGTATCAGCTTCGCAGCTGAATTCGCCGGGGCCGCTTTGCGGCCCTTTCGCGACACAAGGCCGCTCCTACAACGACTGTGCCCATCCGAATATTTTGCTGAGTGCCAACAAGCATGACCACCCCCAGCCAATTCTCCCCCGACCACCCGGTCCCTACCCACCAGCGCATCTTCGGCGCCCGTGACCTGTTCTCGCTATGGTTCTCCCTTGGCATCGGCCTGATGGTCCTGCAAGTCGGCGCCATGCTGGCCCCTGGCCTTGGCCTGGCCGGCGCAGTGCTGGCGATTGCCCTTGGCACCGGTGTCGGTGTGCTGTTGCTGGGGGCTGCCGGGGTCATCGGCAGCGACACCGGCCTGTCGGCCATGGGCACCCTGAAGCTGAGCCTGGGCCGCCATGGCGCGCGCCTGCCGGCACTGCTCAACCTGCTGCAATTGGTGGGCTGGGGGGCGTTCGAGATCATCGTCATGCGCGATGCTGCCAGCCTGCTGGGTGCCCGCGCGTTCGGTGAAGACAGCGCCTGGAACAGCCCGATGCTCTGGACCCTGTGCTTCGGCGCGCTGGCCACCCTGCTCGCCGTCAGCGGCCCGCTGGCGTTCGTGCGCAAGGTGCTGCGCGCCTGGGGCATCTGGGTATTGCTGGGTGCCTGCCTGTGGCTGACCTGGAACCTGTTTGCCAAGGCCGACCTGGCTGAACTGTGGAGCCGCGCCGGGGACGGTTCGATGTCGTTGGCGGTGGGCTTCGACATCGTCATTGCCATGCCGCTGTCGTGGTTGCCGCTGATCGCCGACTACTCGCGTTTCGCGCGTAATGGCAAGCATGTGTTCGGCGGTACGGTGCTGGGCTACTTCATCGGCAATACCTGGCTGATGAGCCTGGGTGTGGCCTACACCCTGGCGTTTGCCGCCAGTGGCGAAGTCAATGCGCTGCTGCTCGCCCTGGCAGGCGCCGGCATGGGTATCCCGCTGCTGTTGATTCTGCTCGACGAGTCGGAAAAGGCCTTCGCCGACATCCACTCGGCGGCCGTTTCCACCGGCGTGCTGTTGCCGTTGAAGGTCGAGCACCTGGCCTTGGCCATTGGTGTGCTGTGCACGCTGATCGCCCTGCTGGCGCCATTGGCCCAGTACGAGAACTTCCTGCTGCTGATCGGTTCGGTGTTCGCGCCGCTGTTCGGCGTGGTGCTGATGGACCACTACGTGATCCGTCGCCGCCGCCTGCCGGTACAGGTCGATGGTTTGCACTGGCAGGCGCTGGTGGCCTGGGTAGTGGGCGTGGCGGCCTATCACGTGATTGCCGCCAAGGCCCCGGAGCTGGGGGCTACCCTGCCAGCATTGCTGCTGGCAGGTGGGCTGCATGGGCTACTGAGCTTCAGCCGCGGCCGGGAAACAGCTCAGGCTTGAGCACGCCGTTCAGGCGTGGGTAAGGGATCTTCAGCTCCACGTGGCCCATGGAGTAGGGCGCGATGGCATAGACCTCGTACTTCACCACCAGCGCGCCGTACGTCAGGGCGATGTGCGGCGAGCGCTTGAAGGGCCAGGTCTTGACGAACTCGGCGTCCTTGTCCATGCCCACGCTGATCAGCCAGGCTCGGTGAGACTCTTCCACGGTCTTCCAGAAGGTCTCTTCCTGGCCTGGCACCAGCATGTCCTGCAGGGTCAGCACCTTGTCCAGCTTGCGCGAGTAGTTGATGAAGCCGCGCCCCGGCATGCCGTGGGCGCCGCCGCTGTCGAGGTAGCTGGACAGCTCGATGATCACCAGCCCGTCATGCTGCTCGCGTACCTTGGCTTGCAGGTAGCTGCTGTTGCGTTTGTCGGCACTGGCCAGGTATTGCTGCTCGTAGGCCTGCAGGGTGCTTGGCGCGGTGCCATGCTGATTGTCTTCGGTCAATTGCAGCAGGCGCTTTTCGACGATGGCATCGAGATTGGGCTGCGCCGGGAAGTGGACGGTGTCGATGTTCACCAGCGGGCAGTCGCTTGCGCTGCAGCCGGGTTTGATGTGCTCCCAGGCATCACGCTTGACCTCGAGCGGGGTCCGGTAATTGGGTGCGAACAGGCTCTGGCAGGCGCCCAGAGCGAGTGCCAGCACGGCCACGGAAGTCAGTTTGACAAGTGTCATGATGATCCTTGCAGAACAGGGAAAAGTCGGCCTTTGACCGTCTGCGCGGCCTTCAGTTCGCCACTAAGCTAACAGAGTGAAGACGTGCTGTCCCGAGTGCGCGAACGGTTGCCGGAAAGGGGTGAAACGGGTAACCGTGCGGAGTAGGATGGCGCGATGCGGTAATTGAGGTCATGAGGATTTCCATGTCAGACACGTTGAATTCGGTACCCAAGGCAGTCGAGATCGCCGAGCGGGCCAACTGCTTCAAGGGCTTCTACAAGCTCGACAAGGTGCGCCTGCGCCACGAACTGTTCGCGGGCGGCATGAGCGGTGAGATCAGTCGCGAGCTGTTCGTGCGCCACGATGCCGTGTGTGTGCTGCCCTATGATCCTGCGCGTGATGAAGTGGTGCTGATCGAGCAGTTCCGTGTCGGGGCCCTGGGCAAGATCGACAACCCTTGGCTGATCGAGATGGTCGCCGGGCTGATCGACAAGGAAACCGAACAGCCGGAAGAAGTCGCCCACCGCGAAGCCGAAGAGGAAGCCGGGCTGGCCATTAGCGCGCTGTGGCCGATGACCTGCTACTTCCCTTCGCCAGGTGGCAGCGACGAGTACGTGCACCTGTTCCTCGGCCGCTGCACCAGCGAAGGCGCCGGCGGCTTGCATGGGCTGGAAACCGAAGGCGAGGACATCCGCGTGCGTGTATGGTCGTTCGACGATGCGCTGCAGGCGGTACGTGATGGCCGTATCTGCAACGCGGCGACCATAATAAGCCTGCAGTGGCTGGCGCTGAACAAAGACGAAGTCCGAGGTATGTGGAAGTGAACTTGCTGCGTGAGCGTTATCGGGTCGACCTGGCCGGGCTGCAAGCAGCCTGCGAGGCCAACTATGCCCGGCTCATGCGCCTGCTGCCCGATATGCGTACCACCCAGAGTTCGCGGCGCATCGGCATGACCCAGGGTGACCAGATGCTCGGTGTGCTGGTGCTCGATGTGCTGCTGGCCTGCCCCTATACCACCACCTTGCGGGTGCGCCAGGAGCACAGCCTGCCCTGGCTGCCGGTGCCACACCTTGAGGTGCAGGTGTATCACGATGCGCGCATGGCCGAAGTGGTCAGCGCCGAGCACACCCGCCGCCTGCGCAGCATCTACCCATACCCCAACGAAGCCATGCACCAGCCGGATGAGAAGGCGCAGCTCAATCTGTTCCTCGGCGAATGGCTCAGCCATTGCCTGGCCTGCGGCCACGAACTGGCAAGTGTGCGCTGAAATGTGACCTGGGTCGGCTGCGAGTGTTTGCTCGCAACCGTTCCAGCGCCATAATTCGTGCAGTACCCGTTCGAGGAGACGGCCGTTGCCGCACCCAGACCCTTCCCCTGCGCCCGTGCATGTGGTGCAACTGACCGACGCCCATTTGTTCGCCGACCCGGCGGGCACCTTGCTGGGCCTCAATACTCGTGACAGCCTGCGCCATGTGGTGGCTCAGGTGCGCCGTGAGCAGCCGCTTGTCGACGTGCTGTTGTGCACCGGCGACCTGTCCCAGGATGGTAGTGTCGCGTCGTATCAAGCCTTCCGTGAGCTGACCCGGGAAATCGCTGTGCCGACCCGCTGGCTGCCGGGTAACCATGATGAAGCCAGGGTCATGGCCGAAGTCGCGCCAGAGCTCGTGCAATCGGTGACCGATATCGGAAGCTGGCGCGTGGTCATGCTCAACTCGGCGGTGCTGGGCGCTACCCATGGACTGCTTGAGGATGACCAGTTGTCGATCCTCGATGAGGCCCTGGCGTCTGCCGGCGAGCGCCATTGCCTGGTGTGCTGCCATCATCAGCCGGTGGATATCGGTTGCGCCTGGATCGCCCCGATCGGTTTGCGCAATGCCGATGAACTGTTGCGGCGCCTGCGCGGTTATCCACAGGTCAAGGCGTTGCTCTGGGGGCATATTCACCAGGAGTGGGATGAACTGCGCGATGGCCTGCGCCTGCTGGCCACGCCCTCGACCTGCATCCAGTTCGCGGCGGGCAGCGAGGACTTCAAGGTCAGTGAAGAACAGCCGGGGTATCGCTGGCTGCGCCTGCATGCCGACGGGCGGGTGGAGACTGGGGTAGAGCGGGCCACTGATTTTGCAGTGAAGCTCGACTTCAATAGCCCGGGATATTGATGATTGTGGGGCCGCGCAGCGGCCCCCGGCTCTCTTGAAGAATTTGTTGCTAAATCCCCGCCGCGGCGCCAAAACCCGGCGAACACGCTACACTGCGCGTCCCTGCGCCCGCATCAATGGGCGCGAAGCCACAGATTCCGGGGGCAGCATGTCGGGTTCCATCCTCTATATCCATGGCTTCAACAGCTCGCCGCTTTCCACCAAGGCGCGCCAGCTCGAGGCTGTGATGCAGCAGCTGGGCCTGTCGCAGCAACTGCGTGTCCCGGACTTGCACCATCACCCACGCCAGGCCATGGTCCAGCTCGAAGCTGCCATCGCCGAGCTCGGGGCGCCCCTGCTGGTCGGCAGTTCGCTCGGCGGCTACTATGCCACCCATCTGGCCGAGCGCCACGGGCTGAAAGCCCTGCTGGTCAACCCGGCAGTCACCCCGCACAAGCGCTTCGACGGTTATCTGGGGGCCCAGCGCAACCACTACACTGGCGAGACTTGGGAGCTGACCCTGGACCATGTGCAAGCGCTGGCCGAGCTGGAAGTGCCGGCGCCGACCGACCCAGGCCGCTATCAAGTGTGGCTGCAGACTGCCGATGAAACGCTGGACTATCGCCACGCCGAGCATTATTACCGGGCTTGCGCCCTGCGTATCCAGGCCGGTGGCGACCACAGTTACCAGGGCTTTGCCGAACAGCTGCCAGGCCTGCTGGCGTTCGCCGGCATTGCCCGGCAGCAGTATGCGGCGCTCGATTTTTCTGTATTTTGATCTTTTTGCATTCACCAGACTGACGACGAGAACCCATGGCCAATCCCAGCGCTAGCGCCTATAACGCAGACGCCATCGAAGTCCTCTCCGGCCTCGACCCGGTGCGTAAAC
>Ga0207713_1003442_pt1 | contig 10774 bp, 10 predicted proteins | sample KBSS64metaG_FD_184404 | JGI IMG/M metagenome (GOLD analysis project Ga0207713, IMG submission 184404) | Switchgrass rhizosphere microbial communities from Kellogg Biological Station, Michigan, USA - KBS S6-4 metaG (SPAdes) (version 2) | ecosystem: Host-associated > Plants > Roots > Rhizosphere >...
TATGATGTGCCCCAGTCTATTTACCCTGCGATGACCCATGGCCGATTCTGCTTTTTTCTGCACCCTGTCTCATGAAGGCGTTCTCGCGGTTCGCGGCGCGGATGCCGGCAAATTCCTGCAAGGCCAGCTGACCTGCAACATCAATTACCTGAGTGAAACCCAGGCCAGCCTTGGTGCCCGTTGCACACAGAAAGGCCGGATGCAGTCGAGTTTCCGCATCGTGCTTGAAGGCGACGGCGTGCTGCTGGCGATGGCCGGCGCGCTGCTGGAACCGCAACTGGCGGATCTGAAGAAGTACGCGGTGTTCTCCAAATCGAAACTGACCGACGAAAGCGCCTCCTGGGTGCGCTTCGGTCTGGATCATGGCGATGCGGCCCTGAGCAGCCTGGGTCTGGAACTGCCGGCAGAAACAGACAGCGTGGCCCGCCACGAAGGGCTGATCGCGATTCGCGTCTCCCCTAATCGTGCCGAACTCTGGGTGCCTGCCGATCAGGCCGACACCGTCAAAGGCAAGCTGTGCGCGCAATTGACCGAAGCCGAACTCAATCAATGGCTGCTGGGCCAGATCCGCGCCGGTATCGGCCAGGTCATGCCGAGCACCCGTGAGCTGTTCATCCCGCAGATGCTCAATCTGCAGGCCGTCGGCGGTGTGAGCTTCAAGAAAGGCTGCTACACCGGCCAGGAAATCGTCGCGCGCATGCAGTACCTGGGCAAACTCAAACGTCGCCTGTATCGCGTGAAACTGGATGCCGCTGAGTTGCCGGAGCCCGGCACCGCGCTGTTCGCCCCGAGCCACGGCAGTTCGATCGGCGAAGTGGTGCTGGCCGCCCGTACCGAAAAGAATATTGAACTGCTGGCGGTGTTGCAGGCCGAAGCTGCCGAAGCGGGCGACTTGCATCTGGGCTCGGCCGAAGGTCCGGCGCTGCACTTGCTCGACCTGCCATACGAACTGGATCGCGACCGCGAAATCCAGCGTTGATCGCAGCATTTGTTGCAACACCCTAGAGAAACGACATGAGTGAGCTGGCGGATAAGGTCCAACAGGATTTGGTTGAGGCCATCGATAACGATGACCTGGTTCTGCCAACGTTACCGGAAGTGGCCCTGCAGATTCGCAAGGCCGCTGAAGATCCGGATATCAGCGTCAGCGACCTGAGCAAAGTGATCGGCCGCGACACGGCGCTGTCGGCGCGCCTGATCAAAGTGGTGAACAGCCCGCTGCTGCGCGCCACCCAGGAAGTCACCGACCTGCACACCGCCATTACCCGGCTCGGCGTCAATTACAGCAGCAACCTGGCGATCGGTCTGGTGATGGAGCAGATCTTTCACGCCCGTTCCGACGTGGTCGAACAGAAGATGCGCGAAGTCTGGCGCAAAAGCCTGGAAATCGCCGGCGTCAGCTACGCCCTGTGCCGTCGGTATACCCAGCTCAAGCCCGATCAGGCCGCGCTCGGCGGACTGGTTCATCAGATCGGCGTGCTGCCGATCCTGACCTATGCCGAAGATCACTACGAACTGCTGTCCGATCCGGTAAGCCTCAACCATGTGATCGATCACATTCACCCGTTGCTCGGCGACAAATTACTGCGGGTCTGGGAGTTTCCGGAGCGTCTGGTGGAATTGCCGGGGCTGTATCAGGACCTCAAGCGCGAATCGCAGCAGATCGATTACGTCGACATCGTGCAAGTGGCCAGCCTGTATTGCCACAAGGACACCGATCACCCGCTGGCCCGCATCGATCCGTTCAGCGTGCCGGCATTCCGCAAGCTCGGCATCGACCCGGAGAACAAGGCGCTGTGCACCGATCTGGAAGAATCGCGGTCGATGTTCTACTGATCAACCGGCGACAAAACTCACCCGTACCTTCAAACCCGCCTGTTCACCATCGTGCAGACTGATCTGCGCCAGATGCGCGCGGCAGATCTCCCCGACAATCGCCAGCCCCAGCCCGGAACCAGCGACCTGCTGGTTGCGCCGGTAAAAACGTTCGAACACCCGATCCCGCTCTTCCAGCGGAATGCCCGGCCCATCGTCTTCAACCTCCAGCACCGCGGGCGCAGTGACCCGCAGAATCACGTTGCCGCCCGGCGGCGTGTGCGCCAGTGCGTTGTCCACCAGATTGCTCAGCAACTCGTTGAGCAATGTCGGCTCGCCGCGCAGCCACACCGGCTCGTCCGCTTCCAGCGCCAAGGCAACGCCGCGAGCATGGGCCAGCGGCGCCATGGCCATGCCCAGTTCCCGCGCCAGCTGACTCAGATCGAGCAACTGCGCCCCGCCCTCGGCGATCGCCCGGGCGCCGTTTTCCACCCGCGCCAGCGACAACAACTGGTTGGCCAGATGGGTCAGGCGATCCGTGCTTTGTGCCGAGGATTCCAGTGTGTCGCGCCAGGTCTGCGGCTCGTTCGAGCGCAAGCCCAGTTCAAGACGCGCCTTGAGCGCTGCCAGTGGGGTGCGCAGTTCATGGGCCGCATCGGCGATGAATTGCGCCTGCCGCTCGAATTGCCCGCGCAGGCGTTCGGTAAAGTGATTGAGCGCCCGCACCAGCGGCCACAACTCGTGTTGCACCTCGACCAACGGCAACGGCCGCAGGTCATCGGGCTGGCGCTCTTCCACTGCCGTGCGCAAACGTTCGATCGGCCGCAGCGCCGCACTCACCGCAAACCACACCAGCAACAACGCGCCAATCGCCAGCATGCCCAATCGCAGCAAGGTGTCGGCGGCCAGACTGCGAGCCATGCTGACGCGTGCCTCGTCGGTTTCGGCGACGCGGATTTCCGCCATGCCGTTCATGTTCGGCTCGCTGACCGCCTTGAGCAGACTCACCACACGCACGTTCTGCCCCTGATATTTCGCGTCGTAAAAGCGCGCGAGGGCGGGATAGCTGTCGGTTCTCGGCGTGCCTGGCGGCGGGCCCGGCAGATTTTCATAGCCGGAAATCAACTTCTGGTTGATGTCGTTGACCTGGTAATAGATACGACCCGCGCTGTCGTAAGCAAACGTATCGAGCGCCACATACGGCACGTCGGCACTGAGACTGCCATCGCGCTGCGACAGACCGGCGGCGATGGTCCGCGCCGAGGCCAGCAGCGTGCGGTCATAGGCGGTGTCGGCGGCCTCGCGACCGTTCCAGTAGGCGCTCAATCCGCTGGCGAGCATCAACACCACCAGCAGCAACGCGAGGTTCCACAGCAACCGCCAGCGCAGGCTGCTGGGCTTATGCATCGCGGCTTTCCAGCAGATAGCCCAGGCCGCGGAAGGTCACGATGGCCACCGAATGGCCGTCGAGCTTCTTGCGCAGGCGATGCACGTAGATTTCGATGGCGTCGGGGCTGGCCTCTTCGTCGAGACCGAACACCTGCGCAGCCAGCTGTTCTTTGCTCATCACCCGACCGGGACGGGCAATCAGCGCTTCGAGCACCGCCTGTTCGCGAGAAGTCAGCGTCAACAATTCATCGCCGAGGGTGAAGCGCCGGGTGTCGAGGTCATAGGCCAGCACACCGCAACGCTGCTGGCGTTCGCCGCCGAGCACGCTGCGGCGCAACAGGGCCTTGACCCGCGCCTCGAGTTCGGTGAGTTCGAACGGTTTGGCGAGGTAATCGTCGGCGCCGAGATTGAGCCCGTGGACCCGATCCTTGACGTCGCTACGAGCGGTCAGCATCAGCACCGGCAGATTCTTGCCCCGAGCCCGCAGGCGCGCCAGCACTTCAAAACCGTCCATGCGTGGCAGGCCGACATCAAGGATCGCCACCGCGTATTCCTCGCTGCCCAGAGCCAGGTCGGCAGCCACGCCATCGTGCAAGACGTCCACGGTCAGACCGGTGCTCTTGAGCGCCTGGGCAACGCTTTCGGCCAGCGGCAAATGGTCTTCGACGAGCAGGACACGCATGGATCTCTACCTCATTCAGGGATGGCCGACGCCATTCTTTGCGGCGGAGTTTACAGCCGCAACCGCCACTGTGAAGCCCGAAAACATGCGAAAGAATACTGAAAGGTTAGCGAAAGGTTGGGCCGTTAGAGTCGTTTCACCGAAGGTCCCGACTGCCGACCTTCGCCGTTTTGCCTGTACTTGCACCGTAGCTTCAAAACGTAGCTCTCGAAAAACGCCACGATGCGTTTTCGCCAATAAGAACAATAACGAGGTACTGCACCATGCTGTCGACACAGCTTCAGGTTGACCCGTTTCATTCTTCCTCTCGAATTTCCCCGTTTTCGCTTGTCAGCGCCATCCTCGGCTGCGCGGCGTTCAACCCGTCCGGGTCTGAGCCTGTTAGCCTGCGCGCGCGAAACCGCCGCACCTGAAACATCCCCAAAAACAACAACTCCCGTGGAGACACTCATGAACCGATCCCTGCGCCGTTTCGCCCTCGCCGCCGGTTGCGTGCTGTTCGCCGGCCAACTGATGGCCGAACCGAAACGTCCGGAATGCATTGCCCCCGCCTCCCCCGGCGGCGGTTTCGACCTGACCTGCAAACTGGCGCAAAGCGCGCTGGTCAACGAAAAACTGCTGACCAAACCGATGCGCGTGACCTACATGCCCGGCGGCGTCGGTGCGGTAGCGTACAACGCGGTGGTAGCGCAGCGTCCCGCCGATGCCGGCACGCTGGTGGCGTGGTCCAGCGGCTCGCTGCTCAACCTGGCTCAGGGCAAGTTCGGTCGGTTCGATGAAACCAACGTACGCTGGCTGGCCGCGGTCGGCACCAGCTACGGCGCCATCGCGGTGAAAAGCGATTCGCCCTACAAAACCCTCGATGATCTCGTACAGGCGCTGAAGAAAGATCCGAGCTCCGTGGTCATCGGCTCCGGCGGTACCGTCGGCAGCCAGGACTGGATGCAGACTGCGCTGATCGCCAAAGCCGCCGGGATCAACCCGCGCGACCTGCGCTACGTCGCCCTCGAAGGGGGCGGCGAGATCGCCACCGCCCTGCTCGGCGGTCATATCCAGGTCGGCAGTACCGACATCTCCGACTCCATGCCGCACATCCAGAGTGGTGACATGCGCCTGCTGGCCGTGTTTGCCGAGAAACGCCTGGACGAGCCAGAAATGAAGGACATTCCTACCGCTCGCGAGCAAGGCTACGACATCGTCTGGCCGGTGGTGCGCGGCTTCTACCTCGGGCCAAAAGTCAGCGATGAAGACTACGCCTGGTGGAAAGACTCCTTCGACAAACTGCTGGCCTCGGAAGACTTCGCCAAGCTGCGTGATCAGCGTGAACTCTTCCCGTTCGCCATGACCGGTCCCGAGCTGGACACCTACGTCAAGAAGCAAGTGGCGGACTACAAGGTGCTGGCCAAAGAGTTCGGCCTGATTCAGTGATCGTCTCGGTCTAGCGTCCATGGCCCTTTCAGCGGGGCCATGGCAGGAGTTCCCTCATGCTTATTCAACGTATTTTTGCCTCGGTGCTGTTGCTGGCCTGTGCCGGCCTGGCGCTGATGGCGTGGCCGTATCAGGCGGCTTTTTCCTACGAACCGGTCGGTCCTCGGGCATTCCCTCTGTTGATGCTGGGTCTGATGAGCCTGGCGCTGCTGTACATGGTGTTTCGCCCGGCACCGATCAAACACAGCGATGACGAACCGCCGCTGGATCGCGAAACCCTGACCAAAATCGCGATCTGCGTCGCCCTGCTGCTGGTGTTTGCCGGTTTGTTCGAGCCGCTGGGCTTCATTCTCAGCAGCATTCTGATCGGCATTCCGATGGCGCGCCTGTATGGCGGGCGCTGGTTACCGAGCGTCATCGTCACAACGCTGATGGCAATCGGTCTGTATGTGCTGTTCGACCGCGTGATGGACGTACCGCTGCCCCTCGGCCTGCTCGACGTTCTGGAGAACTGATATGGATACTCTCGGTTATTTGGGTCAGGGCTTCGGCGTCGCGCTGAGTCCGTACAACCTGGTCACCGCCCTGACCGGCACGCTGATCGGCACCGTGGTCGGCTTGTTGCCGGGCCTGGGCCCGATCAATGGTGTGGCGCTGCTGATCCCGATCGCGTTCGCCCTCGGACTGCCGCCGGAATCGGCCCTGATCCTGCTGGCGGCGGTCTATCTGGGCTGCGAATACGGCGGCCGGATCAGCTCGATCCTGCTGAACATTCCGGGCGAAGCCTCCACCGTAATGACCACCCTCGACGGTTACCCGATGGCCCGCAAAGGCCTGGCCGGCGTGGCGCTGTCGTTGTCGGCGTGGAGTTCGTTCATCGGCGCCTTCATCGCCACCTGCGGCATGGTGCTGTTCGCCCCGCTGCTGGCGAAATGGGCGATTGCCTTCGGACCCGCGGAATATTTCGTACTGATGGTGTTCGCGATTGTCTGTCTCGGCGGCATGGCCGGTGACCGGCCGGTGAAAACCTTTATCGCGGCGTTGATCGGTCTGTTCCTGTCCAGCGTCGGCATCGACGCCAACAGCGGTGTGTACCGTTTCACCGGCGACAACATTCACCTGACTGACGGCATTCAGTTCGTGGTGCTGGTACTGGGCCTGTTCTCGGTCAGCGAAATTCTTCTGCTGCTGGAGAAAACCCACCGCGGCCAGGAAGCGGTGAAAGCCACCGGGCGGATGATGTTCAACTTCAAGGAAGCGGCGTCGGTGTTCGTGGTGAACATCCGTTGCGGCCTGCTCGGTTTCATCATGGGCGTATTGCCGGGTGCCGGTGCGACCCTCGCCAGTGCCGTGGCCTACATGACCGAGAAACGCATCGCCGGTGCCAGCGGCAAGTTTGGTCAGGGCGACGCCCGCGGCCTCGCTGCGCCGGAAACAGCCATCGGTGCCTCCGCTTGCGGCGCGCTGGTGCCGATGCTGACCCTCGGCGTTCCGGGTTCGGGTACCACAGCGGTGATGATCGGCGCCCTGTCGCTGTACAACATCACCCCCGGCCCGCTGCTGTTCCAGCAACAGCCGGACATCGTCTGGGGCCTGATCGCTTCGCTGTTCATCGCCAACATCATGCTGGTGATCCTGAACATCCCGATGATCCGCATCTTCACCCGCATCCTCGCCGTGCCGAACTGGGCACTGGTGCCGGTGATCGCGATCATTACCGGGATCGGCGTCTACGCCGTGCACGCGACCACGTTCGATCTGTTCCTGATGGTCGGCATCGGCATCTTCGGCTACATCCTGCGCAAACTGGATTTCCCGCTGTCGCCAGTGCTGCTGGGGTTCATCCTCGGCGGCCTGATGGAGCAGAACCTGCGCCGGGCGCTGTCGATTTCCAACGGTGCGCTGGAGATTCTCTGGTCGAGCCCGATCACCTTCGGCGTCTGGGTGCTGACCGCGATCATGTTGCTGATGCCGCTGCTGCGCATCTGGCGCAAACGCTCGGCCGCGCAACGCGCCGTTGCCGATGTCTGATCGGCTCTCCCTCAAAACCTGGTGGGGAACCCCGCTGGTCGGTCTGCTTGGCGGTTACATCGCCAGCCAGATCGGCTGGCCGCTGCCGTGGATGGTCGGCTCGTTGCTGGCGATCATCCTGGTGCGCTGCCTGACCCCGTGGCAACTCACCGAAATCCCTGGCGGCCGCAAGTGCGGCCAGTGGATCGTCGGCATCGGTATCGGCCTGCACTTCACCCCGCTGGTGATGGAGCAGGTACTCAGCCACTTCGGCTTGATCTTCTTCGGCGCGCTGGTCACCAGCCTCTCGGCGGTGGTCGGCGTGTGGCTGATGCGCCGCACCGGCGAGGATCGCGCCACAGCGTTTTTCTCCAGCATGCCCGGCGGCTCCGGCGAGATGGTCAACCTCGGCGCCCGCAACGGTGCACTGCTCAGCCATGTCGCGGCCGGGCAGAGTCTGCGGGTGCTGGTGGTGGTGTTGTGTGTACCGGCGGCGTTCAAATATCTGCTGGGTGACGGAACCCCGATTTCACACGCCGGCAGCGTCGATTGGCGCTGGCTGGCGATTCTTTTTCCGGCGGGCGGCCTGCTCGCCTGGCTCTGGCAACGTCTGCGTCAACCCAACCCTTGGCTGTTCGGTCCGCTGCTGGTCAGCGCGGCGGTGAGCATCGGCTGGGATCTGCACATCGGTTTGCCCAATGGCGGCAGTCAGATTGGCCAGTGGTTGATCGGTAGCGGCCTGGGTTGCCACTTCAACCGGCAGTTCTTCCGCCGCGCACCATCGTTCATGGGGCGCACATTGATCGGCACGGCGCTGACCATGTTGATCGCGACCCTGGCGGCGTTGGGGCTGAGCGCAATGACGCATCTGGATCTGCGTTCGCTGACCCTGGGCATGATGCCCGGCGGGATCGCCGAGATGAGCCTGACGGCAGAGACCCTGCAACTGTCGGTGCCGCTGGTGACGGCAATGCAGGTGATGCGGTTGTTGTTCGTGCTGTTTCTGGCGGAACCGTTATTCAAATACTGGAACCGCCAGCCCTGAGCATCAGACCACCGGCGGCAGGCGCCACTCGATCGGCGCTTCGCCGTTCTGCTCCAGGAATTTGTTGGTGCGGCTGAAATGCCCGCAGCCAAGGAAACCGCGATAGGCCGACAGCGGCGACGGGTGCACCGAAGTCAGTACCAGATGCTTGGTGGCATCGATCAGCTTCTGCTTGCTCTGCGCATGGGCGCCCCACAGCATGAATACCAGATGCGGTTGTTTCTGGCTGACCACCTCAATGATCCGGTCCGTGAAGAACTGCCAGCCCTTGTCCTTGTGCGCGTTGGCGTTGGCACGCTCGACGGTCATGGTGGTGTTGAGCATCAACACGCCCTGATCGGCCCAGCTCTGCAGATAGCCGTGGTTGGGGATGTCGATGTTCAGGTCGCGCTTCAACTCTTTATAGATGTTGACCAACGATGGCGGCGCCGGCACGCCCGGTTGCACCGAGAAGCACAAGCCGTGGGCCTGGCCCGGGCCGTGGTACGGATCCTGGCCGAGAATGACCACTTTCACCTTGTCCAGCGGCGTCGAGTTCAACGCGTTGAAGATCATCGGGCCCGGCGGATAGATTTCCTTGCCGGCCGCCCGCTCCTGCTGCAGAAAAGTGCGCAACTCTGTCATGTAGGGCTGGTCGAATTCGGCACGCAGTGCCTCCTTCCAGCTCGGTTCGAGTTTGATACGGTCGTCAGCAGTCATGGTCATACCCGGCAAAAACAATGGGGCGAACCCTAGGAAAGCCGACCACGCTTGTCAATTGATCTGACGCAGATCCGGCACTTTCCCACACAGCGATCATACTGATCGTTCAAATTCCCGATCGAGGTCACGATGAATCTGCACTTCGAAGAACTCACCGGCACCGACGGCGCGCGCATCGGCGTGGCAACGCTGGATGCCGAAAAGTCGCTCAATGCGCTGTCCCTGCCGATGATCCACGCCCTGAGTGACAAACTGAGCGTTTGGGCCAAGGATCCACAAATCGTCTGCGTGCTGCTGCGCGGCAATGGCGCCAAGGCCTTCTGCGCCGGCGGCGAAGTGCGCAGCCTGGTGGAAGCCTGTCGCGCCCATCCCGGCGAAGTACCGCCGCTGGCCGCACAGTTTTTCAACGCTGAATACCGTCTGGACTACAGCCTGCACACTTACCCGAAACCGTTGATCTGCTGGGGCCATGGTTATGTGCTCGGCGGCGGCATGGGCCTGCTGCAAGGTGCGAGCATCCGCATCGTCACGCCGAGCAGTCGTCTGGCGATGCCGGAAATCACCATCGGCCTGTACCCGGATGTCGGTGCCAGTTGGTTCCTGTCACGACTGCCGGGCAAGCTCGGCTTGTTCCTTGGTTTGACCGGCGCGCACATGAACGGCCGCGATGCGATCGATCTGGACCTGGCCGACCGTTTCCTGCTCGACGAACAGCAACAGGAACTGATCGACGGCTTGTTGCAGTTGAACTGGCAGGAACAGACTGCCATGCAGCTCAACAGCCTGCTCAAGGCGCTGCAGCAGGAAGCCGTGGCGCAGATGCCTGAAGCGCAATGGCTGCCACGGCGCCAGGTAATCGATGATCTGTTGGATGTCAGCGATGTAACGTGCGCCTGGAAAGCCATCAGCCTGCATCGCGACAGCAACGACCTGCTGATTGCCCGTGCGGCGAAAACCATGAGTGAAGGCTCGCCGCTTACCGCGCATCTGGTCTGGGAACAGCTCATCCGCGCGCGCCACTTGTCACTGGCCGAAGTCTTCCAGATGGAATACACCCTGAGCCTCAATTGCTGCCGGCATCCGGAATTCAGCGAAGGGGTCCGGGCGCGGCTGATCGACAAGGATCACAAACCGCACTGGCACTGGCCGGACATCGCCCGGGTGCCGGACGCGGTGGTCGAGGCGCACTTTCACAAAGTCTGGGAGGGGCGGCATCCGTTGGCGGATCTCTCCAGTTACTGAAATCCAGGTACAAAAAAAGCGGCGCTCAATGCGCCGCTTTTTTTGCGGGGGTTACCAGCGGTTGCCGTGTCGGCCGTAATCGCCACGTCCACTGTGACGGTCGTAATTGCCACGACCCCGGCGGTCATCCCAGCCACCGCGACGGTGGTCGTCCCAGCGTCCGCGATCATGACCGTGCCAGCGACGGTTCTCGTAGTAGCGCGGGGCCGGTTGGTAGTAACGGGGCGCTGAATAATAACGGGGCGCCGGTTGGTAATAGCGCGGTGCTGGCTGGTAGTAGCGCGGCGCCGAGTAGTACGTGCTGCCGCCGCTGTAGTAGGTGCCGCCGCTGTAGTACGAAGGTGCCTGCGATGTGTAGACCTCTGAGCTGTAGTAGCCATCTCCGTAGGAATAAGGGACGCATCCGCCAAGGGAAAAAAGCATCACGGTAAACAGAAGAATTCGGCGATACATGGCGGCCT
>Ga0207713_1003443_pt1 | contig 10773 bp, 7 predicted proteins | sample KBSS64metaG_FD_184404 | JGI IMG/M metagenome (GOLD analysis project Ga0207713, IMG submission 184404) | Switchgrass rhizosphere microbial communities from Kellogg Biological Station, Michigan, USA - KBS S6-4 metaG (SPAdes) (version 2) | ecosystem: Host-associated > Plants > Roots > Rhizosphere >...
CCATGGGTTTAGATCGTGGCCGGGGGTCTTTTTTCCCCCCCACGATAACTATCTACCACCCTCGGGTGTCGACGCCCTATTACCTTCGGCGCAACAAGAGGCTTTCCCCGCCTCGCCCTTGCCCCCCAGGTATCCGCCATGAGCAATAACACTTCGCTACCGCAAAATGACTCGACGCCCCTGGTACACACGAGTGATCTGATCAGCCAGACCAGTCATGGCCCGACTCTCGATCAAGTGGCTTCACAGCTGCTGCGCCGGGCCTTGAAAGAACTTTATCCGCAACTGGAAATCGACCCGGACGCCGCCGTCGTCGCCTCCCCCCAGTGGCGGGTGGTGGACGACAGCGTAGAGGCGGGGCCGACCCTTTTCGAATCGCTGACCCACGCACTGGTGCGACAGGGCCTGCAGGGTACAAAAGCCAATTTCCTCGAAGGGGAACACTATCTTACCCTCGAGCCGGACAGTAAAAGCCCGGTTCACCTAGCCGTCAGCATCGAAGAGATTGCAAAGCTGCTCAACGAGTCGGCGTCGATGCTGTTCGTGGCGTTGCAAGGCAGCCAACTCGATTTCTGGAATGCGAGGGGGCACAGGATTGCTCGGTGGCAGGAACTCTCCGACACGTTGCGCCAGGCGCTGAATGTGCAGAAGGTCAAGGGTTGGGACGGCGATGAATGTGCGATGGCGCGAGAGGTCTTCAATGACCCGGACAACACTACCCGGAAAAATACCGATAGCGGGTTTTCCGTCATTCAGGCGTGCCTGATCGATATCGATACGGTCGAGGATGACGCCACGCACCATCTGTTGATCGGTGGCGCCCTGGTACTCAAGGCCACGTACAACAATCGCCCATTGCTGGTGATGTACACCATCGAGCGTGCCTATGAGTCGTTCAGTTCAATGACGCAGCTGGGGGATTCGCTTCCCGCGCGCCTGCAGGAGCAGTTGAAAGGCCGCACCCTGACCTGGCGACTCTACGAACCCCAAGGCAACATTTTCGACCACATGGCCTGGGCACTGGTGTCCTCGCAACTGGACGCCATCCACTCGTTGAATTCCATCGAGGCGCGGCTGAACAATGGCGTAGAACCCGAGACCGGGCTCGATCCCGCCGAAAAAGCGCGATTCCTGCAACTGGACGCGGCGATTCCTGATTGGCTGCACAACGCATCGCCCCAGCATATTTCGGACTACAGCCGCTACATCAATGGCCTGGGCATGCTGTATCGCCAACCGCAGGGCAAACTCGCCCGAGCCGAGGTTCCCTCCATCACCGATTATGCGCAACGCCTGATGCGCGAAGCGATCATTGCCGATCCGCTGGCCGTTGGCGCGACGCACCTGGCGCTGGACGATCTGCGAATCAAGATCACCAACAGCTTTACCGCTGATAACCTCACGCTCCCCAACCCGCTCGACCAGCGCATTGAAACACTGGCCGAATACGCCATGGAAAATGAAGCGCCCTTCATGGCATCGGTCTTTTTCAAGAGTGGCGCAGCGGTACCGGGCTGGTTGACACCTCAATGGCTCACCCTTGTGGCGGCGCGTGTTGATGTCGGCAAGGCGTATCCCTTGCTGATCAAACTCAGGCTTCAGGAAAATCCGCTCAGTTCGCAACGCCAGGAAGATTTCTATCGCAACCAACTGCGATGGCTGTTGCCACTGCAGGCGCTTGAAGCCAGGTACCAGGCGCAAACCGGTGTTGATGAACAGGGTTACCGATACATCTGCGAGCTGCTGGACCCGGACCTTACGAACAAAACCGTCGCCCTCTACCCGCTCACCATGACACCGCAGCATCGCCTGATCAGCACCAGCGACACCGTCGAAAACATGTTCATCATCGGCCCTCGCGCAACACAAGGCGGTCCTTGCCTGCTTTATCGCCCGATGCTCGATGAACCTCTGCTGCAATTCCCCTCCAGGCAAAACCTGTTGTACGCGATGCACCAGGCCGGTGATCTCAGGGATTCGGTACTGGCCTGGTTGCCCGACAAAGCCCTGAGTTTTGAGTACGCCCAGTATGTCTTCCCCACGGGGTTACCCTCCCCGTGGCTGGTCGCCGAACAGGTGGTCAATCCACTGCAGCGGGCGGACCGGTTCGGGCGCGTGGTGCTGGAGAGCGACGAGATCACCGGTGACGTTCTATCGGTACTGTTCAAGAGTAACGCGCAGGCACTGGTCGACCTCGCTGACCGGCAGGCGCAATCCAATGCCGAATATCGTTGGCGCGTGTTGAATGACAGCGCCTGGGCGCTGTTGAACGTCGCCTCGAATTTCCTCAGCGGTGCCGTGGGTGCGGCGGTCTGGGTCTGGCAGGCCATCGATCAGATTCAACAGGCACTCGATGCCAGGGATCGGGGTGACGAATTCATCGAATGGACCTCCGTGGCGGACGTGCTGTTGGCGCTTGGAATGATCCTCAGCCATCACGCGGCGATGGCACGCAAGAGGCCGTCGAGCACGCCAGGCATCGAACGGCTGCCGTTGGACCGAGCCTCCAGACCCGATCTCAGGCCCGTCACCGTCACTTTCAATCCCGTGGCGCTGGCGCCGGAACATGCGCCGAGCCATTACGCCTCGCTGGACGTCGCCGGCTCGGTGCCCCGGCGCACGCCGACAGCGCTCGGTGCCTATCTGGACACATTCAAAGTCGTCGCCCCCGACCTCTCCAGCGAGCAAGTGACCACGGTCAGGCCGGCGCCGCCTCATATCTACCAGCATGACAACAGGAATTACGCCCAGGTCGGTGAGCGGTGGTTCTACGTCAACGTGAGTGGCGAACAACAGATCCAAATTGTCCATCCGGATGCGCCCGCCCGAACCGGACCGCTGCTGCTGGACAGCGGCAAAGGCCAATGGGTGCTCGATCTTCGCCTGCGCTTGCGAGGGGGCGGTGGGAATGCCCTCAGCCGCCTCCAGGCAACCGTTGATTTCGAGCGCCTGGACAAGGCCCTGAAGGCCTTCAAGCACCTGGAACCTTTGAAGGAAGCCGAACTGAAAAAGCGGTATGCCGATGCACAGCAGGCCTGCGCCCAGGACTACGATCGACTGATGGCGGTGTACGTGGAAAAACTGGACACTGCGATCGACGAGTATCGCCAGGCACTGGGACAATTGCGCCAATGGCGCGAGCTGGGCGGATCGGAAAACTACCAGCAAGAGTTGCTGCGCATGAGCGGCGCGCTACAGAAAAATCTGTCCTTATGGCTTGTCATCAAACGAGTCGCCTATGGCAAGGCTATCAGTGTCATGACCGATCCCGGGCATGCCGAACCGGTGCCCAGACAGACCTACGTCGAACAGATCCAGCTGGCCACCGACATCGGCCAGGAAATGGAACAAAAGCTGACGCTGTGGAGTTCGACCCTCGAGGGTATGCGCGCCGCGGGAAAAGCGGGTGTTGAAAGTGCGCGGCTATGCAGCAAGGTGGCCCCTTCCTTCTCAGCACTGGATCTGAAGGCCAACGAGATCGGCATGGCGCAGGAGCTGTGCCTGCAGGAACAGGCCAGTCCCCTGATGCAACAGGGGCGTGTCGCGGTAGGCAGATTGGTCGTGAGTGCCGCCAAGGCCGCGATCAAAGTTATCGAACTCACGAAAGCCGGCGAAGCCCCTGCCCGTCTGGAGGGGCGTATCGAAGAACTGAGCAGGCTCATGGAGGTTTTTGCCGACGCCGAACAGCGAATCCGGGAGTTGCCCGACGTTTATCCCGGGTTGGTCAAGCCGCCCCGGCTCAATCACCTGCGCACGCTCATCGATGAATTCGCACAACTGGCACACAATCGCCTCCAGGCCCTGCTCCCGGAACCCGAACCCCTTGCGCGGCCGGGGCCGGTAGATCGCGAACATCCTGGCCCCTCACGGCCAGCGATAAAAGTGCGCAGGACCCGGCCACGGGACCCCGTCAGAAACCAGGCGCAAAGCTCGAGCGAGGAACCGCTGCAGCCCCTCACACCGGCCATTTATCAGCAACCCGCCACGGCGCTGGGTGACCTGGACATCATCGAGGCCGGCACCGAACTCAACCTTGATGCTGAAAAGTTCATGGAGCGCACTCGCAAGGATGCTTTCCTGCCCAGGCGCATTCCGGCCGACATACAGGACCTGTTCGATCAACAGGCTCTGAAGCTGGAACAGAGTGCCAACAGCGTTGATCAGGCCCTGGCCAACATCAGCAAAGCCAAGGGCACCCCGCCTCCCGCCGCCAACCTGGGCCTGGAACTGCGAGAGGCGGCCCGCCGTCTTCGCCAGGAAGGCATCAAGGTACGAGCGAGCCTCTACGGTCGGCGTAAACCGACCCAAAGCATTTTCAAATGGATGCATGAAAACGGCCAAATCGACATCAGCCGCGACCCCCGAGGGCGAATCCGGACCCGGGGCCTGGGCGACTTTTTCCAGGAATACCGGATTGTCGACAAGACCCGCAACCAGCCGCTGTGGGTTGCGCACTTTCACTACGAAACCTTGAAAAGCCCGGCGAACATGCCGACGGCGGCCCATTTGAAAGTGTCGGAGGACTATCTGAAAACGCTGACACCCGAATTGCAGAAGGACTTGAGTACCCTGGAGCCCGTCGATGGCGTGTTCAGAAAAATTGAAGAGCCGCTGCTGCGCAAATTGTTCCTCGACCTGGAGCCTGAAACGGTGACAACGGCAACTTGATGGCTCAGCGACGCCAGACCTTTTCCAGACGCCCCAGTGCTGCGCTGATTGCCGCCTCGGGCACCGCTGCAAAACCCAGGACCAGCCCGGCGCGCAAGTCCGGCGGTGTCGACGAGTCAGGCAACCAGTAGCTGCTCAGGGCGTTGATCTCGATATCGACACTGTAAGCCTGCTCCACCAGTTCGCGCTCACGTGCCTGCGAGTCGACCGCCACCGTCAGATGCAGCCCTGCCGCGACACTCGGCAGGCTGCCGACGCCGGGGATGCCCTGAGGCCAACCGGCGAGCAACGTGTTACGCCTGCTGAGCGCCGCTCGCCGCATGCGGCGGATGTGCCGCTGAAAATGGCCGGCGGCCATGAACTCGGCCATGACCGTCTGGGTGCTCACTTCGGAATGCCGAACGTCCACCGCGCGCCGTTGCGAGAAAGCCTGGACCAGGCCGGGTGGCAGCACCAGGTACCCCAGTCTCAGTGCCGGGAAGGCGACTTTGCCGAACGTGCCGACGTACAACACCCGCCCCTGGCGGTCGAGGGCGGCCAACGGTGCCAGGGGTGCGCCGCTGTAGCGGTATTCGCCATCGTAGTCGTCCTCGACGATCCAGCCCTGGTTGCGTTCGGCCCAGGCCAGCAAATCAAGGCGCCGTGCCAGGCTCATCACCACCCCGGTGGGGTACTGGTGCGACGGCGTGACATACGCCAGCCGGCAGTCGCTGAGCCCGGCCAGTTCGGCACAGTCGATACCCTCGCTGTCCACCGCCACGCCATGCAAATGCGCACCGGCCACGGCGAAGGCATGCCCCGCCGCCCGATACCCCGGATTTTCAATCGCCACGCCATCGCCCGGCTCCACCAGCAGCTGTGCACAGAGGCTGATGCCTTGCTGCGCGCCACTGGTGATCACTATTTGCTCGGCCGTGCACTGCATGCCGCGAGAACTGCGCAAATACGCGGCAATCAGCCCGCGCAGACGCTCGTCGCCCGCCGGATCGCCGTAGCACAGTTGCTGCAAATCCGGCTTACGCCAGAACGCCGCATTCAGCTTCGCCCATACCTCGAAAGGAAACAGATCGAACGCCGGTACCCCCACCCGGAATGCCCGAGGCGGCCCACTGGGCGGGAGGGCCAGATGGTTGTTTTCAACGCGTCCGAGCGCTGCACTGCGAGTCGCCTTGGCGAATGGAACCACAGGCAGCTCCAGCCCGTTCGTGGATAAGGCGGCCGGTCCTTTTTTTTTGCCCGGTGTTTTTGCCGGGAGCGCGGTCTGCGGTAGTTGCGCGACATAGGTTCCGTCACCCACCCGCCCCTCGATATACCCTTCGGCAAAGAGCTGGTCGTAAGCGCGTACCACGCTGTTGCGGGAAATCCCCAAGGCCGCCGCCAGATCACGGCTGGCCGGCAACCGCGTGCCACTGGCCAGTCGCCCATCGAGCACACGCAGGCGCAAGGCCTGGTAAAGCTGACGGCTCAGGCCCTGACGGCGATCGAGTTCGATACCTGCCGGGTTGAACGACAAGGAAAGCGGCGCATCCGTCATGGTAATGGACCTATGAAATTCGTCATTAATGGCTCTTACAACAGACCATTAGACTGCCTAGGATGCAGGCATTCGCCAAGGAGTTTTTCCATGTACAACCCCAGCGGTTTTGCCATCAAAGATCTGGATGAATTGCACCGGCAGATGCTAGACACCCGCCTGGCCATGCTCGTCACCCACGGCGAGCAAGGCCTGCAAGCCAGCCATCTGCCACTGCTGTTGCGCCCGGAGCAAGGTCCCAATGGCACCCTCTACGGCCACTTCGCCAAGGCCAACCCACAGTGGAAAGCACTGCAGGAAGGCGCCGAGGCCCTGGTGATCTTTGCCGGCGCCGACGCTTACGTCAGCCCCGGTTTTTATCCGAGCAAAGCCGAACACGGCAAAGTCGTGCCAACCTGGAACTACGTCGCGGTGCATGCCTACGGCACGGCTGAGGTGTTCACGGACGCCGAGCGCCTGCTCGAGCTGGTCAGCGCCCTGACCGATCGTCACGAGACCGGTCGCGCCCAACCCTGGACCGTTGCCGATGCCCCCACCGACTACATCGACGGCATGCTCAAGGCCATCGTCGGGTTTGCCCTGCCGATCCAGCGCCTGGAAGGCAAGCGCAAGCTCAGCCAGAACCGCAGTGCCGCAGACATCGCCGGCGTGCGCGAGGGGCTCGCCGCCAGCCCCGATGCGCATGATCAGGCCCTCGCCCACTTGATGCGTTAAGGAACTTCACATGAGTCAGATCGACATTCGCCAGGTCAGCGCCGACGATCATGCGGCATGGCTGGCGTTGTGGCACGCTTACCTGCGTTTCTACAACACCGAACTGCCTGAGGCTGTCACCCAAAGCACCTGGCAACGCCTGCTCGATGCCAACGAACCGACTCATTCGGCGTTGGCGTGGATCGATGGCAAGGCAGTCGGCATGGTGAACTTCATCTACCATCGATCGAACTGGAGCATCGAAAACGCCTGCTACCTGCAAGACTTGCTGGTGACGCCCGAAACCCGCGGCACCGGCGTTGGCCGCAAGCTGATCGAATACGTCTACGCCACTGCCAAGGCGCACGGTTGCTGCAAAGTGCATTGGCTGACCCACGAAACCAACGCCACCGCGATCCAGCTCTACGAGCGCATCGCCGAGCGTCCGGGTTTCATCCAGTTTCGCAAAGCCATTTAACGTTCAAGGAGAACAGCATGCCGACTTCACTCGCCGACTGGAAAGGCGTCCCGGCCCCGACAGTCCAACTGATCGAAGGGCGTTTCATCCGCCTGGAAAAACTCGACCCGGCGCGCCACGGCGACGACTTGTTCAATGCCCTGCAAGGCCCGGGTGCCGACCCGAAACTGTGGGACTACCTGCCTTACGGTCCTTTCCCTGCACGCAGCGCCTTCAACGACTGGCTGAACAACCACGCCGCCAACAGCGATCCCTACTTCTTCAGCGTGATCGACCGCGCCAGCGGCGAGGCGCAAGGTATCCTCAGCCTGATGTCGATCGTCCCGGCCCAGGGCCGCATTGAAATCGGCCACGTGACCTTCGGCGCGCCGATGCAACGCTCACCCAAGAGCACCGAGGCCGTCTATCTGCTGGCCAAGGAGTCGTTCGCCCTCGGCTACCGGCGTCTTGAGTGGAAGTGCAACAACGCCAACGCCCGCTCCAGGTACGCGGCCGAGCGACTTGGGTTCAGTTTCGAAGGGGTGTTCCGCCAGCACATGGTGGTCAAGGGGCAGAACCGCGACACCGCCTGGTATTCGATCATCGATTCGGAATGGCCGGCGATTGGCGCAGGGTTCGAACGCTGGTTGAGTGATGAGAACCAGACGGATTCGGGACAGGTGAAAAGCCTGGTGGAGTGCCGGGGATAAGACAGCGGTGAGGGAGTGGTAGCTCCCTTGCCACGGTTTCAGCCCCCCTTCAACTCCCCGAAAACCGATCCCGACTGTTGGTCAGGTGCAGCACCATCGCTGCTCGAGCCGCATCGGGATCTTGTCGCTTGATCGCGTTGAAAATCGCTTCATGCTCCAGATTCGCCAGCTGCCCCAATTGCGAAAAATCGGCGCCTCCACGCTCGTCGGCCTTCACCTGGGTACGAGGAATCATGGCATTGCCCAGGTGCTGCATGATTTCCGTGAAAAACGTATTGCCGGTCGCCTCGGCAATGATCTGGTGAAAGCGCTTGTCTTGCTCGACGCAACTATCGTTGTTCGCCAGCGAAGCCTGGTAATCACTCAAGGCCTGGCGCATGCGCGCGAGCTGATCGTCGGTTCGGCGCACAGCGGCCAAAGCAACCGCCTGCACCTCCAGGCCCAATCTCAGCTCCAGCATGCTGCGAACACTGGCAACGGTATCCACGTGCAGGCGCAGCCCTGGCTGGGAGGGTTGCTCCAGCACGAATGTGCCGATTCCGTGTCGTGTCTCGACTAGCCCCGAAGCTTGCAGCTTGGAGATAGCCTCCCGGACAACAGTGCGGCTCACGCCATGTTCGAGAACGATGGTGGATTCCGAAGGCAGCTTTTCGCCTGGCTTCAATTGGCCGAGCAAAATGCGCTGGGTCAGTGCTTCGACCACGCCTTGAGCCAGATTATTGGGGCGTCTGCGGACAGGGGTTCCGCTTTCAATTTGCATAGGTTCGAGTCCACGGAATTTTGCTTCACAGAGCTTAACACCCACCGGAGATTCACTGGCGAAATGCGAATGTCCCCCCCCTTAAGCCATCATAAAAGGCGCATACTTGTATGACAACACACCTATACGGTCCTGTTTAACTCGGGATACCTTCCAGCTCAATGATAGTTCGATCCTATCAGGCTCGGCACGATTTAGCCGTTAAACGCCAATAAACACTGCCTATAATAACCAAAAAAGTCATTTTCTCACGTCGTTATGCACACAAAACACCATTCGCCGCATTGCAGCGCCAAACAACCACTTGTATGATGTCTATCAACTTAACCCGCTCCAGACATCTAAACAAAAACCATCGATGCAGGCGAATCCCATGAATCCTCAAGTACTCAAGTCCCTCCTCTCGCAAGACCTCCCTGCCTTTTCCTTTGACCGACCCCGACGCGCCCCTGATCAAGGCGCTCGGTGCCTGGTAACTCGACAGCAATAACCGGCGGCCAGGCCGCCGCTATCACGCTCAAACCCGCATAAAAATAATCAGTGGGAGATTTGAATTGTGAACAATTCAAGCAACGCATCTGTCGTTCCAGAAAATGATTCGGTTCTCGCGCGCGCCGTGGGCAAAGTGAAGAGACATGTGCTCCCGCTTTTCGTGATCATGTTCATCCTCAACTACATCGACCGGGTCAACATCGGCTTCGTGCGCACGCACATGGAACATGACCTGGGCATTGGCGCTGCCGCCTACGGACTGGGCGCAGGCCTCTTTTTCATTGGCTACGCACTGTTCGAAGTGCCCTCCAACATGCTGCTGCAAAAGGTCGGCGCCCGCATCTGGCTGACCCGCATCATGTTCACCTGGGGCATCGTCGCCACGCTGATGGCGTTCATCCAGAACGAAACCCATTTCTACATCCTGCGCTTCCTGTTGGGCGTGGCCGAAGCAGGCTTCTTCCCTGGCGTGATCTACTACTTCACTCGCTGGCTGCCAGGCGTCGAGCGCGGTAAAGCCATCGCCATTTTCCTCAGCGGCTCAGCCGTTGCCTCACTGATTTCCGGTCCGCTGTCGGGTGCCCTGTTGCAAATCGAAGGCTTTGGCTTTCACGGCTGGCAATGGATGTTCGCCATAGAAGGCCTGGCCTCGGTGTTCCTGGGCTTCTTCGTCTGGTTCTGGCTTGACTCCAAACCCCACGACGCCAAGTGGATGACGCGCCAGGAGCAGGATGCGCTGGTCGGCGCCATCGATCAGGAGCAACGCGAACGTGAAGCCCTGACCAGCGTGAAACCGACCATTGGCAAACTCCTGAAAGATCGACAGATCCTGCTGTTCTGCGCCTTGTACTTCTGCATCCAGCTGACGATCTATGCCGCGACTTTCTGGCTACCCAGCATCATCAAGAAGATGGGTGACCTGAGTGACGTGCAGGTAGGTTTTTTCAACTCGATTCCCTGGCTGATCTCGATCATCGCCATGTACTCCTTTGCGGCGCTGTCGGGCAAGTTCAAATTCCAGCAAGCCTGGGTCGCAACTGCCTTGTTGATTGCAGCTGCCGGCATGTTCCTGTCCACCACCGGCGGGCCGATCTTCGCCTTTGTCGCCATCTGCTTCGCTGCCATCGGCTTCAAGTCCGCGTCCTCATTGTTCTGGCCAATTCCCCAGGGCTACCTGGATGCCCGTATCGCCGCCGCGGTTATCGCGCTGATCAACTCGATCGGCAATCTGGGCGGTTTCGTGGCACCCACGACCTTCGGTTTCCTGGAACAGACCACCGGCTCGATTCAAGGCGGCCTTTACGGCTTGGCCGGCACCTCGGTTCTTGCCGCGATACTGGTGTTTTTTGCCAGGACCTCACCCAAGCCATCACCCGTGCTGACACCACCGAACGCTGCTCCAACGCATGCGACAGTCAAAGCGCACTGACTCCATTGTTCGTTGAACGACCATACTCGT
>Ga0207713_1003445_pt1 | contig 10769 bp, 9 predicted proteins | sample KBSS64metaG_FD_184404 | JGI IMG/M metagenome (GOLD analysis project Ga0207713, IMG submission 184404) | Switchgrass rhizosphere microbial communities from Kellogg Biological Station, Michigan, USA - KBS S6-4 metaG (SPAdes) (version 2) | ecosystem: Host-associated > Plants > Roots > Rhizosphere >...
ACTACAGGGCAATCCGACCCCGTGGTAGTCCGGGGCAAAGTCGAAGAGGATCCCTTCACTGGGAAACTGCCCTGTTTCCTTGAAGTGCCCAATGACAAGGTCTTCGCTGGCAGCAAGGTGACTGCGACTTATGAACTGCGCAGGTCCAACGGCGATCTGGTGGGGAGTTCCAACACGGCCAAAGCTTTCGTGATCGGCATCGGTCAGCTCAGCGTCGCGGGCAACCGATCACAGACCTCACCACGCTACCATTCGAACTTAAGCCTCCTGACGGCCTCTTCTCAAGCAAGTAAAGGCCTCTCCACCGCGACTGAAGTTAAGTGGACTTATGCAGGCGACACCGAAGGTGTCCAAGGTCGGACTTTTCTTGATACCGAGCCAGAAAGAACCTTAATCGTCTCGCTGCAGGACGGAGAGAACATCAATGCTCGTACGGTAATTCGTCCCGGCAACGTCAGCGGAATATTCAATCTCCGTAACCATCACAGCGGTTGCATTGTTAAGAACGATGGAAGTGTTTTTGGCTGGAGTGAAAATAATGAAATGTTGCCCCCTCCCGGTTTGAAAGATGTGCGTTATGTGGCCGCTGGCGGCCATGCTTATGTTGCGCTTAAAAATGACGACACCGTCGTTGCCTGGGGAGATCCCTCTCGTGGAGGACTTATTGCACTCGAAACCGATAAAGAGCTCAGGAATGTAAGGAAACTGGCAGCCACCGATGGCGCCTTCGTCGCACTCCGAAGTGATGGCCAACTTATCGCATGGGGCGATCCTGGCTATGGAGGTACGATTCCCAAATCGGCAATTTCTCAGCTCAGCTCCGTCGACAAAATCATTGGTAACACTGGTGACTTCACGGCGTTACTACGTGACGGTCGAGTCTTCAGTTGGGGAGCCAGTTGGCCTGATGGTTTTTGGGTATCTGATGTGCGTGGTGCTATTCAGCTCTGTGCCAGTGATCGCGCCTTCTGTGCACTGAAAACAGATCGCCGCGTTGCTGCATGGGGGTCATCCGAGCACGGCGGAGTCACTCCTGACAACGTGCAGAGTTCAACCGAAGAAGTCGTTCTTCTCGCATCCACCAGCGCTGCGTTTGCCGCCCTGAAATCCGATGGTTCGGTCGCCGTATGGGGTAATCAACGATTCGGTGGCAAAGCTCCGGACCACCTGCATTCAGTGTCTCATTTGACAGGATCAACAACAGCTTTTTGTGCAATGACAGCCGATGGCTCGTTGATCACTTGGGGAGTACCTGAAGAAGGTGGGCAAGTGCCTTCAGGGTTATCACCCGCCCTTGCAATATCCTCGTCCTATGGATCATTCAGCGCCGTACTGAATACACGTCGCGCGGTTACGTGGGGGGTGAATACTTCAGCTGCAAGCCTTGAATCCATTGTCTGCGTCTACGCTGCCGGCCAACACGTTGTGCTACTGAATGCTGACAGTCAACTGCTATCGGCAGGCCCCAATGCGCCCGATCTCGCGGCCTTGTCGGGCCTGGTCTCATACAGCGAATGAGTTTTTTTCGTGAAAGGAGTTACCAACATGAACACCAGTACGAACGCAGTTCCGACCGTCAGACAAGTAGCAATCATGGGAGTGCCTGAAGTAGGAGGAACACTGACCGGCAGCTATATATATGAAAACCCTGATGAGAATCCCGAAGGGTTATCTACTTTCTGTTGGTATGACGGTGGAACCAGCGGAAAAATTATTGCAACTTCAATCGACCTGACCTTGGTTGCTACACATGCAGGAATGAAACTTACGTTTTCGGTGACCCCCATTGCTGCATCGGGAGAAAAAGGCGTGGAATCGTTTTCTGACCCCCTTCAAGTGATAAAAGAGGGATTTCAGAATATCTCGGATGAAGAAAGTGAAAACAGCTTTCTGAAACAAAGAGGTCAGTTCGCTTTTCATGCGAACGGTCCAAAGGACGGAGTATTCACCTCGACCGCAGGAGCATTTGCCCTGAAGAGCAGAGTCACACAAAACGTCGCTGTTGTAGGCACGCAAAGTTTTGGTGGCGTAGTCCCTCCAGAGATAGCGACATACTTGAGAAACAACCCCGCTATAACAATGTTCACCACCACAACAAATTTTGGTGCCCTGGTCCCCATAGGTGAACACAATCAGTTGCTCGTCTGGGGACCCGGGATACCGGCGACGTTACCCAACCTTCAAGACATCAAGTCGGTCTACAGCAACGGCTCCTCGCTAGCATTTATATATAAGGATCCACCCTCCGGCGAAAACACTATCGGCGCCGTCGGAACGGCAGCAACAGGCGGTGTCGTGCCGGTCGAAGTGCAAAACAAACTGATGTTTGATCGCCCGAAAGCCATCTACGCCACCCTCGATGCTTTCACTGTGCTGACAGACAGCGGACGCGTATATGCCTGGGGTAATGCGGCGAATGGCGGAACAATTCCGATCGATGTACAGACTCAATTGAATTCTATGAAAGTCGATCGCATTGTTGCTTCCCGAACTGCATTTTGTGCCCTGACGGAATCCGGAGAAATCAGTGCGTGGGGCGCTAACGGCGCTATTCCCGCTGTGACTCTGGAGAAGATATATGACGATGACGGAGCGCTCACTGTCATTGCCAATGACAGCGCATTCATCGCCATAACGAAAGGCCGCAGAAAAGCCGCTACATGGGGGTTGGCGGCACACGGCGGAACCATGTCAGAGGCGGCCGCCAGTCTTGCTGCCCGAGGAAACCTCGCGCTTTGCACGGCTGCGCCTTGGGCGATGTGCTTCATCAATGAAAGCGGACAAGCCGCTGCCTGGGGATCGGCTGGCCATGGTGGCGGGACCATCCCTGCCCAAAGCGCCGGTGAAGAAACCTCGACTTTGCCCTTGAATGCTCAGGCGTTATTGGAGCAAGGCGATATCGCAGCGCAGATCGAGACCATGTTCAGCAATGCCAGATTCTCAAAAAGCCTACAAAGCCGCGTGTCTTCCAGTGTCACCCTGACCAACGGCGAAGCAATCGAACTAACGCGCAACGATGGCAGCTTTGTCTTGCTCAACCGCCATCCCGATGGCCGCACAAAAAATCTGGTTTCTTGGGGTTTAGCTGCGACGGGAGGCACGATACCCGGTGATATCAAGCAAACACTGATGGCCAGTCGCATTCGAAAAATCTACTGCAGCAATGGCGCTTACGCAGCTCTGGTTGACCAAGGCACAACCGAAGGTGTGGTCGTCACCTGGGGACGAGCCTCACAGGATGGCGGGATGATTCCGGCCGCTCTTCGAGACGCATTGAGTAGCGGTGTTGTCGAAATATATACCATCCAGGCAGCTCCAGCACCTTCGACCGCGATGGTTCCAGCCGCCTTCGCGGCACGCAAATCGAACAACAAATATGTGACGTGGGGTGCCTACGTCAAACAAGAAGAGTTTGAGCCAGGACGCAGTTGAGCTTGTTCAACCGACAGACTATTTGTACGTTGAGGAGTATTGCTATGAGTACTACAGCCGAACCAATTGCGCGGAATGTCATGATCATTGGAGAACCGGTTATTGGTGGTTTTGTACGCGGCAGCTATCGCTATGACAATGCTGACGAAAACCCTGAAGGAGCCTCTCGTTATCAATGGTATCTCGACAACGTAAAAATCGAGGAACCAGAAGGCGTAGCCATCGATTTGAAGATCAAATCCGGGTACAGCGCAAGAACAATCGTATTCGCTGTTACTCCGGTGTCCGCTACTGGTGAAACCGGAAAGGAAACCCGCTCTGTCGCCAAAACTGTGGCCCCTGACTTTCAAGGCATCACTCGGGAAGAAAATGAGAACAGTTTTCTCAAGCAATGGGGAAATTTCTCTGCCCATGTTCCTGAACCTCCTGATCGGGTATTCGTCTCGACAGGAGGCGCTTTTGGCCTGATTGATCCAGATACGCAGGATATTTACTTCGAGGGGCAGACGGGTTGGGGGCTGCCGGTTCCACCCGACATCATCAACTTTCTGAAAAACAACCCGGCCACTCGAATGTTTTCAACAGAGAAGGATTTTGCCGCACTGGTAAACAACGGACCGAGCAATCAGCTACTGGTCTGGGGAGCCAATATCCCGGCCAGCCACTCCGTGAGACTGACTGATATCAAGTCGGTTTATAGCAACCGAGTGTGTTTCGCTTTCATTTATAAAGATCCAACAGGTGATCAAAACAGAATAGGCGCTATTGGTTTGAAAGGCTCCGGCGATACTATTCCGGAGCTGATCCAACGAGCCCTTTGGTTTGATGAACCGGTCGCCATCTACGCCACGGAAAATGCTTTTGCCGTTCGAACTCAAAACGGCAAAGTCTATGCATGGGGTAATCCCAATAATGGCGGCGCGATTAACGCAGATGCCCAAGTGCAACTCGACAGTATCTTCGTAGAACGAATTATTGCGGCGGCGGCTGCGTTTTGTGCCATCGGGCGTAATGGCGAAATTGTTACATGGGGAAAGGCAGCCGATGGAGGTGCCATTCCATCGGGCAAGTTGGATACGATCCTCAGTGACGGCGGAGTGAATTCAGTCACAGCATCTACCACAGCATTTTGCGCGATCACCCGTAACAGACGTAAGGCTGTGAGTTGGGGACTCAATGGCGAGGGGGGATTGATGTCTGAATCAGCTTCCCTAATCGCGGCGCGTGGCGGTGTACTGTTATGCAAAGCAACCCGCTGGGCATTCTGCATTATCACTGAACGCGGGGAGGCAGAAGCTTGGGGAGCGCAACGTTATGGGGGCGCCTCCATCACTGGAGCCACTCGAAGCGAGATTGAAGCAGCCGTCAAAGATATGCAGCCAATGCCCGAAGACGCTCGCGGTCATGTTGGCAATCGGGCCATTACAGTTCCAGGAATACTCAGTCTTTATTCCAATGATTTGAGCTTCTTTCTTTTGAGCCAGCACGACGACGGTAGAACCCGGGCTATAGTGGTCTGGGGAATGAATACTCACGGCGGAGCAATCACGCTGGGCGTTCGTCAGGCATTGATGGCTAGCAAGATTACTGGCGTCTACTGCACAAATGGCGCGTATGGCGTTGTGGCGACTCAGGGGGGAGTGTATGGCGCGGTCATCGTCTGGGGAGCGACTCTGGCGATGGAAGATGCAGGGGAAATTCCACCGGAATTGGCCGAGTACCTCAGCGGAGATGTAGTGGAGCTTTACTCAATCAAACGTTACCCGTTTTACCAGGCACCGCCTCCCGATCCACCGCCTATTGATCCGTCATTCGCGGCAAGACGTCGAGACGGAAGTTACGTGCTTTGGGGCGGCAACGTTAAGAATCAGTACTACAAGCCAGAACCCAAGCGGATATAGAGGACACTGAGGAGCTATAAACACTAGTTCGAATGCCTCCCGGCACCGTACCCGTCCAGAAATTGAACGGGCACGGTTTTATCCGGTGGTGAGCTCCTGTCCTTCGACAAGAACACCTATCCTGCTAATTGAAACAGGTAAAGGGTAGAGGGATTTAATCAAGTCTTAAGTAACCAGCCCAAACGCTACGAACCCTTGCGCCATTGCCTACAGCTACGCCAGAATCCGCCGGCTTGTGCGCTTTGGGGTCGGGTTTTATTGTGGGTCGGTCGCTGACGCATCAGCGATCGGGTTTAGCGACTCGAACTTTCTCAGCGCATCAGCGTTCATGGCTTCGTTGTGGGACTCTTCGTCCGCAATTCCGTTATGGCGGCTGTATGCGGGAGACCTTCGGGTCTACCGGGGTGCCTGAGACCGGTTCGCTAACCTGCGTACAGCTGCCACCCTTACTTGTTTAGCGACAGGGAAAGAGTGGCTCCATAACTCAGGAGCTTCACCATGATCAAACCAACACCCAATCCGCCCGAAACCGACCCCGCCTCGCCCTACGAATCCGCCGATTCCAGAAAGCTTCACGAAGCCGCCGACCGCGCCCTCGACCACTATCTCTGCCCGCCCGGCTCCAGGCCACCACCGCGCAAAACCCGCAGAATGTACGCCGTCACCGCAGACTTCAAAAACGAAGAACTGCTGGCCGATGCCTGCGAAACCCTGGCCTCAGCCAGGACCATCGTCAATGACTTCACCCACCTCATGCCCGCCTCGCAGCGCAGGACGCTGGTGGGGATTGCGCAACTGATCATGCTCGGCGAGCTGGCAGTGAATCGGGTGCTGGATAATCTGGAACTGCCGCCATCGCAGACCTCCGCGTAAAGGCTTGAGAGATGTGTCGCGAAGGCGGCCTCACAGGCAACACAGGTCATCAGGCATAAAAAAAACCGCCACCGGCTGCAACCGGATGGCGGTTTTTTTGCTTCATCACAATCAGGAATCACGCCGCAGATCCGGCGGGATCGGCAGGTCGTCCTTGAGCGGTTCCGGGAACTTGCCCTTGCCCGCGCGGTGCTGGCGGATCTGGTAGACGTAGGCCAGTACCTGGGCGACCGCCAGATACAGCCCCCCAGGGATTTCTTCTTCCAGCTCCGTGGAGTAATAGATCGAACGCGCCAGCGCCGGCGATTCGAGAAGCATGACGTTGTTGGCCACGGCGATTTCGCGGATCTTCAGCGCCAGGAAGTCGCTGCCCTTGGCCAGCAGCATCGGCGCCCCGCCCTTCTCGGCGTCGTACTTGAGCGCCACGGCGTAGTGGGTCGGGTTGGTGATGACCACGTCGGCATCCGGAATCGCCGCCATCATCCGCCGCTGCGACATCTCGCGCTGCAACTGGCGAATGCGCTGTTTGACCTCCGGCCGACCTTCCTGGTCCTTGTGCTCGTCGCGCACTTCCTGCTTGGTCATCTTGAGCTTCTTGATGCTCTCCCAGATCTGCACGGGCACGTCGACGGCGGCGATGATGATCAAACCGCAGGCCAGCCACAGCGAGCTCCAGCCCACCAGTTGCAAGCTGTGAATGATCGCCCGGTCCAGCGGCTCGTGGGCAATGCGCAGCAGGTCGTCAATGTCCGAATTGAGCACCACCAGCGCCACACCCAGCGTGATGAGAAACTTGGCCAGCGCCTTGAGCAGCTCGACCACAGCCTTCATCGAGAACATCCGCTTGAGGCCTGCCGCCGGGTTCATCCGACTGAACTTGGGCGCCAGCGAACCGGCGGCGAACAACCAGCCACCCAGCGCAATCGGCCCCAGAAAGGCCGCCAGCAACAGGGTGATCATGATCGGCTGAATCGCCAGCAACGCCTGCAATCCGGAGCTCATCAGGAACGTCGCCATCGAGCGCTCGTCCATGATCACTTCCCGCGACAGCGTGAAGTTCTGGCGCATCAGGTCCATCAATTCCTGCGCCAGCATCCCGCCGAAAATCAGCAGCGCGGCAGAGCCGGCGAGCATGATCGCCAGCGTGTTGAGCTCCTTGGAGCGCGCAATCTCACCCTTTTCCCGGGAGTCTTTCTTGCGCTTCTCCGTGGGGTCTTCTGTTTTATCCTGACCGCTCTCGCTCTCAGCCATGACTCAGCGCGCCTGTGCCAGTTCGCGTAAAAACTGCAAGGCCTCGGTGGCCAGCGGTTGATACTGATTGAGTATGTCCGCCAGCCCGACCCAGACGATGAACAGGCCGAGTACGAGGGTCAGCGGAAAGCCGATGGAGAAAATGTTGAGCTGCGGCGCGGCGCGGGTCATCACGCCAAACGCGATGTTGACCACCAACAGCGCGGTGACCGCCGGCAGCACCAGCAACAACGCGGCGCCCAGCACCCAGCCGAGTTTGCCGGCCAGTTCCCAGTAATGCGTGGTCATCAACCCGCCGCCGACCGGCAGCGTGGTGAAGCTTTCGGTGAGCACTTCGAAGACCACCAGGTGCCCGTTCATCGACAGGAACAGCAAGGTCACCAGCATCGTGAAGAACTGCCCGATCACCGCCACCGACACGCCGTTGGTGGGGTCGATCATCGACGCGAAGCCCATGCCCATCTGGATCGCGACGATCTGCCCGGCCACCACGAAAGCTTGAAAGAACAATTGCAGCGAGAAACCCAGCACCGCGCCAACGAGAATCTGCTCGGCGATCAGCAGCAGGCCGCTGAGGTCCAGAGGACTGACCGCCGGCATCGGCGGCAGGTTGGGCGTGATCACCACGGTGATCGCGAAGGCGAAATACAGACGGATCCGCCGGGGCACCAGCGTGGTTCCGAAGACCGGCATCACCATCAACATCGAGGCGACGCGAAACAGCGGCAGCATGAACGTCGCCACCCAGGTACTGATCTGGGCATCGGTCAGCTGAAGCAGCGATTGCATGGCTTAGCCGATGACCATCGGAATGTTTTTGTACAACTGGGTGATGTATTCCATGAACGTCTGCACCAGCCACGGGCCGGCGACGATCAGCGTCACCAGCATCACCAGCAGACGCGGCAGGAAGCTCAGGGTCTGTTCGTTGATCTGGGTCGCGGCCTGGAACATCGACACCAGCAGGCCCACCAACAGACTCGGCACCACCAGAATCGCCACCATCATGGTGGTCAGCCACAGGGCTTCGCGAAAGATGTCGACCGCTACTTCTGGCGTCATGGCGATACACCTCCGAAACTGCTGGCCAGGGTGCCGATGATCAGCGCCCAGCCATCCACCAGCACGAACAGCATGATTTTGAACGGCAGGGAAATGATCAGCGGCGACAGCATCATCATACCCATCGCCATCAGCACGCTCGCCACCACCAGGTCGATGATCAGGAACGGGATGAAGATCATGAAGCCGATCTGGAACGCGGTCTTCAGTTCAGACGTCACGAAGGCCGGCACCAGAATCGTCAGCGGCGCAGCATCCGGCGTCGCGATGTCGGTACGCTTGGACAGGCGCATGAACAGCTCCAGATCGCTGGAGCGGGTCTGGGCGAGCATGAAGTCCTTGATCGGCACCTGAGCCTTTTCCACTGCCTGCTGGGCCGTCAGCTTTTCCGCGAGGTACGGCTGCAAGGCATCGTTGTTCACGCGATCGAACACCGGCGCCATGATGAACAGCGTCAGGAACAGCGCCATGCCGGTGAGGATCTGGTTCGACGGTGTCTGCTGCAGGCCCAGGGCCTGACGCAGGATCGAGAAGACGATGATGATCCGGGTGAAACTGGTCATCAGGATAACGGCGGCCGGAATGAAGCTCAGCGCCGTCATGATCAGCAGGATCTGCAGGCTGACCGAATACTCCTGCGCGCCCTCGGCGTTGGTGCCCAGGGTGATCGCCGGGATCGACAACGGATCGGCGGCGAATGCCAGCGGCGCGGCCAGCAACAGGGCCAGGGTCAAGACGATGCGCAACGCACCCATTACTTCTTATCCTTCTGATCCTTGCCGAGGATCTTCAACAGATGCTGGGCAAATTCCGGAGTCGCTTTGTCGGCGGCGCTCGGCACCTCGACCGGCTCTTTGAGCACGTGCAACGCAGTGATGGTTCCGGGGCTGAGGCCGAGCAGAATCTGCTCGTTGCCGACCTGCACCAGCATCAGACGGTCACGTGGCCCGAGCGCGCGGGAACCGATCAACTCGATCACCTGGCCCTTGCCGGCGGGGCCGGCCTGCTGCACCCGGCGCAGCAACCAGGCGAGGAAGAAGATCAACCCCAGCACCAGTAACAGACCCAGCACCAGTTGCGTCAGCTGACCGGCCACGCCGCTGTTGACGGCTGGCGCAGCAGCCGCCGCGGTGGTCGCCACCGGCTCGGCCGCCAGCACGCTGAACGGCAACGCCAGCGCCAGACCGAACAAGGCACCCAGAACCTTTTTCACTCAGCGCAGCTTCTTGATGCGTTCGCTCGGGCTGATCACGTCGGTCAGACGGATGCCGAACTTTTCGTTGACCACCACCACTTCACCGTGAGCGATCAGGGTGCCGTTGACCAGCACGTCCAGCGGCTCGCCGGCCAGACGATCGAGCTCGATCACCGAACCCTGGTTGAGTTGCAGCAGGTTGCGGATGTTGATGTCGGTGCTGCCCACTTCCATCGAGATCGACACCGGGATGTCGAGAATCACGTCCAGGTTCGGGCCGTCGAGGGTCACCGGGTCGTTGTTCTTCGGCACGCTGCCGAACTCTTCCATCGGCAGACGGTTGGAGCTCGAAGTACCTGCGTCGGCGGCCAGCAGCGCGTCGATGTCGGCCTGCCCGGCTTCACCGGTTTCTTCCAGGGCGGCAGCCCATTCATCGGCCAGTGCCTGATCGTCCTGGGTGTTCATATCGTCGTTCATCATTTGTCCTCGGCGGGCAAAAAACCGGTAAAAGAATCAGGGAGTGAGGGCGCCGCTTCAGCGGCGCTCGATCGGCTCGATCACCTGCAACGCAAGGTTGCCTTTGTGCGAGCCCATCTTGACCTTGAAGGCCGGCACGCCGTTGGCGCGCATGATCATGTCTTCCGGCATCTCGACCGGGATCACGTCCCCCGGCTGCATGTGCAGGATGTCGCGCAGTTTCAGCTGGCGACGAGCTACGGTGGCGCCGATCGGCACGTCGACATCCAGCACGTCCTGGCGCAGGGCATTGACCCAGCGCTCGTCCTGGTCGTCGAGGTCCGACTGGAAACCGGCGTCGAGCATTTCGCGCACCGGCTCGATCATCGAGTACGGCATGGTCACGTGCAGATCACCGCCACCGCCGTCGAGTTCGATGTGGAACGTGGAAACCACGATCGCTTCGCTCGGACCGACGATGTTGGCCATGGCCGGGTTCACTTCCGAGTTGATGTACTCGAAGTTGACTTCCATGATCGCCTGCCAGGCTTCTTTCAAATCGACGAACGCCTGCTCCAGCACCATGCGCACCACGCGCA
>Ga0207713_1003447_pt1 | contig 10767 bp, 5 predicted proteins | sample KBSS64metaG_FD_184404 | JGI IMG/M metagenome (GOLD analysis project Ga0207713, IMG submission 184404) | Switchgrass rhizosphere microbial communities from Kellogg Biological Station, Michigan, USA - KBS S6-4 metaG (SPAdes) (version 2) | ecosystem: Host-associated > Plants > Roots > Rhizosphere >...
TTCTGAAAAACATCCAGGAAGGGAAGGCGCTGACCCTTCGCGGCGGTAAGCAGGTTATTTCACTGAGCGGTCTGAAAGCCGCGCTGCTGTTCATTGATGCGCAGCAAAAGCGCGTCGGCAGCGAAACCGCGTGGATCAAGAAAGGTGACGATCCGCCGTTAAGCGTTCCGCCTGCACCCGCCTTAAAAAAGGTGGCGGTCGTCAACCCGACTCCGACGCCACTCTCCCACGCCGAACTGAACGACCTGCTGGACTATGGTACCGGACGGATGAACAGCAGCCAGTGCTCGCTGGATCCTAACCGCCGGGAAGTGCGCGTCACCGCGTTAACCGATGATAAAGCGCTACTGATCGTCAGCTGCGAGGCGGGGGCCTATAACACGGTCGATCTGGCGTGGCTGGTATCACGAAAGAAACCCTTCACCGCCCGCAGCGTCAGGCTGCGTCTGCCGTTTACGCCGTCAAGCGACGGGAGCGAAATGGAGTTGATGAACGCCAGCTTCGATGAGAAGACGCGCGAGCTGACAACGCTCGCGCTGGGGCGCGGTATGGGCGATTGCGGGATCCAGACGCGCTGGCGTTTTGACGGCCAGCGTTTCCGCCTGGTGCGCTACGCCGAGGAGCCCAGCTGCGACAGCTGGAACGGGCCAGATGCCTGGCCCACGCTGTGGATCACGCGGTAGTTTTTTGCCGGGTGGCGGCTTTGCCTTACCCGGCCTTCGAATCTTGCGATATGTGACAATATGCCGGGTGGCGGCTTCGCCTTACCCGGCCTACGAATCCTGCGGTCTGTGACAATGTGCCGGGTGGCGGCTTCGCCTTACCCGGCCTACGAATCCTGCGGCCTGTGACAATGTGCCGGGTGGCGGCTTTGCCTTACCCGGCCTACGGATCCTGCGGTCTGTGACAATATGCCGGGTGGCGGCTTTGCCTTACCCGGCCTACGAATCCTGCGGTCTGTGACAATGTGTCGGGTGGCGGCTTCGCCTTACCAGGCCTACGAATCCTGCGGCCTGTGACAATGTGCCGGGTGGCGGCTTCGCCTTACCCGGCCTACGAATCCTGCGGTCTGTGACAATGTGTCGGGTGGCGGCTTGGTCTTACCCGGCCTACCAATCCTGCGGCCTGCAAAAGCTCGAACCGTAGGCCGGGTAAGCGATAGCGCCACCCGGCAAAGCAGACTGCTCCCCGCTACTGTTTACGGAAAAAGTCGTTATACAGCATGTACAGATGCGCCGCGCTCCACGAGAAATTAGGCGCGCCTTGCTGTGCCCCGGTCAGCGGATTGTAGTTTTCCTGAATCGGGCCGTCGGACGTTAACCCCTTTGCGTGCTTAAAGAAGCTTTCCGCCAGCGTTTGCGCCTGTTCCCGGTAGCCATAGCGTTCCATCCCTTTCAGCCCAAACCAGAACTGGTCGACCCAGACCCGGCCGCGCCAGTAGATATCCGGACCAAATGCCGGGTTGGTTAGCGCGGCAGTCCCGAGCGGCACGTACGTGTTGAACTCTTTCGGATCCAGCATCACCTTTACCACGGCATCCGCATGCTCCTGCGTGGCTGCACTGTTAAACAGCGGCGACCAGCCTTCCGGTCCTTTACCGCGCTCGACGATAGGCTTGCCCGCACAGCCGTTCGCCAGCGGTTTATCCTCGATACGGATGTCATAATAAAAGCCGCTCTTTGCGTCGAACATGCAGGTATTGATGTAGCTCGCGAGCCTATCCGCCAGCTGACGGTAGCGGCTGGCCTCCTGCTCTTTACCCAGCAGGCTCGCCATCTGTGCCAGATAGTGATTGTCGCTGTACATATAGCTCGCCTGGTCGACGGACTCCTGCAGCAGCGAGTAGCCCAGCAGCCTGCCCTCTTTGTCGCGGTTTTCGGCAAACTTCACCGTCCAGTCGCTGCGTTTACCGCCGTTTGCGATGTATTTATCCAACTGGGATTGATCGATAAAACCGAAGACGGCGGCGTCATCGCGCCCTGATTCCCACGAGGCCGCAACCTGCGCCGGGATCTCCAGACTGTCGTAATGGCCCTTGTCGATGACTCTGGCATAATTCTTCAGTCCGGAGAGGGATGCTTCTTTATCGCCTCTTTTCACCGTGAAGAGCATGTCGCCGCTGGCGGTATTATGGGCCTTGTCGCGCGTCGCGCCGTACTCCGGTACGCCGTTGCCGTTGTGGTCGCGGTTGCGCAGCCACCAGTCGTGATAGGCCACCAGCTTAGGATACATTTCCGCCAGCCAGGCCTTATCCTGCGTGGTGTTGTACACCTCCATCACCGACCACGCCGCCAGGCTCGGTTTGGTATTACGCTCGTTCCAGTTGCCGCCGTCGCCGCCGCGTTCCGGGCTCAGGTTCCAGGCGATGAGGTCCGGCACAAAGCCGGCATCCTGCGGGCGTACCGGATCGTCGGGTTTGATTTGCCAGGAAAAGACCGCACGAATGTTCTCTTTGGCGATTTCCGGGTTGAAATGCGACATGGCAAACGCCTGTTTCCAGGTATCCCACGGCCAGGTCTGGTTGCCGGAGAACCAACGTCCGGTTACGGATGGCGTCACCGTGTTATAGCGCACCGCGCCGCCCGGCGAGCGCCAGTTGCCGTTCAGCGTTTCGATGGCCTTCACCGCCACGCGGGTTTGCTCTGGGGTTGCATCAGGGTTGGTTAACCCTTTCTGCAAATAGCCTTCCCAGCGCTGCTGCGAGGCCGTCATATAAGCGGCCGGGCGCGCCAGAATATCGCGGATCTGCACCTGCTCGCGCTTTACCTCATCGGCATTCAGCAGATGGGAGTAGGTGGTATACAGCGTGGTGCTGCCGGTAATGTGCGCCCGGCTGGTAAAGCGGTGCCCGTCAACGGTGGTGTCAACGGGGAGGGATTTATGCACCTGATATTCGGAGCTGCCGGAGGTCAGCAGATCCCAGGTGGAGCGCACTTTGCCAAAGGTCACCTTCAGGCCGTCGCGCGCGGGGACCAGCCTGCGCTGGTAATCCGGATATGCGCCGTCGATGGTCTTATCCGACAGCGGTTTACCCTCTTTAGCCTCCAGCTTTTCCAGCAGTTCGCCGTCCCACACCAGGTCGAGCGGTGCCTTGCTGATGATGCGGGTTTCCAGCAGCGAGGTGCGCGCGGTGGCAAAGCGCAGCGTCATCGCGATCTGCACATCTTTCGCGCTCAGCTTCTGCACCAGCGCGCCGGGCAGGCTGTAAGCCTCAAGGGTAAAATCGACTTTTTTGCCGTTCTGATACACGCTCAGGCGATCGAAATTGGTCGCCATAAAGTTAATGTACTCTTCGGTGAGCAGCGCTACGCCGGGAAATCCTCCCTGGGTCTGCGGCCCGTCCGGCAGCAAATGCCCATGCCAGGCACCCAAATCGAAAAAGGGATTGAAACGCTGGTGGTCGTCAGCGTCGAAATCGTGCATGTATTGCGGTGCACCGGCGCGGTTGATGACGTTTTTAAAATCAGCTGGGGTGGTGGCGTGAGCCGAAAAGCTGAGCGCCAGCGCGCAGGCCAGCGGTGTAAGGCTGAGTTTCATGATGGAAGATCCTTTTACCAGTAGAAATATTGCATCAGGAAGACCTGGTCGCTCGGGTCGCCGGAGGCATTTTTCATGTAGAAGCGGCTGTCGGCCGCGGTAGCAAAGCGCCCACCGCCGTACTCGTACCAGATACCGAACTGCATAAACGAGGTCGTTTCATCGGCGGCATTGTCCGGGCGATGCTTTGCATAGCTGTAAGCGGTGGAGAGATAGACGCCTTTTAACGCTTCAATCATGGCGCTGACCATATACCCGGTCTCTGTGCCGGAGACGTCCCTGCCGCTGGCGCGTCCGGTGTGATGCCAGGCGCGCGCCGCCAGGTTGGGCGACAGAATGCCGGTCAGGAAGAGTTGACCGGTCCCGTCGGTGACCTCCAGGCCGTTCATCCAGGTGACGTCTTTGACGATGTCATACTGGATATAGCCGTTGGCCATCGCCGGATAGGTATACTTATCGTCATAGCGATCGTATTTGCCAAAATGCAGCCAGGCTTTGCTCTCGTTATGGTGCCCCGCAGGCGTGGCGGTGACGCTGTAGCGCAGGTTACCGGAGCGGTTCTGTACCTTGAGCGCGTACATAATGTCGCGGGTGTTGGGGATCACATATCCCAGATCGGGCGTGAAATCCCCCCACCACTGCAGGTCATCGAGGGAGGAGTCCTGACGCAGGCTGAGCATGATTTCGGTGTTGCCGTCAGTTTTGTAGCCGCCGTAAAAGCGGTTAAGCCCACCTTCGAACCCGCCCCAGCTGTGGTCGGGCACCCAGGCGTTCCCCTGATGGTCAGCCTGTACGGTCCAGCCCTCACCGTAAATCAGGCCGAACCAGTGCCCGTGCTTCATTTCCAGACCGCCCTCAATATAGGTGCCGTCACTGTATTTATGCTTATTCTGGCCCTCTAAATCCATATATCCGCCAATCCCCAGCTCGCCATAAAAACGAAATGATGGAGAGGTCATTTCCGGCGTTTTGGTATCGTCGTGCTCTGCTGGCCGTGCCTCTTCTGCGGCAAATGACGGGCAGCAGAAGGAGAGGGCAGCGAGTGCCCCAATCGTTTTCTCTTTAATTTTCATGCACTCATCCCAATGAGAAAATATCCATGCCTTAAGTGTTAATTAATATTTGAGGCAGGTGACGCTTCTATTTGTTGTTGTTCTTTTGATAATCCCCTGACGTATTTGCTGTATTTCCACCAGGCAAATCCGAGGAATAACACAATGCCACCGACGTTATAGAAAATAATCGTCAGAATATTGGCACCGGTGGGGAAGGTTGAGGCCACAAAGCCGATGGCAAAAATCACAATCAGCATCGACACCACCACCATCCCCGTAGTGCGTGAGCCCATTTTGAAATCACGCGGGAGATGGTCGAGCTTACGGCGCAGATTCAGGTAAGCCAGCATGATGAACAGCGGCGGTAACATTGACGCGGCCGCGGTCATGTTGATGACGGTATTCATCAGCTCCTGCGCGGTGTTCGATCCCATGGTTGGGATAATCATTAACGGGATGACGATCAAATACTGGATCCACGCCGCGCGCGCCGGTACGCCGTTCTCGTTCAGCGCCACGGTTTTTGCTCCAAAGATGCCGCTCGGGATTTCAGAGAAGAAGATTTTGACCGGGGTCGCCGTCCACATCAGCAGGGAACCGAACATCGCGGTAAAGGAGACCAGGCCGACAAAGCGGTTCATCAGCACTTCCGGCAGGCCAAACCATACCGCCAGGCCGTGGAACACCTGTACCGAACCACCGGTGAACTTCAGCTCTTTGCTGCTGATAAAGACGTTAATCAGCACCGAGGAGATGGAATAGAGCACGCCGATGAAAATCCCCGCCAGAATGATCACCCTGACGAAGGATTTTGACCCGCCCTTCACGTCGTTAACGTATACCGCAACGGACTCGGCGCCCCCGGCGGCCATAAATATCCAGGTGGTGATGCCAAGAAACGCCCAGTTAAAGTTCGGGATCATCGCGTCAACGGTAATCGGGTCGGCTGGCTGCACGCCGCCCATCAGCGCCGCACCGGCCAGCAGAATATAGGAGAGGGTCAGCAGCAGCATCAGCGTTGAGGTCACAGACGTGATCGGCCCCAGCATTTTCGCCCCGTTGGTGGACACCCAGGTTGAGAAAGCGAACAGCACCATGCTCAGTACCGTGGTGGCAAATGGCGTAAGAATGTACTCATAGCCCAAAAACGCGTAAGAGGCGTAGGCGATGACGCGGGGTAATAACGAGGTAAAGAAGAACAGGTTTACGAACCAGTAGGTGTAGGCGGTAATAAACGCCCAGCGCCCGCCCAGCGAGCTTTTCACCCAGGCGTATACCCCGGCTTCGGAGTTTTTATTCAGGGAGACAAACTCCGCGATGATTAAGCAGAAAGGAATGAAGTAGAACAGGGTGGCTAAAAAGAACATCGGCGCCGAGGCGAGGCCCAGCTCGATATTGTTATTGATAACGTTGTTAAAACTGAATACGGCGGCAAACGTCAGCGACAGCAGGCCGAATTTGCCGATGGTATTACGTTTGGTAGTTTCAGACATAACATATCTCCGGGTACGAGGAGGGCGGTGCTTCATTGGCACCGCTGGATTTTTATTTGTTATGGAAATAGCCGTCTTCGATGGTCACATAGAGGACGACTTTTTTAGCCGGCGTTTCGCTGATAAAGCGATACGCCTCGTGGTTTTCACAAATCACGATCTGTCCCTCGCGCACCTGTTCGGTTTGACCCACGCCTTTCAGGTATTCGCGGTCGGTTTCATCCCGGTAGCACTCCACAAGCTGAAGGGCGTCTTTTGCGGCGTACTCAATTTTCTGCGCGCCCTGCAGGTAGTAATGCACCTCGAAATAGCGGCGATGGCCGACGAACAGCGCGTCGGTGCTGGCATCATGGGTCACGCGATAGGCCAGAGAGTCGCCAATCGAGTGGGCAACGCCGGGCTGGATGTTGTCGATATTGTTGATGGCCTCCGTGCAGCGCTGCCATTTACGGCCCGTGCGATAACGCTGCTGGAACTGTTCCAGGCTGTCGAGAACGATCATTTGTCTGCCTCGCTGTGTGAATTCATGGAAAAGAAACCGGTGCCGAACCGATGGCGTGCCAGCGTCTGCGCGGCGGTTTGTCCGCCTTCCAGCGGGAGCAGGGTGAAGCCGTAGCGGAACGGCCTGAACCAGACGCGCCAGGTATCCAGCACTTCGCTTCCCCAGGAGTTGGAGCCTAAGCCCAGTACCTGATGGTCGAGATTGAGGGTGATGTCATCGCTGCGGCGCAGTTCGTTGCAGTGCTGCGCGGCGTGGATGTTCTCTGCCGTATAGTGCCAGGCGCTGAAATGGATGGGCTGTTCAGGCACCACCAGAAGACCGCTGCCGTGACGGTTGGCGAGCGTTGCCCAGCGCACCTGCTGGCGGTTGCCGTTGTTCTGCGGGAACGGGTAGTTTTCGAACATCTCGTCCACCGCGGTGTGCCACAGGTCTATGGTGCTGGCCTGCTGGCTGTCCGGGTAGTTCTCTCCGGGGCCGCGTCCGTAGTAGCTCACCTGGTCGAATTCGCCGTTGATGCCGAGAGTAAAGCCGATGCACGGGATAATGTGCGGGTAATCACCGTAGCGTTCGCCGCTCAGCTCAACGTTAATTTGCCCGTCGGCGGCGATGCGCCAGCGGTAGGTGCAGCGCATACCAAAATCAAACACCGGCGGAGCAATCAGCGTGCGGGTTGTAATGACGATCGCATCGTCCTGCTGCTCGATCTCAAAACCGCGCAGATGCTCCTGCATAATCTGCAGGTGGTTGGGTTGCCATAGCCCCTCATACTCCTGCTTGTGGTTATCAATCATCGGCTTGAAGAAATTAATCTTCGGTTCGCGGGTAATCTTATCTACACCGTCAACCTGCCAGGCGCTGAGTTTTCCCGTCATTTTTGAGACGCTTGCGCGGAAATTATGTCCGGTCACGGTACAGTTCAGGCGGTCCTCTTCCAGCAGCAGCGGCGTGGCGTTGGCGTTAATAAACGGCGTAGCGCGAGCCGTGCGCGCTTTAAGCGGGAACTGATACACCGCAATCTCGTGTCCCGCCTCGCTATAGCGGGTGCGGCTGTTTTTGCTGATGCGCACGGTCAGGAACGCTTCGCGCTCGTCGAGTTCGGGCAGGTTCAGGCTCACGCTGCGGGTGCTGTTGGGGGCCAGCCCGGTCATTGTCAGCGGCTGGCTGTACAGGGTTTCACCTTCGGCACGCACCTCAACGAGCAGGGTGTAATCATCCAGGCTGGTGAACCAGAGGCGATTTTCAACGTGCAACTCGCCGTTCTGCCAGCGCAGCTTGACCGGGGCAATCACCTGCTTATATTCGCGCAGGCCCGGACCCGGCGTTTGGTCGGAGTAGATCAGCCCGTCGAGGCAGAAGTTGTAGTTGTTCGGATAATCACCAAAGTCGCCGCCGTAGGCGTAATACGTATTGCCGCTGGCATCTGCCGCCTGAATACCGTGGTCGCACCACTCCCAGACGTAGTGGCCCTGAATGCAGTCGTGGCGATCGAAGACGTTTTGATACTCGCTCAGACCGCCGGGGCCGTTGCCCATCGCGTGGGCGTATTCGCAGATAATCCGCGGTTTGGCGTGGGGATACTCGCCGAACAGGTTCATCAGCGGCACGCGGGTGTACATGGTAGAGATGATATCCACCACCTCGGCGTCGCGATCTTCTTCGTAATGCAGCAGGCGCGTGTCGTCCAGCGCCTTTGCGGCCCGCGCCATGGCGCGGATATTGCAGCCGTAGCCGGACTCGTTTCCAAGCGACCAGATGATGATTGAAGGGTGGTTTTTCTGCGCGTGAATATGGCGTTCGATGCGCTCAACGTAGACATGTTCCCACACCGGATCGTCCGTGATGCGGCTCAGGTCGCCGACGTTGGCAAAGCCGTGTGATTCCACATCCGTCTCCGCCATCACGAACAGGCCGTAGATGTCGCACAGCTCGTAAAAGCGCGGATCGTTGGGGTAGTGGGCGGTGCGCACCGAATTGATGTTGTGTTGCTTCATCAGGATCAGGTCGCGCTCGACCCGATCCATGCCCACGGCGCGGCCTTTCTGGTGATCGTTGTCGTGACGGTTTACGCCGTGCAGCTTCAGGTAGCGATTGTTGATGTAGAACAGACCGTCGCGCACCTTGATGTCGCGAAAACCGATACGCTGCGGGATAACCTCCAGCGTCTGCCCGTTCGCATCTTTTAGCGTTACTACCAGATGGTAGAGATAGGGGGATTCCGCAGACCACTGCTGAGGCTGTTTGACCTCAATGCTAAAGGCGGTTTCCGCGCTGCGGGTCACGGTCAGGCTGTCGGTTGTGCCCTGATGGATCGCTGCTTCGCCATCATACAGGGCATACTCCAGCGACACGGCCGATGCGTGCGGGGCCAGGTTTTCCAGCTCAAGCTGACAGAAGAGGGTGGCGTTTTTGTAAGCTTCGTCAAAGGTGGTTTTGATCGTGACGTCGCGCACGTGAGTGGGATTTTTGCCGATCAGATAGACGTCGCGGAAAATACCGGCCGTCCACCACATGTCCTGATCCTCAATGTAGGTAGAATCTGCCCACTGCATTACCCGCACGCAGAGCAGGTTTTGCCCGCCATGCACCGCGTGGCTGATATCAAACTCGGCGGTCAGCCTGCTGCCCTTGTTAAAGCCAATGTACTGACCATTCACGTAGACTTCGAAATAGGTTTCGACGCCGTCAAATTTGATGAGGGTCTGCTTACCCTGCCAGCCGTCCGATAGCGTGAAGTGGCGCTGATACGCCCCGGTAGGGTTATCGGAGGGCACCCGGGGGACGTCGACCGGGAAGGGAAAGCCTTCGTCGGTGTACTGCAGCTGGCCGTGGCCTTCCATCTGCCACATGGCCGGCACGGTGATGTCGTCCCAGCCGGTCATGTACTCAGAGGTGAAGCTTTCCGGGACATACAGCGGATGCGTGAAAAAACGAAAATTCCACTGGCCGCTGAGTGATAAAAAGCGGCTGCTGGCTTCGCGGGCAAAGGAGCGAGCCTGCGCGACGGTATCATATGAGAAGAAGTACGCACGCGGCGGGAGCCGGTTCTCGTGCGTGAGTTGAATATTTTCCCAGCGATTCATGCTATCTCCCTGTAGGGGTAAAACATCATTGCTGAGAAGTTTAGTAAAAATTTTACTAAATAAAATCAGTAAAACCGATTTGCTTTAACTCGATCACGAAATAAAAAAATGCCGGGCATGCCCGGCTGCGTGTTGAGAATGGGGATTAGCGGGTGGTGCCGCGCAGCTTCAGCACGCTCGGGACGAAGACCTGCAGCGGCAGCGCCCGGCCATCGCGGGCTTTTTCCAGCAGCAGGTTAACCCCCTGGCTGCCCATCATTTCAGAGTGAATGCGAACGGTAGAGAGCGGCGGGAAGGTGAAGCGGGCGGTCGGGATATCGTTCACGCTAATGAGCGAAATGTCCTCCGGGATCGCCAGCCCTTTTTCATGGATAGCGCGCAAGACGCCGATGGCTATCGAATCCGAGGCCACAAACAGGGCGGTTGGCCAGCTTGTCTGTGCCAGCATGCTTTTCGCCAGTTCGTATCCGGACGAGCTGGAAAAACCGCCGCGCCAGATATCCTGTTCAGACACCACTCCTTTCAAACGGCCATACTCGACAAAAGCGGCTTCGCGGATATCGGCTTTGCCGGGTTCGTCTTCCCCGCCGATAAATCCAATGCGCTTAACACCCTGATCGATAAAGAAATCAACGATCTGCTTGCTGATGCGCGAGAGGTCAATGTCGACGGAATCGAACGCGCTGCCGGGCTCGTGAAAATCGATAAAGCAGACGTTGTCCGTCAGGGCCATTGCGCTACGGCGAGTGGCCGATGAAGGCTTGCCCACAATCAGTACGCCGGTCAGTTTTTTACTCTCCGGCAGGGTGGCACTGGCGTAACAGTTGCTCAGTTCCACGCCCAGTTTTTCACACTGCGTCTCGATGCCGTGGCGGATGGCAAGGTAGTAAGGGTCGTTAATCTCCAGCTCTTGCTGGTAGCTGTAGAGTGCCAGAATGTGTTGCTGACCCACCGCGGCAGACTGCATTTTGCGGGACGTTGTGCTCTTATATTCCAGCTTTTCCGCAATCTCCAGAATGCGGTGTTTGGTCTCTTCTTTTACGTTCAACGTTGGGTCATCGTTTAAAACCCGGGATACCGTCGCCAGCGAAACGCCAGCC
>Ga0207713_1003450_pt1 | contig 10763 bp, 6 predicted proteins | sample KBSS64metaG_FD_184404 | JGI IMG/M metagenome (GOLD analysis project Ga0207713, IMG submission 184404) | Switchgrass rhizosphere microbial communities from Kellogg Biological Station, Michigan, USA - KBS S6-4 metaG (SPAdes) (version 2) | ecosystem: Host-associated > Plants > Roots > Rhizosphere >...
ACTTGGCTTCACAGAACTTTGTGAAGCTTCGGCTTTAAGTCTATCTACAATTTGAAGTGCTTCATTTGGATCAATATTGTAAATATTATCTAAAGCAGGATTTGCCTTAAAACGTTTATAGCTCCAGTGATAGTGTTCTGGATAACGCTGGATGAGTTGTTCAATAGCCTGATGAATGACATAAGTTCCATCATCTGCACTACCTTCGTAGATCTTCTCATCCATAGGTTCAACGTGCATCGTAAAGCCGTCATTTTCGTTACGAATCGCGTAAAGGAATAAAGCTTTTGCTTTAGTTTTTTGAATAAGCTTGGCACTTAAATTACTTGAGGCAAGTGGAACGCCAAAATAATTGATCATACTGCCGCCGACGTTAGGCGTATGGTCAGGCAAAATTACGGTAGTTTCACCTTGTTTTAAAGCTTTAAAAATTTGTCTTACACCAGTTTCGTCAGTAGGAACCAAGTGGGCTTGTTCACGACTACGTGCTTCTCGAACAAAACGGTCTGCATCTTCATTTTTTACTGGCTTGTATAAAATTGTCATTGAAGTGAATTGTGAACACCAAGCATTCAGGACTTCCCATGTACCAAAATGTGGAACAATCAAAACTACACCTTTTTTTGCTGCAAGTGCTTCGTGAAAGTAATGTTCACCTTCAATATGATGAATTCTTTCGATATTCTTACTATTTGATGAACCCCAAATACTTAAAAATTCAAAGTATGAGGTGACTTCATTACGAATAGCTTGTTGCGTAATTTCTATTCGCTGCTGTGGCGTTAAATGTGGAAGAGCGATTTGTAAGTTTAGTTCTATACTTTTTGATGTTTTAGTAATTTTTAAAGTATTAATTAACCCTGCCAACATACGAGCAAGAAAACGTCCAAATTGAATTGGCTGGCGGCTAAAAGTTTTGAGTAGGTAGTAGTTCATGCTTTTTGTATCTAATTTGGTCATCTATCGCGGGAAAAAGGAAGCAATAATTAAAAAAAGATAAAATTATTATAAATGAAATCATATTATTTAGACAGTTTTTATCAAATCAACGTATATAATGACATCATTTTAGATTAATTTGGATTGGAATTTTATGTCCGATTGGCCGCCAAAACCACAAAATGAACCTATAATCCCTAAACAAAATGGACCAGAATGGCAAATTCTCGAGAAGGCTGTACTTGCCTCTGTAGAGGAACAGCGTCGAAGTCGCCGTTGGGGTATCTTCTTTAAAACATTAACTTTTATTTATTTGTTATTCATTATTGTACTCATGGGTAAAGGCTGCTCAACCAGTAAAGAAGGATCTGCTGTAAGTAGCAGCAGTGCTCATCTGGCAGTGGTAGATATTATTGGAACTATTGATGCTTCAAGCAATCAATCTGTGAATAGTGAAGATACTAATAAAGCGCTTAAGCGTGCTTTTGAGGCATCAAACAGTAAAGCTGTTGCACTTAATATTAACTCACCAGGCGGTTCTCCAGTTCAGTCTGATGAAATCTGGCAGGAAATTCGTTATTTAAAAAAACAGCATCCTGATAAGAAGGTTTATGCCGTTATTGGTGATATGGGTGCATCGGGTGCGTATTATATTGCTTCTGCTGCTGATGAGATTATTGTCAATCCATCGAGTTTGGTAGGCTCAATTGGTGTCATCATGCCTAATTATGGCATTACAGGTTTAGCTCAGAAACTTGGTATTGAAGATCGAACTTTAACAGCAGGAACGAATAAAGACATTTTAAGTATGACAAAACCGATTGATCCTGCACAAAAGCAGCACATTCAATCTGTTCTTGATAATGTTCATACTCACTTTATTACCGCAGTTAAAGAAGGACGTGGAAAGCGTTTGAAATCGAATGATCCAGCTATTTTTTCTGGTTTGTTCTGGACTGGTGACCAAGCAATTCAGTTAGGTGTTGCTGACCGTTCAGGTAACATTACGAGCTTGATGCGTGAACTAAACCTTGATAATAAAGTTGACTACACAATTGAGCGTAACCCATTACAATCAATTTTAGGTCGTATGGGTGCACAAATAGGGCAAGGGGTAAGTGAATCTATTGCTCAAGAAGTGCAGACTCGTCAAAGCGCAAAATTACAATAAAATCTGTTTTAGGATAGCGGTATGTCAATGAAACCAGTTATACACTTTGCTCATGCGAATGGCGTACCATCAAAAGTGTATCAAAAACTGTTTGATCAGTTGAAAGGGGAATATGACATTATTTATGTTCCCTTGATTGGTCCTGATAAACGTTATCCTGTGACTAACCATTGGCCTTCTTTGGTTGATCAGGTGATTGATAGTATTGTGCGGCAGGCTAAAGGACGTAAAGTCATTGGACTTGGACATTCTCTTGGTTCAGTTTTAACTTTGATGGCATCTTTTCAGCGTCCTGAACTCTTTTCTCAAGTGATTATGTTAGACCCACCTCTGATTTTAGGACGATATTCATTTGCATTTCACATGGCAAAACTATTTCGTCCTAAATTAGTTGATGCGATGACACCAGCAGGTTTATCTGCACGTCGTCGTGAACATTGGGAATCGAGAGAACAGGCGGCCGAATTACTGCGTCCTAAAGGCTTTTATAAAGATTTTGATGAAGATTGTTTTCAAGCTTACATTGACTATGCTTTAAAAGAAGACTCGGTCCGCGGTGGAGTTACTTTAACTATTTCTCGTGAAGATGAAGTTGCAATTTTCCGAAAAAATCCTTCTTGGTGGTGGCTACCTATGCCAAAACCTAAGATGCCTGTGCATTTAGTTGTGGGTAAAGGAAGTGATTTCTTAAAAAGAGGCTTTCCTCAAATGGCAAAGCGAAAAATGGGAATTCCGTTTACTGTGGTTGAAGGGGGGCATATGTTCCCTCTAGAACATCCGACTGATACAGTAAACTCTATAAAGAAATTGATTCATACTCAGCCAAATTAATTTTTAAACTTATAAAAAAGGACATGCTAGCATGTCCTTTTTTTATTTCTGCTTGTAAGTAAAATGCTTTACCAATTTGCAAAACGAATAGGGTGTTTAAGAACTTGATCACGGAAATAAGCTTGACCATTTTTCCATGTAAGTTGACCGTTACATAACCACTCTGCTACTTGTGGGTAAATAAAGTGCTCAAGTGTATGTACTCGATCTGCTAATGAAGCGGCAGTATCATGTTCTTTAACTGAAATAGCAGATTGAGCAATTGATTGACCAGAATCTAGTTCAGCCGTTACAAAGTGTACGGTACAACCATGTAAACGATCACCTGTATTTAAAACACGTTGATGAGTGTTCACGCCTTTGTAAGCTGGAAGAAGTGAAGGATGTATGTTCAGCATTTTCCCTTGCCATTTATTGACAAAGGTGGGAGTTAAAATGCGCATGAAGCCGGCTAAAATAACGACATCCACTTGCCAAGCCAAGAGTTGTTGATGCATTGCTTCATCAAACACTTCACGAGTTGGAAAGTCTTTATGCGAAATAACAGCCGTAGCAATATTAGCTTTTTGAGCACGCTCTAGGGCATAAGCATCTGCTTTATTAGACAGTACACCTACAATTTGCCCTGATAGATTTGCATCTATCAAGGCTTGTAAATTACTGCCGTTCCCAGAGACTAGAACAGCAATTTTTATCATGCAAAGATCACACGAATTTTTTCGTCTGCGCCTTCCACTGATTCAGCATTTTCTTGGATATGTCCGATTTTCCAAGCTTTTTCACCTTGAGCATTAAGCACTTCAATTGCTTTTTCTGCATCATTTGCATCAACAGCAATGACCATACCTACGCCACAGTTAAACGTACGGTACATTTCAAAGCGTTCTACATTGCCTTCGCGTTGTAAAAGTTGGAATAATTCAGACCATTCCCAAGAAGCTTCATCAATGACAGCTTGTGCACCATTTGGTAATACACGAGGTAAGTTACCTGGTAAACCGCCACCAGTGATGTGTGCCATAGCATGTACATCAACTTGTTTGCATAGCTCAAGAACTGGTTTTACATAAATACGAGTTGGCTCCATTGCTACATCAGCAAGAGGACGGCCATCAATCGTTTGAGTTAAATCAACATTTTTAACGTCTAAAATTTTACGTAATAATGAATAACCATTTGAGTGAGCACCACTTGATGCAACACCAATAAGCACATCACCAGACTTTACTTTAGAGCCATCAATAATTTTACTTTGCTCAACAACACCAACAGCAAAACCAGCAAGATCGTAATCTTCGCCTTCATACATGCCTGGCATTTCTGCGGTTTCCCCACCTACAAGTGCGCAACCTGCAAGCTCACAACCTTTACCAATACCAGTAACAACATTTGCAGCAACGTCAACATTTAAGTGACCAGTTGCATAATAATCAAGGAAGAATAATGGTTCTGCACCACAAACTAAAAGGTCATTTACACACATAGCCACAAGATCTTGGCCGATTGTGTCATGACGATTAAGATTAAGTGCCAAACGTAATTTAGTTCCTACACCATCGGTTCCAGAAACTAAAACAGGCTCTTCATAACCTTTAGGAATTTTGCATAGTGCACCAAAGCCACCAAGTCCGCCCATTACTTCAGGACGACTTGTACGTTTAGCGACTGACTTGATACGATCGACCAGTGCGTCGCCCGCTTCAATGTCGACACCCGCATCTTTATAGCTTAAACCGGTATTTGGGGTAGAAGTTGAGTTGCTCATAAATGAAGTCTCCGCATTGGCGGCAGATTATAACCTGAATATACGAAACTCTTATGTTATTTATGCTCGAAAATGCTATCTTTAATAAAAATATTTTTTCATTTATAACGATTAAATCAAAAAAGGCTAGATTTTATGCAAGATCGTATACTGCGCCGTATTTTTTTACTCGCAGGTATTGTATTGCTGGTATGGGTATTGTACTTACTCAAGCCTGTAGTCATTCCTTTTATCGGCGCTTTTTTCCTGGCTTATTTATTCAGTCCACTTGTTGATGTTCTGGTAAAAATCAAATTGCCTCGCTGGTTAGCAATTAGCGTGGTGTTTATAGGAATAGGTGTAACTCTAACCATCGCTTTGTGGTATTTGGTTCCTCTAATCTGGAAACAATTGGTTTATGCCCGAGATAGTATTCCCGCTGGTATTCACTGGATTAACGCTACCTTTTTGCCTTGGGTATCTTCAACTTTTAATCTCCAGGCAATGGAAATTGACACAGAGCAGATGTCAAAAGCTGTGATGGAATATGTTCAAACCAATTATAGTGCCGATAGTATTCAGTCAGTGTTATTAAAATTGGCCCAGTCTGGTTTGAATTTTATTCAGATTGGTGGAACAGTTGTTTTAATTCCAATTATTGCTTTTTATTTTTTACTAGACTGGGATCGTATGTTACAGAACTTACGTCGTCTCATTCCACGTCAATATGAAGCAACTACTTTGCAGATCGTTGGTGAATGCCATAGTGTTTTAGGGGCATTTGTTAAAGGTCAGTTTCTCGTCATGCTATTGCTAGGCATAGTATATGCGGTTGGTTTGCAGCTTATTGGTTTGGAAGTTGGTCTTATTATTGGTATGGTGGCTGGCCTTGCTAGTATTATTCCTTATTTAGGGTTTGCAGTAGGTATTATTGCAGCGGTTATCGCAAGCTTGTTCCAGTTCGGATTGGACTGGATGCATTTATTACTCGTTGGTGTAGTTTTTATGATTGGCCAAGCGGTAGAGGGCTATATTCTACAGCCATTCTTACTGGGCGATAAAATTGGTCTATCTCCTGTAGCAGTTGTTTTTGCAGTATTGGCAGGCGCGCAGCTTGCAGGGTTCTTAGGAATGTTAATTGCATTGCCTGTTGCGGCTGTTATTGTAGTGTTGTTGAAACACTTAAGAGATAACTATGAAAGAAGCTCACTTTACGCTTCACCGTCTGCGTTAGTCATACAACAAGGTGATATTGAGCAAATTCATGTAGAAACCGAAAGCACTAAGCTTGATCTTGAGGTTAAAACACAGCAAGATACAGATAAACTGAAACCATCTGACCAGAAATAATTTCAAGGTTAATTCGATATATGCGTCAACTCCAACTGGATATAGAACCTCAACTTGATGCCCGAATCAGTGATTTCTCGGGACCAAGTTGGGGGAATGTAGTCGATGCTGTGCGTCAACTACATGCTGGTCTAGTCAGTAGGTTTTACATCTATGGTGGTGCAGGGACAGGTAAGAGTCATTTACTTTCCGCAATTTGTGACTCTTATTTAGAAATAGGCAAATCTGCAATTAAAGTTTCTTTGCTTGAACTCCTGGATGCTCCTATCGAAGCAATTACTTCTTTAGAGCATTATGACCTTGTTGCTCTGGATGATATTGAATCGATTAGTGGTGTTCCTCATTGGCAAAAAGCTGTCTTTCATTTAATGAATAATCACGAAGGGCAGTTGGTATTTTCTTCGCGTGTAGCGCCTATCGAATTGAAGTTGGAATTACCAGACTTACAATCACGACTTACCCAAGCTGTCAGTGTTAAGGTACCGAGTGGAAGTTTATATGCGGACCGCTATGCTTTGGTTACATCTGTAATGTCTAGACGTGGTATTCATTTTGATCAGCAAATTGTTGACTATTTATTGTTACATGGCCCTCATCAAGCTTCTCTTTTGCTACAGACAGTTGCCCAATTAGAAAAATTACTCAAAGGCGAAAAAACAAAACTTTCGAATGCAACTTTAAGGCAAATTTATGCTTTGATTGATGAATATCAACAATAGATATTCTTTCATTTTGGTTTATTGCCTTGCCTAAATTTATAAAAACCTATTAAAAATAGAGTCTCTGGCACAAGATTTCTAATTTCAGAGCACTTGTATTTACATCTTTTTAAATTTCCTTCTAATTTTTAAATGAGTCAATTTTTGTATTTAAAAAAGTTTTTTGAATGTATGAAGCTTTTTGTAATCTGGTTCAAAAATGACTCTACAGACCGACCAAAATGTCTTGAGAAATTCTACTTGCTGTGACAAAGTACGCACAAAGGATGCGATTGCAAAAGTGAAAAATTTGCAATATTGACAAAAAAAATGAAAAAAGATGTAAGGAGATGGGTATGCTCAAACGGAGCATTGCTTTTGCTTTATTGGCTGCTGCTGGACACGCTTATTCTGCCGATATTCAAGTCACAAGTTTAGTTGATGAAAATGCAGATGATAGTTTATGTACATTACGCGAAGCTGTAGAGTTATTGAATAAACGTAATTCAACCAATTCTTCAGTAGTTGACTCTGTAAAAAATGGTTATCATGGATGTACTGGTAGTGACTCAACAAATATTATTCTGCAAAGGGATAAAGAGTATACACTTAAAGAAAAAATAACGATTACGGCTCCTTTAATAATTAGTACTGCGAAAAATGATTCTACATTAGTTGATACTGATCAACCAGGTTCGCATAACGCTACAATAAAGATGATTGGTACAGATGGGTTATTTATAGTTGATGATGCAAGTGTTGAAAAAGCATCGATTTCTGTTTCGCTAACTGATCTTAACTTACAAGGTGCGGGTTTAAAATCTAAAGCCGTCACTGGTGGGTTGATCGATAATCATGAAATGTTGAAGATCCAAAACTCTCGTTTAATCGATGGATATGCAGCTCAAGGGGGAGCAATTTATAATAGAGGGCTTGTCACAAAAAGTGGCCAGACTTATGGTTTCGTCACTATTACCAATACTCTTATTCAAAATAATAAAGCAACACAAGGTGGAGTAATTTATAGCGAGCAGCCTTTGTATTTAGTCACGCAGTCTGTGATCCGAGATAATGAAGCTAGTTCAGCAGCTGGATCACTTTTTTTTAATGCAAATAAATTTGATGATGCAAGCACAGCTGGCTACTTAAGTCAGCGTGCTACCGGATTGAGTAACAGTACTTTTTTCCACAATAAAGTAGGTTTTATTGCAAATATTCGAGATGGAATGTTTGTTAATAACATTACGATGATCAAAAATGATAAAGGACTATTTCTAGATGCCCCGCAAGGTAATGCTTCTATTTTAAATAGTATTTTAGTTGGGAATACAATAAATTGTCAGGCTAGTACTGCTGATAAAGCAATCATACAAAGTAATTTAGTTACAGCAGAATGTAATAGGAATGCGACCTCAAAACTTCCAAATATTATTTATCCTAATAATGAAAAATTAATTGCAGGAACTACAGATGAAGGTGTCTGTGATGTAACAGCAAAAGAAGGATTGTTATGCCCATTTAGCACGCCTAAAGATAGCTTCTTGGGTTTTTTTAAACCTCGACTGTTAGAAAGTTATAATACTTTAGCTGATTCCTTAATTATTAATAAAGGTCGTTTATATAGTGATGCCACTTCAGTTGGATTAGCAAGCTGTGAAAATGTTGATCAACGTGGGAAAAAACGTAGCGGTTATGATGAGCTGTGTGATCTAGGCGCAATCGAATATATTTTAAACACAGAGATGTCTTCAGTAGGTCAAGATATTAGATACGGCCAAGTTGCTAAATTTAATATTTTGGGTTCTTTAAGTGAAGCAGATCTAGTGACTCCAGCTACATGCAAACGTTTATTTGGAGAGCGTGCTGATGGAAAAGAATGGCAACCAGGATGTCTTCGAATTAAACAAAGTACGGATACTCCAGTTTCTAAAGGTACTATAACTCTAGATCAAAATGGGAATGTAGTTTATACCCCAAATGGTAACTGGCATGGTGCAGATATTTTTAGCATTCAGGTTATTACGAGTGTGTCTCGTTTTAATGAAGGCGTAGAGTTTCAATATATTACTATCCCAACAAGAATTGTTCAGGACCCTGTATCTGGAATTGAAGACAAATCTGTGAGCGCTGGAGGTGGGGGTAGTGTTGGTGGCGGCTTTATTTTAAGTTTATTAGGTTTAATTGCTTTGCGCCGTTTCAAGTCATAATCAGGGATGAGGACTATGAAAAATTATAAAAAAGCATTATTAGCATTAGCTGTGCTTGCAAATATGCCACTTTTTGCTGATACCACAAATCAAAGAATTGAGGTTACAACTTTTGCTGATGAAGATGGTGAAAATGCGAATGCATGTTCATTAAGAGAAGCTATTAAAGTTGCTGAAACTCGTAAATCGGCTTATGGATGTACTGTTTATAATCTTAATACCGATCAGGTAATTCAGCTGAAAGCAGGAACATATACTTTAAATAAAGAATTAGTACCAAATGCTAATGTTTCTATTTATGGTTATGGAGAACGTAATGAAGATATGATCTGGTCAGAAAAGAATGTCTTAACCAATGATTATCCTGCATTACCTCTTCTTCAAACTCGTATTAATGCGGCTGGTAAGTCACGTATATTTAATACAGCAGAAAATCAAAAAGCCTTATTTCTGCAAAATATTATTTTAGAAAATGGTATGGCTTCAAATCAAGGTGGGGCTATTTATGCGGGTGGCGATGTTACCTTATTAAATACACAAATTTTGAATTCGCAAGCACCGAAAGGTGGAGCTGTCTTTCTTGGTGGCAATGAGGTAGATCTATCGATAAGCCATTCCTTGGTACAAGGTAATCAGGCAACAACTGGTAGTGTGCTAGCAATGAGTTGTTTTAATGGTACTGAATATGCCAAACGAGACGTTACTTTTACATCTTCAAGTATTATCAATAATGGTTCAAATAATTCTACGAGTACATTTGAATTTTGTGGCGAACCGAAAGCTGAATTTACTATTAATACGATTGCTCAAAATATCGCGAATACTGTAAATGGAGTGATTTTGAAATTTACAGGAGATGCGGTTCCGGGTACTACAACGAATCCATCAACTATTCTAAGTGGTGGAAGTAGTTTAAATTTACAAAATAATACTATTGTCCAAAACAAGGCCCACACTACTTTTCTCTATGATAGTTTAGGTGGAAAAGAATTAACGTTTAATATAATTGGATTTAACCCAGATGGTTATGCTTGTCGATATTTGGCAGGCTCAGCAGCTGATTTGAAAAAATCTGGTCTTAGATTATCTTTTAATGCACTAAATTTAAGTAATAATACTGATAAATGTGATTTACCAACAGAAATACTTTCTTCAGCTAATAAGACAATTGATATTTCAGGTGTTCCATTTAGCGCTTTACTTGAGCGCCATGAAGCTGCAGCAGTAACAGGCTTCTTACCACTTTATTTTCCATTAAAATTGCCCTCAGGAAAAGAAGATCTGATAGATGTAGATTCTGATGGTAAAGCCGTATGTGCTGATATAGATCAACGTGGTTTAGCTCGACGCCCAACTAATAAATTATATTATCAGCCAGATAACATTGCTCGTAATAGCTGTGATATAGGTTCTGTAGAATTAATGAAATTGACTGCTGGTGATTTAAGAGGTTTGGGCAATGAATCACTTACTACTTTACTTGAGGGATATCAAACACAATATGATACTGCAGAAAAAAATCTCACTAATCCACTTTATTCATATTTGTGGGATGCCTTAAAAATAGATTTTGCAAATTATAAAAATCTTCTCGATCAAACTAAAGCAAATGCAAAATATCGAGCTATCTATATTGATTTGAAGGCAAATGGTTTACCTTTGCCAAATGAAGATAGCAATCATCTTCTAAAATTTTTTAATAGTACGGATTACAATATTAAAGTCGAGACAATAGGGACTGGTCTAATCGACGATAAGGTATATAACATTAAAGATAAGGAAGAAAAAGTACTTAAATGTGAGTGGAACTCAGCTTTACAGCA
>Ga0207713_1003452_pt1 | contig 10762 bp, 9 predicted proteins | sample KBSS64metaG_FD_184404 | JGI IMG/M metagenome (GOLD analysis project Ga0207713, IMG submission 184404) | Switchgrass rhizosphere microbial communities from Kellogg Biological Station, Michigan, USA - KBS S6-4 metaG (SPAdes) (version 2) | ecosystem: Host-associated > Plants > Roots > Rhizosphere >...
AGTTCGGGCCGCACGCCCGCCGCGGGCTCCGCTTTCGCCGTGGATCGGGCCTCGCGGTAACCGCCGCGCTGAGCGTCGCGGTCGTCGGCATCGTCATCGACGTAGATGACGTGGTCCATCTCGTCCTGATACTCGAGCGCGGCGAGCAGCAGCGCGGCAACGTGCTTGCAGTTGCGGCCAACGGGGCAAGTGCAGTCGCTCTGCGCCCAGGGCAATCCGCCGCCGTTACGGAAACGCACCCGCGTTCTGTACGGACTGGGTTGCGTGCCCTGTACGTCGCCGCTCAGCGTCGTGCCGCGCCATTGCATGTTAGTGACGGCGCCCACCAGGCGCGCCTTGGCGACGGTATGGTCACCCAGCCATTCCGCAATCCGTTCCCGATCAAAGAAAACTGACGACATCAGGGTCCATCCTATTCGAGCCGGCGAAGGCATCGTGCGCGGACAGACTCGGCGCGGCAGGCGCTAGGCGGCGCCTGCCGGCGCGTTTGCGTCCGGCATCGAATGCCCGTGGTAACCGGCCATTTTACGCGTCGGATGGAATTGGCTGTGGCGGCAGTACGCCGCGCGCGGCTCAATCGGCGCTGTCCGTCGGCATGCTGCCGCTCGCGACGCGGTTGGCGGCCGCTTGCGCGGCGAGTGCCTGCTTGTGCTGCTCGACCTGCTGCGCGAATACAGGGCTCACGTCGGGATACGATGCATCGGTCACGTAGTTCAGGCCGTTCGCCTGCGCTTCGATCAGTTCCTGGTACACCTCGGCGCGGGTCTTGCCTTGTGCAAAAGCGCTCGACGAAGCGGCCAGAACGACAACGGACAATGCGGCGAAAGCGATCTTCTTCATGATGAACTCCAGGGGGTGTTGTGCGGGTTTGCATGAGGGAAAACCACGCGTTCGCGGCTTTTATTCCTGCGGCAACGGTTCCGAAAAAACAAACTTCGAAGCGGGAATAAAGCGGCCGGCGAAGCGGTTTGCACGCGTTCCGAGGCGCGGCGACGCCAGCACATGGGCTGCCAAAACCGGCCGCCGGATAGCGTCCGGACGGACGCTGCGAACAACGCGCATCGAACGTATGGAATAAACCGCCGTCCGGGTGTGTTCGCTCCCACATGGCTGATACTCGACAACCGCCGACCACCGCCGACACCATGAACCCGACCGACGCCCCATCCGACCCGCCGCTTTCAGAAGCCGACATCCAGGCCTACGCCGACGGCACGCTGACGCCGGAACGCGCCGCCTTCCTGCGGGACTATCTCGGCAAGGACCCGGCGGAAGCGCGCCGGGTGGCCTTCTACGGCAAGCTCAACGCGCAGATCCAGCAGGCCTTTCAGACCACCGACGAACCGGTGACGAGTCGTGTCGCGCCCTGGCGCCGCGCGCTCGAACGCCTGAATGCGGCGCGGCGTCGAAGCAGGCTGCTCAACACGCTGATGGCGCTCGTGCTCGCGGCGGTGACCGCGAGCGGCTGGCTTGCCGCCACCCAGGTGTCCGCCGAGGCGCTCGACAATGCCGCCGTCATGGCGTTGGCCGAAACCGACGCCGCGGGTTTTTCCGCCGCGTCGCGGACCCGAACCGACGCCTGGGCGCCGGATTTGACGGCGATCGGACTGCGGCTGGTGGATCGGCGGTCCCTGTCGCTCGGCCCGTTCCAGCGCGCCAGCGAATTCGTCTATCTGAACGGGGACAACCGGCCGGTGGTGGTGATGTCGAGCCTGGCGCTGCTAGCGCCGGCGCAGCCGCAATGGAGCGCGCGCCGCATCGGCGCGGTCCGTCTGCTGACGTGGACGGCGCGGCGGCAGCGTTTCGTGGTGGCCGGCGAAGCCCGCACCCACGGCCTGATGCGCGCCGCCGACGCGATGACGATGCACTGAGCTTTGGCGCAACCTGACGATCCGATGTCACGCGAACGGAATAAAATATGCCCAAGCGTGTTCCCCTCTCAACCGCATCAATTGCCCTTCCAGGCGGCCCGAGCGACGGCCGCCGCTGCCGTGCTCACGAAAGGCCCCACGACTGGGATGAAAAATGGATGTCCGTGACGAGTTGATGGAGCATGTGCCGCGCTTGCGGCGCTATGCGCGAGCGCTGATCAACAATCGCGATCTCGCCGACGATCTGGTGCAGGACACGCTCGAACGCGCGCTCGGCCGCACCGGCATGTTCCAGCAAGGCACCGACCTGCGCGCATGGCTGTTCACGATCATGCACAACGTCTTCGCGAATCAGGCGCGCAAGGCGTCGGCGCGCGCCGTCCATGTGGCGGTCGACGACGAAAGCATCCACGAAAGTGAATTCGCCGTGCCCTCCGATCAGATCCGCTCGCTGGAAATGCGCGACCTCGACTACGCGTTGCAGCGCCTGCCGATGGAACAGCGCGAAGTCGTGCTGCTGGTGGGCCTCGAGGAAATGAGCTATGCCGACGTGGCGCTTGCGCTGAACATTCCGATCGGCACGGTGATGTCGCGGCTTTCGCGCGGGCGCGAGCGGCTTCGGGCATTGATGGCGGGCACACAGCCCGGCGCAAGATTACAGGTGGTGCGATGAGCGACCAACAGACGCCGATCGGCGAAGAAGAACTGCACGCCTACGTGGACGGCACGCTGTCCGACGAACGGCGTGCCGAGGTGGAGCGCGCGCTCGAACAGAACCCCGAGCTGGCCGCGCGCATCAGCGATTATTTCTCGCTGAACAACATGTTCCACGAGCGCTATGACCGCGTGCTGAACGAGCCCGTGCCCAATCGCTTGCAGGCACCCGCGCCGCGCCGCTGGCGCATCGCGGCCAACTGGCCGCAGTTCGCCGGCATGGCCGCGGCGCTGGTGCTGGGCGTGGGTATCGGTGTGGGCACGCACATGGGGCGCGACGTCGTGGCGCCGGTCGTCGGCCGCGCGGACACGCGGGCGGTCAGCGCGGACGGTTCCGAAGTATTCGCGCGGCAGGCGGCGCTGGCGCACGTGGTCTATATGCCGGCCGTCGACCGTCCGGCCGATATGACCGCGGATCACGAACAGGATTTCGTGCAATGGCTGTCCAACCGGCTCGGCACGAATGTTCATCCGCCGATGCTCTCGAAGAGCGGCTTCAACCTTTCGGGCGGCCGTCTGCTGCCGGGCGCCGACGGCCCCACCGCGCAGTTCATGTATCGCGGACCGAACGGCGAGCGCGTGACGCTGTGCATTTCGCGCCGTCAGGTGAACTCGAACACGACCGCGTTCAAGCTGTATCAGGACGGGCCGGTGAACGTGTTCTATTGGGTCGACGGCGACTTTGGCTATGCGGTGTCGGGCGGGATCGATCGCCAGGCGCTGCTGCAACTGTCGCACGACGTGTACTCGCAGTTGACGGGTGCCGCGCCGGGTTGACGCTTATCGCGGCGTCGCAATGCGGCGGGTATTCAGCGTATCGAGTTCGATCATGCTGCCCGAATGCGGGCTCGATCTGATCAACTCGCGTGGCGTGACGCCCAGCAACCTGCCCATCCAATGCGCCATGTGACTCTGATGCGCGAAGCCCGTATCCAGCGCGATCCGGCTTGCGCTCAGGCGGCCTTCGAGCAATAGCGTTCTCGCCCGCTCGACTCGCCGCCGCACCACGTACTGATGCACCGGCACACCGAGCGTCTCGCGAAACAGCACCTTGAAATGCGGCACGCTCAGATCGGCGAGCGCGGCCAACTCGGTTAGCGTGAGGCGCTGGTCGAGATGCGCCTCGATAAACTCGATCACGCGCGCGGCGGTTTTTGGTGCGAGCGTGCGCCGCTTGTCGTCGAGCGTCGGCGCGCCGCCGATCAGCCGTACCACCATCGCGGTGCAAAGGCTCTCGGCGTAAAGCGGATCGGATGCGTCGTCCGCCTCCAGTTCGGCGTGTAAGGCCCACGCGAGATGCTGAAAGCGCGGATCGCGCATCTGCATCCGCGGACGAAGCCGCGCCTCGCTCGACTTCAACTCCAGCTGCTCGACCGTCCTTTGTGCGAACTCCACGCCGATCCATACGCTGAAGATCGTGCATGCGGACTCATCGCTCCATTGCCCATCGAGTCCGGCCGGGATCACATCCGCGTCGCCATGCGACTGAATGCGCGAATAGCGGCGCTCCTGGCATACGCAACGCGCCCTGACCGGCGCGCCCACATGCACGCCCACACGGTGATGCTTGAGCGGGGGAACCCGATGCGAGCCCGCCGACACGTTGACGAGTTCCGCGCCGAAGCCCTGCCAGCCCAGCGTCTTGCTGGACCGTACAGCAATGCGGGAACCGCTATGCGGTTGCGGTAGGGGTGTCACGGCATTCATCGCGTCCTCTCGTGGATGGCGGGTAACGTGGCTTGCATTGTGCTGCGTTTTTCGCCGCTTCGCTTGACGCTTGTTACTCCACCCTGCCGCCGGGGTGGCGTCGCAAGCGAAACAATCATCCGAATCTGCGCATCGCGATCCTTGTCCGCGCGTTTTCCGCTTCGCGCCTCCCTATGATGGCCGTGTCCATTGACGAAGGAGCGCAACGTGTTCGTGATTTTCGGAGCAGCAGGCAATGTTGGCGGAACGAGCGCCGCGGCATTGCGCCGGGCCGGACGACCGGTGCGCGCAGTGGTCCGCGACGAAACGCAAGGCGCGCCGCTGGCGGAAATCGGCTGCGAAATAATGATCGCCGATCTGCTCGACCCACCGACGGTCGCGCGTGCAATCAAGGGCGCCCATGCGGTGCAGATACTGTGTCCGGTGCCTCGGGCGCGCGCCGATCCCGCATCCGACATGCGGCGCATGATCGAGGTCGCCGCCGACGCCTTGCGCGCCGATCCGCCGCAACGCGTACTCGCGCTTTCCGACTACGGCGCGGAACATGCGAGCGGCACGGGCATCACGACGCTGTTCCACTACCTCGAAACGCAGTTGCAAGCTGTTGCCTCGCAACTGACGTTTCTACGCGCCGCCGAACACATGCACAACTGGGCTCGGGTGTTGCCGATCGCGCTTTCCAAAGGCGTCTTGCCGAGTCTGCATCATCCGTTGGACAAGCTGTTTCCCACGGTGGCGGCGCGGGATGTCGGGCTGCTGGCCGCCGAACTGCTGCTGGACGAACAGCCGGCAAAGACCTCGCCGCACGTGGTGAGCATCGAAGCCAGGGAGCGCGTGAGTGCATTCGATGTGGCACAGGTCGTCGGCGAATTGGCGCATCGCACGGTGGTCGCGCGCGAGGTGCCGCGTGGCGAATGGGCTGCCACGCTCCATGCGGCGGGACTCGGCCAACAGCACGCGCGCCTCATCACGGATCTGTACGACGCGCACAACGCGGGCCGTATCGATGTGGAAGCGGAAGTCAGCGAGCGGCGCTTTGGCGCGACCGCGCTGGCGGAGGTGCTGGCGGAGGTGCTGGCGGAAATAGTGGCGCGGGTCGCTGCTTCGGCTTCGGCTTCGGCTGCACCGTAACGGCGTTGCCCTTCACAGGAGAGACAGCATGGACATGTGCCCCTTGCTGCGCGCATCGGCGCAAGTGCGAAAGATCGCGGACGGTCGTTCCGCTGCAACCGCGCCAACGCGGGCACAGTCGAGCGCCAACGCGCGCTATTGGCTGGCGTTGGCGGCAAATTTCGTGGGATGGCTAGGCTGGCGGGCACTGCGGGACGTGCTCAACGCGATTCCCGACAGCAACGACGATTTCGGTTTGTTCTGATTCGCCGAGGGGGCGTTCCCGCTTTCCACGCCACGGCGTGTCTTGATCGATCCAGCCGAAATACGATCCGGTTTCGGTCGTGTCCGTGCACTCCTCGGTGAATGATGGTCGGTACCAGTCACAGTAATCCGCCCTGGGCAAACTTGAGCGGTGTGCTTGCTTTGCCAGCGAGCGGCTTCCGCGGTTCATGTGCGGAGTCGCGGTTTGCATTGGACGGGCTCGCCTGGGCAGTTGGCGTCGTTGCTGGCTGGGCCTCCTGATTTGCATCTGTCGAACCGTGCGGCCTCGCGACGGGAGCGGCAGGCACCGCCAGGCTCGCTTGAGTACTCAATGCCGTCGCCGGTGAATTGCTCGACGCCAGCGAAGTCGTGCTTGCGAGAATAGGGGTTTGGCGCCACGCCTCGCAGCTCGTCACGAATGGCACGGCTTGAGCCACGAACGGTGGCATGGCGAGATGCATCTGCGCAGACTGTTTTTTCTGTATCGTGATGACCTTGAAGAACAGGTCACCCGGACCGCCAAGCGTGATATTGCCGTCCTTGAACTGGGCGAACGCGCCACCGCACTCGAAGATGACTTCCCTGGCTGCGGAGAGGTTCAACCTGCGGTTGACGCTGGCCATGTCGACGTCCCGGTCCGCGGCGAGTGACATCGGGCCACGCTGAGCCTGGAACTGAACCGGGCCTTTCGCCGCGAAAAGCCTGATCCCGGACTTCTGCGCAAACAGCGAAATCGCTTCGCCCACCGATGCCGTGAACCGTTTGAGCACACTGAAGTCCACGTTCCTCCCGGCGACAGCGCTGACGCTGTCCTGTGCCGAAAGCTGGACGCCGTCGCCGGCCACGAGTGCCGCCGATGCCGGGGTGCTCATGATAAGGCCCGGCTTTTTCAGCTGGTCGAAACCGTCCTTCATCTGCTGCTGCGCATCGGTATCAGCGGGCCTGGCCTTCGCGCTGGTTGCGCAGCGTTCAAGCGCTTTGGCGAGCTCCAGCGCGCTCTCCAGCTGCGCGATGGTTTCCTGCATGTCAAGCTGACTGCCGCCCGCGCCGGGGCGGTCGTACGTCGTGATCATCACGCCCCTGCCGGCGCGGATCACCCCCCATCCCGAGGTCCTGAGCTCATAGCCTTCACCCCTGTACTCGAGCTTCTGGTTCACCAGATAGCCGAGATTCAGTTGTGACTTGCCCGAGTGCTCCGTGCTGAGCTTGATCCCTTCCTGGCCTGCCCAGTCCTCCATGCGCAGCTTGTTGTTCTTCTGCGTGCGGATCGTGTTGCGCGAGAGCCAGCGCCGGTCGTTCGTCACCAGATCGCGCGCCTCGCTGTGGTGATGGAAGGCGGTGATCTCGGGCTTGTCGGGATCGCCGTCGCGGAAGGAGATCACGGCTTCGTCGTTGTCCAGCGCGACGAAGTGCATGCCCGTCTGCAGCTTGCCCGCGAAGGGCTTCGCGAGGCGCAGCGGCACGCTTTCACCGCCCTTCGGCCATTCGGCAAAATCCGCGTCGAAGCGGACGACGTAATAGCCCGCAGCATTCAGATAGCCATAGGTGTATTTGTCCGGGCTGCAGATACGCGCGCTGAGCGTCCCGGCGATTCTGGGCCAGGTGTCCGGTTTCAGTTCGAGGCGAAAGCGCCGGTCAGCGGGAATCGCCCTGTAGCTGTTGGTGTAGGGTTTGTCACGCGCGCCACGATGCCTGAGCTCGATGATCATCTGGCCTTTGGGCGCATCGGGCAGCACGGCGTCCGTCTCCAGCACTCGCGCGCACTGCAGCGCCAGCACGTTGCTTTCGCCCTCGTACACTACCTGCCGCGCGATTGCCGCTTCATGACGCAGCTGCGCCTCCCACTTCGCGCCGTCCTGATCCAGATGATGCGTGCCGTAGATATACGGCTGGCCGTAGGTCGTGGAATCCTGCGGGGCGATATTGGCCTCGTCGCGAAAACGCTCCCAGGCGGCCTCGGGGTTGTAGTCGGCGACCACGAACGACTGCGGCACCGTGACCGTGTGCGTCCTGAGCGACGTCACCGTCTCCACGCCACCCGCCTCGAGACCGACTGCTTCACGGTACGGCACCACCAGCTGCGGATCGTAGAGATAGTGGTCGATGTCGTCGCCAAACACCACCTGGTCGCCGTGCTCGGTCTCGACGATATAGAAATAGATGCCTGTCTTCTCCATGAGCATCCGGACGTAGGACAGATCGTCGAGTTTGTACTGGAAGCGGAACGGCTGTTTCGGGTACGGGTTCCTGAGACGGAACGAGTACTGCTCCGGCCTGAACCCATGACGGCGCATCACCAGCGCAATGATGTCGGGAATCGACTGGTGCTGGTAGATCTGGGTATTGGTGACCGCGGCAAGCCGTCCGACATGGGACCTGAGCACCACCCGGTACTTCGTGAAGTCCTTCGTCGTCTGGATCGTCGAGAAACGCTCGATGTACCCCGAGAACTTCTTCGGCGCACCATCGTCCGGCACGATCGAGAAAGCCGCGTCGCGGCTCAGGTAGTCGTTGCGCGACAGCTGTTGCGGATGGGTCAGTTCGATCTGTACTTCGACGGGCTCGCCCATCCTCTCGGTTATCTCGAACGAGACGACCGACAGTCGGGCCGCGCTGTCGGTGCCCGGCACATCCAGAAAATGGCGCTGCCGCCCCGGAACCGCCATTACGCCGGAGACCGCCTCTCTCGCATCGTCATACAGGCTTGCCATCTTCTATCGACTCCTCACCTGATCAGCACTGCTTCACGACCGTTACGCGCGACAGATACATCGGTCGCGAACGATACCTGTTTGGGGAGGAAACGATACGCGCCTTCATCGCGCGGGTGAAGGGTCCGAACAGCTCACCGGCGGCGTCTGTTGTTTTTAACCGATCGCTGACAATCCCTGACTTCGCATTGTGTTTTTGGGATGATTGTCGTGCTACCTAGTCCAGACCTGTCAACGTCGACTGAAACCTGCTTCACCGAGGGTGCGGACGAAAACTTGGACTACCTGGAGGTAGTTCATGTTCTCATACGAAGATCGCATTCGAGCGGTCCGACTTTACTTGAAGCTGGGTAAGCGCCTCGGGGCGACCATCCGGCAGTTGGGCTATCCAACAAAGAATTCTCTCAAAGCCTGGCATCGCGAATACGAACAGTGCCATGATCTACGGGCCGGCTATGTCCGTTCGAGGCCGAGGTATTCGGCCGAACAGAAGAAGGCAGCTGTCGGTCATTATTTGAGCCATGACCGCTGTGCTGCCGCAACCTTGAGAGCTTTAGGCTATCCGAGTCGCGAGACGCTTGCAGCCTGGATCGAAGAACTGCATCCCGAAATCAGAAAACGCGTTGTCGGCAGAGCAACTGGCAGTGTTCCGAAATCGCCGGAGGTGAAGCGGGCTGCGGTCATCGAGCTGTGCACCAGAGAGGAAAGCGCGCGCCTGGTTGCCCGGAAAGAAGGTGTGAGCAGGCCGACGCTTTACAATTGGAAGAACCAGCTACTCGCCCGTGACGCCCCAGCATCCATGAAACGCCAGAAGAAGCCAGCACCGGACGAAGACCGCGCGAAACTGGAGCAGCAGGTCGAAACGCTTCGACGCGACATCCGGCAACTGCAGCTCGAGCACGACATCCTGAAGAAGGCGAACGAACTGATAAAAAAAGGAATGGGCATCGACCCTCAACTCCTGAGCAACCGGGAGAAGACGATGCTGGTTGATGCCCTCAAGCAAAGCTATCCGTTCGCAGAGCTGTTAGCGGCCTTGGGGCTTGCCCGCAGTTCCTACTTCTATCATCGTGCACGTCAGCTCGTTGCTGACAGGCACGCTGACGCGCGTCGCGTCATCGCGGATATCTTCAAACTCAATCACCGTTGCTACGGATATCGCCGGATCCACGCGGCGTTGGGCAGGCAGCAGATCGTCATCTCGGAGAAGGTGGTGCGACGTTTGATGCGACAGGAAGGTCTGGCCGTTGCCACGACCAGGCGACGTCGCTACGGCTCCTATTGCGGAGAAATAAGCCCTGCGCCGGAGAACATCATCAATCGTGACTTCCGCGCCGCTGCCCCGAATCAGAAATGGCTCACGGACATTACCGAATTCCAGATTCCGGCCGGCAAGGTGTATCTGTCGCCGGTGATTGACTGCTTCGACGGTCTCGTTGTGAGTTGGTCAATCAGCACGCGGCCGGATGCCGAACTCGTCAACACCATGCTGGATTCGGCGATTGAGTCGCTGGCTGCCTGCGAGGAACGGCCCGTGGTTCACTCCGATCGCGGTGCCCACTATCGCTGGCCGGGGTGGCTCTCACGGATGCGTAATGCAAGACTGATTCGTTCGATGTCGCGCAAAGGATGTTCGCCGGATAATGCAGCGTGCGAAGGTTTCTTCGGGCGCCTCAAGACGGAGTTATTCTATCCTCGTGACTGGCGGGCCACGACCGTTGATCAATTCATTGAAGTCGTTGACTCGTATATCCGCTGGTATAACGCGAAGCGTATCAAGGTCTCGCTCGGTTCCCTCAGCCCCATCGAATACCGGCAGAGTCTTGGAATCGCGGCGTAAATCAGTCCAAGTATTTGTCCGCCCCCCCACCTGCGCGACGACAATTGTTCTGTCCGGCGTGTTGCCTGGCGAAGGAATGTTACCCGGCGGATTGTTGTCGTTTCGCTTTCTTTCTTCTCTTCTTTCGTGGCTTGCCGAGCTCTTCCCGCAGCAGCCGAATGGCGTGTTTGCGGTGATACCCGGTCAGAGCCACGAACTCATCGAGAATGCTGATCCGTTCACCGAGCGTCGCGATGCGATACCGCAATTGCAATTGCTGCCACCAACTCCTTGCGTGTCGTCATGCTGATTTGCCTCGTCACCTCGTGCCGCTCCCGCCGGACAATCCGACGGGTAGCAAACTACGTGAGGCAACAGATCAGCGCGAGTTGCAATTCTAATGAGTCAATGCGCCGGACGTAGTCATTGTCGCCGCCCAGCCGGCCAACGAACAGGAACGCGCGCAGGTCGGTGAACTGGCGCGTCAGGTTCAGCAGGCCACGGGCCAGACGGTCAAGGTGGCGTTCGCCGATCAGGGATATACCGGCGAAGAGCCTGCGCAGGCG
>Ga0207713_1003460_pt1 | contig 10748 bp, 8 predicted proteins | sample KBSS64metaG_FD_184404 | JGI IMG/M metagenome (GOLD analysis project Ga0207713, IMG submission 184404) | Switchgrass rhizosphere microbial communities from Kellogg Biological Station, Michigan, USA - KBS S6-4 metaG (SPAdes) (version 2) | ecosystem: Host-associated > Plants > Roots > Rhizosphere >...
TATGGAGTCTTAGACGCGAGATTTTTGGCCTTGGCACACTACAGATCATCATTTGTGCACTGGCTTTGACGGGCGTCGGGTTGCTATTTGGTTTTACGTGGCAAGTTGCTTTTATTGGTGCAGCAGGATTTGTATTAACGTCGACTGCTATTGTGATGCAGCTATTGGGCGATCGAGGTGATTTGACTCAACCTCGTGGGCAAAAAATTGTAGCCATCTTATTATTTGAAGATTTATTGATTGTACCATTGCTCGCTATTGTTGCTTTTATGGCACCTAATCATGTGGTCGAAAGTGCATCTGTACGTTTAGAAAATATAGGCATTGGTCTAATCGCAATTGCAGGTCTTATTGCGGCAGGTTATTGGTTACTTAATCCATTATTTAGACTCTTGGCTGCGGCTAAAGCCCGAGAAGTGATGACTGCCGCAGCATTATTGGTTGTATTGGGTGCGGCGCTGCTCATGCAAGTCAGCGGTTTGTCCATGGCGATGGGTGCTTTCTTAGCGGGTGTGCTTTTATCTGAATCAACGTTTAGACATCAAATTGAAGCTGATATTGAACCATTCCGAGGAATCTTGCTGGGCCTGTTTTTCCTTGGGGTTGGCATGTCATTGGATTTATCAGTGGTTGCCCAAAACTGGCAGCTCATTGTCAGTGGCGTAATTGCACTGATGCTTGCCAAAGCGCTCATGATTTATATTGTCGCCCGAATAACGAAAAGCCCTCATACTGAAGCGTTGGACCGTGCCTTACTCATGGCTCAGGGTGGAGAGTTTGCCTTTGTACTTTTCTCTGCTGCATTAAGTGCACAAGTAATCGACAGCACTATTAAATCTAATCTTACTGCTATTGTTGTGCTTTCAATGGTGTTGACTCCAATTGTCGGTATTATTTTTAAACGGTTTACTCAATTTAAAGCGAATGTTTCATTAGAAAACGTCAATATTGCCGAGGGTTTAAGCGGTAGCGTTTTAATGATTGGATTTGGACGCTTTGGACAGGTCACCAGTCAATTATTATTGGCAAGAGGGGTAGATGTCACCATTATTGATAATAATACGGACATGATTCAAAACGCGGAAAAATTTGGGTTTAAAATTTATTATGGGGATGGGTGTCGCTTAGATATTTTACATGCTTCTGGTGCTGCAACAGCACAGGCGATTGTGGTGTGTGTAGATAGTAAAGAAACAACCAATAGAATTGTAGAATTAGTCACACATGAATTTCCTTTAGCGAAATTATTAGTTCGTTCATATGACCGCGAGCACTCACTGCATTTAGTCAAACAAAAAGTAGACTTCATGATCCGTGAAACGTTTGAATCTGCGATTAAGTTTGGGGGAGTAATTTTACAAGAACTTGGTGTGGATGAAGACGAAGTAGAAAGAATTACTGAGGAAATTCGAGATCTTGATAATGAGCGTTTCGAGACTGAAATCGCAGCAGATGACGTAAATGCAGGAGCTGGTATGCAATATACACATACTCATCATCCACGACCAACAGCACCGTTGATTCGACCAAAACAAGAAGGGCGGATTTTAAATAAAGAAAGTAACTCAGATAACGATTCTTGATGAGTATAAAGTTCAGTAAAAGCGCTCTTTAGAAGAACTTTTACTGAACAATAAACCCGATGCATCTAACAATCAAACCATCTTAACTGAGAGAGATTAGATTTTTAGTCACATTATAAGCCCGACTATAAATGCTCTAAAGCTGTGCCTTTCACTGGGTTTCTACGCCAGTAATAAGGTTGTAAAAATCTAAGAAAAAGTTTCCACGGCGTGATCCACGCGATGCGTCGATTGGTTTTTTTATTTTGAATCATTTGTTTTGCTAAATAAGCACAAACAATTTCTGGCGGATCAATCACAAAGAAAAATAACCGTTTCATCTTTTTCCAGTTTTGGATGTTGCCATTGGTCCAAGATGAAACTAACAGGTCTGTTGCGACCATGCCCGGGCTGAGTGTGCCAGTTAAAATAGGCGTCGATTTTGTTTCTTTATAAAGTGCTTTACTGAAATAACTTACGGCCCGTTTTGTGGTTGCATAAGGCGTCATGCCTGCACTCCATTCGCCGTTGCTTCCCCAACCTTCCATGTTAAAGATTTGACCATAACCTTGTTTGAGCATGCCTTTTAAAGCGACTTGCGAACCCAACATCGTGCCTAAAATATTAGTTGAAACAGCCGCGTTTAACTCTTCTGGCTGAAGGTCGATAAAGTCTTTCGTTGGGTGGCAGCTTCCTGCGTTATTAATCCATACATCGACTTGTCCAAAGCGCTCAATTGCACCATCCCATAGGGTTTGCACATCAGAAATTTGAGTCACATCGCAACACAAGCCAATGAATTTTTCTTTATTGAAATGAGTTTCTAAATGAGAAAGAGCCTGCTTAAGATGCTCTGGGTTTCGTCCAGCAATGACAACAGAACATCCAAGATCTAAAAAAGCATGGGCAAGGGCTAAACCAATACCTTTTGTACTGCCTGTAATGACCACACTGCAAACTTCAGTTTTGGGTAAACTCATTGCACTCTCTATATAAAATCTTTAAAAATAGTTAAATGAATGGCTGTGAGTTAATTTAGCTCATTTAATAAGATGAGATAGACAATAGATAAACTTATCATCGAAAGATTCATCACGATAGGGTTGTAGGGCAAGATCAGGGTAGAAGGTATTAAGAAACCAATTAAAAGAAGCAGCCCAAGCAAACCCAAAATGCTTAAATAATGAATATATTTATGTGCAGTAAAGAGAAAACATAAACCAAAAATAATTTCTGCTATTCCACTTGCATGGCCTGCAAGTTTTGCATGTTCAAGAGATAGTCCTAGCCATTGCCACACAAAGATTTCATCAGAATTAAGAAATAGAAATTTCGGAACGAGACCTTGATAGATCCATAAAAAGGTCAGCACAAGGTTTATAAATTTGAAGATATTAATATTTTTCATGGAAATGACTTTAAGAGTTTAAAATTTTCTTTAGATTAGGTTTAGGCTATTATCTTTAGGTTCATTTATTTGTTCAAGCTATATGAATGAAATCTGCTAACTTATGGATTTTTGATCAATCTTAATATACTGCGGAGTTAAGGAAAATAATTAACATGCAATAGGACTAAAATTTAGGGATAAAATAATGAAAAGAAAAAATACAAAGATAGGGGATGTATTTGCTGTTAAATTCGATAATGGGTGTAAAAAATACTTTCAATTAGTAGCTTTGGATTTAACTCAATTAAATAGTGATGTAATTCGAGTATTTAAAAAAGAATATTCTAAAAATACTCATCCCGATTTATTTGAAATTATTAATGATGAGGCAGATTTTTACGCGCACTGCGTAACTAGTTGGGGTACTAAATTGGGTTTCTGGGAAAAAGTGGGGAATATGCCAGAGGTTGGAAATATTGATATCTTGTTTCGTAGTAGTAGCGATAATCCAAAAACTAAAATATCTAATAATTGGTGGATTTGGAAAGTGAATGAAGAACAGCAATATGTAGGAAAATTAGAAGGAGAAAATAGAAAGGCAGAAATTGGAAGCGTAATACCAGCAGATAGTATTGTTCATAGAATCAAAACAGGAAAATACGATTTCGTATATCCTGAATTTGAATAAAAAAGACATGTAAATTTTTTAATGTATTCTAATTAAAAGTTTTTTCATTTTTTTATAACAGATTTTTTTATCTTCTCATTGTTTTGAATAAATTTATAAATATCAATAATGTGTTGTGATTTTTAGAAAAATTATCTTTCATAAAAATTAGCTTTTGCTCAAATCAAAATGTCCCTTATTAACATTCATTTGAAAATTATCAAGTTCTAATATGGAACTCCGTTTTAAGCAAATTAAAATAAAGGATTTTAAAATAATGCTAATCTCAAGCCATAGCTTACCAAAGAGTCTTAAGGGTAAAGCCAATCGAAAAGTTGCTAAACTTTCAGGGTCATTGTTAGGCGCTGTTACACCAGAACGGCAATCGGCATTGCCAAAAGAGTTTGAACTTACTCCTCATACTCTTTATAAACGCTTTGGAAGCACACATTACGGGATCATGGTACCTGACTTACCTGAACCATTTCGATATTTATCTTGGGCTTCAGTTTTAGGTTATGTAGGATTTACGATTACAGATACCAACTATCAAATGTCTAAGGATGGAAAAGGTGATACAGCTTCGTTAGTGCATGGAACCGCATTATCGACAACGTCTGAAGCCTACAGAACATATTCAATTAAAAATGATATTAAATTTAGCCAAAATCCTTTTGCGATTAATTTTGACAATCAAACTATCATGCATGAGCAAGGCGATGGATTTGTACTCATTACCAAAAGAGAAGATTTAGAGCTAGAACTTTATTTAAAGCCCACTAAAGCTATTTCATGGTTTGCCTATAGTGGCCTGTATAAGCACTTTAGTGTGCTCATGCAATATGAAGGTCATATCAAACAAAAGGGAAATAGTGAGACCGTTCAGGGGCTATGTACACTTGAGTCGTGGAAAGCCATAGCTACCTCAATGCTAAAGAACAAATGGTTAGTTGAGAATATACAACTTCCCGTAAAAGTCTTTAGCTATCAAGTCATCAATATTGATCATGAACAGCAGTTATTGTTAGCTTTTATTTGCTATGAAGATCAACCGATTATGACTTCTGTTTACTACCGCCATGTAAATGGAACGTCAATTCAATATAACGGAGATATACTTTTTGAAGTAACGAGTCTTCAACAAGAACCACAAATTACGCCTGATAATTTTTCAATGAATGTTCCAAATACTTTTCGCTGGGTTGCTTATCACAATAACCAAAAAGTTTTAGATATTTCTGCCCATGTAGATACCCCATATTGTTTTGGATTGGCGGCTGGTTTTGTTTCTTCATATGCATGGCAAGGTGAATTTCATGATCAGGCATTGGAGGGTAGAGGTTATCTTGAATATATAGACCGAAGATAAAATCACTTTAAAGCTTAATCTTTATCTACAGCTTTAAGCGGATTGGGAAAATATCTGATTTATAAACCTAATTTAACAATAAGTTATTCATTATTTATCCTTACTTTTTAATGATCTATTTTAAAACAAATGTCATTTTGCATGCTTGACTGTAATAGGGTAGAGCACTATCCTTTGCCTGCTGACCTACATTGTCAGCCGGCTTTGACAGGCTGTTTTTCATCTAGGGCACCAAGAAAGTAATTTTTTGGTGGCGAACTCGTTCGTCCCCCCTTCGTAGCGGTAGGACGGAGGTGGGACGCCTTGTGCGTGCCGGTTCCTAGATGACTGGTCTGTCAACCCACCTTCGTTCTGCCACCATAATTATTTGACAGTAATTCGGTAGAACTTCTATTTCATCTAGGAGTCCGCCATGCGTACTATTTCTTCTTATTTTTTGGCCTTTGCCAAGCTCTCTCTATCCATACCGCTCAACTGGTCTTTAAAACGGTTTAAACATTTATAGGTTTAGCCTTTAGATCGTTACGACTAAAAAATCATATCAACAATAAAGCTTGAGATAGGTTAGCGCATCCTTTGTGTGCAGCTTTCGTATGCCTGTTTTTACCACTCATTTTAAGAGTGAAGGCCTTTCTATCTCTTTTATATACAACAAAAAATTATCTTTGAGCAGAATGTTTATGCCAAATTTAGAAAATTCATTTAGAGCATTAAGAGTGCTCCACGCGGCAAGAGACCTATTTAATCAACATGGTTTTCATAATGTAGGCGTCGACCGAATTATTGCTGAAGCCAGAATTTCAAAATCCACTTTTTATAATGATTTTCACTCCAAAGAAAAGCTCATTGAGATGAGCCTAACTTTTCAAAAAGATGCATTAAAAGACGAAGTCTTTTCAATTATTCATTCATATCGTGAACTCATGTTGTTCGATAAGCTCAAGAAAATTTTCTATTTACATGCAGATTTAGAGGGCTTTTACCATTTGCCATTTAAAGCAATTTTTGAAATTGAAAAGCTTTATCCAACCGCCTATAAAGTTGTAATTGACTATCGAAATTGGCTAATTAATGAAATTTATAAACTACTTTTAACGTTAAAAGTTACAGCTTCAATTGAAGATGCTCACCTGTTTTTATTTGTAGTTGATGGCGCTATGGTTCAGCTTTTAGGGGAAAATCAGATAGATGACCGAGATAGATTATTAAACTATTTTTTAACTATGGTGTCTTAGGTCTAGCTTATTAAAAGTGAGGCTGCTAGAGCCTCACTTTATATAGGTGCTTATTTGCCTTTTTTAGTTTTTAAATACTCTGCATAAGCTTCATCCGCAAAGCGTCTTAAAGAGTCACCAATAGCAGCATATTGATATTCATTTAGGTTAGCTAATGATGCGCGGGCAGAAGGGTGCTGGACACCGAAGCCAGAACCCGGTAATAACACGACACCTGTTTCATCAGCTACTCTAAATAATAGCTCAGTCGGATTTTTATTTTTCATTACCCAGTCCGCAAACTCATCTCCATAGAGAGTACGAGAGGTATTTTCAAGGTTGACTAGAGTGTAGTAGTCCACAGCATTTGGATCGGTCGGAACATCGACGCCAAGTTGTCGATAAAGTGCTGCGTCACGTTCACGTACAACAGACTTGACCGCTTTTTTATAGCTTTGGCGTGAGTCCATCAGATTAAACAGTGCAAATAGCACCATTTGAACTTGCTGTGGTGTAGACAGACCAGCAGTATGGTTTAAAGCAACATTACGGCTATCTGCAACTAAGCGATCAATAAATTTAATGCTTGCAGGGTCAGTGGTTAAAGATGAATAGCGCTCTTCAAGTTCTTTCTTCTCTTTTTTCGATAAATTCGCAATTTGTTTATCAAGCACATTGTTATTTGAAAGTGCAATGACACCAAGTCGCCAACCAGTTGCACCGAAGTATTTAGAGAATGAATAAACCAGAATTGTATTATCTGGACAGATTGCGAAAAGCGATTTGAAGTTATCGGCAAAAGTACCGTAAACGTCATCTGTCAAAATAATCAGATCAGGACGTTTTTTTACAATATCGGCTAAAATTGCGAGTCCTTCATCACTCATTTTTACAGATGGAGGATTACTTGGATTCACTAAAAAGAACGCTTTAATAGATGGGTCTTCTAACTTTCTGAGTTCCGACTCTGGGTATTGCCAACCGAGTTTAGGGTCTGCCTCAATGAGTACTTCTTCAAGCTGATAATCATTGAGTTTTGGAATTTCCAGATATGGCGTGAAAATAGGGCTACCAATTGCAATACGGTCACCGTTTTTAATAATTTTATTTTCTTTTAATGAGTTAAAGATATAGGCCATTGCGGCTGTTCCGCCTTCGACTGCAAACAAGTCTAAATCTCTTTTTTGCATGCCTTGTACGCCCATTTCTCGTAACACGTACTCTTTAATAATCGTTTCACTGACTCTGAGCATTCGGTCTGGTACTGGATAGTTACACCCTAAAATGCCTTCAACCATTTCCAGCAGAAAAAGATCTGGGTCTAAGCCTAACTGATCTCGCACATAAGACACGGCTTTGCCTAAAAAGACGACGCCGGGTTTATCACGGTTTTCCAAAATAAAATTATCAAATCGTGACTGGAGTCCAACGGGGCGAGGGAAGCCACCTAGGCCTTCTGGCATGTAAGAAAATGAAAATTCAGATTCGGTCGCAGAAAACAAACCCAATTGAAAGAATGCTCTACGAGGAACGGTTGCGAGAAAGTTTGGATTACCTCGCCCGGCATTCAGCATCATTCTGTCAGTTCTGCTTTGAGCTAATTCTATTAAATTATCTTTTAGTTCAAATGGGCTGAGTTTTGCATATTTAGAATAATCGACTTTCCCCATGGGACGTCTCCTTAATTATAGTGAGATGAATAAAATTTCTAATTCAATGTATAAAATCAGGCCAAGCCTATGATGAGTGGTCCGAGTAAGGTCAAGAACACATTTGCCAAGGCATAGGTGATTGCAAAAGGAACAGTCGGAATTGAGTTTCCTGCTTTGTCTAAGATTGCCCCAAATGCAGGGTTTGCACTCCGTGACCCTGATAGCGCACCAGCCATAACTGCAACGTTGTTATAACGCAGAACATAACGTGCAAAGAGCATAGAAAGTAGGAGAGGAACCAGTGTTACCACAACTCCAATCATAAAGAGTGAAAGGCCACTTTCTTTAATGGTTTGAATTGCTTGTAAACCTGATTGTAAGCCGACAGCGGCAACGAATCCTGCCAGACCTAAATCTTTCAGAAGCTGTGAAGCTGCTAGCGGCATATTGCCATGTACCTGATTTCTGCTACGTATCCAGCCAAATAGAAGACCCGATAGTAAAGCTCCGCCACCTGCCCCTAAAGTGAGTGGAACATCGCCCAAACGAATAACAAATAAGCCAATCACTAAACCGACCACAAGGCCTGCACCATGAAAGATCCAGTCTGTTTTTAAGCTTTCAGGTAAGGCTTTCCCAGCCTCTTTCACTAAACGGTCGAGATCGCTTTTTGTACCGTATACGGTGACCACATCACCTTGTCTTAAAACGGTATCATCACTTAAAGGTTGTGCTTCATCGTTACGCTTAATCGCAAGTACGTAAATACCGTGCTTCAAATAAGCAGGTGTATTCGCCTTAATGTCTCCTAAGGTACGGTTGATGTATTTGGAATTTCTTAGGATGACATCACTTGTATCCATAATTAGTTCCATACCTTGTGATGACTGCAATTCACTCCCGATTTGCTCGGCAACTGAAACCACATTGGCACGGCGGCCAACGAGCAATACAATATCGTCAGTTTGTAAGCTTAGCTCTGGAGCCACATCAATTAACTGATCTTTACGTTTTAACCGTTCAATCGTAATACTTGGCTCTTTTGCTTCAATTTCCGCAATAGTGTGTCCATTGGCTTGATTGACCTTATAAATACGACCCACAATTTCCGGCATTGCAAGTTCTTGACCTGGGGCTAGTTCAAAAGCACCTTTAAGTCGTTCACTTTGAGCTTTTAAGGCTTCATCATGAATTTCTTTGCCCATAAATTTAGGCAAGATATTCACGCACACAATAATTGCTCCTAATGAACCAAAAATATAAGTGACGGCATATCCAATGGCGACATTCGCCTGAAGTCTTTGAATTTCAGCCAGTGGGAGATCGAGTCTAGAAATAGCATCTCCAGCTGTACCAATAATTGCAGATTGAGTCATACCGCCAGCGGCAAGTCCGGCAGCCAAGCCTTTATCGAGGTGAAAAATTTTAGCCATCACTAAGACGGTGACTAAACCACAAACCGCCATGAATACTGCTAAAAGAATTTCTTTTATGGACTGTGGCCCCAGCGATTTAAAAAACTGAGGGCCACTTTCAAAGCCGACTGCATAGATGAAAAGAGCAAATAAAATTGCTTTAACGCCGTTATCAACTGGCACGCCGATAAGACTTAGAACAACTGCAACAAGTAGAGAACCTGCAACTCCGCCAAACTGAAATTTTCCAAATTGAAATTGTCCAATCCAGAAGCCTATTGCGAGTGATAAGAACAATAATATTTCGGGGCTGTGCTTTAAGACACTTTGTAACCATTCAATCATTTTGATCTCACTTTTATTATTAAATCTATCTTTAATATATGGATTTATTTATTTTCATTTCTTAAAATACTATACGGAAATCACTTAATCAAACCTTCAAGACTGATATATTTCTTAAGTTTAATTATAAAAATAATGTGTTTAAAATGCTTGATATCCTATGTGTGTCAGTAATTCTGAGTGATTAAATCAACTTTTATTTTTTAATATAATGTAAAGATTATTTACAATAATATAAAGAATATTTTGTGAATATATTTATTTAAATTTTGGTTAATTGTTTGATATTAATTGAATTTTCATTTAATAAAATATATTGTGGGTAATTAATTAAAAATGAAGATTAATTTGCTTAAAATAAATTTTTTGTTAGGTGTGTCTCACAATTATTATGCTGATTTAATTGTTAATTATTTCTATATAATAATGTTGTATTTTAAATTAAATATAAAGGGAGAGGTTTTTAATTTTTGTGAGTGTTTAAATAAATTAAAAAGTCTATTTGTTTTTGAAGCTTTTAAATTTTTATATATAACGTTATAACCTTAAAGAATAAGTGGTTAGGGTTATTTGAAGTTACACTATTAAATCTATTGTTTTTAAATAAAGATCAGCACGTTGTGCATGACCAATGCACCAATCTTCTGCACTGTTTTGTACAATCACAAACATGACATCTTGTTCTGGTACATCAAAATTCTATGTAAGCTGTGCTCTAGCATGTAGCATTAAATCTGGTGATGTTGTTTAGCAATTTCAAAACTATATCGAACAGCACCTTCAATAATTTTTCTGTCTAAAAAGTTGAATTTAATTAGATAGTCTTTGGTTTAATTTATATTTTCATTTAACTTAGTAGCAAAGAGATTATCTATAAATTATTTTGGGCAGCAGTAAAATAATCAAAGTTTTCATTTTTCTTCTATCTTTCTTAACTTGAATGTTGATATACCAATGCTATAAGTTAAATTTTTGGAATGATATTTGCGTGTTAGGAGTCATTGTTGTTAGGTAAAACACGTTCGTTGAAGAATGTAATACAAACTATAAATTTCAGAGTATCACTATGAAGCTTAAAGAATTAGCAGGTTGCGAGGAATGCGATACAGTCTATCGTAGAGCTCCGCTTGCTTA
>Ga0207713_1003477_pt1 | contig 10726 bp, 13 predicted proteins | sample KBSS64metaG_FD_184404 | JGI IMG/M metagenome (GOLD analysis project Ga0207713, IMG submission 184404) | Switchgrass rhizosphere microbial communities from Kellogg Biological Station, Michigan, USA - KBS S6-4 metaG (SPAdes) (version 2) | ecosystem: Host-associated > Plants > Roots > Rhizosphere >...
TTTTTATAAAATTTTAGATGTTTAAAAGTGCATCAAATCATGAGGTTTTTTATTATTTAGATTAGCTAGGTAATTTTTTAATAAAAATATATTATCTTAAAAGCTGAATAAATTTAGTAATTATATTTTATGGAAAATAAAACATGTAAATTATGCGACCAAGTTAAAGAGCTTAAAAATTCGCATGTAATTGGGAAATCAGTATTTCGAGAACTCCTGAAAAGAAACAATACACATTATGGTTTGGTAACTGAACCAGAGAATAAAAGAATAATTAGATCAACAGATCAATGGGCATCACAGATGCTGTGTAATGATTGTGAAAATTTACTAAATTCTAGATATGAGAATTACGCGCTTTGGGTTTTAAAAAATAAGCAAAAGGGTGTTAAGCATAAGATTCGCCTCCAATATTTGACGATTGCACCAGTTAATCAATATCGATTAATTATGTACTTTATTTCAATAATTTGGAGGGCAGCAGTCTCTCAACACAAAGTTTTTAGACAAGTAAAATTTTCGATAGAAATTACAGAATATTTGAAAAAATGTATATTAGGTAAAATAACTTTAGACCATAATATTTTTTCTGTGAAAATATCAAAATTGATAGATTCCAGAAATTATTATACTGAAGATGTAATACAGGGAGTTATCACTAATCTTGCACCTAGATCAAACAGTAAAAATATTTCATATTTAATGGTATTTTTAGGTTATTGTTTTGAAATAAAATTAGGGTATGGAGAGATAAATGGACTGTATGAAATAGGTGTTCTACGAAAAAATAAAAATATTTTGCATATTCCTTATATAGACATGTTGAGTATCCCTGAGGTTTTCCGATCCTTAAAATTAACTAAGGAAATCGCTGAAAAATATCCACAAACATTAAATTTTTTAAGTTAAAGATTCTTTTACAAGACAAAATTTAAGAAAATAGATGAACTTATCAGATTGAAGAATCTCTAATTATAGAAAGTTCCTTTATTTAATTCTTATGTACTATTATTATAGGCAAGAATGGTCAAAGATCTCCTTGTTTTCTTTTTTCAAAGCTTCCTGCCATTTGCGTTGTTGTTCCTTGAGCCATTTATTTAAATCTGGCTCTTGTTCAATACTATGCTTAACTGCTTTTACATAACTTGGATTAGTAACAAACTTACCCATTAAACATAACGTATTTAAAGCGACTGGTTTTATAGTTTTTTCAAGTTTGAATTCTGCACTTACTTGATCATCATATCTTTTTAATAAACCAAGCTTAAATAAAGCATCATCATACAATTGTTTGGTTAAAGCAGTAGGAGCTTCTTTCGGTGCTAAAGCATAAGTAGCTGCATCTAGATTGAACACTATAGGTAAAAAGATAGCTTGAATATCTAGTTCTTCTTGTGGGGTTGGTTTAGCACTACAAACAGTAGTAAAAATAGGTAAAAGGCAAATTAATATATATTTCTTAATTGTAAAATTATCGAACATTGCTAAATCAGGTAAAATATTGGCATTACTATTCAAATACTAACATTATTGAAGAAATAAGAAAAATATTATATTATCACATGATGTATTGAGATATATAAGCAACTTAATCAAGTTTCAATAGTATGAAAAGTAAGAGTATTTTATATACCTTTGTGTTTTTCTCGTATTTTATTATTAATAAAGGTCATAATAAATAATGTTCAATAGTATCTTTGGTATTCTTGATAAATTAGGCTATGGAATACAAAAACGCGCTATTAGTATTCATTTTTCAAATATGCAACTCAACTATCAAATTATGTTGCAACGTATTGATGGCTATCATGGCATCAATGAAGGTTTATCTGCAGAACTTATTTGCTTATCAACCAATCCGTATATTGAACTTAAACAATTTATAGGCTGCCAAGTAGCAGTTGATCAAATCACTGATTCAGGTAAATTATTCAGAACAACCGGTATAATTACAGGTGCAAGTCAGGGGCAAAGTGATGGTGCTTTTAGTCTTTATCGCTTAATTATGCAGGACTCTACAAGTTTATGGCATAAAAGACGTAATAGCCGCGTATTTATGAATAAAAGTGTAGTAGATATTGTAGAAATTATATTCAAAGAGTGGCAGTCAAAAAGTTCTTTATTTGCAGCTAGTTTAAAACTCGATACAAGTGGCTTAACCAAAGCTTATGATGTAAGACCTTTTTCTATGCAGGCCAATGAAAGTGATTATGCCTATTTAACGCGATTAATGCGTGAAGAATCTATTAACTGGCTTATAGATGAATCAAATTATATTGCTACTATGAATAGTGGAAACATAGAATCTCAAAAACTGAGATTAATTGATGATAACTTTCAATTTACTGCAATTGAACGAAGAACAATACGCTATCATCGTTCAAATGCTACAGAGCAGTATGACAGTATCACTAGTTTTATTGCGCAACGTAATTTACAGTCGACCGCCGTTCATGTACAACGCTGGCAAGCAGATAGTTTGAGTCAGCAAGATGCAAGTGGCTTAATTGTAAGCCCACATAAGCATAGTTCACAAAGAGATAATGAAAGTCTTAGTCTGGAACAAGCGTGGAGTTTATCTCCATCATGGATTAATGATCTTAAAGGCGAAGATCAGGCTACAGTATCAGGTAATGATCAGCTCGAGAAATTAAATAGACATCTTAATCAATATCAAGCTTTGCAGGCTAAATATTTTACGGTACATAGTAGTGTACGGGATGTACAGGTGGGCTACTGGTTTCAGTTAGTTGAGCATCCAGAGCTAGATAAAAATCATGCTGAAAATGATAAGGAATTTTTAATTCTATCCAAGCATTTTTACAATCAAAATAATCTTCCGAAAGATATACAAGGGCAAGTCGAAAAATTACTTACCCAGAGCCATTGGCAAATTAGTAAAGATAGTGAACAAGAAAGACAAGCCAATGAACTGATTGTAGTTCGTAGAAGTATTCCCGTTGTTCCTGAGTATGATCCACTCGAACATAGGCCTATTGCACATGTACAAAGAGCCAAAGTTACTACTGATGGTGAAGAAATTCATGTTGATGAATGGGGACGTATTAAAGTTCGTTTCCTGTTTACCCGCGTAGATGACCATGCTCATGACGGCGGTGCAGGTTCCAATGATACAGATACCGACTCAGCTTGGGTTGATGTACTTACCCCTTGGGCTGGAGAAGGCTATGGTACGCGTTTCTTACCACGTAAAGATGAAATTGTTGTAATTGATTTTTTTGATGGCAACATAGATCGTCCATTTGTAACTGGTCGCATTCATGAAGCCCAGCGTTCACCAACCATGTTTGATATTAAAGGAAAATTACCAGAGACCAAGAAACTGAGTGGCATTCGTTCTAAAGAAGTTGATGGAGAAGGTTATAACCAACTGCGCTTTGATGATACAACAGCGCAGATCAGTGCTCAGCTCCATAGTAGTCACGGTGCATCGCAACTGAATTTAGGAAACTTAAGTCATCCTAAAGAAACTGCAGAAAGTGATGGAAGAGGTGAAGGATTTGAGTTAAGAACTGATCAATGGGGAGCTTTAAGAGCTGGAAAAGGCTTGTTAATTAGTACTGCTGAGCAAGCAAACGCTACTGATGTACAATTAAACATTCAAAATTTATTATCACAGTTATCAGAATCTTTAGGTCAATTACAATTATTAGAAAAAAATGCGCGCACAAGTAAAGTTTTTCAAGATGAAAACTACCAAATCAGCTTAGATTTAGTTAATCAGGCTGAAAAAACTTTAGAAAAGTTCACGGAGCCCAATATTTTAATTAGTTCAGTTAAAGACCTTATTTCTGTGAGTCAAGGTAACCAGACTCATGTGGCAAAAGATAATATAAAATTAATTGCTGGTAAGCAATTTGATATAAGTTCTTCTGGTGAACTTACAGCGCAATCTGCTAAAGGGCTTAGCTTATATACACAAGATAAAGGTGTAAATCTATTTGCTACGAAAGGTAATATTAAAATACATGCTCAAAATGACGAGTTGGAATTAGCCTCTTTAAAAGAGTGTAAAATTATAAGTACAGAAAACTCAATAACTTTAGCTGCAAAAAAAGAAATTATGCTCACTTGTGGTGGTGGTTACATAAAAATAAAGTCGGATGGTTCAATAGAAATTAACAGCCCTGGTCTGGTTGAGATAAAGTCATCTCAAACTAAGTTCACAAAAGGTGTGAAACATAATTTTCCGCTTCCTAATATTTCTAGTAAGATTTGTGTTCCATGTTTATTAGATGCTGCTAGAAAATCACTACCATTTGTTCATAGAGAAATTTGATATGAAAAGTATAGAACTACTTGAGCAAATATATGCCAATAATCGAGAAACTAATTTTTATTTACTCATTGATGCGGCGAAAGAAGCTTTATTCATAAAAAATTGGTTGAAAAAAATTCCTCAAAAGAAAATTGTTCAGATTGGTAACTTATTTGAGGGAACTATAGATGAAACTTCTCCATTAGAAGTCTCTCCCTTATTAGTGCATATTAATTCTGAGTTGAAGTATGAAATTGAAACGCAATTACTAATGAATGATAATTCTGAAATTTTTTCTATTATTGAAACAAGTCTATCTAAATATGAATTAATTAATCATTTGCAGCCTTTTTTACAAGCAGAGCTACCAAATGGTGAGTTAGCATTGTTCAGGTTTTATGATCCATCAATTGTAAAAATTTTAAATAAAATGTTGGATGAAGAAAATTTTATTTTATTAACTACTCCGATTAAGAATTGGTGGTATCAGAGTTCAGATAATAATTATTTAAATTTAAAGAGTAATTGATATGGTAATTGAATTTACGCAAGAACATTTAGATGCTTTTCTTGATGATCGTGAAGAAACATTAGCATTATGGAATTGGAATCGATTAAAGCAATTATATAGTGCTTTAGCAGAAAAAAACTTTGGTAATGATGAAGTAAAAGGTGTTCAATTTCTTATTGTTGCTCAAAAAAGAATTAGAAACTATCTTAACGGTATGGAAAATCATGAGGATTATAATAAGTGGAGAGCAGCATATGGGGAAGTCTGTTTTATTTTAAATAAAAATAATATAGATGAGGATTCTTGGAATCGTAGTCTTCTTGAAGAGCCATTATGGCCTCCTTTTTTAGCAATTGATATTTTAGCAGGAGTGCTGGAAAGTAGTTTAAAGAATTCTACTAGTCAAGAATTTTATGCTTCATTGGAGAACCATAAATGGGAGTAGCGATTGATGCAGGCTCATTTGGCGGTTGGGGTGTTGCTGCAGAAAAAGCTGGTGAAGCTGCGAAAGTTGGGACTAGAGTAAATCCTATTGGCATATTATTGACTGGTTTATTTACACCATCTGAGTTAGGTGATGGAACAATTACAGGTATGTTAAATCGACAAATTGATATGGCTACCACAGATATTGAGGATAGTAGATCAACCATTACACAAGCTGAAAAGGATAAGGCTTTACAAGCTAGCCAAGCTAAATCGAAAGAGCTTGAAAGGTCATGCAATAGCTCTAATAAAGAATGCAATAAAGGTCAACATAATGGGCGAATTCAAGCCCAAAACGGGAAGAGAATGATCGTCACCGCTACTGAAGCTGGAAGTGTTTGGACCAATCATTCTTTTCCACCACCACTTATTTTATGTAAACAATATGCGCTTTCTATGCGCATAGCTATGTTAAAACTTGAAGGGCATAGTAAACCGGATACTAAAATTAAAAGTCCTATTGATTATCATCAAGGAGCTACCAAAGCATATAAAGCACAGGTAGCGTGGATGGAATCAAAAACACCGTATGGTGTTACTGTTGGAAAGCATTCTTTTAGTTTTAGTGGTAAGCATTATATTGGTGTAATCCCTCCAACTGACGATTGTCGAAGAATCGATTTAGATGTCCTTAAGGGTGAAATTTTAAAAGGTTAAATTAAAATTATGATAGTTTCAGTAAATATAGTAAGTTTTTTTAAAAATCACCCGAAGTTTCCATTTTTATACTGGCACAAGAATTATGATGAATATAGTGCTATGTATCTTTGTCTAACAAATTTATTAAAAGCATATATACCTGAAAAAGATAGGAATGACTGGACTCATGCATATGACTTTATCGATTTCAGACGAAATCCTGATGGTGAGGTAGCTTATCCTTTAATGTGTATTAATAGCAAATTGGAACTCGTAATAAATTTAGGTCCAAGAAAATTAGATGAAAATGAAATTGATGAAAGTTTCTTTTCTGTACAAGTTAGTAGAGATGATCGATGGGGCGATAAGTGGATGGATAATGCACCCGAGGATGAATGGTATAATGAAGTATCTATAATGTTTGACTTTAATAATACTGTTTCATTAGAAAAAATTGATTTTATATTGAAGAAAATTATGCAGAAAAAATTAAAATATAATGAGTTATTGGTTTTAGAAGAATAAATTCATAATCAATTTTTTTATTTTATTTAAAGTATCAGTGGCGCTAGCATAGAATAGCGTTACTGAATTGTTGGTAAAATATATTTATTAAGTTTCTAAACCTAAAAAATTCATATTTACTTGTCCTTTAACATATTAGCTCTTTAATATATATTAAAACTTAAATCACATTTTTAATCTTTTGCGTTTTCGGTAAAGTTGGTTTTCTTCCCAAATAAAAGGCAATCATTGCACCTATAAAGTTAAAAATACAGTTATTATAGAAAATATAATTATAATACAATTATTTATTTAAATGATTAAGGGCTTCTTTCGGAGCCAAAGCGTAAGTATCTGCATTTAGATTGAATACTGTAAATACAAAGATTGCACTTTTGGCATTAGAGAAAGCTCAAAAAGATGTGATTTTTTTTATTACATAGTACTTAAAATACATACAAAAACCTCGCTAAAACGAGTTGGAAGTCTACAAACGCGAATGATACTTTAAGTTTCGCTCTTCCCAATAAGTGAGGTGAGCAATGAAATTGTTAGCTTTGTTCAGTATGGGAGTTCCAGTGAGTTATTGGTATAAAACTATAAAAAATAGCAAGCCAGCTCTTCTGAAACCAACTTTTGATGAAATAGTAAAAAACTTTGTATTAGCAGAATTTAAAGCCTAATACATACTATTAATTTTAATTAAATCAAAAGCCTCATCGAATGGTGGACTTTTTGTATATAGGATATATGTGACTTAGTATAAACGTATTTTCATACTTTTATTCGGTATCCTTTTTATTTAACTCCTCAAACATTTTATATTGCTCTTCAAATATTTTTTCATGGTTCTTCACTGTCTGTAAGTACTTAACACACTCAGGGCACTTTTCTAAAATTAATGATTGTTCAAGTCTTATAATTATCTCTTTGTTTAGTGAATGGGAATTGCTCTTTGCTGCATTTGTAAGTTTTTCGCGAAGTTCTACAGGTAAGCGCAAGCTATATTGAGGCGATATAGGTTCGCTATCATTAATATTTGTCATAGTTATTCCATCCCTGTAATAGATTTTAGTTATAAAGTAAGACTTAAAGATAATTGTAGGACAATTTGAACTAAAAAACAGTACATAGTACTTCTTACTGAATAAAAAATTTCTTAAATGCTGGGATTTTTGAGATGAATATCTGAAATTGGATGTAAATAAACAAGAGTATTAAATATAGAAATGAATCCCAAGGGGGAGGTTATGAAAAAAATTCTATTAAGTTATTTGATTATTTTAAGTAGCGTTGGGTGTGCAACTAATGAACCTAAAGAAACCCCATTAGAAGTAAAGCCTAAAGATACTTATTGCAATCCCAATGAGGCTAAAAAGCTTATTGGGCAATCTCTTCCAAGTGAGCAGGATTTAAAAGCAATGACGAATGCGGGAGTGGTACGAGTTTCCCATATAGGTCAATCTGTAAGGACAGACTTACATTATGATCGACTGAGTGTTGTAATTGATAACGAATCGAAGATCATCTATGCAAACTGTAGTTAAGTCGATAAATAGAATCAAAGTATTCAATTAAGCTCTTAAATTGTTGATGTATTCAGTCACTGAAAGCCTTGTTAAATACTGACTAATGACAGAGCTTTTTATTTATAATTTGAATCTAAAAAATTTTTAAGTCTAATAAAATGAAACTATCACCAATTATCCTTATTTTATTTTTTCTAAGCTCTACTTACTTACATGCGGAAAAACTAGGAAGAGAGAGAATGGCGATTTTTATAGGATTGATAGAAAATTCACGAACTGCTGAACAGAACTTACAAAATTATTTAAGCGGAATTCATTCGGTAGGACAAGTTAGCTTTAAACATCAAATGAGAATAGCTGATCTTTATTGTGAAATAGGAAAAGCACAAAAACCAATGATTGAATTTTTGGAGTTAAATAAAGAAAGATTTGGTTTAAAAGATCAGGATGTTATAACTATTTTCCCACTTGATCGACAAAAGTTACAAGAGGAATTGGAAGAATTAAAAGGTACGCCTTATGAATGTGGTAAGCAGAGTTATAAGTATTTGTTGTAATGGTTTTAATAGATTAGAGATGTCTTATGCGTTGGAATTTTATAGATGCCTTATAAGTCTTTTCATTTTTTAGCTTATGCTATATTTATTTTAAATTAAAAATTAGTAGTTAAAATATGAAAAGATATATTTTTATAGGGCTCGTGACGAGCCTGCTTTCAGCATGTTCAAATAATGTATTAAACCCTGAAGCTTCTAAACAAGCTCAAGCGCAGCTACAAGAGAAAAAAGTCAAGCCTCCAGTCTTTGGCACAAGTAAAGAATGGGACTCATCTTTTGACTGTGATCCAATTAAAGTTAAAAATCTTATAGGTAAAACTGGCTTAACAGAAAAACAGGTTCTATCGATGACCAATGCTCGAATTTATCGAAGTGCTTACCCAGGAGAAGCGGTTACTGAAGAATTCCGCCCAGATCGAGTCACTATAGTAATTGATCCAAAAACAAAACGAATAATAGCTAGTGCGTGTGGCTAACTAGTGATTCCTATCCCAAGAGATAGTCTTTTATTACCTAAATAGTCAGATGAATTACGGCACAAAATTGTTTTACTAAGTATTGATGGTGTACAAGGCATTTTTTATAACTTCTGATATTTAAATTAAGTAAAAAGACTATTTAGAAAATAAACAAAAAATAACGGTTCATAATATTTTGTTTTATAAATTGTAATTTTCTAATTTTTCCTTAGAAATATTACGTTTAATGGTGAAGTGTTAAAGAAAATCTTAAGGATATGCAGCTCACGATTAAATTTTGGTTGGTTTTTATATAAACAATATATCGTTATATTTAAATCTCATTTTTTTGACCAGAAGGTAAAAAATGAAAAAAATATTAGCACTAACAATTTTAATTTCATCATCTTGTACATTTGCTGCATCAAATGAGGGAGTTGAGCAGGATATTCGAAGCTATTCTTTATTACATGGCGTTAGCACAGCAGAAGCAAATAAAGCATTAGTATTGGAAGCTAACCGAGACTCTGCACTCGATGCTATTGAAAAAGAGTTTAAAGGACGTATAGGTGGTATTTATGTAGAAAATGCACCTACATATAAAATTGTGGTTAGAGTCAAGGGATATGGCCAGAATGAAAAAAGAAATGTAGCGGTAGGGAATGCTATTTCGAAAAGCAATTTACCTATCGAAATTCAATATGGAGCTAAAGAAACAAGAGAGAATGCAAAAGGGCAATTGGATAAAGCTGCTAAATTAGCCAGTAAATATTTTTCTAGAGTTCAAACCGTTGGGTATGACGAAAAGAGCGGTAGTATTTATGTACGTGTAAATGGTAAACAGACAACAGAGAATCAAAGAAAAATAGATCAAATCAAAGCTGCTTGGAACAACCCGAATTTGCCTTTAGAAATTAATTTAGTTAACTGGTCTGTAAAGCCTCTTGTAGATGCTAATGGCGGGACTTTTGTTGCAGGACAAATTAGCTCAACAATGTATGCAGATTGTACGACTGGTTTTGGTATTAAAAATGCTAGTGGAACAAAGTATATGAGTACTGCTACTCACTGTCCTAATAACTTCAAGAGTAAACAGGATGGAACACAATATACATTTGTAGGTTAGATCCATTTGCGCAGTCTAATGATCTTCAGTGGAATAGTACAACAGCCACTATTACTAATAAGTTTTATGTAGGACCAACAACGACTAGAACACTTACTGGTAGACGCACGTTATCTGCAACAAGAGTCGGGGATAATGTTTGTCATTATGGTAATGCAACAGGATATAGTTGCGGTACTGTTAGAGGTGTGGGTGTGATTGTTCCAGAGAATGATCCTAATACTGGTGCACCTCTATTCCCTGGCAGTTTTTGGGTAGATGTAAATACGCCTACTTGTGGTGGTAGTGATAGTGGTGGGCCTGTATTTACAGCTTTAACCATTGCCAGTGGTATTCTTTCACTTGGAGCAATAGATGATGTAACAGGTGCTTGTCAAGGATATTACTATGTTCCTACAGATAAAATTTATGAGAATGGCTTTTCTTTCCTTTACTAATTAAATTTCATAAATGCGATAGCTTTTTTTTGGGGTACAGATAAATACAGAATAGTCTGTACATTTAGGCCCCACTAAATATTGATTATTGGCGGGGCTTTTTATTTTTTATTTGATATATTTGAGATTCAACATCTTGAGTAATTATTATGACGATTAGAATTGATTTAGTTCAGGGCAGGACAAGCTATCATGATCGT
>Ga0207713_1003479_pt1 | contig 10709 bp, 7 predicted proteins | sample KBSS64metaG_FD_184404 | JGI IMG/M metagenome (GOLD analysis project Ga0207713, IMG submission 184404) | Switchgrass rhizosphere microbial communities from Kellogg Biological Station, Michigan, USA - KBS S6-4 metaG (SPAdes) (version 2) | ecosystem: Host-associated > Plants > Roots > Rhizosphere >...
AAACTGCCGCTCTCGAATATCATGCCAATCCTCGTCCAGGAAAGCTGAGTGTCGAGCTCACCAAGGCCACTGCTACCGCCCGCGACCTGTCGCTGGCCTACAGCCCCGGCGTAGCTGAACCAGTGCGTGAGATCGCCCGCGATCCTGAACTGGCCTACAAGTACACCGGCAAGGGCAACCTGGTTGCAGTCATTTCCGATGGCACCGCGATTCTGGGCCTGGGTAACCTCGGCCCACTGGCCTCCAAGCCAGTGATGGAAGGTAAAGGCGTGCTGTTCAAGCGCTTCGCCGGTATCGACGTCTTCGACATCGAAGTCGACTCCGAAAGCCCGCAAGCCTTCATCGACACCGTAAAACGCATTTCCATCACCTTCGGTGGCATCAACCTGGAAGACATCAAGGCGCCCGAGTGCTTTGAGATTGAACGCGCTCTGATCGAGCAGTGCGACATTCCGGTCTTCCACGATGACCAGCACGGCACCGCGATCGTGACCGCTGCGGGCATGATCAACGCCCTGGAAATCGCTGGCAAAACCCTGGCCGACGCCAAGATCGTCTGCCTGGGCGCCGGCGCAGCCGCCATCTCCTGCATGAAATTGCTGGTGAGCATGGGCGCCAAGGTCGAGAACATCTTCATGGTTGACCGTACTGGCGTGATCCACGCTGGCCGTGACGACCTGAACCAGTACAAGGCTGTGTTCGCTCACCCTACCGAGAAACGCACCCTGGACGACGCCATCGAAGGCGCTGACGTATTCGTCGGCCTGTCGGGCCCGAACCTGCTGAGCGCCGAGCAACTCAAGCGCATGGCGGCCAACCCGATCGTCTTCGCATGCTCCAACCCGGATCCGGAAATCTCTCCGGAACTGGCTCACGCCACCCGTAACGACGTGATCATGGCCACCGGCCGTTCGGACTACCCGAACCAGGTCAACAACGTACTGGGCTTCCCGTTCATCTTCCGCGGTGCCCTGGACGTTCGCGCCAAGCGCATCAACGAAGAAATGAAGATCGCTGCCGCCAACGCCCTGCGCGAACTGGCCAAGCTGCCGGTCCCTCAGGAAGTCTGCGACGCCTACGGCGGTATCTCCCTGGAATTCGGCCGTGAGTACATCATTCCGAAGCCAATGGACAAGCGCCTGATCACCGTGATCTCCGACGCCGTGGCCAAGGCCGCGATCGAGACCGGTGTGGCGACCCTGCCGTATCCGAAGAACTACCCGCTGAAAAGCGTGGATGACGTGTTCAACGGCTAAGTCGTTGTAGCGCTTCAACCGAAAGCCCCGGCTCGTGAGAGTCGGGGCTTTTTTCTGCCTGTTGATTTTGGGGTGATCTTAAGGGCCTCTTCGCGGGCTTGCCCGCGAAGAGGCCGGCCCAGACAACACAAAATGAACAGGCAATAAAAAGCCCCGCACTTCAATCGAAGGCGGGGCTTTTTAGCGGTTCAGGATCAGAACAAATCGATCGGCGCCTGCTCATCCGCCGGCAGCGGACTGCCCGGCACGGTGCCATTGCCGATCTCGTTGACCGACGGTGGCGTGTCTTCGGCCTTGAACAGCTCGAAATAGGCGCCCGGCGTGCTCGGCGATGCCGCGCGACCGCTGACCGGATCCACCCGCAGGCTGAGAATGCCTTCCGGCTCCGGCTGGACATGCGGTGGCTTGTCCTTGAGCGCGGCGGCCATGTAGTTCATCCAGATCGGCAGTGCCACGGTGCCGCCGAACTCCCGGCGACCGAGGCTTTCCGGCTGGTCGAAACCGGTCCACACGGTGGTCACGTAATCGGCGTTGTAGCCGGAGAACCACGCATCCTTGGATTCGTTGGTGGTACCGGTCTTGCCGGCGATGTCGCTGCGGCCCAGGGCCAGTGCGCGACGGCCGGTGCCGAGCTTGATCACGTCCTGCAACATGCTGTTGAGGATGTAAGTAGTACGGCCATCGACGATGCGCTCGGCAACTGCGGGGGCTTGCGGTACAGCGGCGTTGCCTGGCGCCTCCCCTGGAACCGGCGCTGTGTCGACGGTGATCGATTGCGTTGCCGGTGCCGCGATACCGTCGGTGGCCGCGCCGCCCTGCGGTACGGTCGGCGGGTTGGCGACGAACAGCGTGTCGCCGTTGCGGCTTTCGATCTTGTCGATGATGTACGGGGTGATCTTGTAGCCGCCGTTGGCGAAGGTGCTCCAGCCGGTGGCGATCTCCATCGGCGTCAGGGTCGCGGTGCCCAGCGCCAGGGACAGGTTTGGCGGCAGGTCCTGCTTGTTGAAGCCGAAGCGGGTGATGTAATCGATGGTCTTGCCCACGCCCATCGCCTGCAACAGGCGGATCGACACCAGGTTGCGCGACTTGTACAGCGCCTCACGCAGACGGATCGGGCCGAGGAAGGTGTTGGTGTCGTTCTTCGGACGCCAGACCTTGTCCAGGTACTCGTCGACGAACACGATCGGCGCGTCGTTGACCAGGCTGGCGGCAGTGTAGCCGTTATCCAGTGCGGCGCTGTAGACGAACGGCTTGAAGCTCGAGCCCGGCTGACGCTTGGCCTGCATCGCACGGTTGTAGTTGCTCTGCTCGAAGGCGAAGCCGCCGACCAGCGAGCGGATCGCGCCGTTCTGTGGATCCAGCGACACCAGTGCGCCCTGCGCCTGTGGAATCTGGCTGAACTTCAGCGAATTGTTCGGCTGGCGCTGCACGCGAATCAGATCGCCGATCTGTGCCACATCCGACGGCTGACGCGGCGCGGCACCCATGCTGTTGGTATTGAGGAACGGTCGCGCCCATTTCATGGTGTCCCACGCCACGTGCTCTTCGCCGGTGCGGGTCAGCACTTGCAGGCCGGTCTTGTCGACCTGGGTGACGATGGCCGGCTCGAGGCTGCTGATGGTGCGTTGCTTGGTCAGTTCAGTGGCCCAGGCTTCACGGGTCTTGCCCGGCAGGCGCGATTCAGGGCCACGGTAGCCGTGACGCTGGTCGTAGGTCATCAGGCCTTCGTGCAGCGCGGTGTTGGCCATTTCCTGGAGGTTGCTCGGCACCGTGGTGGTGACGCGGAAACCTTCGGTATAGGCGTCGCTGCCGTAGCGGCCGACCATTTCCGCGCGGGCCATCTCGGCGATGTACGGCGCGTTCACTTCCGGGGTCGGCACGTGATAGCTGGCGTTCAGCGGCTCGTTGATCGCAGCGGTGTAGTCGGCTTCGGTGATCTTGCCGAGCTTGTACATGCGGCCGAGGATCCAGTCGCGACGCTCCTTGCTGCGCGCCGGGTTGGCCAGCGGGTTGAAGCGCGACGGGGCTTTCGGCAGGCCGGCGATCATCGCCATCTGTGCCAGGCTGACTTCGCGGATCGACTTGCCGTAATACACCTGCGCCGCCGCCTCGATGCCGTAGGCGCGGTTGCCCAGATAGATCTTGTTCACGTACAGCTCAAGGATCTCGTCCTTGGTCAGCTGGCGTTCGATCTGCAGGGCCAGAAGGATTTCCGTGGTCTTGCGCGAGAAGCTGCGTTCGCTGGTCAGGAAGAAGTTCTTCGCCACCTGCATGGTGATGGTGCTGCCGCCGGACTGGATGTGACCGCTCTTGACCAATTGGGTCGCGGCACGCATCAGGCTGCTCGGATCGACGCCATAGTGGTTGGCGAAGTTGTCGTCTTCAGCACTTAGTAACGCATTGATGAAATTGGGGGGAATGTCGGCGAAACGGATCGGTGTGCGGCGCATTTCGCCAAATTCTGCGATCAACTTGTTGTCGCTGCTGTAGACCCGGAGCGGAATCTGCAACTGAATGCTTCTCAGCGCCTCCACAGATGGCAAACCCGGACTAAGGTAAAGAAACGCGCCGCTGAGACCTAAAAGCAGTCCGCAGAAAACGGCGACGATGGACCAACCGAAAAATTTCAGCAGACGAATCAAGGCTTTTGGACATCCACGGCAAAGAATGAATTGGGCGACAGGGTTCCGGGTAACACACAGAACGACCCGCGCCGGCAGTAAAAGGCGGAAAAAATCGCTGGGCATTATAAGCACTTTTCCGCAGGGGGCGTCATTTGCGCTTCTGTCAAGACGGGGCGAGGGAACGCAATGCGCATTACAGAGTCCGTAACTCACGGAAAGTCATAGGGAATTGGTAGTGCTAGGACTCTTCAATAAAAAGGCCAATACGTTACTGGGGATCGACATCAGCTCCACATCGGTCAAGCTGCTGGAGCTGAGCCGTCAGGGTGAGCGCTACCGGGTCGAGGCGTACGCGGTGGAGCCGTTGCCGGCGAACGCCGTGGTCGAAAAGAACATCGCCGAGCTCGAGGGCGTTGGCCAGGCTCTGTCCCGGGTGCTGGTCAAGGCGCGCACCGGGCTGAAAACCGTGGCGGTGGCGGTGGCTGGATCTGCGGTGATCACCAAGGTCATCGAGATGGACGCCGGGCTGTCCGACGACGAGCTGGAAAACCAGCTCAAGATCGAAGCCGATCAATACATTCCCTATCCGCTGGACGAGGTCGCCATCGACTTCGAAGTCCAGGGCGTTTCGCCGCGCAACCCCGAACGGGTCAACGTGCTGCTGGCCGCCTGTCGCAAGGAAAACGTCGAAGTCCGCGAAGCGGCGCTCGCTCTCGCCGGGCTGACCGCGCGGGTGGTGGATGTAGAGGCGTATGCGCTGGAGCGCTCGTTCGGCCTGCTGGCCACGCAACTGGCCGCGTCCCAGGATCGGTTGACGGTGGCGGTGGTCGACATCGGCGCCACCATGACCACCCTCAGCGTCCTGCACAACGGCCGGATCATCTATACCCGCGAACAGCTGTTCGGCGGTCGACAGCTGACCGAGGAAATCCAGCGCCGTTATGGCCTCACCCTTGAACAGGCGGGACTTGCCAAGAAGCAGGGCGGCCTGCCGGACGATTACGTCAGCGAGGTGCTGCAGCCATTTCGTGAGGCGCTGGTGCAGCAGGTGTCGCGCTCCCTGCAGTTCTTTTTTGCCTCCGGCCAGTACAACGCTGTCGACCACATTCTGCTGGCCGGCGGCACGGCGTCGGTGCCCGGCCTCGACCGGCTGATCGAGGAGCGCCTGAACACCCCGACCCAGGTTGCCAATCCGTTTTCCGACATGGCCTTGAGCAGCAAGGTCAACGCCGGGGCTTTGGCGAGCGATGCGCCGGCCCTGATGATTGCCTGCGGGCTCGCGCTCAGGAGTTTCGACTGATGGCGCGGATCAACCTTTTACCCTGGCGCGAGGAGCGTCGCGAGGAACGGCGCAAACGCTTCCTGCTGGTCTTGATCGGTGTGGTGGTCGGTTCGGTGGGGGCGGTGCTCATCGCTGATCAGATCATCAGCGGCGCCATTGCCCGGCAGGTGGCGCGCAATGACTACATCGGCAAGCAGATCGCCGTGGTCGACGAGAGGATCAAGCAGATCAGCGACCTCAAGGCCCATCGCCAGCAACTGGTGGAGCGCATGCGTATCATCCAGGACTTGCAGGGCAACCGGCAGATCAGCGGGCGGATCTTCGATCAGCTGGCGCGCACCTTGCCCGATGGGGTGTATTTCACCGACGTGAAAATGGTCGGCAAGACCCTGTCGATCAGCGGCGCGGCGGAGTCCAACAATCGGGTGTCCGACCTGATGCGCAATCTTGATGCTTCGGACTGGTTCGATGCGCCCAACCTCAATGAAGTGAAAGCCACCACTGCCGGACAAGTGGATCAGGCCAACGTCTTTCAGCTGACCGTTCGCCAGACTCGACCCCGGCTCGAGGAGGACGACCAATGAAGCCGTCCGAGTGGCTGGAAAGCCTGCGCAATGTCGATTTCAACGACCTCGACACCAGCAACATCGGCTCCTGGCCGCCAGTGGTCAAAAGCCTGGCCGGCGGGCTGTTGATGGTGCTGGTCCTGGCGCTTGGCTATAACTTTTTCATCAGTGACCTGGAGAACCAGCTCGAACTCAAACGTGAGGAGGAAATCACCCTCAAGGAGCAGTTCGCGAGCAAGGCGCGCATGGCGGCCAATCTGGAGCTGTACACCCAGCAGATGAAAGAGATGGAAAACTCGTTCGGCGTGCTGTTGCGACAACTGCCCAGTGACACCGAAGTGCCGGGATTGCTGGAAGACATCACCCGCACCGGGCTTGGCAGCGGTCTTGAGTTCGAAGAGATCAAACTGCTGCCGGAGGTTACCCAGCAGTTCTACATTGAGCTGCCCATCCAGATCACCGTGACCGGTGCCTATCACGACCTCGCGACCTTCGTCAGCGGTGTGGCCGGGCTGCCGCGCATCGTCACTCTGCACGATTTCGAGCTGGCGCCAGCCAATCCTGAAGGCGGGCCGAAGCTGCGCATGAGCATCCTCGCCAAGACCTACCGCTACAACGACAAGGGGCTGCAGAAATGAGCCCGATCCGTTTTATCGCCCTGTCGGGATTGTTATTGGTGCTCGGTGGCTGTGGCGGCGATGACTTCAGCGACCTCGACGCCTACATGAATGAAGTGCGCCTGCGTCCGCCGGGCAAGATCGAGCCGACTCCGATCTTCCGCTCCTACCCGACGTTCACCTACAGCGCCGCTAACCTGCGCAGTCCGTTTTCGCGCCAGCTGCGGGTCGATCTGGCCGGGCAGAAACATGGCTCGCGCGACGTGAAACCCGATCCCAACCGGGTCAAGCAATACCTCGAAGGTTTCAACATCGAGCAGTTTGAAATGGTCGGCACGATTGCCAACGCCTCCGGGTCCTTCGCCCTGCTGCGAGGCGCGGGCGGCGTCCATCGGCTTAAGGTCGGCGACTATCTGGGGCGTAACGACGGGCGCATCGTCGCCATCAGCGCTTCACAGGTCGAAGTGGTGGAAATCGTTCCCGATGGCCAGGGTGCCTGGCTTGAGCGGCCGCGCACCATTCCTTTGAAAGAGCATTCATAAGTGGAAGTCGAACAATGAACAGGATTTTCTCCACCCTCGGTTTTTCGCTATGGATAGCGCTGCTTTCGCCGATGGTACAGGCAGCCAATCTGAAGGCGCTGGACGTCGCGGCACTGCCGGGCGACCGGGTCGAGCTGAAGCTGTCGTTCGACGGCCCGCCCCCGCAGCCCAAGGGCTACACCACCGACTCGCCGGCACGGATTGCACTCGATCTGCCGGGTGTCGCCAGTCAGCTGGCAAGCAAGACCCGTGACTTGGGCAGTGGCAATGCCCGCACGGCCACGGTGGTCGAGGCCAATAATCGTACACGGCTGATCATCAGCCTGACGCAACTGGCACCGTACGACACCCGGGTCGAAGGCAATACGGTGTTCGTGGTGGTCGGGCAAGGCAGTAAAGCCGCTGCCCCACGTGCGGCCGCTCGTGCACCGCGCGCAGCACCTGCGGCAGCGCCGGTCCGCACGTTTGCGCCGACCGCCAGAGCCATTCGCGGCGTGGATTTCCAGCGTGGTACGGCGGGCGAGGGCAACGTGGTCATCGACTTGTCCGACCCGGCTATCGCCCCGGACATCCAGGAGCACGACGGCAAGATCATCCTCAATTTCGCCCGTACCCAATTGCCAGAACCGCTGCGGGTGCGCCTCGACGTCAAGGACTTCGCCACCCCGGTGCAGTTCGTCAATGCCGGGGTCAGCGGTGATCGGGCGACGATCACCGTCGAACCCAGCGGTACTTTCGACTATTCCACTTACCAGACCGACAACAAGCTGACCGTCAGTATCCGGCCGTTGACCGTCGATGACCTGCAAAAGCGCAACGCCGATCGCAACAGCTATAACGGCGAAAAGCTCTCGCTGAATTTCCAGGACATCGATGTCCGTTCGGTGCTGCAACTGATCGCCGACTTCACCAACCTCAATCTGGTGGCCAGCGATACGGTTCAGGGTGGGATCACCTTGCGCCTGCAGAACGTGCCGTGGGATCAGGCGCTGGATCTGGTGCTCAAGACCAAAGGCCTGGACAAGCGCAAGGTCGGCAACGTGTTGCTGGTGGCGCCGGCGGATGAAATTGCTGCGCGCGAGCGGCAGGAGCTGGAATCGCAGAAACAGATCGCCGAACTGGCGCCGCTGCGTCGTGAGCTATTGCAGGTGAACTACGCCAAAGCCGCCGACATCGCCAAGCTTTTCCAGTCGGTCACCAGCGCCGAGGCCAAGGTCGACGAACGGGGTTCGATCACCGTCGATGAGCGCACCAACAACATCATTGCCTACCAGACCCAGGATCGTCTCGACGAACTGCGGCGGATCGTGGCGCAGCTGGATATTCCGGTGCGTCAGGTGATGATCGAAGCGCGGATCGTCGAGGCCAACGTCGACTACGACAAGAGTCTGGGCGTGCGCTGGGGCGGTTCGATTCAGAACAAGGGCAACTGGAACACTTCCGGGGTCAGCAACGGTTCGTCGACCACCATTGGCACGCCGGGCAGCACTAGTACCAACTCGCCGTTCGTCGACATGGGCACGGTCAACAACACCTCCGGGATCGGCATCGCCTTTATCACCGACAACGTCTTGCTCGACCTTGAGCTGACCGCGATGGAGAAGACCGGCAACGGCGAAATCGTCTCGCAGCCCAAGGTGGTCACCTCCGACAAGGAAACCGCGAAGATCCTCAAGGGCACCGAGATTCCGTATCAGGAAGCCAGCTCCAGCGGCGCTACGTCGGTGTCCTTCAAGGAGGCGTCGCTGTCGCTGGAAGTGACGCCGCAGATCACCCCGGACAACCGCATCATCATGGAGGTGAAGGTCACCAAGGACGAACCGGACTACCTGAACAAAGTGCAGGATGTACCGCCGATCAAGAAAAACGAGGTCAATGCCAAGGTGCTGGTGAACGACGGCGAAACCATCGTGATTGGGGGCGTTTTCTCAAATACTCAAAGCAAGGTCGTAGATAAGGTGCCATTTCTTGGCGATGTGCCGTATCTTGGCCGCCTTTTCCGGCGTGATGTGGTTTCGGAGAAAAAATCCGAGCTGCTGGTATTTCTCACTCCGCGTATCATGAATAACCAGGCGATTGCTGTGAGTCGTTGATTCTGTGCGAAATTTGATTCTTGTAGGACCGATGGGGGCTGGAAAAAGCACCATCGGCCGATTACTGGCCAAAGAGCTGCGCCTGCCGTTCAAGGATTCCGACAAGGAAATTGAACTGCGTACGGGCGCCAATATCCCGTGGATCTTCGACAAGGAAGGCGAGCCCGGCTTTCGTGACCGTGAGCAAGCGATGATCGCCGAGCTGTGCGCGTTCGACGGCGTGGTGCTGGCGACCGGCGGCGGCGCGGTGATGCGCGATGCCAACCGCAAGGCCCTGCACGAGGGCGGGCGGGTGGTGTATCTGCACGCCTCCGTCGAACAGCAAGTCGGCCGCACCTCTCGCGACCGCAACCGGCCGTTGTTGCGCACTGCCAATCCGGAGAAAACCTTGCGCGATCTGCTGGCGATCCGTGATCCGCTTTATCGGGAAATCGCCGACCTGGTGGTGGAAACCGACGAGCGGCCACCGCGCATGGTCGTGCTCGATATTCTCGACCGCCTGGCGCAGCTTCCGCCCCGTTAAAGCATCGCTCGAAATGCGCTATCCTCGGCGTCCTGTCATAGCCCGCCGAGGTTGTGGCGGATGGCGTGCGAGCGGCGTCATACCCGCTATAGGCGGCAGACAACCAATAATTCAGGGCAGGACGCCTGCTTCCATCTTCACTGTGGGGACACATGCAGACACTCAAGGTCGACCTAGGCGAGCGCAGCTACCCGATTCACATTGGCGAGGGACTGCTGGACCAGCCAGAGCTGCTGGCCCCGCATATCCATGGGCGGCAGGTGGCAATCATCTCCAACGAGACCGTTGCGCCGCTCTATCTCGAGCGTCTGACCCGCAGCCTGGCGCAGTTTTCAGTGGTTTCCGTGGTTTTGCCCGACGGCGAAGCCTTCAAGAACTGGGAAACCCTGCAACTGATCTTCGACGGCCTGCTGACCGCCCGTCATGACCGCCGCACCACGGTGATCGCCCTCGGCGGCGGTGTGATCGGCGACATGGCCGGTTTCGCGGCCGCCTGCTACCAGCGCGGCGTCGATTTCATCCAGATTCCTACAACGCTGCTGTCCCAGGTCGATTCTTCGGTGGGCGGCAAGACCGGGATCAACCATCCGCTGGGCAAGAACATGGTCGGCGCGTTCTATCAGCCGAACGTGGTGCTGATCGATACCGCGTCCCTGAAGACCCTGCCAGCGCGTGAGCTCTCGGCTGGCCTGGCGGAGGTCATCAAGTACGGTCTGATCTGCGACGAGCCGTTCCTGACCTGGCTCGAAGACAACGTCGACGCCCTGCGTGCGCTGGATCAAACGGCCCTGACCTATGCCATCGAGCGCTCTTGCGCCGCCAAGGCTGCAGTGGTCGGCGCCGATGAGAAGGAAACCGGTGTACGGGCCACACTCAACCTCGGCCACACCTTTGGCCACGCTATCGAAACCCACATGGGCTATGGTGTCTGGTTGCATGGCGAAGCGGTCGCTGCTGGCACCGTGATGGCGCTGGAAATGTCCGCGCGTCTGGGCTGGATCAGCGAGCAGGAGCGTGATCGCGGCATCCGGCTGTTCCAGCGTGCCGGTCTGCCGGTGATTCCGCCGGAAGAGATGACCGAAGCCGATTTTCTTGAACACATGGCAATTGACAAAAAAGTGATCGACGGTCGCTTGCGCCTGGTGCTGCTGCGCCGGATGGGCGAAGCGGTGGTGACCGACGATTATCCGAAAGAGGTTCTACAGG
>Ga0207713_1003482_pt1 | contig 10699 bp, 8 predicted proteins | sample KBSS64metaG_FD_184404 | JGI IMG/M metagenome (GOLD analysis project Ga0207713, IMG submission 184404) | Switchgrass rhizosphere microbial communities from Kellogg Biological Station, Michigan, USA - KBS S6-4 metaG (SPAdes) (version 2) | ecosystem: Host-associated > Plants > Roots > Rhizosphere >...
CAGGCCATTATTCAGCTTGCTGTTGCTGGCGGGTTGTTTGTCGTCACCGAGTTCCACCGCGATTTTGGCTGCTTCAGTCGCCAGTTCGGTGATGGGTTTGTAAACCGTCATGGTTTGCGTGCCGTTCATAATGCGTTTGATGGCGGCGAGATCGGCATCCTGGCCGGAGATCGCGACTTTGCCAGAAAGTCCCTGCGCGCTTAATGCCTGAATCGCACCGCCTGCGGTAGCATCATTCGACGCCACAACAGCATCAATGTGGTTGCTGTTTGCGGTTAAGGCGTTCTCCATTATTTTCAGCGCATTTTCCGGCAGCCACGCATCAACCCACTGATCGCCGACCACTTTAATGCTGCCATTATCAATATAAGGTTTTAACACTTTCATCTGACCGGCACGGAACAGGCGCGCGTTATTATCCACCGGCGAGCCACCCATCAGGAAGTAATTACCTTTTGGTACTTGCTTCACAATACTTTCGGCCTGTAATTCGCCCACTTTCTCATTATCGAATGAGATATAAAAATCAATATCGGCGTTATTTATCATGCGGTCATACGCCAACACTTTAATGCCTTCACGTTTCGCTTCCGCCACCACGTTACTTAAAACCTGGCCGTTATAGGGAATGATGACCAATACATCGACGCCGCGATTAATCATATTTTCAATTTGCGACATCTGCGTTTCTTCGTTGCCGTTGGCCGATTGCACAAACACTTTGGCGCCCAGTGATTCGGCTTGTTTAACAAAGATATCGCGATCTTTTTGCCAGCGTTCCAGACGTAAATCATCAATAGCCATACCGATTTTGACTTCTTTAGCGCTACCCGCGTGACTAAACAGGGCCAGAGCCGCGCAGGCGGCCAACAGTGATTTTTTCATGTTCATAGTATTAATCCTGTAGGTTGAGGCTGTTGTCGTTGTAAGGCTGATAACCAGGCCGATGAATTGTTGCCCTGAGTTTCAGATGACATCAATTACTGATTTTTATCCGGCTATTACGTTTTTTGGTTTATTTGCGATTTTATGAGCGCGATCGATATTTCAACGCTTTCAGAAAAAACGACGTGAGAGAGGCTGAATGAAAATAACGACATTATTTTGCGAGCTGGCGCACAAATAATAATTATCTTACGTTGAGTGTTAAATATCGTAATTGAGCAGCAGTAAATTACATCATCACAATAACCGCTCAAAGCTGACCATTCGGGTCCTCATGCTAAGGAGCTAACTATGCACGCCTATTTCGACCAGCTTGATCGCGTTCGTTATGAAGGGAGTAATACCCGCAATCCTCTGGCGTTTCGTCATTACAACCCGGACGAGGTGATTCTCGGTAAAACCATGGCGGAGCATCTGCGCTTTGCAGCCTGTTACTGGCATACCTTCTGCTGGAACGGCGCGGATATGTTTGGCGTTGGCGCGTTTGATCGTCCGTGGCAGAAGCCGGGTGATGCGCTTGAGCTGGCGAAGCAAAAGGCCGATGTCGCCTTTGAGTTCTTCCATAAACTGAATGTGCCTTATTACTGCTTCCACGATGTGGATGTCTCACCGGAAGGCGATTCGCTGAAAAGCTATCGTGAAAACTTCGCGGTGATGACCGATAAATTACTGGAAAAACAGCAGGAAACCGGCGTGAAACTGCTGTGGGGAACCGCCAACTGCTTTACCCATCCGCGTTACGGTGCGGGTGCGGCGACCAATCCGGATCCGGAAATTTTTGCCTGGGCCGCCAGCCAGGTGTGCAGCGCCATGCAGGCCACGCAAACTCTGGGCGGCGAGAACTATGTGCTGTGGGGCGGGCGTGAAGGGTATGAAACCCTGCTGAATACCGACCTGCGTCAGGAGCGCGAGCAGATTGGCCGCTTTATGCAGATGGTGGTGGAGCACAAACATAAGATCGGTTTCCACGGCATGTTGCTGATTGAACCCAAGCCACAGGAGCCGACGAAACATCAGTATGACTATGATGTCGCGACAGTTTATGGCTTCCTGAAGCAGTTCGGGCTGGAGAAAGAGATCAAAGTGAATGTGGAAGCCAACCATGCGACGCTGGCGGGTCACTCTTTCCATCATGAGATCGCAACGGCCATCGCGCTGGGCATTTTCGGCTCGGTGGATGCTAACCGCGGCGATATGCAGTGTGGCTGGGATACCGACCAGTTCCCGATCAGCGTCGAAGAGAATGCGCTGGTGCTGTACGAAATCATCAAAGCGGGCGGATTCACCACCGGCGGCTTAAACTTTGATGCCAAAGTCCGCCGCCAGAGCACCGATAAATATGACCTGTTCTACGGCCATATCGGCGCGATGGATACCATGGCGCTGGCGTTGAAAGTCGCGGCACGCATGGTGGCGGATGGCGAGCTGGATAAGCGTGTGGCGCAGCGCTACAGCGGCTGGAACGGCGAGTTCGGGCAGCAGATCCTGAAGGGAGAATTTTCCCTTGCCGCGCTGGCGGAACAGGCGCAGCAACAGCAATTTAATCCACAGCATCGTAGTGGACGCCAGGAACAGCTGGAGAATCTGGTGAATCACTACTTGTTTGATTTTTAACTTTTCAGGAGCGCAGCATGGTTATCGGCATCGATTTAGGCACCTCCGGCGTGAAAGTGGCATTGCTGGATGCGCACGGCAAAGTGATTGCAGTGGAGAGTGCGCCGCTGGAGGTGTCGCGGCCGCAGCCGTTATGGAGCGAGCAAGATGCCGAAAGCTGGTGGCGGGCTACCGATCGTGCCATGCAGGCGCTGGCGCAGCAGCACGATCTCAGCAGCGTGAAGGCGATTGGCCTGAGCGGGCAGATGCACGGTGCCACCTTGCTGGATAGCGAGAGTCAGGTGCTGCGTCCGGCGATTTTATGGAATGACGGGCGTAGCGGCGAGCAGTGCCAGGAACTGGAGAAGCGCGTGCCGGATTCGCGTCGCATCACCGGCAACCTGATGATGCCTGGCTTTACCGCGCCTAAGCTGCTGTGGGTAAAACAGCATGAGCCGCAGGTTTTTGCTCAGGTAGCTAAAGTGCTGCTGCCAAAGGATTATCTGCGCTTGCGCATGAGCGGTGAGTTCGCCAGCGACATGTCGGACGCGGCGGGAACGATGTGGCTGGATGTGGCGCAGCGCGACTGGAGCGATGAGATGCTTAACGCCTGCGATTTGCAACGCAGCCAGATGCCGCAACTGTTTGAAGGCAATCAGATCACCGGCACCTTGTTGCCAGATGTCGCCGCGCGCTGGGGCATGCCAAGCGTGCCGCTGGTGGCGGGCGGTGGCGATAACGCGGCGGGCGCGGCGGGCGTCGGCATGGTTGAGCCGGGACAAGGCATGCTGTCGCTCGGCACGTCGGGCGTCTATTTCCTGGTGAGCGACGGCTATCTCAGCAATCCACAGCGTGCGGTGCACAGCTTTTGCCACGCGCTGCCGCAGCGCTGGCATCTGATGTCAGTGATTCTGAGCGCGGCTTCCTGCCTCGATTGGGCGGCGGCGCTGACCGGCTGCGCCGATGTGCCGCAACTGCTGAGTGAGGCGGAAAAAGCGCGCAGCGATGTGCCGCCAGTGTGGTTCCTGCCCTATCTTTCTGGCGAGCGCACGCCGCATAACAATCCGCAGGCGCAGGGCGCGTTCTTTGGTTTAACGCATCAGCATGGCCGGCCAGAACTGGCGCGCGCGGTGCTGGAGGGCGTGGGCTTCGCGCTGGCCGAAGGCATGGATGCGGTGCATGAGTGTGGCGTGCAGCCGAAAACCGTGATGCTGATTGGCGGCGGCGCGCGAAGTGCGTACTGGCGTCAGATGCTGGCGGATATCAGCGGGCAAACGCTGGATTATTGTCACGGCGGCGAAGTCGGCCCGGCGCTGGGTGCGGCGCGACTGGCGCAGCTGGCGGTTGATCCGGCGAGCGAATGGCCGTCGCTGGAACTGGCGCAGCGGCATCAACCGGATGCGACGCGGCATCAGGCGTATCAGCCACAGCGCGAGGTGTTTGCGCGCTTGTATCAGCAGTTGCAGCCGTTGATGTCTTGATGTGGGAGAGTGATGGCTGGATTTGGCAGGGTGTTGGAGTTTTTATCGGGTATGATTGGGGTTTTGTGTTGAATGTAGTGGCCTGATTTGCCCTCACCCCAACCCTCTCCCGTAAACGGGAGAGGGAGTTATTAGCTCGATCGGTTCCCTCTCCCGCTTGCGGGAGAGGGCTAGGGTGAGGGGGAAAAACACACCAAACCCAACCGGAGCTCACCATGCCGCAGTCCGTCTTCTTTCTCGTGCTTCCCGGCGTGATGGCGCTGGATCTCACTGGCCCCGCTGAAACCCTGCAGCTGGCCGACAGCCACTTCGCGCTGCACTACATCGGCCCGCAGCCGAGCGTGCTGTGCTCCACCGGCATGACCCTCGCCGACATCGCGCCCTTGCCCGCGCAACTGCCGGCAAACAGCCTGCTGGTGGTGCCTGGCGTACACGATTCGCGCGTCTGTTTCGACACCGAACCGGCCGCGAAAGCGCGTGACTGGCTGCGCCAGCAGCAGGCGGCGATTACCGATCAGCGCATCACGCTGGTGTGCATCTGTTCCGGCGCACTGCTTTCAGCGCAGGCGGGGTTGCTGGATGGCATCCAATGCACCACGCATCATGATGTGTTACCGCGTCTGAAAGCGGCAGCGCCAGCGGCGTTGGTAAAAGATAACCGGGTTTTCGTCGAAGATGGCGGCATCTGGACCAGCGCGGGCATTACTGCGGGTATCGATCTGGCGCTGCATCTCATCAATCGGCTGTGCGGCGCGCCGCAGGCATTGAAAGTGGCGCGCGAAATGGTGGTGTGGTTCCGCCGTTCCGGCGACGATCCGCAACTGTCGCCGTGGCTGCGCTATCGCAATCACATGCATCCGGCGATTCATCGCGCGCAGGATGTGATGATTGCCCATCCCGAACATGATTGGTCGCTTACCGCGCTGGCCGAACGGGCGCACGTCAGCGAGCGTCATCTGACGCGCCTGTTCCGCCAGCATCTGGGCATCAGCGTGCGCGAATACCACGAACAGCTGCGCTTAGTGATTGCGCGGCAACGCCAGCAGCAGGGCGAAGCGGCGGAGAAAGCGGCGCTGGCCGCCGGATTCTCCTCGGCACGCCAGCTGCGCCGCGCGCACCAGCGCTGGGACGATCAGCTCACCAGATGACGCTTATCCACGCGTTGTAATCCCATCGCCAGCAGCAGGCTACCGATCAGCGTCGTGCCCATCACCCACGGCAAATCGAGCCACGGGCGCGACATGTCGTCGTAGTGATGGGTACGCAGAAAGTGGATAAACAGCGCGTGAAAACCGTAGATCGGCAGGGAATAGCGCGAGAGGGTGGCGAGCCCCGGCAGCGCGCGCTGATTCAGGGTGTTTTTGAACAGAATCAACAGGCTGATGGCGGCAATAAACACCAGCGGCCCGCAGTAGAGATACCAGGTATCGTTGAACGCGCCGTTGATTTTCAGCATCTGTTTGGTGCCGAGTGCAATGCCAATCACGCAGGCCACAAAGCTTAATCCCGCCAGCCAGCTGATGCTGCGCTTGTCGGTCTCCATACAGCCAATCGCGCGCCCGAGCAGCGCATACAGCAGGTAGTAAATGCTGTCGCCGCTGACATACAGATTCACCGGCAGCCAGTGGAAAGGCCCCAGCGATTGGCTCACGGTATTCGGATTCGCCAGCACCGCCAGCACGATCACCAGTATTGCGACATAGCGCGGTGCCACGATTTTCACCTGAATCAGCGGGGATAACAGGTAGATGCCGATAATGGCGAAGAAGAACCACAGGTGATAGAACACCGGTCTTTGCAGCAGTTTGAGCAGCGATCGACCTTCGCTGATCGGCGTCAGCCAGGTGATATAGGCCAGCGCCACCGCGCTGTAGAACAGCAGGCACAGCACGATGCGCAGCAGATGCCGCCCTTGTGCGCTGCGTTCGCCGAAAAACAGATAGCCTGAAATCATAAAGAACAGCGGCACACAGACGCGTGACGCTGAGTTAAGCAGGTTCGCCACATCCCAGCTCAGGCCTGTTACCGCCATCGGCCCGGTGATGTACCAGGTTGTGGTGTGAATGACGATCACCATCAGGCAGGCAACCGCACGTAAGTTGTCGATCCAGTAAATTTTTTGCTGCATGGCACCCTCTTGCATTGGCTGCGAAGAAGGGTAGCCAGTGAGCAGCGCGCCAACAACCTTTAGCGTTGTAATTCAGATCACTCTGTTATTCGACACTCGACACCAGAATCAATTCGCGCGCACTGCGTAGCGGCGCGATTCATCGCGCAATAAATTGCGCCGCTACAATGTGTGCTTCGTTGTTAGGCGGTGACAGCCGTTAATCACGCACCAAAAACGTCTCGATCACCGCTTCGTCGGGTTCAACGCCGAGGCCTGGCTCGCTCGGCAGCCACGCGTAACCGTCGGCGATGCGCACCGGATTCTTCGCCAGCGAGCGGCTGATTTCGCCCGGCTCGACGCAATACTCCATCACCAGCGCATTCTCAATCGCGCACAGGAAATGCAGCGAGGCGGCGGTATTAATGTCGGTGGTGAAATTGTGGTTGCACACTTTGCGTCCTCGGCTGTGCGCGTAGCTGGCGATCTCCATTGCCTGCGTAAAGCCGATGCGCGTCAGGTCGATCTGCACGATATCGATGCCGCCTTCATCTATCAGGCGCTGGAAACCCGTTACCGAGCACTCTTGCTCACCGGCGGCGATATGCTGCTGGCAGGCGGCGGAAACCTGGCCGTAACCGGCGTAGTTATCGGGATGCAGCGGCTCTTCAATCCAGAACAGATTGAGGTGTTCATAGCGCTGGCTGCGGCGGATGGTGGTTTTGGCATCCCACACGTGGCCGACGTCCAGCATCAGATCCACATCGTCGCCCATCGCTTTACGCAGGGCGTCGAGATAGCGCAGATCCAGCGCTTCGTCAGTGCCAAACGGCTCCCAGCCAAACTTCACGCCGCTATGGCCGGTATCCATCGCATGCTGCGCGCGCGCGACCGTCTCTTCCACGCTGAACTGGAACATGTTGGAGGAGTAAACGCGCATTTTGTCGCGCATGGCGCCGCCCAGCAGTTCAACAATCGGCTTGCCGAGTGCTTTACCTTTGATGTCCCACAAGGCGATGTCGATGCCGGCCATCGCCTGTAGTACCGCGCCGCTGCGGCCGTAATAGAGGGTGGCTTTGTGCATCTTCTTCCATAAACGGCCGGTTTCCAGCGGGTTTTCGCCGATTAACAGCGACTTCAGGCCGGTGACCATGGTGTGCGAATAGGGCGCTTCAATGATGGCTTTGGTGACATACGGGCTGCCATCCACTTCGCCCCAGCCGGTGATGCCGGCATCGGTGGTGATTTTGATCAGCAGCGCATCCTGAGAGCTGTCGGTGCGCTGCTCAATCACTGGCAGGCGCAGGTAAAACGCCTCAACGTTAATGATTTTCATGGTGTTTTCCCTGGTGTAAAGGCAAGGCGAAATTAGCCGAGAGCGGAACGGTGCTGTCGGCGCTGTGTTATCAGGGTTTCGTAATCCACGTCCAGCGCCTGAATGCGGATGTGGTTCTCAACCTCGTCGGTCATTTTGGCGATGTCGCCATCGGCAAAGACATTAATCAGCCGCTGATGCTCCTCAATGATGTCGCTCATCGATTTGCCCATGGTGGAGAGACCGAAAATCACCGTCAGCTGACGGGCAATCGACTCCCACAAATTGCTCAGCACCGGATTGTGCGCGAAGCTGCACAGCGTGCGGTGGAAATCGGTATCGGCGGAGGCAAAACCGTAAACGTTATCGCTTTGCATCATCGCCTGCATCTGCGCCACGCCCTGATAGAGCTGATTAAGCTGCTCAGCGCTGTTGCGTCCGGCCTCAATCGCCCGGCGACAGGCCAGCGTCTCCAGCGGGATGCGCACATCGATAATCTGCTCCAGCCGCTGATGCGAAATCTCCATCAGGCGGATACCTTTATACGGCTCGCTGGTGACAATGCCCTGGCTCTCCAGAATGCGCAGCGCTTCGCGGATCGGCACGCGGCTCATACCGAGTTTCGCCACCAGCTCGGGTTCTGCGATGCGGTCGCCGGGCAGGATCAGGCCGCGCGAGGCGGCGCTGAGAATGGCATCCACGGCGTGATCGACCAGCGTGCGCGGACGCGCACTATTCCAGCTGTTATCGGTGGCCGCGTCCTGCGCCAGCGGGGCGCTGTTTTTACGACGAGCGGTAGAGGGTTTTCCTGCCATGTTGTTTATCCTGTTTAGACCTGTCGGGTCACGAATTGACCGAAGCCGGGTTCAACCTGCATCTGGTCATCCTGGAATACCGTGACGCCACGAATCAATGTGCGCACCACTCTACCCTGACAGCGCATCCCTTCAAATGCGCTCCACTTGCCGAGTCCCTGAAAATTGGCGCCGCGCACCGTCCAGCTTTGGCTGGCGTCGTAGAACACCAAATCGGCGTCGAAGCCGGGCGCAATCGCCCCTTTTTTGCCCCACAGCTGGAAGGCTTTGGCCGGGCCGCTGGCGGTCATGCGCGCAAACTCGCTGAGCGCCACGCCACGTTCAATATGGGCCGCGCTGAAGAACATCGGGCTGAGGGTTTCCACGCCGGTGAGGCCCATGCCCGCCTCCCAGATGCTGGCTTCACCCGCCTGTTTTTGTGCGGGCGTGTACGGACAATGGTCAGAGGCGATCATGTCGATATCGCCGCGCAGCAGCACCTGCCACAGCGCATCCACCACCGGACGTGGGCGGATTGGCGGGCCGCAGCGCGCGTTGGGGCCGATGCGCACCAGATCGTCTTCGTCGAGCAGTAAATAGTGCGGACAGGTTTCGAAGCTGGCGCGTACGCGGGTTTTGGCAGCGACAATGGTTTCCGCCGTGCGCGCCGAGCTGACGTGCACGATATGGCAGCGCGCGCCAGTCTCTTCGGCAATCGCTAACACGCGTCCCACCGCTTCGATCTCGGCAATTTCCGGCCCCGCCAGCGCATGAGCGCGCGCATCTTTGCGTCCGGTGCGGCGCTGTTCGCTGCCGGCACCGATCAAAATCTCGTGATTCTCAGCGTGCACGCCAATCAGCCCGTCGAACGTGGCCAGCTCGCGCATGGCGCGCAGCAGGCCGTCATCGTCGAGACGCGGCAAACCTTTCTCGTCGGTGGCGTCGCCGTTGGGTGCGCCGCTGCACAGGAAAGCTTTGAAGGCCAGCGCACCGGCCTGATTCAGCGCCGCCAGTTCATGCACGTTATTTCCATCTAACCCAGCCCACAGGGCGTAATCCACCGAGCAGTTGTCTGCCAGCCAGCTTTTTTTGGCGCTGAAGTTAGCCAGCGACGTCGCCGGTGGCAGAGAATGCGGCATCTCGACGATGGTGGTAACGCCGTGCGCCGCCGCACCGCGCGTGCCTTCACGCAGCTCCTGTTCGGGAAAATCGTGCGAGCCGGTGAAATGGGTATGCACGTCAATCGCGCCGGGCACGATGATCAAGCCACGTGCATCGATCACCTCGTCAACGCCGTGCGTGATGGCGCCAGGCGATAACACGCCACTGATCTTGCCGTTTTCGATCAGCAGATCGGCCAGTTCAGCGCGGGTTTCTGTCACCACCAAACCATTAATAATCAGCTGTTTCATCATTCTGCTCCTGCCTGCGTCACCAGCGCCGCATACGGCACCGGCTGTGAAGAGTCGAGCCAGCCGATAGCAGTTAACAGCTGGCTGAAATGCGCAAACTCAGCGCGCGGAATCACGCAATCTGGCGCAAACACGCCGGCCTGTTGATAGGCCGCGAGGCCGCGCACCAGCGCCTCGCGCGGATAATCGGGGTAAAACGCCTGCACCTGTTGCGCCAGCGCAGTGGCGTCATGGTTGGCGATCCACGTCAGCGCCTGGGCAATGGCGCGGGAGAAGGCGGCGAAAGCGGTGGCTTTCTCCTGCAATACATCGGTGCGGGCGATGTAGGCGCTCCAGGGTACGTGGCCGCACACGCTGGCGAGGCTGCTGATGTTGTGGAGTTGTCCGGCGGCGATGGCGGGCGCCAGCATATGCATGGCGTGCAGCGCATAATCGGCTGCCCCCTGGGCCACGGCGGTGAAATCCCGCGCCTGATCGCCGCTGCCAGCGATCAGCTCAACGTCATCCTGCAAACCGTGACGCGCCAGCAGCCAGCGGAACGTCAGCGTGGCGGTGCCGACATTACCGACATCCAGCACACGTTTGCCGCGCAGATCGCTGAGCTGAAAATCGGGCTGCGCCTGCGCCGCCGCAAGAAACCACGGATTGGCCGCCACCGAGGCGCAGAAACACTGCAACTCTGCACCGTGCTGCTGAAAATGCTTCATCACCACCATCGGGCCGCCCAGCGTGAGATCGGCGTCGCGATTCAGCACTGCGGGAACCTGGCCGCCTTGTACCGTATGCCCGCCTGATTCACTGGTGGTGAAGATCACCTGCAGCTGCTGTGCGGCGAACAGGCCGAGGCTGTGCGCCAGATAGTGCGCGCAGTAATAAATGCGGGATTCGCTGGCATCGCCTTGGTTGAAAATCAGTGTCTGCATCAGTGGCGCTCCTCGGTGATAAAGCTGCCGTTGAGTGCCGCCATATCGCTAACACCGCACCAGTGACTAATGGCCGTAACTTCATTGATCCAGCCGGAAAGCAGATCGAACACCGCGCTCTCGCCACCG
>Ga0207713_1003484_pt1 | contig 10694 bp, 5 predicted proteins | sample KBSS64metaG_FD_184404 | JGI IMG/M metagenome (GOLD analysis project Ga0207713, IMG submission 184404) | Switchgrass rhizosphere microbial communities from Kellogg Biological Station, Michigan, USA - KBS S6-4 metaG (SPAdes) (version 2) | ecosystem: Host-associated > Plants > Roots > Rhizosphere >...
CGTTCCCGCCGCGCGAAACACCGGACGCAAAGGCGTGCTCGGCACATTGGGCAGGCCTGATGCAAGCGCGGTGAAGTCGGCGAAAAGGTTGACCCGGCCGCCGCGTGTGAGCAGCCCACCGGGCAAGTGCCGGGCATTGCTCTGGATGGCTTTCAGTGCCGCTCGGCCGAGCCGACTGCCCACCTTCACCCCGGTAGAAATGCCCCGGCCGATGACCGGTATGAGGTCCAGAAACAGGCTGCCCACCTCCACGCCAAACATGATCTTGTTACGCGTCGATTCGGCGTTCACTTCTGCACTGCTGGTTGACTGGAAGTCGGCTTTATCGATTAGCAGGCGCGTCTGTTGAGTGAACAATTCATCGTGGATGTCTGTTTCCATCGGCTTTAGGGTTATGGAACCGGGGAGACGTTTTCTTGCATTGTCCAGAATCTCGGCGGCTGCAAGAAGATCGGTGCCCCCACTGGTGACGACTCGGCGCGCAGCGTCCACGGATTGCTGAAAATCGTCCTTTTCCGTTGGCGATTTTCTGCTCTGGGTATAGGCTTGCCATTCTTTCTTTTCCAGCAACGTCGTCAATGCGTCCAGGTTGGGCAGTTCCCTGAACGCCAGTCCGTCGGGGGCTCCGGGGCTGTAGAGCACTACAGAAGCGTCCGTTTGATTGCCGATGACCATCACGCCGCGAACCGGTTGGCCCAACTGGAGCAGGGTGTTGGCAACAATCGTTTGTCCATCCACCTCCGCACGCTGGGCCGGATCCGGATGATCCAGGACCGCGTTGATCCACTGTACGCCCCGCTTCAAGGTCTTGTCGGTGCTGGCATCGGCTTGGAACCCACTGGGGTTGAGTTGTGCCAGGAACGCTTCTTTCTCCATCAAGTCGGCATTGCTGGCCTTCCACGTCTTGTGTAAATCAGCCGCCGGCCCCGATTCGGCATCCGGTGCCATGCGCGTCTCCAGCAGCTTGGTGTATTCGCCACCCACATCCGCAGTGTTGACCAGGCGCTTGAGTTGTTGTGTATCGAGGGTGATCGGCCGCTTCTGATCATCTAGAACCGGTGAGCCCTTGGTGTCTTGCAGCGCCAGGGTCATGGTGGTCTCGGTGTGCTTGTGGCTTTCGCCCATTTCCCATTGGCTTGGGTTTTTCAGGGCCAGGTCGGACAGTGGCAGGTAGGTGGTGGTCGTGGAGGGGGGGTGTGGAATACCGGAGCGACCGAGGTGGAAACGCGTCTTGGTGACTACTTTAACCATCAGTTGATCGGCGTCCACATTAGCCTGGGGGTAAGCCTGTTTCAGCGCCTCATTCATTTGCGACGTGGCAAAGCTGGATAAGGAAGGAATGTTTTCCAGCAGGGGCGCGAGTTGTTCAGCGCTCTTTGTCGCTTTCCCTTCCAAGCGGCTGTAGAGAAATTCCTGAGCGGGACTGAGGTTTTTCAACCAGTCCGGCTGGCCTTTCTCGGCCAATTTCTCGTTACGCGCAAGCATGGCGTTGCTGCCGTCGACTTGTGCCGACCAGTCAGCGGCATCATCCAGGGCCGTCATGAGCGTGGGCCCCAGCGTTGGTGCGGGGCTTGATGGCCGCTGCGGGGTGAATGTCCTGGCCATCAACGCATCGACTTCCGCGCCCTGGCGCTGGAGCAGCAAATTTATCCCCTCTGCCTGCACATCCCCGGCCAGGGGCGCCACGCCTAGCATCAAGTCATCTCCCGTAGGCGGCGACGCGCGGTTTTGCAGCGAAAGCGGCAGGCTTTGCCTCAACAGCTCGGCGGCCGGCCCGCCGCTGTCGAGCCGTTGCGCCAGTGCTTCGCGTAACAGTGCCGGGGTTGCGAACTCCTCGAAACCTTCGCTGGGGGTATAGAGCACCACGGGGCCATTCTGGTCGTTGAGCCTAATCTCCCGACCGGTGGCAGGCCAGGTCGGGGTGGACGCTGAAGAGCCATCCTTGCTGGTGATCATGAACGCACCGGCGAAGGCTGCACCCTGTAGTGTGCCGTCATCAATGGTGATGGGGTACACACCGGGTCTTGATCCGTCAGGCAGTTTACTTTCCCGTTCCTTTAGAGACGGGTAGCGCAGCGCGTTGTCGATCAACTCTTTACTGGCCGGGCTCAGGGTGCCGTCCATCTTGCGGATGGCTGCCAAGGTCGACAGTTGCTGTTTGTGGACCCATAACAGTTGGTCCTGTGGCGAGGGCGAGTTCGCTGAAAGCTGGGGCGTGGTCCAGTATTCCCGAAGCGTCTGAGCGTACTCGGTGGCAATGCTCCTGGCGATGGTGTGCAGCGAGGCGGTGGGCTGGAGGACATTGGCGGCCTGATCGGGCGCTGGCTGGGTCACGAATTCGGTCCTGACCCCCTGTGTCTCGAATAGCTGTTTGCTCGGGTTGGCATAGATTTCCCGAATCGCGCGGCTCAAGGCAGTCATTATCGGCTCGGAGGATTTCAACTGTTCTACGCCGTTGTTTGACGTATAGCTATTGAACGAAACCTTGTCCGGGTCGAGGGGATTCAGTTGAGGAAACGCCTGTGCCAGCCGTGTCTGCAAAAAGCTTTTGAAATCAGGACGCTGGCGTTGCTGTGAGGCCATCTCGTCCATGAGGCCGGAGTACTGTTCATTCAGTAACTGCAGATCGCCGATCTTGAAGTGATTCGAGAGAGGGCTGCGGATGGCAGTGGCGGGATTTATGCCCGACGCGTAAGGGGCGGAGAGGCTGGCGAGTCCCCGTACGGACGAACGAGACCTGGCGGTGGCGGGTTGTGGGCCTGGGCTGTCGTTCTGGGCTGCTGGCGTAGATGATGCGGGACGAGCAGGTGGAATATCGATTTGGGGTGGCGCGGGCCTGAGGTCATAGATATGCATTAAGGAAACTCCACAAGACTTGCTTTATGTGTCCTTGTGAGCGAATTGTCCTCCCTGGGATTCGGTGTGTGGGTGGCAAGTCAAGCGATGAAGGTTCCTTCAAGAATAGGTGGGAATGGCGACGCACTGTGTCGAGTTCGGCGCCATGGTCGTTGAAAGAGGGCGGTCGTCAGTGACCGGTCTACCCGTGGGTTTTGAACGTCCAGACCGGGCTGAATGCGCTGTCGTGTATCAGGGCTGGAAGGCGCCGATAAATATCGCAGGATCGACCCGTGCGTCATTGAGGCTGATATTCCAATGCATATGCGGCCCGGTCGCACGGCCCGTCGAGCCGACCTTGCCCACCACCGTACCGCGCACCAGTTGATCGCCGACTTTTACATCGATCTTCGACATATGGCAGAACATGCTGATAAAGCCCTGGCCGTGGTCGACAAACACGGTATTGCCATTGAAGAAGTAGTTGCCGGTCAGAATCACCTTACCGTTCGCCGGCGTCTTGATCGGTGTACCGGCCGGCACGGCAAAGTCCAGGCCCGAATGAGGATTGCGCTCTTCACCGTTGAAGAAGCGGCGCACGCCAAACTTGCTCGACAGCGGCCCGTTCACCGGTTTGTCCAGCACCAGGTTGCTCGGCAGGTTCGGGCTGAAACTGCGGTAGGCCTTGAGCTGCACGGCCAACTCGCCCTCGATGCGCTTGAGCTGCGCCGGGTCGGGGTTGACCTGGCTTTTGTTCTTCAGGGTGATGCGCTGTTCCGGGTATTTCTTGTAGCCGACGATAAACGGCAGGCTGCGCCCGCCGCTGCTGATGCGCTCGTTGCCCGGCTTGACCGTCAGCGGGATGCCGACAATCGCCAGCCAGTTGTCCTGCTCCTTCACCACCAGCACGGGTTTGCCCTGGTACGTGGCTTTCGGCGCGGCAGCCGAAGGGCCGAGTTCAACCACCGCAACACCGCCGGGCACCGGCTTGTTCAAGGTACGGCTGATATAGCTGTCGGCATGAGCGTTAACGGCGAGGCATAGCAGCAACAACACACTAAAGAAACGTGGCATCAATCAATCCAATAGCGAAAGGGTGACGGGGGTCAGGTGGTTATCTTCCACCCGCACCTGCAATTGGCCTTCACCGAGGCGCGCGGTGAGGCGCTGGCCGGTGTGGGTCTGTGCGGCGTTGCGGATGGCCTGGCCACGCTCGTCGAGCAAAATGCTGTAGCCACGGCCCAAGGTTGCCAGCGGGCTGACCACCTGCAACGTCTGCACCTGGCTTTGCAGTTGCAGGCGACGCGCCTTGAGGCCTTCGCGCATGGCGCGGGGCAGGCGCTCGGCAAGGCTGTCCAGGCGCTGGCGCAGCAGGGCCAACTGGCGCCCCGGATGCTGGCCGGCGAGGCGGGTTTCCAGGCGGATCAGGCGTTCGCGACGGGTATTGAGGTTGCGCTCGAAGGCGCGGCGCAGGCGCATATCCAGGTCGTCCAGGCGCTGGGCCTGCTGGCGCAGACGTTCGCCGGGGTGCCGCAGGCGCCGGGCCATGCCTTCCAGGCGCAGGCGGTCGTGGGTCAGGCGATTGCGCATCAGCATCACCAGGCGGCGGTGCAGGCTTTCGACCTGGCGCACCAGGTTACTGGCGTCGGGGGCCAGCAACTCAGCGGCCGCCGAAGGTGTGGGCGCGCGTACGTCGGCAACGAAATCGCTGATGGACACATCGGTCTCATGGCCGACCGCACTGACGATCGGCGTCACGCACGCGTCCACCGCGCGGGCCACGGCCTCTTCGTTGAAGCACCAGAGGTCTTCCAGCGAGCCGCCGCCACGGGCCAGGATCAGCGCGTCAAAGCCACGGGCATCCGCCAGCTTCAGCGCGCGCACAATCTGCGGGATCGCTTCGCGGCCTTGTACGGCGGTGGGGATCAACGTCAATTGCACCTGGGGCGCGCGACGGCGGAACACGCTGATGATGTCGCGGATCACCGCACCGGTGGGCGAACTGATAATGCCGATGCGGCGCGGGTGCGCGGGCAGCGGCACCTTGCGTTCGGCACTGAACAGGCCCTCGGCGCTGAGTTTTTCCTTCAGGGCATCGAAGGCCAGGCGCAGCGCGCCATCCCCGGCGGGTTCGACGGTATCGAGGATCAACTGGTAGTCGCCACGGCCCTCGAACAGCGAGACCTTGCCGCGCACCTTCACCGCCAGGCCATCCTTCAACGCCTGGCGGACCCGCGCGGCGTTATTGCGAAACAGCGCACAACGCACCTGGGCGCCACTGTCCTTGAGGGTGAAGTACACATGGCCGGAGGCCGGGCGGGCGAGGTTGGAGATCTCGCCTTCGACCCAGATATTGGTGAACACGTCTTCCAGCAACACCCGCGCGCGGCCGTTGAGCTGGCTGACAGTCAGGACTTCGCGGTCCAGGCCCAAGCGGGCAAAGGGATCTTTAATCATGGGCGGCAGTTTATAGGCATTCGCGCAGGGTTTGACAGAACTGCTCCACCAACGCGCTCGGTGACTGCTGGCAGGCCAGGGCGACGGTGCTCAGGCAGTCCGGGTCGGCCAGGGGCAAAAAGTACACGTTGGCGGGGGCGATGTCCTGCATGGACTTTGGCAGCAAGGCTATACCGAAACCGGCCTGGATCAACTGCAACTGGGTGGTCTTGCGTGACATTACTCGCGCGGCCTTGGGAAAAAATCCCGCACGCATGCACAGTTCGGCCGACAGATAACTCAGGCCGCCACGCTGGGGATGGGGGATCGAGATAAACGCCTGGTCTTTCAGTTGCTCCAGTTCGATGGGCGCCTGGCTGCGTGCCAGCGCATGACTCACAGGCACGGCCAGCAGCAGGGGTTCGCTGTATAAAGGCATGACCCGCACACCTTCGCGCTGGCGCAGCACGGGTAAGCGCAGCACCCCGACCTCCAGGCGACCGTCGGCGATTTCTTCCAACTGCGCTTCGGAGGACAGTTTGCCGATCTCCATCGACACTCCAGGGCAGCGCTCCAGCCAGGTGCCGATGCCTTGCAGTAAAGGCCCGCTCATCGGCACGGTGCTCGAATGGCTGAGGCGCAGCGTGCCCAATTCGCCGTTGCCCACTTGGGTCGCCATCTGGCTGGCCTTGAGCAATTCGCTCAGCAGGTTGCGCGCCCGTGGATAGAAGGCTTCACCGGCGGCAGTCAGCCGCGGCTGGCGCGCGGTGCGTTCGAACAGCGGGGTTTGCAGTTGGTTTTCCAGCTCCTTGATCTGCCGGCTCAGGGCCGATTGCGCCACGAACAAACGTTCGGCGGCGGCACTGAAGCTGCCGCTGTCGGCGATTTCGACGAAGTAACGCAGTTGGCGGGTGGAGATCACGCGTCATGCCTTTTCGAGATGGGTAGAGGGCTTTGAAGATATTAGTCGCATCCCTCACCGATGGCTAAAGTGATGGTCATCTTCAATAAGGAATTCCCCATGAGCCCGGTTGAGCTGATGAGTCAGTGGTCGTTTGGTGGTATGGATTGGCTGGCGATCGGCCTGGGCGTGGTGGTGGCCTATATCGTGTTCGGCATCGCCGGTTTTGGCACGGCGCTGGTGGCGGGGCCGATCCTGCTCGTGTTTATGCCGCTGTCGAAGATCATCCCGCTGTTGGTGCTGCTGGATTTCGTCGCGGCCTTCGGCGGCCTGCTGCAAACGCGGCGTGACGTGAACAAGGCTGAGTTGCTGCGCCTGCTGCCGTGCATGGCCATCGGTTGCACTCTGGGCGTGGTGTTTCTGCTCAACCTGCATTCGGACCTGTTGCTGCTGCTGATGGGGGTGTTTATCAGCGCCTATGCGATCTACAGCCTGGCGGTGAAAACCCGGCCAACGCAGCTGGCCGCTGGCTGGTCGATCCCCATGGGCACCGTAGGCGGGTTGTTCGGTGCGTTGTTCGGCAGTGGTGGCTTTTTATATGCAATCTACCTCAACAGCCGCTTGCCCAAGGACGCGGCGCGCGCCACCCAAAGCGCGTTGATCAGCTGCAGCACGGTGGTGCGCCTGAGCCTGTTCCTGATCGCCGGGGTGTATGCTGATGGGCCGCTGCTGATGCTGGCGCTGTGCCTGCTGCCAGCGATGGCCCTGGGGCTGTGGTGTGGGCGCAGGCTGACCATGCGCATGTCCCGTGAGGCTTTCGTCCGGCTGGTGACGTGGTTGGTGCTGGCCAGTGGCATTGCGTTGATTGGGCGGTACTTGAGCACTTGACCTGATTTCTTCAGGGATTAAGCTGCCGTCCTCCCGGGCCTCATCGCGGGCTTGTCCGCGATGAGGCCAGAAGCCACGCCGCAGGTCTCCCATGAACTCCCAAAGCATCCTTGTCCCGAAAATCTCCACCTTGCCTGTCCACGAACCCCGCGCCCGGGCGATCGTGCGTTGGCTGGTGCGCAAGAACATCATCAAGGAAGAACTGACCACCTGTGGCCGCACCGGCAACCGCATGGCCTATGCCCTGGCCGACGGCGCCCGCGCCGTGGTGCTGCACCCCGAGGCGCTGCCGTTCAACGAGCCGGTCAATGGCCTGGAGATCATCTACAAGCGCTGCATCTATACCCCGGCCAAGGGCTTTCTCGAAGAAGCCGGCTGCCCGGAATGCCTCAAGGAAGTCGGCGAGGCGCTGTTCGAAAGCCTGGAAGACTGGATGCCCGGCCACACCGACAACTTCACCTGCCCGCTGTGTGGGCATGAAGATGACATCAACGGTTTCCTGTTCCTGCAGGCGTGCGGGTTTTCCAACCTGGGATTCATCTTCAACAACTGGGCGGAGGCGGGGTTCAAGCAAAGCTTTATCGACGAATTCGCCGATTGGCTGGACCAGAAGATCAGCTGGGTCAAAGTCGAGCTGTAGTCCTTCTATCACTATTCCCAAATATGTCAGAGTTTTACATTGAGACCTGAGGGGTGTCTGAGTATAATGGCGCGCTTCCATTTTCCCGCTCGGGAGCCCCCGCGATGCTGCGTATCAGCCAAGAAGCTCTGACATTCGACGACATTCTCCTAGTGCCCGGTTATTCCGAGGTGCTTCCTAACGAAGTCAGTCTCAAGACCCGCCTAACCCGTGGCATCGAGCTGAATATTCCCCTGGTTTCCGCTGCCATGGACACCGTCACCGAAGCCCGTTTGGCAATCGCCATGGCTCAGGAAGGCGGCATCGGCATCATCCACAAGAACATGACCATCGAGCAGCAAGCTGCCGAAGTGCGCAAGGTCAAGCGTTACGAAGCCGGTGTGGTGAAGGATCCGATCACCATCGAAGCCGACGCTACCGTGCGTGACCTGTTCGACCTGACTCGCCTGCACAACATCTCCGGCGTTCCGGTACTGCACGATGGCGACCTGGTCGGTATCGTCACCTCCCGTGACGTGCGTTTCGAGAACCGTCTTGAAGTCACCGTCCGCGAAGTGATGACGCCTAAAGAGCGTCTCGTGACTGTCAAGGAAGGCGCCGACAAGGACGACGTGCGCGAACTGCTGCACAAGCACCGTATCGAGCGCGTGCTGATCGTCGACGACAAATTCGCCCTCAAGGGCATGATGACCGTCAACGACATCGAAAAAGCCAAGGCTTACCCGCTGGCCAGCAAGGATGACCAAGGTCGTCTGCGCGTCGGCGCTGCGGTCGGTACCGGCAAAGACACCGGCGACCGCGTGGCGGCCCTGGTGGCTGCCGGTGTTGACGTGGTAGTGGTCGACACCGCCCACGGTCACTCCAAAGGCGTGATCGACCGCGTTCGCTGGGTCAAGCAGAACTTCCCTGACGTGCAGGTGATCGGCGGCAACATTGCCACCGGCGCTGCCGCCAAGGCCCTGGCCGAAGCCGGTGCCGATGCGGTCAAGGTCGGTATCGGTCCTGGCTCGATCTGCACCACGCGTATCGTCGCCGGTGTGGGCGTGCCGCAGATCAGCGCCATCGCCAACGTCGCCGCGGCCCTTGAAGGCACTGGCGTACCGTTGATCGCCGACGGTGGCATCCGTTTCTCCGGTGACCTGTCCAAGGCCATCGTTGCCGGTGCTTCCTGCGTGATGATGGGCTCGATGTTCGCCGGTACCGAAGAAGCGCCGGGCGAGATCGAACTGTTCCAGGGCCGATCCTACAAGGCTTACCGCGGCATGGGGTCGCTGGGCGCCATGTCCCAGGCGCAAGGCTCTTCCGACCGTTACTTCCAGGACTCCTCGGCAGGCGCCGAGAAGCTCGTACCGGAAGGCATCGAAGGCCGTGTGCCGTACAAGGGCACCCTGAGCGCCATCATCCATCAACTGATGGGCGGCCTGCGTTCCTCGATGGGCTACACCGGCAGCGCCGACATCGAAGAAATGCGCACCAAGCCAGAGTTCGTACGGATCACCGGCGCCGGCATGGCTGAATCCCATGTCCACGACGTGCAGATCACCAAGGAAGCGCCAAACTACCGCGTAGGTTGAGGCTTCCAGCAAAACGTTAAGTAACCGGGGCTGTTCTTTCAGCCCCGAGTTGTTTCTGATTCATTAGACGAGACTGACTTCATGGCCCTCGACATTCACGCCCACCGCATCCTGATCCTCGACTTCGGTTCCCAGTACACCCAGCTGATCGCCCGCCGCGTGCGTGAAATCGGCGTGTACTGCGAACTGCACCCGTTCGACATGGATGACGAAGCGATTCGCGAATTCGCACCGAAAGGCGTCATCCTCGCCGGTGGCCCCGAGTCCGTGCACGAAGCCAACAGCCCGCGTTGCCCGCAAGCCGTGTTCGACCTGGGTGTGCCTGTCTTTGGTATCTGCTACGGCATGCAGACCATGGCCGAGCAACTGGGCGGCAAGGTTGAAGGTTCCGAGCTGCGTGAATTCGGTTATGCCCGTGTCGACGTGGTCGGCAAGAGCCGCCTGCTGGACGGCATCGAAGACCACATCGACGCCGACGGCCTGTTCGGCCTCGACGTGTGGATGAGCCACGGTGACAAGGTCACCAGGATGCCGGAAGACTTCCACATCCTGGCCAGCACCCCAAGCTGCCCGATCGCCGGCATGTTCAGCGACGAGCGTCGCTACTACGGCGTGCAGTTCCACCCGGAAGTGACCCACACCAAGCAAGGCGGGCGCATCCTGTCGCGCTTCATCCTCGACATCTGCGAGTGTGAAGCCCTGTGGACCCCGTCGAAAATCGCTGAAGACGCGATCGCCAACGTACGCGCCCAGGTCGGTACCGACAACGTGCTGCTCGGCCTGTCCGGCGGCGTTGACTCCTCCGTGGTCGCGGCACTGCTGCACAAGGCCATCGGCGACCAACTGACCTGCGTGTTCGTCGACAACGGCCTGCTGCGCCTGCACGAAGGCGAGCAAGTGATGGCCATGTTCGCCGAGAACATGGGCGTCAAGGTGATCCGCGCCAACGCCGAAGAACAGTTCCTGAACAACCTGGCCGGCGAGTCCGACCCGGAGAAGAAGCGCAAGATCATCGGTCGTACCTTCATCGACGTATTCGATGCCCAGTCCAACAAACTGGACAACATCAAGTACCTCGCCCAAGGCACCATCTACCCCGACGTGATCGAGTCGGCCGGCGCCAAGAGCGGCAAGGCCCACGTGATCAAGTCCCACCACAACGTGGGTGGCCTGCCTGAGGAAATGAACCTCAAGCTGGTAGAACCGCTGCGCGAACTGTTCAAGGACGAAGTCCGCCGTCTGGGCCTGGAACTCGGCCTGCCGTACGACATGGTGTACCGCCACCCATTCCCAGGCCCGGGCCTGGGCGTGCGCATCCTCGGTGAAGTGAAGAAGGAATACGCCGACCTGCTGCGTCGTGCCGACCACATCTTCATCGAAGAACTGCGCAAGGCCGACTGGTACCACAAGGTCAGCCAGG
>Ga0207713_1003486_pt1 | contig 10689 bp, 6 predicted proteins | sample KBSS64metaG_FD_184404 | JGI IMG/M metagenome (GOLD analysis project Ga0207713, IMG submission 184404) | Switchgrass rhizosphere microbial communities from Kellogg Biological Station, Michigan, USA - KBS S6-4 metaG (SPAdes) (version 2) | ecosystem: Host-associated > Plants > Roots > Rhizosphere >...
CGAATTGGCCGAACAGATGGGCATAGAAAATATGGCCCGTTCGCGCAAGCAGGACGTGATTTTCTCCCTGCTCAAAAAGCACGCGAAAAGCGGCGAGGAAATCTCCGGTGATGGCGTGCTGGAGATTCTCCAGGACGGCTTCGGCTTCCTCCGCTCTGCAGACGCTTCCTATCTCGCCGGCCCAGACGATATCTACGTCTCGCCGAGCCAGATCCGTCGCTTCAACTTGCGCACCGGTGACACCATCGTTGGCAAGATCCGCCCTCCAAAGGAAGGCGAGCGTTATTTCGCCCTGCTCAAGGTCGACACGATCAACTACGATCGTCCCGAGAACGCGAAAAACAAGATTCTCTTCGAGAACCTGACCCCGCTGTTCCCGACCGTGCGCATGAAGATGGAAGCCGGTAACGGTTCCACTGAAGACTTGACCGGTCGTGTCATCGACCTGTGCGCCCCGATCGGCAAAGGCCAGCGCGGCCTGATCGTGGCCCCGCCGAAAGCCGGTAAGACCATCATGCTGCAGAACATCGCAGCGAACATCGCTCGTAACAATCCTGAAGTTCACCTGATCGTGTTGCTGATCGATGAGCGTCCGGAAGAAGTAACCGAAATGCAGCGCACCGTGCGCGGCGAAGTGGTTGCCTCGACGTTCGATGAGCCACCAACCCGCCACGTGCAGGTTGCTGAAATGGTGATCGAGAAGGCCAAGCGCCTGGTCGAACACAAGAAAGACGTGGTGATTCTGCTCGACTCCATCACTCGTCTGGCCCGTGCCTACAACACCGTGATCCCGAGCTCCGGCAAAGTGCTCACCGGTGGTGTCGATGCCCACGCCCTGGAGAAACCGAAACGTTTCTTCGGCGCCGCGCGGAACATCGAAGAAGGCGGCTCGCTGACCATCATCGCCACCGCGCTGGTTGAAACCGGCTCGAAGATGGATGAAGTGATCTACGAAGAGTTTAAAGGTACCGGCAACATGGAACTGCCTTTGGACCGCCGTATCGCTGAAAAGCGTGTGTTCCCGGCCATCAACATCAACCGTTCCGGCACACGCCGTGAAGAGTTGCTGACCGCCGATGACGAACTGCAGCGCATGTGGATCCTGCGCAAGCTGCTGCACCCGATGGATGAAGTAGCTGCCATCGAGTTCCTGATCGACAAGCTGAAAACCACCAAGACCAACGACGAGTTCTTCCTGTCGATGAAGCGCAAGTAACACGACGCTTCGGTCAAAAAGGATGGCGCCCCATGGGGCGCCATTTTTTTTGTTTCTGGAAAATGCGTTTTGGCTTTAGTGTGTGTCTGTTTAGAAACAAATTCGCGTGTGTGACTACACTCGCTGTCCATCCGATCAGGCAAATTACAAGATTTTATGACCATTCTCGCTTATCGCAGGGACATTGACGGCCTGCGTGCCATAGCTGTGCTTGCTGTTGTGCTGTTTCATTTTGGTGTACCAGGCTTTACCGGCGGCTTTGTCGGTGTTGACGTGTTTTTCGTGATCTCCGGATACTTGATCACCTCGATCATCTGGCGCGAGCGTGAGGCTGGCCGTTTCAGTTTTGTCGGCTTCTGGGCCCGTCGAGCGCGGCGTATCCTGCCGGCGCTATTCGTGATGATGCTCGGCGCGCTGGTGGTGGGCTGGTTTCTGCTGGCGCCCAAGGATTACAGCGAGTTGGGGCGCTCGATACATAACCAGGTGGTGTTTATCTCCAACCTGTTTTTCATGCGCCAGGACGGCTACTTTGATGTGGCCTCCGACATCAAGCCGTTGCTGCATACCTGGTCATTGTCGGTTGAAGAACAGTTCTACATTCTTTTTCCTTTGTTGCTGACGGTGCTGTCGAGCCGGCTCAAACACTGGCGTGCGGCGCTGTTTGTGTTGTTGCTGGTGTCGTTCGGGATGAGCATGTGGGCGGTGGCCCACGCTCCGGAAAGAGCCTTTTTCCTGCTACAGATGCGTGCCTGGGAACTGTTGGCGGGCGCAATGCTGGCGGTCATGCCTGCACGCCAATACCGCGCGAGCCCGGCCTTGGCGCAGGTCGTCAGTCTTGCCGGTCTCGGCCTGATCCTGCTGGCAGTCTTCGCCTATGACCCAAGCACGCCGTTTCCCGGCGCCGCTGCGCTGTTGCCGGTGGTGGGCGTGGTCTGCCTGATTTGGGCCAACGGCCAGCAAGCCACTCTGGCGAGCAAGCTGCTGGGTAGCCGTTTGCTGGTGGGGATCGGCCTGATCTCCTACTCCTGGTACCTGTGGCATTGGCCGGTCTACGTGTTCGGCAAGTACGCCAGTGTCGATGGCCTGGGGCCGTGGGAGCTTGGTGCGTTGTTTGTGTTGAGCCTGTTGCTGGGTTACGGATCCTGGCGGTTCGTCGAGGCGCCGTTCCGTGAGCGTCGGTTGTTGGCAGGACGCAAGCAAATCCTCGTGGCGGCGGGTATCGCGCTGCTGGCGGTGGGGCTGCTCGGCAAAGGCCTGGTCTGGACAAAGGGGTTGCCTTGGCGCCTGTCGCCCGAGGCGCTGCAATTTGCCCAGGCGCGCGAGTGGAGCCCGGACCTCATGGCCTGCCTGGTGGATGGGGGGAAAAATCGCCATCATGGATTTTGTCATTTCGGACCTCAGTCCGCGCCGACCCGCGCGTTGGTATGGGGCGATAGCCATGCCACGGCCCTGGTTCCGGCATTGCAAGACGGCGCGAGCAAGTATGGTGTCAGCGTCACCCAGGCAGGTTATGCCGGTTGCCTGCCGTTTAATCGCAAGGAAAGCGTTCCGGGCTGCTTGACCTTTAACCAGCAGGTCACGCAGCTGCTCGGCAAGGAAACCTTTAGCGACGTGGTGCTGGTGGCGCGCTGGAGCCTGTATGTCTATGGGCAGCGCGATGGTGACACCGAGGCTTCGCTGCTGGACCCGGCGACCGGAACCTATGACCGCGCCTTCGCCGAGCGGCGCTTCGCTGAAAGCTTGGGCGCCCTTGTGCAGCAATTGCGCGCCAGCGGCCATCGGGTGTGGCTGGTCAAGGAAGTCCCCCTGCAGGAATTCAGTCCGCCTTACCGCCTGAGTCGCCTGGCAATGCTCGGCCGGCCCACCGATAAAGAAGGTATGCCCCTGGCTGAGCACCTCCAACGCCAAGCCTATATCAGCAGCGTATTCGAGCGCATCGCGGCGGCTGATCCCGGGGTAAAGGTCATGGACCCGGCACCTGAGCTATGCAGTGCGAATGACTGGTGTCGCGTGGAACTGGACGGTCAGTCGCTGTACACCGACGACAATCACCTCTCGGCCGTCGGTTCGCGGTATGTCGAGGCGTTCCTTGAACCGTTGTTCAAAGCCTTGCGCAATGAAACCCAGGCATCGGCTCTTTGAGTCTGTGTCGTCGGCAATGCTGCTCAATAAGCTGCCAGCGACCGTAAGAGCAGGTAGGATGTACGCCTATTTTACGGGTGGCATGGTTAATGAAATTCAAGGATCTTCGGGATTTCGTGCAGCAACTTGAGCAGCGCGGAGAGTTGAAACGTATCCAGGTGCCGATTTCCCCGGTCCTGGAGATGACTGAGATTTGCGACCGCACCTTGCGTAACAAGGGCCCGGCGCTGCTGTTCGAAAACCCGGTGGGCTTTGATATTCCGGTGCTCGGCAACCTGTTCGGCACCCCCGACCGCGTTGCGTTTGGCATGGGCGCCGAGTCCGTCAGCGAACTGCGGGAGATCGGCAAGCTGCTGGCCTTCCTCAAGGAGCCCGAGCCACCCAAGGGTCTGAAGGACGCCTGGTCGAAGCTGCCCATCTTCCGCAAGATCATCGCCATGGCCCCCAAGGTCGTAAAAGACGCGGTCTGCCAGGAAGTGGTCATCGAAGGCGATGACGTCGACCTCGGCATGCTCCCCGTGCAGACCTGCTGGCCTGGCGACGTCGGCCCGCTGATCACCTGGGGCCTGACCGTCACCAAAGGCCCGAACAAGGACCGCCAGAACCTCGGCATCTACCGTCAGCAAGTGATTGGCCGCAACAAGGTCATCATGCGCTGGCTGAGCCACCGTGGCGGCGCGCTGGATTTCCGTGAATGGTGCGAAAAGCATCCAGGCCAGCCATTCCCTGTTTCGGTGGCCCTGGGCGCCGACCCGGCGACCATCCTCGGCGCCGTCACGCCAGTGCCCGACAGCCTCTCCGAGTACGCTTTCGCCGGTCTGTTACGCGGTAACCGCACCGAGTTGGTGAAGTGCCGTGGTAATGACCTGCAGGTGCCGGCCACCGCCGAAATCATCCTTGAAGGCGTGATTCACCCCGGCGAGATGGCCGATGAAGGCCCCTACGGCGACCACACCGGCTACTACAACGAAGTCGACAGCTTCCCGGTGTTCACCGTCGAGCGCATTACCCACCGGATCAAGCCGATCTACCACAGCACCTACACCGGCCGGCCGCCGGATGAGCCGGCGATCCTCGGCGTGGCGTTGAACGAAGTGTTTGTACCGATCCTGCAAAAGCAGTTTCCGGAAATCACCGACTTCTACCTGCCGCCCGAAGGCTGCTCGTACCGCATGGCCATCGTGACGATGAAGAAGTCGTACCCCGGCCACGCCAAGCGGGTAATGCTGGGTGTGTGGTCGTTTTTGCGACAGTTCATGTACACCAAGTTCGTTATTGTCACCGACGACGACATCAACGCCCGGGACTGGAACGACGTGATCTGGGCCATCACCACGCGCATGGACCCCAAGCGCGACACGGTGATGATCGATAACACGCCGATCGACTACCTTGACTTTGCCTCGCCGGTATCGGGCCTCGGCTCGAAAATGGGCCTGGATGCCACCCATAAATGGCCGGGTGAAACCACCCGCGAATGGGGCCGTGTGATCGTCAAGGACGAAGCGGTCACTGCCCGTGTGGATGCGCTCTGGAAAGAATTAGGAATAGATTGATGCGTGTAACCCTGCAGCCTTCCGGTGCGGTACTGGAACTGACGCCTGGCGAGCGGATTCTCGAAGGCGCGCGACGCCTGGGCTACGATTGCCCCCAGGCCTGCCGCAATGGTGTGTGCCACGTATGTGCAGCGCTGCTGGTGGAAGGCCGGGTGCAGCAAGCCGGTGAGGTGCGTGACCATGGCGAGTTCTATACCTGCATTGCCGAACCGCTGGAAGATTGCATTGTGTTGTGGGATGGCGTGCTGGCGCCGGGAGAATTGCCGGTGCGCAAATTGTCTTGCCAACTGAGTGAGTGCGTCGAAGTGGGCGGTGACGTGTGGCGTGTGCGCCTGCGGGCTCCGGCCGGCAAGGCCGTGCGTTACCACGCCGGGCAGTACCTGATGATTGAGCGGGAAAACGGCGAGAAGTCGGCGTTCTCCCTGGCCTCGGCGCCCCACGCCGGGCGCGAGCTGGAATTGCACGTGCTGGCCCGGGAAGACAGCGCCCGCAGCCTGCTGGAGCAGTTGCAGCGCAACCAGATGGCACGCATCGAGATGCCGTTTGGCGACACCCACCTGGCCGAACTGCCCGACGGGCCGCTGGTGCTGATCGCCGCCGGCACCGGCATGGCGCAGATGCACAGCCTGATCGAACATTGCCGCGCCAGTGGCTTCAAGCACCCGGTGCATCTGTATTGGGGTGTACGTCGACCGGAAGATTTCTACGAGATCGAGCACTGGGACCAGTGGCTGCAACTGCCCAACCTGTTCCTGCACAAAGTGGTCAGCGACCTGTGCGGCTGGGAAGGGCGCTGCGGGTTGCTGCATGAAGCGGTGTGCGAAGACATCAGCGACCTCAAGGCCGTGCACGTCTACGCCAGCGGCTCACCGGCGATGATCTATGGCACCCTGGATGCGCTGGTCGAAGCCGGCATGGATGCACACCAGATGCGTGCTGACGTATTTGCCTACGCGCCTCGCCCGTAACATGTGGCGAGGGAGCTTGCTCCCGCTGGGCTGCGCAGCGGCCCCGAAACAGTCGCTGGGTTCTACCTGAAAGACCGCATGAACTTCAGGGGCCGCTTCGCGACCCAGCGGGAGCAAGCTCCCTCGCCACAGAAGCCTTTCAGCGGCTCGATCAGAAACGAACGCCCGTGGTCACCATCGCCGCATTGAACCCCAGCAACACCAGCTCGGCGGCGACCGGCCCGTAGTGGGTGCCCACCGAGGGGATGATTACCGGCGCCACCCCCAGTCCATTCAGCGGAATCTTGTCGCGGTACTTGCCGCGATAGCCCTGGATCACGCCGCCTGTCAGCTTCAAGTACATCGGATAATCGGGCATGTCGTAGCGTTTACCGGCGTAGGCGTAGTACGAACGCTGTCTGAACGAGTTGCGAAACGTCGCCCCGCCATACACCAGGCCAGACGCTTCATTGCGCTCCAGGCCGATCAGGTCCTGATTGTTGTTGTGGTCCTTGTCCGGCGAAAAATGCCGGGTGTAGACGCTCGTCTGGGCGTACCAGAAGCCTTTTTCGTCCTGGGGCGGCGCTTCCACCGCCAGGGCGGTGGTGGCCTGGGCCAGGAACAACAGGCTGGGAAGTCGGTATTTCATGGTGTGACCTCGATAGTCGGTTCGGTTGGCGGCTAAGTGGGTCGTGACAGGCGCCTATTTTGAAGGCTCAGCGTGCCTCCAGGCTGAACGTGCGCTGAAACTACAGGGATTGAGGCGGCCAATCCTGATGAGCGGAGCTACCCGGGCTTATGCATTCGCTTATTCTTTAAAGGTATTTAATTTGTTACATAGATACCATTAAGCTATATGGCAACGGACTACCGACTTTCTGCCAATAACCAATAAATGACCGCCACCGTCCGCCACACGGATCGATCGTATGAGCTCAGAGCATTGACGTTCTGGCTTTTGATTCCAAGGGGAGCGGTATGGGGAGCAATAAGCAGCACCTGCTGTACACGGCGATTTTGTCGGCTAATTTGCTGACCGCTGTGGGATTCAGTCCAGTGGCAGCCGCCGAAACGGCCACTGCCGATGTACCCAAACTCGACACAGTCATCGTGACCGGCACCCGCGCCCAAGAGCGCACCGCCAGTGCTTCGCTGTCACCTATCGATGTGATTTCCGGCGACACCTTGCGCAGCACCGGCTCTGATGAGTTGGGCGCGGTGTTGGCCCGTCTGATTCCGTCCATCAACTTTCCACGCCCCAGCCTGGTAGACGGCGCCGAACTGGTGCGTCCGGCGCAGTTGCGTGGCCTGTCACCGGACCAGGTGTTGGTGCTGGTCAACGGCAAGCGCCGCCACACCAGTGCCTTCGTCAACCTCGGCGGCGCAGTGGGGCGCGGCTCGGCACCGGCGGATCTGAATGCGATCCCGCTGTCGGCAGTTGACCATATTGAAGTGCTGCGTGACGGCGCATCGGCCCGTTACGGCTCCGATGCGATTGCCGGGGTGATCAACGTGATCCTCAAGCATGACGACCACGGTGGCTCGATCACCAGCAAGTTCGGTGAGTACAAGAAGGGTGACGGTATCCAGCGCAACCTCAGCGGCAACACCGGTGTGGCGCTGGGCGATAACGGGTTTATCAACATCTCGGCCGAAGGTGCCGACAACGATTACACCAACCGCGCCGGCAAGGACCTGCGTCCGGGCAGCGTTGGTTCGACGACCTACGGCCAGCGGGTGTTCCGCCAGGGCGAGCCGGCCACCGACCAGGGCAAGCTGTTTCTCAACTCGGAATATTCCTTCAGCGATGCCGCTGAGTTCTATGCGTTTGGCGGCTACAGCAAGACCCGCGGCGAAACGGCGGCGTTCTACCGGGCCAGCAACGCGAGTAACAACATTCCAGCGCTCAACCCCAACGGCTACTTGCCGCTGATTCGCGGCGACGTGGAAGACACGTCCCTGGCGGTCGGTCTGCGCGGCCTGTTGGCCTATGACTGGCACTACGACGTGTCGGTGAACTACGGCAAGAACCAGTACCAGATCGGTACCGAAACCATCAACACCTCACTGGGCCTGGCGACGCCGCGCAAGTTCGACAACGGCACCCTGGTCAATGACCAGAAGCAACTCAGCCTGGATCTGTCGCGGGAATTCAGCCTGGGCTGGTTGCCGTATCCGGTGTCGGTAGCGTTTGGTGGCGAATACCTGGACCAGGGTTATCAGATCAAGGCGGGTGACCCGGCGTCCTACTACCAGACCGGCAGTTCGGGCCTGGGCGGCTTCCGTGATTCCGACGCCGGCACCAACACGCGCCATAGCTGGGCGCAGTACCTGGACCTGGAAACCAACTTCACCGAAAAACTCAGCGCCTCGGCTGCCGTGCGTCATGAGGACTACAGTGATTTTGGTTCCAACGTCAGCGGCTCGCTCTCGGCCCGCTACGACTTCACCCCGCAAGTGGCCTTGCGCGGCAGTGTATCCAACGGTTTCCGCGCGCCGTCCCTGGCGCAGCAGAACTTCGCCTACACCTCGTCCCAGCTGATCGGCAACACCATCCAGGAAGCCGGTACGTTCCCGGCCAACAGCCAGGTGGCGCGCCTGCTCGGTGCGGAAGACCTGAAAGCCGAGAAGTCCCGCAACTACAGCCTCGGCCTGGTGCTGGAGCCGACCGACAACCTGACAGTGACCGCCGACGTCTACCGTATCGACATCAGCGACCGCATCAGCCTGTCCTCCAACCTGGACCTGAGCAAAAACCCGGCTGCGCTGGCGTACCTGCAGGCCAACGGCGTCGGCAACATCAACTACACCACCGTGCGTTACTTCACCAACGCCGCCGACACCACCACCAATGGCGTCGACCTGGTGGCCAACTATCGCTACCAGCTGGATAACGGTGTGCGCTGGAACAGCACCGTGGGCTACAACTACAACCACACCAAGGTCACCGACGTAAAAGCCAACCCGGCTGTACTGGATAGCCTGGGCGCGAGCCTGGTCCGGGTGGATCGTCGCGAACGCATCGGCCTGTTGGGCGACACCACACCCCAGCACAAGCTGAGCCTGGGTAACGACCTGAGCTTCGGCAATTGGGCGCTGCACAGTAATTTGGTGCGCTATGGTTCATTCACCAGCTACCAGGCCGACCCTGCCAATGACCAGAGCTTCAAGGCCGCCTGGCTGTTGGACCTGTCAGCCGACTACAAGCTGAAAAACTGGACCTTCACCGTTGGCGGCGACAACGTCACCGACAAGTACCCGGAAAAACTCAATGCCTACGCCAGCAGTGGTGGCAATTTGGCCTATAGCACTTTTTCGCCGTACGGTTACAGCGGCGCGTTCTATTACGGTAAAGTTGCTTACAACTGGTAACAGCTTCTCGTAACAACAAAGGAGACCTAAGCGATTTGCCATGACCGCCATTGAATCTGATCTTTTGCAATTGGCTTACCCTCCGCGGCTCGATCTGGGGCCGCAACTCACTCACGAACAGTTGATGAGCTCGATGCAAGCCACCATGGCTTTGCATAAGGGTGGGCCGGTCTGGCTATTCGCTTATGGTTCGCTGATCTGGCGGCCTGAATGCTCGTCGACACAACGCATGCGGGCGCGGGTCCATGGTTATCACCGCGGCTTGTACCTGTGGTCCCATGAACACCGGGGCACGCCGGAAACACCGGGGTTGGTGTTTGGCCTGGATCGCGGTGGCTCGTGCAGTGGGTTTGCCTACCGCTTGCCGGAAGATCAGCTGGAGGCTTCGCTTTATGCCTTGTGGCAGCGCGAGATGCCTTACCCGTCCTACCGGCCACACTGGCTCACCTGCCGTCTTGAAGATGGCAGCCAGGTGCAGGCATTGGGATTTGTACTGGAGCGGCACCTGCCCAGCTATGCCGGGAATTTGCCCGACATCGTGCTGAATCACGTGTTGCAAAGCGCTTGCGGGCGTTACGGTACCACTCGCGATTATGTCGAGCAGACCGTCAACGCCCTGCGTAGCCACGCCATGCCAGACAAGAATCTGGAGGCGCGGCTCAAGCGGTGTTCCAAAGGCTGTTCCGACGATTAACGTGCGGTACTGACGCTATTGGTGTGCCACAAGGTGGGGATCAGGAACGCAATCGCCAGCAGGCACGCGCCGATCAGCAGCACAAAACCACCGTCCCAGCCGAAATGGTCAACGGTGTAGCCCATGGCCGCACTCGCTGCCACCGAACCACCCAGGTAACCGAACAGGCCCGTGAAGCCCGCTGCAGTACCGGCGGCTTTCTTCGGTGCCAGCTCCAACGCCTGCAGGCCGATCAGCATCACCGGGCCGTAGATCAGGAAGCCGATGGAGAACAGCGCGATCATGTCGACCATCGGGTTGCCCGGCGGGTTGAGCCAGTAAACCAGGGTCGCGACGGTGACCAAGCCCATGAACACGATGCCCGTCAGGCCACGGTTGCCACGGAAGATCTTGTCCGACATCCAGCCGCACAGCAGCGTGCCCGGAATGCCTGCCCATTCGTAGAAGAAGTACGCCCACGAGGTTTTATCCACGTCGAAGTGCTTGGCTTCCTTGAGGTACGTCGGGGCCCAGTCCAGCACACCGTAACGCAGCAGGTAGACAAAGACGTTGGCGAAGGCGATGTACCACAGCATTTTGTTGCGCAGCACGTACTTGACGAAGATTTCCTTGGCGCTGAATTCGTCTTCGTGGCTGGCGTCGTAGCCTTCCGGGTAGTCGTTCTTGTATTGCTCGATAGGCGGCAGGCCCACCGATTGCGGGGTGTCGCGCATGGTGATGAAGGCAAATGCCGCCACCAGCAGGGCCACGGTGGCCGGCACG
>Ga0207713_1003487_pt1 | contig 10688 bp, 9 predicted proteins | sample KBSS64metaG_FD_184404 | JGI IMG/M metagenome (GOLD analysis project Ga0207713, IMG submission 184404) | Switchgrass rhizosphere microbial communities from Kellogg Biological Station, Michigan, USA - KBS S6-4 metaG (SPAdes) (version 2) | ecosystem: Host-associated > Plants > Roots > Rhizosphere >...
ACTGGGTAATGCGTAAACCCCGGATGGCTTGCCCGACGCAGGCGGCTTGGTAAGCCATTAAAATAAGCGCCCCTTAGGGCCCAATTGCATCGTTTTTCATGGGCGCAGGTGCGCTCTATAGTCCTCGCAGACCAGTCGAAACACCGCCGTGTTTCATCGATGCGAGACAATGACATGAATAACCAAGCAAAGGTCGCTAACGGCGTGCAGCCGGGTATTGGGACGCGGGTGGTGTGGGAGGGGGAACACGTCGAGCACCCCTTCAATGCCACCCAAACTCCGATCATCGCCAGTGCCGCCTACGGCTACCAGGATATCGACGCCTGGTACGACATTGCGCTGGGCAAGCAGCCGGGCTTCATCTACAGCCGCATGAGCAACCCGACGGTTGCGGTCCTCGAGGACAAGCTCTGTGCACTGGAACACGCCGAGTCGGCCGTGGCCTTCAGCACCGGTATGGCGGCCATCAGCGGTGTGCTGCATACCTTCCTGTGCAATGGCAAACGCGTGGTCTCGACCCGCGACAGCTACGGCGGCACCAACAAGATTTTCGAAGAATTCCTGCCCCGTCAGGGCGTCGAGGTGACGCTGTGCGACACCCTCGACACCGACGCCATGGAGCGTGAAATCGCCCGGGGTTGCGATGTGGTCTACCTGGAGACCCCGAGCAACCCGACGCTGAAAATCCTCGACATCCGCCGCTTGGTGGCCGCAGCAAAGCGTGTGGGCGCCTTGGTCGTTGCCGACAACACCTTCGCCACGCCGCTGAACCAGAACCCGCTGCTGCTGGGCGTCGATGTGGTAGTGCACAGTGCGACCAAGTTCCTTTCCGGCCATGGCGATGTGCTGGGCGGGGTGGTCTGCGGCAGCGAAGCCTTGATGGCGCAGGTGCGTCACTACCGCGAAATCAACGGCGCTTCGCTGGACCCGTTTTCCGCGTACCTGATCATTCGCGGCATCAAGACCCTGGCGCTGCGCCTGCGCCAGCAGCAGGCCAGCGCCCAGGCCCTGGCTGAGTACCTGTGCAGCGAGCCGTTGGTCGAGTCGGTCAACTACCCCGGGTTGCCTGGGCACCCAGGCCACGCGATCGCCAGTGCGCAGATGCGCGGCTTTGGCGCCATCGTCAGTTTCGTGCTGGTGGGTGGGATGGGCACTGTCGTCAAGTTGCTGCCCAAGCTGCGCTACGCCCACCGCGCCGGCAACCTGGGTGCGGTGGAAACCATCTACGGGCCGGCACGGACAACCAGCCACGTGGAAAACACCCTGGAAGAGCGCCAGGCACTGGGCATCTCAGAAGGCCTGGTGCGGGTGTCGGTCGGCATCGAGGATACCGCCGACCTGCTGGAAGACCTGCGCCAGGCGTTCGCCGCTGTGCAGGTCGAACGCGCGCAGGGGCAGGGCAGCGACACCTGTGGCCGGCACGTCGAAGTGTCCACCTGAGGCGTCGGGCACGCCCTTCATGATTCATGAAAGCCATAACAATAACAGCCGCTGACACAGCGACGGTGGCGGCCTCAGGGTCGTCTGCCGGCTGCTGTGCCAGCCACTTCATGAGAACTCAACTATGTCCACCGAATACTCAAACGCGGCGTCGGGCCGCCCGGCCGGGTACAAGAAAGAGATGCACACGCGCCATATCGTCATGCTGGCGCTGGGCGGCGTGATCGGCACTGGCCTGTTTCTGACGTCAGGCTACACGGTCAACCAGGCCGGGCCCTTGGGCGCGGTCATCGCCTATATCGTCGGCGCGGTCATGGTCTACCTGGTGATGGTCTGCCTGGGTGAACTGGCGGTGCAGATGCCCGAAACCGGCTCGTTCAGCAGTTATGCAACCCGCTATTTGGGGCCTGGCACCGGGTACACGGTGGCCTGGCTGTACTGGTTGACCTGGACGGTGGCGATTGGCTCGGAGTTCACCGCGGCGGGTATCCTGATGGTGCGCTGGTTCCCCGACACGCCGGTGTGGATCTGGAGTGCGTTGTTCGCGATCACGGTACTGGTCAGCAACGTGGTGTCGGTACGCCTGTTTGCCGAGACCGAATTCTGGCTGTCGCTGGTCAAGGTGCTGACGGTGATCGCCTTCATCGCCATCGGCGGGGCAGCGATTTTTGGCCTGCTCGATGTGCAGCACGTGCAGGGCATCGGGCTGTCCAACTTCACCCGCGAAGGCTTGTTCCCGACCGGCTTGCTGCCGATCGCGATGACGTTGCTGGCGGTGTCGTTCGCCTTCTCCGGCACCGAACTCATCGGCATTGCCGCCGGTGAGGCAAAAGACCCACAGGACAGCGTGCCCAAGGCGATACGTACTACGGTAGTACGATTGGCGCTGTTCTTCGTCGGCACCATCATCGTCCTGGCCACCTTGCTGCCGCGTGAACAGGCAGGCCTGGTCGAAAGCCCGTTCGTCATGGTCTTCGACCTGATCGGCATTCCGTACTCGGCAGACATCATGAACTTCGTGATCCTCACCGCGCTGCTGTCGGCCGCCAACTCCGGGTTGTACGCGGCCTCGCGGATGCTGTGGACGCTCAGTGACCAGGGCCATATGCCCAAGTGCTTCGCCCGCCTGTCGCCACGCGGCACGCCGGTCAACGCCATCATGCTGAGCATGGCCGGCGCCGCGGCATCGTTGCTCAGCAGCGTGCTGGCGCCAGACACGGTGTACTTGGCGCTGGTGTCGATTTCCGGCCTGGCAGTGGTGGTGGTGTGGATGAGCATCGCCGCCAGCCAGATGGCCTTCCGCCGGCACTATGTGGCCAATGGCGGCCGGGTCGAAGACCTGCACTTCAGGGTGCGCGGCTACCCGTGGGTGCCGCTGGGCGCGATTGCCTGTTGCGTGCTGGCGTGTGTCGGCATTGCCTTCGACCCGGAACAGCGTGTTGCCCTGTATTTCGGCATCCCGTTCATTGCCTGGTGCTACTTCGTCTACTGGGTGACCCGCAACAAACGTGCACAGCGCCTGGCGGCTGCGGCATCGGCAGGCACGGGTGTTGGCGCGACCTGAACAAACCGGTTCATGATGCACGGATTCAACTGTGAACGAGGTCGTGTCGATGAAGCAAAAATCCCTGCCGCCGCTCAACTGGCTGCGGTCGTTCGAAGTGTCGGCACGCGCCTTGAACTTTACCCACGCGGCGGAGGAACTGCACCTTACCCAAGGCGCGGTAAGCCAGCAGATTCGGCAACTCGAAAGCCACCTGGGCGTGGCCTTGTTCAAGCGCTTGCCCAGGGGCCTGGGCCTCACCGAAGAAGGGCAGTCGTACCTGCCGGTGGTGCAGGATGCGATCAGCCGCCTGGCGGTGGGCACCAACGAGATTTTCGGCCAGCACAAGCGCGGCCCAGTGAAGGTGCGTGGCAGCCTGTCGTTTCTGCAGTACTGGCTTGCCCCGCGGCTGCCGGACTTCAGCCGCCAGCACCCGCACATTGATATCCGCTACATCAGCAACCTCTGGGTCAAGGCGCCCGATGGCGAGGACGACCTGGAAGTGCGCTGGGGCAATGGCGAATGGCCCGGCCTGCATGCCCAACGCTTGACCTGGGACGTGTTGGTGCCGGTGTGTTCGCCGGCACTGATGGCGCGCTCGGCCATTCGCGAGCCACGCGACCTCAGGCACCACCCGCTGCTGCATGTGCTGGGCTATGAAGAGGGCTGGGGGTATTGGCTCAAGCGGGTGGGCGCGGACGATGTCGATTATTCGCGCGGGCTGCAGTTCGACACCCTGGTGTCCACCATCCGCATGGCCGAGCTGGGGCAGGGGGTGGCGCTGGCGCGGTCCTCGGTGGTCGAGGACCTGCTCAGGGACGGCCAACTGGTCGCGCCGTTCAGCCAGCGCATCGAAGCGAGCGAGTCGTTTTACCTGGTACGCGAGCAGGGCCGCCCATTGCCGCCCGATGCCGCGCTGTTTTCTTCCTGGCTGGTGGCACACGCGCACCGGCCTTTGTAACCCTGTGGAGTTTTCATGCACTACGTAAGTACCCGCAACGGTGATGTACGGGCGGACTTCCGTGAGGTGGTGCTGTCGGGGCCTGCCGCTGATGGCGGGCTGTATGTGCCAGCACACTTGCCGGTGATCAGCCCGGAGGAGATTGCCAGTTGGTCATGGCTGCCGTTCGATGAGCTGGTCTGGCGGGTGATCGCGCCCTTCGTCGGCGATGCCATCGATGATCAAGCCTTGCGTGCGCTGCTCAGCGACAGCTACAAGGCCTTCAGCCATCGTGCCATCACGCCGCTGCAGCAGATTGGCCATAACGAATGGATCCTGCAGCTGTTTCATGGCCCTACCCACACCTCGAAGGACTTTGCCGCACAGCTTCAGGCGCGGCTGGTCAGCCACTTTCTCGAGCAGTCGGGCGAAGCGGCGTTGGTGGTCGGTGCCACCAATGGCGATACCGGCATTGCCGCCATCCAAGCCTTCGCTTCCAGGCCGAAGGTGCGCCTGGCGATTCTCTACCCCCGCAACGAGATCCCGGCAGACCGCCTGGCCGTCTTGCAGGCGGGTGACCCCGCCAGTGTTCAGCTGATACCCGTCGATGGCAGTTTCGATGACTGCCAGACCCTGGTGGCGCGGCTGTTCCGTGCCTGGCCGCTGGAAGGGTTGATACCGGTGTGTTTCAACTCCACCAACTGGGTCGGGGTACTTGCCCAGATCGTGTTCTACTTCCACGCGGCGCTGCAACTGGGGGGCGGCACCCGCCCGGTCGGGTTCAGTGTGCCCGCAGCGAGTTTCGCAGAGATCTACGCCGGCTTCATTGCGCAGAAAATGGGTCTGCCGATCAACCAGGTGATCGTGTCGACCAACAGCAACGATGCCCTCCACCGGTTTCTGCACCGCAATCGCTACGCGCCGCACGCCAGTCAGCGCACATTGTCACCGGCCATGGACTTCTCGCTCTATTCGAACCTGGAGCGCTTCATCTGGGAGCTGTACGGGCGCAGTGGCAGCAGCGTTGCGGCACTGATGGCGCAGTTCGAGGCTTGCGGTGAATTAAGCATCGGCAATGCGCAATGGCTTCAGGCGCGGGTGTTGTTCGACTCTTATGCGGTGGATGAGGCCGAGGTGCGCCGCGAAGTCATCAAACTGCGCACGCAAGCCGCAGCGCTGGTCGACCCGCACACGGCTGTCGGCGCGCTGGCCGGCCGCATGCATCGACGCAGCCTGGGCGCACCGATGGTGACCCTGGGCCAGATTGCGCCGGCCAAGTCGGCTGCGCTGTTGGCGCAGTTGGGCGTGTGGGAGGGTGAGCTTGCACCGCAGCCCGTGGTGCAGGACGGGCCGCCAGCCTTGTGCAGAGGGGACCTTGATGGCTTGTGCCAGGCCCTGCTGGCAGCGCAGTCGAGGCCGGCATGAAACGCATCCTCGACCCGCTGGACGAGCGCATTCTTGCCGAATTGACTGCCAATGCGCGGATCGCCCATGCCGAACTCGGGGCCAAGGTCAACCTCTCGCGCAATGCGGTGCGCCAGCGTATCGAACGGCTTGAGCGCGATGGCGCGATACAGGGCTACACCGTTCGGCTGGGGGATTCCCGCCGCCCTTCATCGTTGATCAGCGCGGCGATTTTCGTCTATCGCTACGACCGCATGCGCGGTGACGACGTGCTGGCCAAATTGCGCACCCTCCCTGAGGTGATCCAGTGCGAAGTGCTCAGTGGCGAGTTCGACTTGATGCTGAGGGTTGCTGCGGCGACCCCGGAACGGGTCCACGCCGTCTGGAAAGAAATCGCCGGCATGCCGGGTGTTGAAAACACCGTTACCTCGTTTGTGCTCTCCGCTGTTTTTTAACCCTAGTTCTGTCCGGTGCCAGTACTAACGATATTCTTCATATGCAGTTCACTACGGTTCTCTTCAGGCTTTGCTAGTAAAGTATTTCGCTTGCTGTCGTTTCATATTGATATGGATCGTAGGGGATGAGCGAGTGTAGGTTCAGTGCCGTCAATGGTGGAGCATCATCTTGATGCTCCGTTCAAAGCAGATGTGGCTATCTAAGAACCGCAAAAACTCTAACTAGGTCTTCATTGCACGCCTCATCAAAAAAGCGACTTTCGTAGAATGAGAATATAGAGTCTAAATGGCATTTCTTAAATGCTTCTTTGGTTGTATTCATCTCTGGCGAGTTTTTTGTACGTTATGTGAGTGCAGTCGTTTCAAGAAGCTTGCTCTTGACTCTCTTGCATGTATGAAAAAATGTGGTATTGGGGACTCTTCAGGGTTCGACAGGTTGAAGTCAGTAAAGCTTAATGCGAGAAATCGACTTTCGGTGCAAATATTGTTTTTTAGAGCGTATAGCATGGCCGAATTTAAAGTGAAGAAGGCAGCGTTTACTAATATGTCTGTAATGTCTGTGATCTTTAATTTGCGGATTAGTATTGATGTTTTTTTGTATCGAGATACAAGAGGGATCTCTTCAAATAACTCGTAATCGTCAAAAAATACACTTACTTCGTTCCAGGGTTCATTTTTGACTATTTCGTTGAATGTGTCTTGTAAGTTCATCGCTTTTCAATTCTCCACCCATGATCGTTTAGCCATTCTATCGCCTTTCCTGAAAATGTGACGTCCCCTTTTCCTTTGTCGTGAATGGATCCGTCTTGATTGTAACCGGAGCCGCATGGGCAATGTGCATGCCATTGACTTTTGGGTACGTCCCTTTCCGGGGCGCCAATTCTAGTGATCTGAGGGCGGTCGCCATGCCGCAGGTTGCTGCGGGAGGTTGGCGACCGTTGGTGTCAATCTTTTGTTGTTAATCCTCTGAGCGGGATTTCCTGTGATATGGCTATTTCTTCTTTGCAAACTCTAGGTGGGCGCTGAAAAAGTGAGAATTATAAATGGCTGCTATATTCATGTCTGTCATTAATTTCGTCTAGAGGGATTTCGTGTGGAATCAATGTGCGCCAATATTTTTTATGGCTGCGGGTGGGTATAATATGTTCGAGGTATTCGGATATGTCTGATTTGGTTTTGGGTCCAAATTCCTCAAGCGTTAAATGAAATAGCCTTGGTACTACATGGATGAGACAGATGAATTTGTCCCACTCATAGACGCAAATGGAGTACAGGCCGACGTGTCCTCAATCGTAAGTCAGGAGCGGCGGCAACAGACACACTGCAGGGATGTCTGTTGTTCGCTCACTCTACGTGGCCTGGCTGACTCAGCGATGAACGCTGCCGTGTGATGCACTGGCGATCAACCTGGCTCCGCGCGCGGTTTCCATGCCCCCGAGCGCGACAGAGGTGCCGTTGACGCGGTACGTGCCACTGCCCTCGATGATAGGGAACTCTCCCTTGCAAAAAGGGTAGAATACCATGTTGCCTTTGCCAGCCATTAGCTTACTGTTGAGGTTGGTGTGGGGAATGTAGTGAGAACCTTTCCGCCGTGATCAGTTGAGTTGCCAAGTCGAATTATTTTCGTCATTTTAGAGGGGCCAATCTTATTGAGAGTAGGCTTATCGGGCCTACGAATCTATGGGTCGACAATCTGTTCGCATGATAAAAAATAGTCATAATTATTTAGATCGAAGAATCCATTCACTAGATTCTTGAGGTTAGCTGCTGCGTTGGTATCTATTGGATATTCGTTATAAAGGCGGTCGGCTGGGTCGTTAATGTTAAATATGGTGCGTAGCGTGGCGGCGCTCGGCTGTTGGGCGAAATCTAGTTCATTAACTAACTCGTCGCTACCTTTTGCGAATATTGATATGTATCGTCTTGTTTTATGGGTCATGGTTCAACTCTCCGAACAGATTTTGCGTTTTTAGATGGTATCGGATTTCCTGTTTCTGGGTCAAAAGCGCCAAGGTGTCGACCGCGGCGATCGTATTTCTCAATTTCGCCATGTTGTGAGTCCCATTCGCAGATACATCCATCAGGAAGCTTCCATCGCTTTCTTAATCCACCGCCTCCCTGGATAGGTGTTTTGGGTCGCGCCGGATCCCAATCAATATCGTAATGGTCTCCATGCCTCGGTTGCGGTAGCAGATCCAAGCTGGCGTTAATCATCGCCTGTGCCATCGGAATGAACGTCGCCGGCTCGAATACGTAGTCGGTGGTACTGCCATCTCGTTTCCTCATCGTGACGACATTCTCGGCGTCGCGTGTAAAGTGCTGATCAAGGTCATCGTAGGCGTAATGAATCGAAGTACCAGCTTGCTGGGTCGAGCGCCTTGAGGACGTGATTGTGGCTGCGAATGTCCGTTTGACTCTCGTAGTAGGTTTTAAAAGAATAATGTGTTAGCTGTGCGTCAATTTCAGGCTTTCGCTGCCAAGGTCAATTGGCTGGGTTTTGCCAGTACTGCAGCACCTGATTCAGTATCGTCAAGTTCGCCGATGGGAATAATTAAGAAATTTGATGTTTTTTCTGTGTTCTCCAGTATCTCTTCCGGGTGTCGCCTAGCGATCATATCGCCATCCATTTGAAATAAGCTGTTTTATTGATTTCCAGTCGTCGGATAACACTAAGTGAGATGAGGAGTGTGATGACATAAAATTAGATATTTCAGAAAACTCTGGGTTGATAAGGTGTATGGCTCCGAAATACTGAGTCTCATTATTTTTTGAGTGAATAGCATATTCCTTTGTCAGGTCTCCTGCAGGTAATGAAATGCCGCTTTTCTTAAGTCCACCCCATAAGCGGTATTGTTCAGTTATTCTAGTTGCTTTTACCATCCCGCCATTGCTCACTAAAAGCCAGGCGCTATATCTTGGTTTTTGGGCAAGAATTATGTGATAAATTTCTCGCATTGCATTGGCGTGGCCATTTAATGGCTTGCTTATGCAATAAATGACTATGGCGGCAGACAAAGGGCTTGTGTTGCGCTTTGAGATGGAGGTGATATTTAAAATGTTATTTTTTGTCGTATACATTGGGGGTGATTTCTGTTGTTTTTTTAATAGTTATAGTGGCCATTATCCTGGTCGTTGAAGTGAGCGCCACGGTTTTGAGGATTGTTTTTCCGAAATCATGGCCGCCAGCATCACTTCTGATTAGACGGCCAATTTCGTCGTATTCGAAGGCTGTGATGCGATAACCATGGATGCGGTGGTGTGTTTTCGTGTTTGTCTCAATAGTCACTTCAGAAACCTGTCCTAGCCGCTATTTTGGTTTTCAAAGATTTTATATTTGTTCTTTTGAAATGGTTGTTGGGGTAGGGATTATTAAATTTTCTAATGACAGTTGTGCGTCATTCAGGTCAAGCATTATTGCACCAGTTTTTTTTGGAAAGTTATTAGGGTTAGAAAAGAAAATATCAAGACTTTTTTTTATGGCTAAAGCGATTGTCGATATTTTTGTCTGGTGGATGATCTTATTTTTGTGAATTATGCTTATATTTTTTTGGTCTTTCCGTAAGGTTATGAAGGGGGAGGCTTCAGTAGGTATGAATTCAAATTTTTTATTATTTTTAGATAACTCAATTACCCCGTCTATCAAGGAGGTTATGGAGATGTAAAGCATACATTTTCCTGACGCTATGCTCTTGTTGTCTAGGGTGAGGGATATTACTCCTTGATCTAATTCGTCCGCAAGGCAATTGTTGTCGATACGGCTTAAAGTGAAAACCATCATGATTACTCGCTCCGAACGGGAAAGACAGTTATAGTGCGATTATTATCGCTAGAGTCGAATACGCCGCGTACTCTGTCTCTTTTTCCGTTGACTTTCATTCTTTTCTCATAGGTTTGTATTCTTCGTTCGGGGGCGCTAATTTTAGTGCCTTGTTTAACTAGGCATTCAGAAGCAGTTTGGATTTGGTCTTGCGTTGTTCCAGAAGGGAACAAATCGCCCGCTCCGTTAAGAGCGTTGGTCCCGCTGATGTGCCTTTCATCAATATGTTGCCATCCTTCTTTTGAGTTGCCGGCGGGTATCCACGGTTTAGGTTGCTTCCTTCCAGCCAGCCCCATGGGGTCTGTCCATTGAACAGGATTGCTTGCGTAAAGATAAAAATTGTGACCGCCTTCGAAGCCAATTGGATCTTTCGTACCATAACGTCCTGTTATAGGATCGTAATATCTATGTCGGTTGTAATGTAGCTTGGTTTCAACATCGAAATATTGCCCCTGAAAACGCAGTGGATTACCGATATTTGCCCACTTCGCCTTATCGCTCTGTGTCTCTTTAGCTAAGCCCCAAGTCTTATACGTCCCGCTCAAGGCGATTTCCCCACCTCCATCAGTTAGCTCCATAGGGGTGCCTAGCTGGTCACATTGATACCAAGCGAAGGCATCAATAGGTCTGCGTGTCGGCTTATGCAGCCATACCGGATCCCGATCAATATCGTAGTGGTCGCTATACGTCGGTTGCGGCAGCAGATCCAAGCTGGTGTTGATCACCGCCTGCGCCACTGGAATGAACGTCCCCGGCTCGAACACGTAGTGAGTGGTACTCCCACCCCGTTCCTCTCGATCACGACACTCTGTTGCAAGCGTGTCGCCATCCCACGTGAACCACGTAAAGCCACACCCCAGCTCTTCGTCCCGCTGCCGACGCGCATTTTCGTTCCACACAGGCCCTGCTTGGGGGCGGTCCCGATACTTGGAGCGTGAGTGTTTGTAAAGGCGACGGCCCAGTGCGTCGTAGGCGAAATCGACACTCAGCCGGTCGTCTTCATAGCGCCGTAGACGGTTATAGAGATCCCATACAAATCGACCCTTTTTGTCATTCTCGATCCGCTCGGCCAGGTTGCCGCGCTCGTCG
>Ga0207713_1003491_pt1 | contig 10678 bp, 9 predicted proteins | sample KBSS64metaG_FD_184404 | JGI IMG/M metagenome (GOLD analysis project Ga0207713, IMG submission 184404) | Switchgrass rhizosphere microbial communities from Kellogg Biological Station, Michigan, USA - KBS S6-4 metaG (SPAdes) (version 2) | ecosystem: Host-associated > Plants > Roots > Rhizosphere >...
AACGCGTCATCAGGTATTCAAAAGCGCGCGCATGCTGGAATGCAAACTTCAGTCGGCGGGCAATCAAACTCTTGGCTATACCTGGAGGGCCAAGCAAGAAAACACTTTCACCGCTTAGCGCTGCCAGCAGGCAAAGACGCACCGCGTGTTGGCGTTCAAACAATCCTTTTTCCAGTGCCTGGCTAAGCCGTGAAATTCTTTCAGCCAATAAATGTGATTGAGCCATAATTAGCATTGCATCCTTACGCGGTATAAAACTCATTGGGTACAGCGAGTATATCGTTCATCTATATTATCGTTAATGGATTGATGAACAGCTCTTTTTTCCCTGACATAAGTTAAGCCTGTTGTATTTAGGGGTACGATTTACTTCATTATCGTGCATACTGTGCGCCTTTTTGTGGGCCAAGGGACTAAGCACACGCTTTCAGGATTCCAACAAAAGATTAGTCTATGAGCGCTGATAATAAACAATCATTGCCTGCGATAACGCTGGCTGCAATTGGGGTGGTATACGGTGATATCGGTACTAGCCCGCTTTATACCCTTCGTGAATGTCTGTCTGGTCAATTTGGGTTTGGCGTAGAACGTGACGCCGTATTTGGCTTTTTATCTTTAATTTTCTGGTTATTGATCTTAGTCGTCTCTGTTAAATATCTCACTTTTGTCATGCGTGCTGATAACGCCGGTGAAGGCGGTATTTTGACGCTAATGTCTTTGGCTGGGCGTAATACTTCGGCAAGAATGACATCGGTGCTGGTGATCATGGGATTGATCGGCGGCAGCTTCTTCTATGGCGAGGTAGTCATAACACCGGCAATATCGGTTATGTCGGCCATCGAAGGGCTTGAGATAGCTGCGCCGCAGCTTGACGCCTATATTGTTCCACTATCGATAGCAGTACTGACTCTGCTGTTTATGATTCAGAAACACGGTACTGGTCTGGTGGGCAAACTGTTTGCTCCGGTTATGATGCTTTGGTTCCTGGTGCTGGCAGTCTTGGGTGCGCGCAGTATTATCGACAACCCGGAAGTGCTTCATGCGCTGAACCCTGCGTGGGCGGTGCACTTCTTTATCGAATACAAAACAGTTTCATTCTTTGCTCTCGGCGCTGTCGTGCTTTCTATTACCGGGGTCGAGGCGTTGTATGCGGATATGGGCCACTTCGGTAAATTGCCGATTCGTATCGCGTGGTTTTCCGTGGTGTTGCCGTCACTGGTCCTCAACTATTTCGGCCAGGGCGCGCTGCTGCTCAAAACTCCGGAAGCTATAAAGAACCCATTCTTCTTATTAGCTCCTGACTGGGCGCTAATACCGCTGATGATTCTGGCAACACTGGCAACGGTTATCGCTTCTCAGGCGGTTATCTCTGGCGTGTTCTCATTGACTCGTCAGGCTGTGCGCCTGGGTTACCTGTCGCCAATGCGCATCATCCACACCTCGGAAATGGAATCCGGGCAGATTTATGTGCCAGCAATTAACTGGCTCCTCTATATCTCTGTGGTGATTGTCATTGTGAGTTTCGAGCACTCCAGCAATCTGGCGGCAGCTTACGGTATCGCGGTAACGGGTACGATGGTGCTGACTTCCATCCTTTGTTGTACCGTCGCCACCAAAAACTGGCACTGGAACAAAATTGCTGTGCTGCTGATGGGCTTTGCTTTCCTGTGTATCGACATCCCGTTGTTCTCAGCAAACGTGGTCAAAATCTTCTCCGGTGGTTGGCTGCCGCTGTGCCTGGCGCTGGTGATGTTTATCATTATGACGACCTGGAAAAGCGAGCGTTTCCGCCTGCTGCGTCGTATGCATGAGCACGGAAATTCACTGGAAGCGATGATTGCCTCCCTGGAAAAATCGCCGCCGGTACGCGTGCCGGGTACTGCGGTTTATATGTCCCGTGCGCTGAACGTGATTCCTTTTGCGATGCTCCACAACCTCAAGCACAACAAAGTGCTGCACGAGCGCGTAGTGCTGCTGACGCTGCGTACTGAAGATGCACCGTACGTTCATAATGTACGTCGTGTTTCTATCGAACAGCTTTCGCCTACCTTTTGGCGCGTGGTCGCAAGCTATGGCTGGCGCGAAACGCCAAACGTGGAAGAGGTGTTCCACCGCTGTGGCCTGGAAGGGTTAAGCTGCCGAATGATGGAGACTTCGTTCTTTATGTCGCATGAGTCGCTGATCATCGGTAAACGCCCGTGGTATCTGCGACTGCGCGGCAAACTGTTCCTCGCGCTGCAACGCAACGCCTTGCGCGCGCCTGACCAATTCGAAATCCCACCAAACCGGGTTATCGAGTTAGGAACCCAGGTCGAGATTTAACGTTAACGCCTCTTCAATTGAAGGGGCGTTTTTTTGCTAGCTTGACTGTGCTCGCTCTCATTTCCTTCGTAATGAAACAATGCAGCGAAACGTTTCGATAGCGATCACATTTCCGCAATGTGCTGGTTGTTTTACCATCACTATATTTCCTACACTTTACTCCAGCGAAACGTTTCGCTAGTGGAGTAAGAAAATGAAGAAAGGCACAGTTCTCAACGCTGATATCTCGTCTGTTATTTCCCGTCTTGGCCACACCGACACGCTGGTGATTGGCGATGCCGGATTGCCCATTCCGCGCAATACACCGCGTATAGATTTGGCTCTGACTCACGGCGTACCGGGTTTTATGCAGGTCGTTGAAGTCGTAACGCAAGAGATGCAGGTTGAAGCGGCGTACTTAGCTTCGGAAATTAAACAACATAATCCCCAACTCCATGAAACGTTGCTCAAGCACATCGAGCAACTGCAACAACACCAGGGAAACACCATTTCTATTCGTTACATTAGTCATGAGCAGTTCAAACAACACACCGCTGATAGCCAAGCGGTTATTCGCAGCGGGGAGTGTTCCCCGTATGCGAATATCATTCTTTGTGCTGGCGTAACTTTCTGAGGCTGGCATGGAACCGTTACTGCAATTAAAAGGGATCGATAAATCGTTCCCGGGCGTGAAAGCCCTTTCTGGTGCCGCGTTGAATGTGTACGCCGGGCGCGTGATGGCGCTGGTGGGCGAAAACGGCGCAGGCAAATCCACCATGATGAAAGTGCTGACCGGCATCTATCAACGTGATGCCGGGTCGTTGTTATGGCTTGGTACAGAAACCACCTTTAATGGCCCGAAATCCTCACAGGAAGCGGGCATCGGTATTATTCACCAGGAACTGAACCTGATACCGCAGCTCAGCATCGCGGAAAACATCTTCCTCGGCCGTGAATTCGTTAACCGCTTTGGCAAAATCGACTGGAAAACGATGTATGCCGAAGCAGACAAGTTGCTGGCCAAACTCAACCTGCGCTTTAACAGTCAGAAGCTGGTGGGTGATTTGTCGATTGGCGACCAACAGATGGTCGAAATCGCCAAGGTTCTGAGCTTCGAGTCGAAAGTCATTGTGATGGACGAACCAACCGATGCTTTGACCGATACCGAAACCGATTCTTTATTCCGCGTTATCCGCGAGCTGAAAGCTCAGGGGCGTGGCATCGTCTATATCTCGCACCGCATGAAAGAGATCTTCGAGATCTGCGATGACGTGACCGTATTCCGCGACGGGCAGTTTATTGCCGAGCGTGAAGTGGTAACGCTGACCGAAGATACGCTTATCGAAATGATGGTCGGCCGCAAACTTGAGGATCAATACCCTCGCCTGGATAAACAACCTGGCGAAATCCTTCTGCGCGTAGATAACCTTTCCGGACCAGGCGTGCATGACGTCAGCTTCACTTTGCGCAAAGGCGAGATTCTCGGCGTTGCCGGTTTAATGGGCGCGGGTCGCACCGAATTAATGAAAGTGCTCTATGGCGCACTGCCGCGTACAGGCGGTTATGTGGCACTCGATGGCCGCGAAGTGGTGACGCGCTCACCGCAAGATGGTCTGGCAAACGGCATCGTTTATATCTCCGAAGACCGTAAGCGTGATGGTCTGGTGCTCGGCATGTCGGTGAAAGAGAACATGTCGCTAACCGCACTGCGCTACTTCAGCCATAACGTGGGCCGCCTGAAACATAAAGATGAGCAGCAAGCGGTGCAAGACTTTATCCGTTTGTTCAACGTCAAAACGCCGTCAATGGAACAGCCGATTGGCCTGCTTTCTGGCGGCAACCAACAAAAGGTCGCCATAGCCCGTGGCCTGATGACTCGCCCAAAAGTGCTGATTCTTGATGAGCCAACGCGAGGCGTGGACGTTGGCGCTAAGAAAGAAATTTACCAGTTAATCAACCAGTTCAAAGCCGATGGGTTAAGCATCATTCTTGTTTCGTCCGAAATGCCGGAAGTGCTCGGTATGAGTGACCGAATTATGGTGATGCACGAGGGGCATCTGGGCGGGGAATTTACCCGTGAAGAAGCCACTCAGGAAGTCTTAATGGCGGCAGCCGTCGGCAAGCTCAATCGCGTGAATCAGGAGTCTGTAAAATGAGTACCCAAGCTATTCCTGGCCGTCGCTGGTTCACTAAAGCGTGGCTGTTAGAACAAAAATCCCTTATCGCTCTGCTGGTACTGATTGCGATTGTGTCGAGCCTTAGCCCGAACTTTTTCACCGTCAATAACCTGTTCAACATCCTGCAACAAACCTCTGTGAACGCCATTATGGCGGTTGGGATGACGCTGGTGATTTTGACTTCTGGGATCGACCTGTCCGTCGGTTCTTTACTGGCTCTGACTGGAGCTGTAGCCGCCTCGATTGTTGGTTTAGAAGTCAACGCGCTGGTGGCTATTGCTGGTGCGCTGGCGTTGGGCGCTGCAATCGGGGCTATAACAGGGGTGATTGTTGCTAAGGGGCGGGTGCAGGCATTTATTGCCACGCTGGTGATGATGCTTTTACTGCGTGGCGTGACGATGGTGTACACCAACGGGAGCCCGGTAAACACCGGGTTCTCTGATAACGCCGATCTGTTTGGCTGGTTTGGTATTGGCCGTCCGCTGGGGATCCCAACGCCTGTGTGGATCATGGGTATCGTTTTCCTGGCTGCATGGTACATGCTGCACCACACTCGCCTGGGCCGTTATATCTATGCGCTGGGCGGTAACGAAGCGGCAACGCGCCTGTCCGGCATCAGCGTTAACAAAGTTAAAATTATCGTTTACTCACTTTGCGGTCTGCTGGCGTCTTTAGCCGGGATTATCGAGGTGGCACGTCTTTCCTCTGCACAACCGACGGCGGGTACAGGCTATGAACTGGATGCTATCGCGGCGGTGGTTTTGGGCGGCACAAGCCTTGCGGGCGGGAAAGGGCGAATCGTTGGGACGCTGATCGGGGCGCTGATCTTAGGCTTCCTGAATAACGGGCTGAATTTATTAGGTGTTTCTTCTTATTACCAGATGATCGTCAAAGCAGTGGTTATTTTACTGGCGGTGCTGGTGGACAACAAAAAGCAGTAACAATCATAACCCTACAGGACATCTGACTATGAATATGAAAAAACTGGCTACTCTGGTTTCCGCTGTTGCACTGAGCGCCACTGTCAGCGCTAACGCCATGGCTAAAGATACCATCGCGCTGGTTGTTTCCACGCTGAATAACCCGTTCTTCGTTTCCCTGAAAGACGGCGCACAGAAAGAAGCAGACAAACTGGGCTATAACCTGATCGTGTTGGACTCCCAGAATAACCCAGCGAAAGAACTGGCTAACGTGCAGGACCTAACCGTTCGCGGCACTAAATTGATGCTTATCAACCCAACAGATTCCGATGCGGTAGGTAATGCGGTGAAAATGGCGAACCAGGCTAAAATCCCAGTGATTACCCTCGACCGTATGGCGAACCAGGGGACTGTGGTCAGCCACATTGCTTCTGATAACGTGGCTGGTGGCAAGATGGCCGGTGACTTCATTGCTAAGAAACTGGGTGAAGGCGCGAAAGTTATCGAATTGCAGGGCATTGCTGGTGCATCTGCTGCGCGTGAACGTGGCGAAGGCTTCAAACAAGCGACGGCTGCGCACAAGTTTACTGTTCTGGCGAGCCAGCCTGCTGACTTCGACCGTACTAAGGGCCTGAACGTCATGCAAAACCTGCTGACTGCACATCCTGATGTGCAGGCGGTCTTTGCTCAGAACGATGAAATGGCACTGGGCGCGTTGCGTGCTCTGCAAACTGCCGGTAAATCCGACGTGCTGGTTGTTGGCTTCGATGGCACCGCAGACGGCGTGAAAGCCGTTGAAGGTGGCAAACTGGGTGCAACCGTGGCTCAGATGGCTGACCAAATTGGCGTTATCGGTGTAGAAACCGCAGACAAAGTATTGAAAGGCGAAAAAGTCGACTCCAAAATCCCGGTTGACCTGAAGCTGGTTACTAAATAATACAACAATAGAAAAGCAGGGCACCGTGCCACTCCAGAAATGGGGTGGCACACTTAACTGGACTGATAAAAATGAAAACTAAAGGCAATCTCGTCGTCCTGGGCAGCATTAATGCTGACCATATCCTTAATCTCGAACATTTCCCGACGCCGGGTGAAACCGTTACCGGGCAAGAGTATCAGGTCGCGTTCGGTGGGAAAGGTGCCAACCAGGCTGTCGCAGCTGGGCGCAGCGGCGCAGACATTGCCTTTATTGCCTGTGTAGGCGATGACGACACCGGAAGCCGTGTTTGCAAGCAACTGGCAAGCGACAAAATCGATACCTCTCCAGTCAGCACTATTAAAGAAGCCTCTACAGGGGTGGCACTGATCTTCGTGAATGGCGCTGGGGAAAATGTCATTGGCATTCACGCCGGGGCGAACGCGGCATTAACGCCAGTGCTTGTGGCAGAACATCAGCAGAAAATCGTAGACGCTTCGGCACTGTTAATGCAGCTTGAGTCGCCGCTGGAAAGTGTGCTGGCCGCTGCAAAAGTTGCTCATCAGCATCAAACCAAAGTTATTCTCAATCCCGCACCTGCCTGTGAGCTTTCTGATGAGCTGCTCGGGCTGGTGGACATGATCACGCCAAATGAAACCGAAGCGGAAAAACTGACAGGCGTGCGCGTCGAAAATGATGACGATGCAGCAAAGGCTTCTCAGGTGCTTCACGCGAAAGGTATTGAAACCGTCATTATTACACTCGGCAGCCGTGGTGTTTGGCTGAGTGAAAACGGCAAAGGGCAGCGAGTTGCAGGTTTTAAGGTAAAAGCCGTAGATACTATCGCTGCGGGCGATACCTTTAACGGCGCGTTGGTTACCGCATTACTGGAAAGTAAGCCGATGAATGAAGCGATTCGTTTTGCACATGCGGCCGCCGCTATTGCCGTGACTCGTAAAGGTGCGCAACCTTCCGTGCCATGGCGTCATGAAATCGACGAGTTTTTGCTACAGCAAGGATAATCATGGCCACCATGAAAGATGTCGCGAAAATGGCCGGGGTTTCGACTTCTACGGTTTCGCACGTCATTAATAACGACCGTTTCGTGAGTGATGCCATTCGTGAACGAGTTGATGCGGCAATTAGAACGCTTAACTATGCACCTTCTGCTTTAGCGCGTAGCCTCAAGCTCAACCAGACACATACAATTGGCATGTTAATTACCGCCAGTAGTAACCCGTTTTACTCGGAACTGGTGCGCGGGGTTGAGCGAAGCTGCTTTGAGCGTGGATACAGCCTGGTGCTTTGCAATACCGATGGCGATGAGCAGCGCATGAACCGTAACCTGGAGACATTGCTGCAAAAGCGTGTCGACGGGCTTTTGCTGTTGTGCACCGAAACACACCTCCCTTCTCCAGAGATTATGAGTCGCTATCCTTCTATTCCTACAGTGATGATGGACTGGTCGCCTTTTGACGGAGAAAGCGATGTCATTCAGGATAACTCCCTGCTTGGCGGTGAGACAGCGACGCAACATCTTATTGATAATGGTTATACCCGTATCGCCTGCATTACAGGGCCGCAGGATAAAACGCCGGCGCGGTTGCGGCTCGAAGGTTATCGAAATGCAATGAATCGCGCAGGGCTTGCGATCCAGGAAGGCTACGAAATCATCGGTGACTTTGAGTTTCAGGGCGGCTTCACCGCCATGAATTTGCTTCTTGAATTGGACGAGCCGCCTCATGCCGTTTTCACCGGCAACGATGCAATGGCTGTTGGGGCTTATCACGCTTTGTATCAGGTTGGGCTGAAGGTTCCGCAGGATATGGCCGTTGTAGGTTATGACGATATAGAACTGGCGCGCTATATGACGCCACCGCTTACCACCATTCATCAGCCTAAAGATGAGCTAGGGGAGCTGGCCGTTGATGTACTGATACATCGAATGGCGCAACCCACCCTGGATAAACAGCGCCTGTTTCTGACGCCTGAGCTGGTGGTGCGTGGTTCAGCCTAGCGTTTAATCATGTTGCGCCCATCTTTCGGGCGTAGCAGTAAGAACACGAGAGCCGAAACGAGTGTCACCCCACCCATCGTCAGGAATGTATAGTGGAACTGCTCGACAGTATTAATACTCTCGATGCCCTCATATAGACGAAGTACTGCTGCACTTACCGCGACGCCAAGGCTAATTGCCAGTTGTTGCGTCACCGCCAATACACTATTGCCGCTACTGGCATTTTCATCGGTGAGATCGGCAAGCGTAATTGTGTTCATTGCGGTGAACTGCGTAGACATCGCCATCCCCAGAATAAACAGTGGCAAAATGAGTAGCCACACTTCCATCCCCGGCGACTGCAGTGAGAATTGTCCAATCAGCAAACCGATAACCAGTGTCACTCCCACTAAAGTTTTCCTGTAACCAAGCTTACGCAATACTTGCGTTACAGTGGATTTTGCCAACAGTGAACCAATCGCAGTCGGTGCCATCATGCAGCCTGCAATCAACGCCGAATAGCCGAAACCAACCTGTAGCATTAAAGGCATAAGGAACGGGACACAACCGGTTCCCAGGCGCGAGGCGAGATTCCCGACAATACCGATAGAAAAGGTTCGGGTGCGAAACATAGGAAGGGCGATCAGTGGTGTTGGATGTCTGCGAGCGTGCCATATATAAGCTGCCAGCAGAGCAAACCCGCCCAGAATAGTCAGAATACCTATATAGCTGGCAACGATACGCTCACCAAATAGCTCCATCCCGCTTGAGATCAGTACCAGACTTAAACCAAATAGAAGAAAGCCTGTCATATCGAAGCCGCGGCGCGGGGTCGTAAAGTTCGGCATGTATTTTCGCGCGTAGATAAGCCCGAGAATGCCGATAGGTATATTAATGAGGAAGATCCAGTGCCAGCTTGCCCAGGTAACTAATACACCGCCGAGCAATGGGCCCAGAATTGGGCCGACAAGCCCTGGCATGGTTACAAAGTTTAAAACCGGTAAGAGTTCGCTGCGCGGATAGGCTCGCAGTAATGCTAAGCGGGCGACTGGCATCATCATCGCCCCGCCAATACCCTGTATCACACGGAATACAACCAACTCACCAAGTGAGTTTGACATTGCGCAGGCAAACGAGCCGAGAGTGAAGAGAGACACCGCAAACATAAACACACGTCGTGTGCCAAAACGGTCGGCAAGCCAACCGCTGACGGGTATTAGCATTGCAACGGTAAGGGTGTAACTAATAATCGCTGATTGCATTGCCAGTGGCGATCGCCCAAGACTATGGGCTATTGCGGGTAATGCGGTGTTGAGAATCGTGGCATCCAGCGCCTGCATAAAGAAGGCCATTGCCGCAATCCACGGTAACCCGGCCATACTGCGAGCTGTTTTGGTCATTTTTATCCTGATGTTTTAAGGCAACCAGGAAAATGTGCGTCCTTACCTTTGAGCGAGGGGTTCATTTAACAATGCCTGACCTGCAATTAACGCGGCCTGGCTGTCGCTCTGGGTAATGGCATCCACAATTGCCTGGTGCAAATCGAGCTTAATAACTTCGTTATCTGTTATTGCGGTAAAGTAATTGTAATAAATAGAACGGAATAAGTTAGCGAAAGAACAAAGGAAAGGGTTACCACTCATTGCATAGATTTGCTCATGGTAAGCCATATCGACTTCTATCCAGCGCTGGCGGTCAAACGCGCCTTTCAGCTTTACCATTTCTACCATCATCTCGTTGAGAAATGCTTTCTGCTCTTGAGTACCATTAACAGCGGCCATGGCACAGGCTTGTGGTTCCAGGCTATTACGCATAACAAGGAAGTAATCCACCACATCATTAAAGTTCTCCTCTGTCATCCACCACGTGAGCAACTCCTTATCAAGGAAGTTCCAGTGACTGCGAGGCATGACTCGAGTACCAATACGCGGGCGAGGTAGAACCATTCCTTTTGCTGTTAATGTCTTTACTGCTTCTCGTACCGCTGTGCGGCTAACACCGAAGATCTCACCCAATTCGATTTCACCAGGCAATATACTGCCCGCTTCGTACTCGCCTCGAAGAATGCGTTGCGCTAGTTTTTCCGCAAGAACATAGGAAAGGTTCTTTTGTGCCGCGAGTTGTTGTGCAGATAGAGACATAAATGCAATTCCTTTAGCGTTGTTTCTATTAGTAGTATGCCACCAGGTGTCCTTTCCTGATGCTTAAAACAGCAAATATCCCGTGTTACTGCTGTTTTGCAGTGCTTTTGGCGAAAAAAAAGACGCTTGGTAATCTATTTGCAATAAACACTTGTCAGCTCCCAGAAAATCCCTATACTGCGCCTCCACTGACACGGCACAACGGCTTACAAACCGGCTTGTCAGCC
>Ga0207713_1003500_pt1 | contig 10655 bp, 8 predicted proteins | sample KBSS64metaG_FD_184404 | JGI IMG/M metagenome (GOLD analysis project Ga0207713, IMG submission 184404) | Switchgrass rhizosphere microbial communities from Kellogg Biological Station, Michigan, USA - KBS S6-4 metaG (SPAdes) (version 2) | ecosystem: Host-associated > Plants > Roots > Rhizosphere >...
TCATTACAGCGTGCCGTGCGTGTTTTCCACCGAGCAACTGCGTTATCCCAAGCCGGATGGCAGCATTTGTTTGCAGAAGAGTTTTGTCGGGGATGGCGTGAAGCTGGACTGCGCGGGTGGGTTTGGTGCGGTGATGATGGTGACTGCCACGTTCGGCATGGTGGCGGCGACCAAGGCGGTGGACAAGATTGTGGCCGGGGTGCGCAGGCCTTCCGAGCGGGTCAAGCCCACTTAATATTGGATACTTGCACCATTCAAAATGTGGGAGCTGGCTTGCCTGCGATAGCGGTGGATCAGTCAACCTCTTCGACGACTGACACCCTGTAATCGCAGGCAAGCCAGCTCCCACATTTAGTTTTGTATAAGGCTCAATGCTCGCATGCGCTGCAAGACCGCATTCAGGCCATTGCTGCGCGACGGCGACAATTGGCGGGAAAGCCCCAGTTGGTTGAACCAGTCGGGCAAGTCGACGGCTTGCAGCTCGGCGGCAGAGAGTCCATTGACCCGCGCCAGCAACAACGCCACCAACCCGCGAATCATCCGCGCCTCGCTGCTGGCGGCGAACTGCCAATGGCCATCGTGCAATTGCCCGACCAGCCACACCAGGCTTTCGCAGCCCTGCACGAGATTGGCGTCGACTTTATCTTCGGCAGGCAGGGCGGGCAAACGCTCGCCCCATTGCATCAGCATGCGCGCGCGCTGTTCCCAACTGCCTACCGCCTGGAAGGCCTCCAGTGCAGCGACTGCCTCCACCGGCAGGCTCATCGCAGCATATCCAGCGCCTGATCCAGTGCTTCAAAAAAGCGTTCCAGATCGTCGGAATCGTTATACAGCGCCAGCGATACACGGATCGCCCCCGACAAGTGCATTGCCTTGAGCAACGGCATGGCGCAATGGTGCCCGGCGCGCACAGCGATGCCTTGTTCGGTCAACAGATGCGCGAGGTCGGCGTTATGCACGCCTTCGACCACAAAGCTGACCAACGCCACTTGCGGCGAGCCCAGCACGCGCACGCCTTTGCGCGCTTTCAAACCGCGCAGCAGATACTCGTGCAACGCCGCTTCATGGGCGATCACTGCCGGTTGATCCAGCGAACTCAGGTAATCCAGGCTGGCGCCCAGGCCGATCACGCCGGCAATCGGCGGTGTGCCCGCTTCGAAACCCAGCGGCGCCGGGCGGAAACTGGCGCTGTGGTAGTCGGCCTGTTGCACCATTTCGCCGCCAAACTGCCAGTGGCGCACGTGGTGCAGGGCTTCGTTGCGGCCAAACAGCACGCCGACGCCGTCCGGCCCGTACAACTTGTGGCTGGAAAACACATAGAAGTCGCAGCCCAGGGCCTGCACGTCGTGGCGGCCGTGGACGATGCCTTGGGCGCCATCGACCACGGTCAGTGCGCCGTGGGCCTTGGCCGTTGTGATCAGCGTCTGTAAGGGTTGCCAGGCGCCCAGCACGTTGGATAGCTGGCTTACCGCCAGCAGGCGTGTACGCGGGCCGATCAATTCGGCGGCGGCTGTCAGGTCGATCACGCCGTCATCGTTCAACGGCAACACCACCAGCGTGGCAGCGCGGCGTTTGGCCAGTTGCTGCCAGGGCAGCAGGTTGGCGTGGTGTTCCAGGGCGCTGACCACAATCTCATCGCCCGCATTGAATAAGTGCTCAAGGCCGTAGGCCAAGAGGTTCAGCGCAGAAGTCGCGCCGTGGGTGAACACGATCTGCCCACTGTCGCCTGCATTCAACCACTGCGCGACCTTGCTGCGGCTGTCTTCGAACGCCTGGGTCGCATGGGCGCCGGGCAAGTGCTGGGCACGGTGCACATTGGCTGCGCCATTGGCGTAGTAATGGCTGATGGCATCCAGCAGGGCCTGGGGCTTTTGTGTAGTGGCGGCGTTGTCCAGGTACGTCTGGTCTTGCCGTTGCAGGGTGGCGATGGCCGGGAAATCGGCGCGCCAGGGGGAGGGCACTAGCATGGTGTTCAAGACTCGTATAAGCGAGCCCCAGGGTCGGGGCCCGCTAGTGGCATCGAGTGGCTGCTTAGTTGTGAGCGTGCAGCGCTTCGTTCAGTTCGATGGCCGATTTGTGGGTTTTGCACTCCACGGCACCGGTCTCGGAGTTGCGGCGGAACAACAGGTCCGGCTGGCCGGCCAGCTCACGGGCCTTGACCACTTTCACCAGTTGGTTTTTCTCATCCAGCAGCGCGACCTTGGTGCCGGCGGTGACGTACAGGCCCGACTCCACGGTGTTGCGGTCGCCCAACGGGATACCGATACCGGCGTTGGCGCCGATCAGGCAGCCTTCGCCGACCTTGATCACGATGTTGCCGCCGCCGGACAAGGTGCCCATGGTGGAGCAACCGCCACCCAGGTCCGAACCCTTGCCGACGAACACGCCTGCCGATACACGGCCTTCGATCATGCCCGGGCCTTCGGTGCCGGCGTTGAAGTTGATGAACCCTTCGTGCATCACGGTGGTGCCTTCGCCCACGTAGGCGCCCAGGCGCAGACGTGCGGCATCAGCGATACGCACGCCGCTCGGCACCACGTAGTCGGTCATTTTCGGGAACTTGTCCACCGAGAATACTTCCAGCAGCTCGCCACGCAGGCGGGCTTCCAGCTGGCGTTCGGCCAGTTCGTTGATGTCGATCGCGCCCTGGCTGGTCCAGGCCACGTTCGGCAGCTGCGGGAACACACCGGCCAGGCTCAGGCCGTGGGGCTTGACCAGGCGATGGGACAGCAGGTGCAGCTTGAGGTAGGCCTCAGGCGTGGAGGTCAGTGCGGCGTCTTCGGCCAGCAGGGTGGCGACCAGCGGGGTGTGGCTTTCGGCCAGGCGGTTGAGCAGCGCGGCTTGGGTGGCGTCGACATTCTTGAGGGCATCGGCCAGTTGCAGCGCTTGGCTGATGGTGAAGGTGATGGCCTGGTTGCCTTCGGTGTAACCGAGGATCGGCGCGATAGCCGCGACGATTTCAGCCGATGGATTGAGCAGCGGCTGTGCGTAAAACACTTCCAGCCAAGCACCTTGGCGGTTCTGAGTGCCGACGCCGAAGCCCAGGCTGAACAGGGAATTGGACATGCTGTTACCTCTACAAAAATGGAAAGGGCTGGCCTACTTGAGGGCCGCCGAATAACTATCTGGCTTGAAGCCAATCAGGGTTCTGTCACCGAGATCGAGCACCGGGCGCTTGATCATCGAGGGTTGTGCGAGCATCAATTCAATGGCTTTCGACTGATCGAGATCGGCTTTGCGTTCGTCTTCGAGTTTGCGAAAGGTGGTGCCCGCACGGTTCAACACCACCTGCCAACCGTGCTCGTTGCACCATTGGGTCAAGTGTTCGCGGTCGATACCGGCCGTTTTGTAGTCGTGGAACTCATAGCCCACGCCGTGCTCATCGAGCCAGGTGCGCGCTTTTTTCATGGTGTCGCAGGCTTTGATGCCGAAAAGGTGCAACGTTTTGCTTGAAGCGGTCAAGGAATTGCCCCCCTTTGGACCAAGTGAAAATTAAAGGTCACGGATTATGCCACGACCAGCGGGCGGGTGCCCCTCGTCATGCGGCGTGCGACTTATGTGCAAAGGCCGGCAGGCAGCATAGGCGGTTAACATAGCTGGGTAATATGGCACTCAGGCGGCCAGTTGTTGCCTCATGTGTGTCGTTGCAAGTCGATTGTCCGGGAAACCGCGTTATGCAAACCGCCTACACCGTTCTTATCCTGCTGATGCTGGTCAGCGTTTCGCGTCTGGTTGGGCGTGTCATTCCTCTGCCGTTGCCCCTGGTACAGATTGCTGCCGGAGCCCTGCTGGCCTGGCCGACGCTGGGCCTGCATGTGGCGCTGGACCCGGAGCTGTTTCTGTTTCTGTTCCTGCCGCCGTTGCTGTTTTCGGATGGCTGGCGTATGCCCAAGCGTGAGTTGTGGCGGTTGCGTGGGCCGATCCTGACGCTTGCGGTGGGGCTGGTGTTGTTCACGGTGGTTGGTGCTGGTTATTTCATTCACTGGATATTGCCTACGATCCCGTTGCCGGTGGCCTTCGCCCTGGCGGCGGTTTTGTCGCCGACGGATGCCGTGGCGGTGTCGGCCATTTCCCAGAATCGTTTACCTACGCCACTGATGCACATGTTGCAGGGCGAGGCCTTGATGAACGACGCATCGGGCCTGGTAACGTTCAAGTTTGCCCTGGCGGCGGCGTTGACCGGGGTGTTTTCCCTGGCGGATGCCAGCCTGACCTTCGTGTTGGTCGCCGTCGGTGGCCTGGCCGTTGGCGTGGCCCTGAGCTGGCTGGTCGGCCGACTGCGCGCCTGGATGATCGCCCGTGGCTGGGATGACCCGGCAACCCACGTGGTGTTCATGTTGTTGCTGCCCTTTGCCGCCTATGTGCTGGCCGAGCGCCTGGGGGCCTCGGGCATCTTGTCGGCGGTCGCGGCAGGCATGATGCAAAGCTGGCTTGATCTGCTACCGCGCCAGACCAGCACGCGCTTGCTCAACCGCAGCGTCTGGTCGCTGCTGGAGTTTGCCTTCAATGGCCTGATCTTCCTGCTGCTGGGCCTGCAACTGCCGGACATCATCAAGGCCGTGGTCAGCCATGAGCCGACACTGTGGCCGACCCTGTTTTATCGCTGCCTGGATGTGATTGCGATCTTCCTGGTGTTGGTCGTGCTGCGTTTTATCTGGGTGCAGAGCATCTGGCGGCTGTCCGGCCTGTTACGCCGGATTCGTGGGAAAAGCGAGCTGACGCTGGTGCCAACCGCCCGTTCTTGCTGGTTGTTGACCGTGGGTGGTGTGCGCGGTGCGGTGACGTTGGCCGGTGTGATGTCGGTGCCGTTGCTGCTGGCGCCGGGCCAGGACTTTCCCGAGCGCGACCTGCTGATCTTCATCGCGGCAGGCGTGATCCTCCTGTCGCTGATCGCCGCCTGTATCGCCTTGCCGTTGTTGTTACGCGGCATTGAAAAGAGCCCGGACGAGAAACGCCATAAAGAGGTCCGCGAGGCTTGGAAAAAAACGGCCGTCGCTGCGATCCATGCGCTGGAAACGGAAGAGCCCGTTGAGCCCGAAACCCAGGACGCCGCCCAGGCTGCGCTCGCCACCGAACTCAAGGCACGGCTGATGTCGGAATATCGCCATCAATTGGAGGTGTTCAACGACTCGGCCGAAGCCCAGGCGTTGGCACGGCAGATGGACCTGCTCGAGCGCAAATTGCGCCTCAAGGCCCTGCGGGCACAGCGGTTGGAGCTGTATAGCCTGAGCCGTCATCACCAGATTGGTGATGACGTGCTGAGGGAGGTGTTGGCGGATCTGGATATGAGTGAGGCGAATCTGGGTCAGGTGAAATGACCCTCAAGCCCGTTAGCGGCGACGCTGAATAAAATCGCGAATGCGCTCAGCCGCTTCCACACACTCGGCCAACGGCGCGACCAACGCCATACGCACTCGCCCAGCGCCGGGGTTGGCGCCGTCCACTTCACGGGACAGGTACGAACCCGGCACAACGGTCACATGTTCTTCCACGAACAGATCGCGGCAGAATGCGGCATCGTCGCCGTTCACATTCGGCCACAGATAGAAGCCGCCATCCGGGCTCTGCACATCCAGCACCGGCTTGAGAATCGCCAGCACCGCGTCGAATTTCTCGCGATACAGGTCACGGTTGGCGTGCACGTGGGCTTCATCCTGCCAGGCGGCAATGCTCGCCAGCTGGGTTTGCACCGGCATCGCGCAGCCGTGATAGGTGCGGTACAGCAGGAACGCCTTGAGGATGTCGGCATCGCCGGCAACGAACCCGGAACGCAGGCCCGGCAGGTTGGAGCGCTTGGACAGGCTGTGGAACACCACGCAGCGCTTGAAATCCTGGCGACCCAGTTCGACGCAGGCGCTCAGCAGGCCGGGCGGCGGGGTTTGTTCGTCGAAGTACAGTTCGCTGTAGCACTCGTCGGCGGCGATGACGAAGTCGTATTCGTCGGCCAGGGCGATGAGTTTTTTCAGGGTGTCGACCGGGATCAGCGCGCCGGTCGGGTTGCCGGGCGAGCACAGGAACAGGATCTGGCAACGTTTCCAGATGTCCGGCGTCACGGCGTCGAAGTCCGGGTTGAAGCCATTGGCGTCCAGGCACGGCAGGTAGTGTGGCTTGGCCCCGGCCAGGAACGCGGCACCTTCGTAGATCTGGTAGAACGGGTTCGGGCTCACCACCAGCGCATCGTCGCCACGGTTGACCACGGTCTGGGTGAAGGCGAACAGCGCTTCACGTGTGCCGTTGACCGGCAAGATATTGCGCGCCGGGTCGAGCCAGCCCTTGGGCACGTTGAAGCGACGTTCGCACCAGGCACCGATGGCTTCGCGCAGCGCCGGGATACCCAGGGTGGTCGGGTACACGGCCATCTGGTCGAGGTTGTTGCTCAACGCTTCGGCCACGAACGTTGGAGACTTGTGCTTCGGCTCGCCGATGGACAGCGCAATCGGGCGCTTGTCCGGGTTTGGCGTGACGCTGCCGAGCAGGGCGCGCAGTTTCTCGAACGGGTAGGGTTGCAGTTGGTTCAGGGCGTTGTTCATGGGCATCTCGTTCAATTCGGTTTAAAGCATGCGGTCTGCTGGGCGAAGCCATCTAAATGTGGGAGGGGGCTTGCCCCCGATTGCAGTGTGCCAGCCAAAGCATTTTTATCTGATCCACCGCTATCGGGGGCAAGCCCCTTCGCACACGGGCCCTGTTTGTTTTTTAGAGAGTCAGGCGTGTCAGCTCGACGCCGGGTTCCTGGGTCACGCTCAATTGCTGGACGATCGCTTCCTGCAACCGCAGGCACAGCTCCGGGTCGGACAACGGCTGGTTGTCGGCATCGGTGATAAAGAACACGTCTTCCACGCGTTCGCCGAGGGTCGCAATCTTGGCGTTCTGCAACGACAGGTCGAACTCCAGGAAAATCCCACCGATACGGGCCAGCAGGCCTGGGCGGTCCGGGGCGCTCAGTTCGAGCACCGTCACCGGGCGCTGGGCGTCGTTGGAAATGGTCACCTGGGGCGCAAACGCAAAGTGTTTGAGTTGGCGCGGCACTCGACGCTGGATGATGGTCGGGTAGTCGTCAGGGTTGCGCAGGGCCTCGGTCAGGCCTTCGCGGATCTTCTTCACGCGCGCTGGATTGTCGCCGATCGAGTCGCCATCGGTGTCGAGCACGATATAGGTGTCGAGGGTGAACTGGCTGCTGGAGGTGATTACCCGTGCGTCATGGATGTTCAGGTTCAACTGGTCCATGGCCGCTACGGTCACAGCGAAGAAGTCGTGCTGGTCCGGCGCGTAGATGAAAATCTGCGTGCCGCCTTCGAATTCGCGCTGGGTGGTTTCCTTGATCAGCACCAGTGGGCCGCCGTCGGCCGGTTGCTGCAGGATCGCGTCGGTGTGCCAGGCGACATCACCGGCGGTGTGGCGCAGGAAGTAATCGTCGCCCAGTTGCGACCACAGTTGTTCCACATCGTCCGGGTCGTTGCCGCCGCGCACCAGGATATCCAGGGCGGCGCTTTGGGTGCGGCGGATCTGCTCTTCGCGGTCCACCGGGTTTTCCAGGCCGCGGCGCAGGGCGCGCTTGGTCTCGGTGTACAGTTGGCGCAGCAGGCTGGCGCGCCACGAGTTCCACAGCGTCGGGTTGGTCGCGTTGATATCCGAGACGGTCAGCACATACAGGTAGTCGAGGCGGGTTTCATCGCCGACGATCTGCGCGAAGTCGTGGATCACCTGCGGGTCGGACAAGTCCTTGCGCTGGGCGGTGGTCGACATCACCAGGTGGTTCTGCACCAGCCAGACGATCAGGCGGCTGTCCCATAGCGGCAACTGGTGGCGCTGGCAGAAGGCTTCGGCATCAACCGCACCGACCTCGGAGTGATCGCCATGCCGGCCCTTGCCGATGTCGTGGTACAGGCCGGCCAGGTAGATCAGCTCGGGCTTGGGTAGCTTGGCCATCAATTTGCTGGCCAGCGGGAATTTCTCCGACACCTGGGTGTACTGCAGCTTACGCAGGTGCTTGATCAGGTTCAGGGTGTGGGCGTCCACGGTATAGATGTGGAACAGATCGTGTTGCATCTGCCCGACGATAAAACCGAACTCCGGCAGGTAGCGCCCGAGGATGCCGTAACGGTTCATGCGCCGCAGGTTGCGGTGGATGCCGATCTTGCACTTGAACAGCTCGATGAACAGGCTGGTGTTGCGGATATCGTTGCGGAAATCCTCGTCGATCAGGTGCCGGTTTTCCCGCAGCAGGCGAATGGTATCGGCGCGCACGCCTTTGATTTCCGGCTGCTGGGCCATCAGCACGAAGATTTCCAGCATGGCAAACGGTGTGCGGCGGAACACGTTGTCGTTGCGCGCCTCGATATAGCCATCGTGCAGTTGGAAACGCGCATTGATCGGTTGCGGCGGCGCCTCGTCTTCGGGGGCCAGGATCACTTCTTCGAAATGCTGGATGATCAGGTCGCTGAGCTGTGCAATGCTCATGACCACCCGGTAGTACTGCTGCATGAAGCTTTCGATGCTGGTCTTCGCGTCTTCGCCTTCAAAGCCCAGCAGGGTGGCGATGGAGCGCTGGTGGTCGAAGAGCAGGCGGTCTTCGGAACGCCCGGCCAGCATGTGCAAGGCGTAGCGCACTTTCCAGAGGAATTCCTGGGAGGAGGCCAGCAGGGCGTTTTCGCTTTCCACCAGGAAGCCTTCGCCGGCCAGGGCGCGCAGGTTCAGGGTGCCGTACTGGCGACGCGCAACCCACAGGATCGTCTGGATATCCCTCAGTCCGCCCGGCGAGCCTTTGACGTTGGGTTCCAGGTTGTATTCGGTGTCGTTGTACTTGTGGTGCCGGGCCTTTTGCTCGGCGCGCTTGGCCAGGAAGAAGTCCTTGCTCGGCCACATGTGCGCGGTGCTGGTGACTTCAAGCATGCGCTGGCGCAGGCGCTCGGGGCCGGCGATGGTACGGCTTTCCATGAGGTTGGTGATGACGGTGAGGTCGGCGCGGGCTTCTTCGGCGCATTCGTCCACCGAGCGTACGCTTTGGCCGACTTCCAGGCCGATGTCCCACAACAATGTGAGAAAGCGCTCGATGGAATCGCGAAAGATCTCATGGTCGGCGCTGTCCAGCAGGATCAGCAGGTCGATGTCGGAGTAAGGGTGCAGCTCACCGCGACCGTAGCCCCCGACCGCCACCAGGGCGATGTCGGCGTCTTCGCTCCAACTGAACTGTTCCCAGGCTTTTTGCAGGATGTTATCGACGAACCAGGCTCGGTCCTCAATCAGCCGGCGGATGTCCCGGCCCCTGCGAAAGCGCTCGTCGAGCACCTCGCGGGCCTGGCGGATCGCCTTCTTGAACGCGGCGATGGGGCTCGCCTTCAGGGCCAGTTCGGCCTGGAACTGGCCACGGTCGAAGAGTTCGGGATCCACCTGGGGCATTGATCGGCTTTCCTTTCTATCTATTCAGTCAGTCACAACACAGTGGGGGAAAACCTGAGCAGCGTTTATGCCGACGTTGTACCCGACGTACGCGGGATCGTGTCATCGGCGCGCAGCGTGAAAATCTCGTAGCCGGTCTCGGTGACCAGCAAAGTGTGTTCCCACTGGGCCGAAAGCTTGCGGTCCTTGGTGATGGCAGTCCAGCCGTCGCCCAGCACCTTGGTGTCGGCCTTGCCCTGGTTGATCATCGGCTCGATGGTGAAGGTCATGCCTGCCTTCAGCTCCATGCCGGTGCCGGCGCGGCCGTAGTGCAGGATCTGTGGCTCTTCGTGGAAGACCGTGCCGATACCGTGGCCGCAGAACTCGCGTACCACCGAGAAACCGTTCTTTTCCGCATGCTTCTGGATCACTTCGCCGATGTCGCCCAGGCGGCAGCCAGGCTTGACGATCTCGATGGCCTTGTACATGCATTCCTGGGTGACCTGGGACAGGCGCTCGGCCCAGACCGGCACGTTGCCGACGTGGAACATGCGGCTGGTGTCGCCGAAGTAGCGGTCCTTGATCACGGTGACGTCGATGTTCAGGGTGTCGCCGTCCTTCAGCGGCTTGTCACCCGGAATTCCGTGGCAGACCACGTGGTTGACCGAGGTGCAGATCGACTTGGGGAAGCCTTTGTAGTTCAGCGGCGCAGGGATGGCGCCCTGCACGTTGACGATATAGTCGTGGCAGATCTGGTTGAGGGTCTCGGTGGTGACTCCGGGCTTGACGTGTTCGGCAATCATTTCCAGCACGTCGGCAGCCAGTTTGCCGGCGATGCGCATGCCAGCGATGTCTTCGGCGGTTTTCAAACTAACGGTCATACAGGCTCTCTCTAGCGCGACGCGCTGAAATCAATACGGTTTACGGGCGTGCGACAAAAGGTTGCAAAATTCGCACAAGCCACAGAAAACGCGATTCTAACAGACCATGGCGTCAAATCATGAGCCTCTGATGATCGCTTCTGTCTATAAGGTAGGGCTATGTCAGCTCTATTCAAGGGGTTACACGAACGCGCCCAACGGCAAATGTGATTGCGTGTTCCGTTTTTGCCGATGCTGTGGTATAAAATGCGCCGCTTTCCGGGGATACCCCGCAAAGCTTAAATCCACACACGTGTCGACACGATGACCTGGGTGCCGGAGGCCTTGATGCCGCTGGTTGGTCATTGGGATACGTGGAGGCCAAACCCGACTTATTAAGGAACTATCATGTCCCAAGTC
>Ga0207713_1003514_pt1 | contig 10626 bp, 14 predicted proteins | sample KBSS64metaG_FD_184404 | JGI IMG/M metagenome (GOLD analysis project Ga0207713, IMG submission 184404) | Switchgrass rhizosphere microbial communities from Kellogg Biological Station, Michigan, USA - KBS S6-4 metaG (SPAdes) (version 2) | ecosystem: Host-associated > Plants > Roots > Rhizosphere >...
TTCGGCAGAAGTGTTGTTATGATGCGCGCCGTTGGAGAGATGCCAGAGTGGCCGAATGGGACGGATTCGAAATCCGTTGTACCTTCACCGGTACCTAGGGTTCGAATCCCTATCTCTCCGCCATTATTAAAAAAGCCCTGTAATTCAATGAGTTACGGGGCTTTTTGTTTTCCGATTCTACCCAGTGTTTCTACCCCTCATATTTCTATTCTTTATCGTAAAACACGGCTGAATCAGCGGAGTTTTGCATCAGGGTTATCGAATTCTTGCAATCCGCCCGCGCCACATAGCTCTCACTGCTGCGAGCTATCTCCTCCTTATTCTTTGCATAGTAAATCCAGTACCACTGCCCCGAGCGGTCTTTCTTCTGCCAGTAGCAGGGGTAGGTTACGTCAGCCATTTCTCTCTCCCTTCGTTCAAGCGGACACCATGTCCAGCGTGAAGCGTAGGCGAGTCTTGGTTTCGGGCAACCGCACCATCCCCCTAGAATTCGATGGACCAGTTTTCTACGCAAAATCCATTGCATAGAAGGGAAATATGCACAGTACATCCCCATAGGGAGGGACCTGCTATACCTGATTGCAGTGCATTTCCCAGTCATTGCTATGGAGGCGCGACTCATGAGCGGAGAAACCCAGGAACGTCAGACTTTTTATTACTCGTACAGCTTCGATGGTCGGGAAGGCGAGGGGCAGATAGACCTTGGAATACCACCTCCATTCGCGACAACAGACGTTGAAGTCGTTTTACAACGGTTTGGACTGGAGCGAGCTTTACGGGAAGTTGCCAACGCTGAAGGGATAGTAGTAACCAGCTTTGAGGATGAGCTTTGCTACGTACCAGACGGATTCGATGACATGCCCGGCGACGTATATGAGATCGGAGATGCTGTATTCAAATTTGGTCGCATTAGCCCGCCCGCGCTTGAGCTGCGTGGCTATTCCTTTTGCAAGATCAAGAAAACAGAGCATCAGGCATCAATTCTCCAATTTCCTCAGCGCGAGGGCTGAGCTTTCAAGCACACCTACAAATGAGAGCGTATCTCATCCATACGATGTGGAAATATTGGACCTCTGGGGTGGCTCACTGGCTACCCCTGACTCAGAGTGGGACGAAGTACTAGAACGCCTCAGAGGGCCTGAAACCGCCTAGAAAAGACGGTTCTTGAAGGGGGAACTGCTTAAGTCTTCATCTCTCTGCGGATCGTCATCACTTGTTCCAGTGACGCTTCACTGTAGCGATACCAATCTTCAGCTCAGTAGCTACCTGTGCCTGGGTTTTGTCTTGTGTTTTCAGGCGCTGCACATTTGCTGTGGTGTCTGTGGCTTCAGGACGGCCAAGCTTCTTACCTTCTGCTTTGGCCCGCAGCAAGCCTTGCTGTGTACGCTCGATAAGCAAGTCACGTTCAAACTCAGCTACAGCCCCCAGCACTTGCATGGTCATCTTGCCTGCTGCACTGGTCAGGTCTACACCGCCAAGAGCAAGGCAGTGAACACGGATGCCATTCTCTGCCAAATGTTCGACTGTCTGACGTACATCCATCGCGTTGCGCCCGAGACGGTCAAGCTTGGTAACGATCAGTACGTCACCCGATTCCATGCGTTCTAAGAGCTTCTGGAAGCCTGCACGCTCCTTTGCTGCAACGCTACCCGACACCGTTTCTTCCACTACACGACTAGCCTGTACATCGAAGCCAGCAGCTTTCACTTCCTGCACTTGGTTTTCAGTGAACTGGTTGGAAGTACTGACTCGGCAATAAAGAAAGGTGCGTGACATGATGTTGGCTCCGGTATCGTTTAACGTGGTATCAGTGTACCAAGGTGTCAACAATATCCAAAGCCTATTTTAATGATGCTCCATACCGCCTGTCAGATTGGTATCGTTTAACGGTCGTTTGATGACACCTAAACACGGCGAAGTTCGTTGATTGCATCGGTGAGGGCCTGAGCGTTCTTATCCAGTACCTGAAGCGAGCCCAATACGTTTTCAGCTATGTGTGCACCTCCTTGGCGAGTTGCCCAGTTTGCAACCTCTTCTAAAGCAGCGGCGATTCCATGCTGGTTATGCAGCAGGAGAGTAAGCGCGTCCGCTGTGGCGATGTTGGCTGAAGTGTTGTCTGGCATGGTGATCGTCCTTGAGAAATGTGAGGGCACCTAACGACACCCCCACGGTATACGGCTATTTACCTTTGGGTTTCGTAGGTTTTGTCGGCTTATCCTTTTCCTTTACGGTTTCCCTTGGTCTTTTCTTGGCCTCGCCCTCGGTTACGTACTCTCCAGTAACCGCATCACGATATCTTGTCGGCATATCCACTCCTTGATAGCTCATCGCCACGCTGGCGACACCGACAAAGCTAGTTCAGGAAGCTCTTATAGCAAGCCGCTGAAGGACTCTTGCTTTCTAGTGAAAACTGTCGGTGGGATGACTGATAGTGCCGTTAGGAGATTCAGACGGCTTTACTGAGGCCGGGAGTGAGCGCTAGATTTAGCACTGCCATTACTCGCCCCGCGTGTGCCACCATGGCCAAACAGACCAGACCAAGGAGAGCATGCGAATGGAAAACCTTAATGGGTGGCAGCGATTGTGGGCAGTAGTCAGCGTGTTAGCTGGCCTGTACACAATGGTCTATCTATCTGATGGGTATATGCACCCAACGGACTCTGTAAAAGGATTGTATGACAGCGAGATTGCTCGGCTGGAAGAAACGCTTAAACAGGTGAGCACAGGCTCAGGTAGCGAGCAAGCGGTGAAGCAAGCAGAGGATGCTATCGCTGCAAGCAAAACCAGCTACGTTAAACTCATTCAGGACATACCCAAGGTTGCGATATGGTCATTCGTTGTTGCAGCGATAGCATCGGTCGCAGCAGGCGTAGGAGTGTTCCTTGCTGGTATGGCCGTAGGGTGGGTGTACCGAGGCTTTCGCCCCTTGCCACTCAACCCTACGGTAGAGGCTCCTCAGGTTGCGGCACATACACCTGAAGCAGCACAGGCACTACAACGTCCAGCCCTTCCGAATCCTCATAATAATAAACCCTGATTGCTCCTGGTGATTCATACAAGGATGTGCAGCTATGCAACGAAAGACACTTGTATTAGCGTTCTTGGTCATTCTGATTTCTGGCTGCGGCCCATCCATCGAAGCGGTGAGTGAGCAGACAAAGCTATCGATGCAGGAAAAGTTAAACTCCGATGAAAATCTAAAGAAGTATGATCTTCAGGTTCGCAGCGTCACAGCAATTCATGAATCTGGAAACAAATACAAAGGTATGGCTGATGTTGAAGGCAACGGCGAAAGTCATCAGGTTACGATAGATATCATCGCGGATGGGAAGAATATTTTTTGGGAAGCGAAGCCTATGGCATTTGCTTTCGTTCTCCGCCTAAAACCCAAACTCCCCGAAACTGCCCCTATTGCACCTGCTCAGGACAAAAGCATAATTTGGAGCGTGCAGGTCGCGTCTCTTTCATCTGAGTCAACTGCTTTACAGATGATGGATTATCTAAAACGAGCTGGATATGTTGTCTACCGAACCCAGACAGACAATAAAAATCGTATTTTTGTTGGGCCTATATCGGAACGGGGAGAGGCAGACCGCATACGGCAACAATTGGACAGGGATCATCAGCTCAAAGGCTTTGTGGTTCGATACCTCCCTCAACCAGCTACTATCACTGAATAGAACAGATAGTCAGTGATGCAAAGGGATCAACTCTGTTTGCGCATATGTGAGTGCGTACCCCTCTACGAATGCAGGAAATTCCTCTTCGCTCCAAGGTCCGCCGACTGCCTCCCCATTAACGAGCAAGGCACCGTTGATCCAACTCCGTGACATCGCAGTAAGCCCGTAAAACAAGCCTACAGCCTCGCTAGGTATTATTGAAGACTCTATCTGCACTGACCAGCGCCCGGACCTGTCTAGGTACTGCCAGCGCTCTGTGACTGGTGAGAACGAGCCAATACAAGGCTTTGTGTTCCTGTCTGGATTGTCTGCCAAAACTTTCAGGATAAACCAATAGAAATACGTCATTGGATACGTCCCTGTAGTAATTTGAGCCGGGCATCTAAAACTCTAAGCTGTGATTCCATGTCAGTATTTATCCTGTCTTGTCTTTCAGCATTATTATTAATTTTCCCCTCGGTGTAGTTAACCAGTGAGTCCAGTCTCTGCCGGATCGCATCATCACTACTATGGTCAGCCTTCGTTGTGATCAAAGCAAATGTCAGCAATGAAATACAGATAACACCTATGAGTCCGAACAGACTTAGGACGGCATTTGCAACATTATTCAATCTTCTAAACCTTCTTATTTGTTATCGTATTAACTTATAACTCCGTCAAGTGTTATAATGTTACATTATTGGCGGGAGAATGCATCGTGCTAAACAGTTGGCGTCAATAATCCAACAAACATGCTAGGTGCAAAGGAGTGGGAAGACTAATGCCTCCCAATCTCCTGTTACCTTGATTCCTGCTTGCTTAACCCTGTTTAGGGAATCTCTTTAAAAGAATTTGCTTAGTAAGGTCTACGCTTTCAGCTGGTTTGCTAGCTTCCAACAAGATGTCCACGTAATGCTGAATCTCATCCGCTGATAATTTTGTAGACTTCACCTCTATAGCTTCCTTAGGCTTAGGTGATTCCGTTTTATTGAAATAGGCTTGGCTGAGTGCCTTGTCTTGTCTAGTAACGGGGAACAGCAAAGACTTCGTAAGCATTATTTAGTCTCCAAGTTGGCAAAGAAGTCTTGTGCCTCTTTAGCCGCGTCAGCACGTAGCTTGGCTTCTTTGTCGAGTTCTTTTTTTGCTTCTTTATCTTTCTGTGCCTGATACAGCTGTTGCTCCAAGATCTGCTGTTGCTTCTGCTTTTCTACTTCTAGTTCTGCTAGGTAGGCATTCTCTGTTTCAATCGCAACATCTTTCAGCAAGTCATCAATTTTCTCTTTAACTAGAAACACTGTAAATCCAGCCATAGTGCTAATTGGATGATTCTCCGAAAGCACTCGACCAGCGGCGAACAGCTTTTGAAGTTTTGGCATGAGAATGGATACGGGTTCGCTATACCGGTCTACTGCTGCATAAGATCGAAGAAATTGAAATTTTGCATGTTCGATTCGTTTATCCAGTACGTCTTGTTGAAAAGTGAATGCGTTCAAGGTGACGTGTTGTTTTACATTTTCCATTGTTATTTCCTTTGAAGTTGCCGTTATCGGCATTAATTGGGCAAGACTGCCCCGTTGATTGCTCTTGTTAAGGAGCAGATTCTATTGTTGGTGGGAATGCCTTTACATAGGCGGGAAGAACATCTTACGGCTGCGCTATCGCTTGCCTACGTCAAATCGCTTCGCTCTTTGACTTACTAACATCTTATTTAAAAAAGGTTAACTAAAGCTGTCACCCTGTCACCTATTGACTGAACCTTATAGGCTGCGGGGCTTACAGTGATGACGGCTTATATGGGTAGGTGTCACCCTACCTGTCACCCTGTCACCAATCCCGTCACTCAAAAACCATTGCAGGGCATATGAGTCTCAAGTTCTTTCGGTGTGGATTCTACTGTCAGCCCATTTTCAAAGCCGAAAGGGGTAATGTAGTACCGTTGTGCTTTTGTTCGGCGTTGTTTGCAACCCACGGCCAAAAGTACGTTTGCAACTGCCATGTCGCTCAGGCCATGATCGAATTCGCTTAGAAAGGCGTCTTTGATAGCTTTCACAGTGAGCACCTTATTCTTTTCAACCACTTCGCCTAGGAGATCTTCCAGCTTGTCCGCACTACTAAACCCCATCAGTTCTTGCTTCGGGATGGTCATCGGTGGCGCATCGGCTGGGTGATAGCTACCAAGGTCCACCTGCTCAAGGTAGTTTCTAACGAGTTGCATCCCACCGTCATGCATCAGCCAAGGCTTGAGCTTTGTATTGATGAATTCTGAGGTCTCTTGGATCGATTCTTTGTGACGAATGAATTCCGGTATCCAGAAACGGCGATCTCCTTTTTCCAAAACAAGAGGGAGGTGGTCATTACTGGTAATGATGAAGTTCAGATAGTTATCAATCGTTACTGTTGGCTTGTGCTTGCGGTGAAGGGGAATCGTAGCGTTACCCTGGAAGCTCTTGAGGGCGTCTGTGGTGCTTTTCTTGCTCTTGTACACTTCATCAATCAAGGCGAGAGTCTTACCTGATATCACATCGTTAAAATCGCCTACGACGTCCTTGAGAGCGCATACACACACTGATGAACGCCCCAGCAATCCCGATAGAAGGGTTTCTACTAGAAAGCCTTTGCCGACGCCGTGTTGGCTGCGTAGCACAGGTGTCGCAATGATTCGTTGTTCAGGCTTCCGAACCACATGGGACAACCACCACCCGAAGTAGCGGCGTTCGATATCATCCGGGAACCATCGCTCTAAAAACTCGATGAACAAGGCTACCTGCTGTTTAGTGACCTTTTGACCTGTAGGTTGAATGTCAGGAGCCTTCCACAGATTAATCAGTCCGCCTTCAAGCACCGTGCCCGCGTTAGGTTTGAAACCTTCACCATAAGCCCAAGGTAAGCACGCAAGTAGATAGGGTGCATTGTGCTCAATACCGCCTTGTTGTGAATAGTAGTGAGAGATAATGCCTGCATCCCCTTGGTCAATGCCCGTTACTAAGTCACGGAACCTAGGGTAAGAGCTATCTGAAGGGATTCGTACAAATCGCGATTTTACCGCATCAATCGCATTATTATTGTTTTTCGGTGCTGCTGTAGTCATTGATATTTACCTCATCTGATGGGCTAGGACGTTTGGTTTTGAATAAAGAGTCGTGAAGAGACGAAATCAAAATGTTAAGTGTGTGATTTGGAGAGCCGTGGTCGTAATGTCGCATGATTTCTAAAAGCTCATTTGAAGCTCTTTCATTGAGATGTGGCCGCATAAGTTATTTCTCCAGTTTGGCGAATTCTTCACGGAGGGATTTATGTAAAAAATAACGCCTTGCTACTGCATTCATCATCTTGGTGAAGCTTTCGTAATTCTCAGCCTCTGCTTCTAGTAGAGCAATCAAGTCCAAGGGCATAGCTACTTTGATCAACCGAGTTTCTAGGTTCATTGGGAGGTTCCTTCTAGTAGTGAAGTGAGTGACAGGTTAAATTGGTTTACTTCTTCTGGGGTCTTTAGCGCTTTCAATGCGGCTTTGATGCTTTGACGAACTTTCTTTCGTGCTGAATACAAGCTGACGCTGCAATTATTGCCGCAGTGACGGTGATTTTTATTGGTTGCTTCGAAGCAGGTGCCGCAGATTTCACAGTTCATATGTGTTCCTTACAGGTTATGTAGATTTGGTTTGTTCAGCATTTACTTCATCAGTGCGGTGGATCGGGTGCTGCTCGTTTGGATGGTTGCTCTCGGAAAGGCAGTCATCGATGTATTTAAATGCGATAGCGGGGCCTAGTCCTGGCATTGTTTTATGTCGCCAATAGTGAAAATGGTTATGGCATTTCTGAGAGCAAAGGACTTTGGAGCTTCGTGTGGTGAGCATGTCACTACCACACCACTTACATTGTTTTATCAATTTCATGGGCGTTAAAAAGCCCTCCGTTAATGTTTTGGAATATTCAAGATTAAGGAATTTAAAATAAAAACAAACCACAACTCAGACTAAATCTCTAGCGCGAATTGTGGTTTGAAACTTCAGGAGTTTTTTAATTGGCAGCTATTGTAAAGAAGGAAAACAATAGCCGCTTACACTGACAAGATGAGAGCAAACTCTAATAAGCACCATCAGGTCGATGTTTTTCTAACGAGGGGTATGCGAGAGGGTGAAACAAATTAGCTATCAGAGAGAGAAGCAGATTTTTTTCTGCTCTGTTTTCTTCCATTTCTCATCTTATTATACTAAATAAAACTCGATTTTGTACAGATACAGTTAAACAAAGTTGAACTTATATTACCAGTACAGTTTGGCATGAGTATCTAAAATATTTTGATGGAAGCTTGGATTTGGTAAAAGCTACCAGTCCATAAAGAATATCAAACTTAAGGCTTAATTGCTTATCTAAGTGCGACAACTAGTTGCGTATGTACGACAACTTAATGTTGTATTTAAATTAATATGTGTGTGTTAGAGGTTGTAGAGGCTATATGTTGTTAATCTATTATTATAAATACTCTGCACTGAGTTCAGAAAATTGGTAGAACTTCCCCAAGGAGATAGGAAATACTCAAAAGAGCAGAGCCTTATCCCCAAGGTCTACACAACCTCCTGACCCAATGCTACAGGCTATACCTGCTCTGCACTTGAGACGAGAATGATCACAGCTTGTAGGCTGTACCTAACGGAAGGTTAGGCGGTAGTCCGGCTCCCTGACTGACATAACAAGCTCAATCACCCGCAGCCTCGCCGGAACCGACTATAAATCGGCAACTTCATGCATGCACCGCCATGCTTTGTAGCGGCGACTATAAAGCCCTTTCTTGAAGACAAGTATTCAGCCAAACGACAAGAAAGCCCTGTTACAAACAAACAAAATTAACAGGGGTATCCATTCTACAGCATAAAACAAGTTGTGGGGATATGTACGCTGCAATAAAGTTTCGGCGGAAAACTAGTCTTCAAAACACCGTTAGTCTCAATACCAAGCACGGACACGGGTTTGACGCGGAATCGCCTATAACCCTTATGAACTCCGCCGAAATAAGGGGAATACAGACGTTTGATACGTCACCCGTGGCTTACTGAGTGCTGTAAATCCCGGTGAAAGAGAATTTCAGTTTTCCTATAGCTGCTTTCTTTTGCTTGAAGCTGGGACCTGAGCTGTAAATATCGAGGGTGAACGCTTTGGACTCATGGCCTACTAGGTACGGTAAAATCTCTAGCGTCACGCCTCGTTGATGTAATTCAGTAACCATAGTTTTTCGGATTGAGTGAAATGTATGTAGCTCAGAAAAAGAAGAGCTTTTCAAACGTCCAAATCTTTTGGAAAGGCCGTCTAGCCGGTTGCCGTATTTGTTTTTTCCACCAGGAAACAGAAACCCATCATTTGAGGGAGCCTGCTTTGTGAGGTATTCGTACAATGGCAGGAGGTCAGGGTGTATTGGTATCTCGCGTACACCAGCTGCGGTTTTGGCCTCAGTGATTCGGAATCCCACAGGCTTCCCTTTTTCCAAAATAGTGTCTTCAGGCTTGATACGTCCCATCTCTTCTAGCCTGCATCCAGTGAAAGCACCGAATGCGATCAGATTGGCGAGTGGAATATCTTCTTTAGCCAGAGCTTTGGCGTGCAGTGCCTCAACCTCTTCCTTTGTGAAAGGGACGTAGCTTTCCCCTGCGGCTGCACCAACCTTCGGGAGTGAGTGACCATCAAACGGTGAAACCGCGTTCGCGAATTGCCCTCTGAAGCCTTTGTGATATTTACAAGCCCACTGCCAGAAATCTCTCCCGCTCCATAGGTACTGCTGTCGTGTTTTCCTTGCTTCAGACACTGATTCAAGAAAATCGTGTACAGAATCAAATGTCAGCGGCTTGCTCTCAGATGTCAGATAGTCAGACAGACGCTGAACCCTGCTGAGGTGACTGTCTCGTGTCTTCTCTGACTTAACCTGATGTTCAAGCTGCTTGTGCCACTGATCGAGCATCGACTTGGTGATTGGGCTCTTTGGTGTGTAGGTGGCAGGAGAGGCTGCAATTTCCTCCGCTTCACGTAGCTCGGTGTCAGATAGGTAATTCTCTTTCTTGGCGGTGTGCACCAGTATCCGCTGCTGAAACTCAGAAAACTTGAGCAAGCGTTCAGTCAGGGGGATGTCATCGTTAGCCATCGTGCTAGTGATGTCATCGAATAGATTAGGAATGGAATATTCAGCCTCTACCTTCAGAACATCGCGGTAGAAATCGTATAGGTCAGTTTCTAGTTTCTTCAGACCCTTACGAACGCTATCAACGGTGGGCTTAGGACGATTGCTCGGTATAAACGTCCCTTTCGCAGCAGATAAGAGTACGGTGTCCGCTTGGGCATGGTGCCTCGCAGCGTCTTCAAAGAGTTGTTCTTTCCAGCGATCCCCGGCTTCTGCCTTGGTGCGCCTTGCGTTCACTACCTGATTTTTCCAGTCTGAGAGGATAGGGTGCCGAAGCCGCATCGCCTCAGTTCGAGAACCTGTCTTCAAAGATTGGCTAAGGATTTTTCGGTTGCCAAAATATGGTCTGACATCAGCGGGTAGGTCGAACCGGACGTGCCACATTCCAGATTTCAACACCAAATTGTCAGCCATAGTTTCACCATGCGGGGAGCGGATTCTGGAGGGTATTCTACCCAAATATTCTACCCAAATGTCTATGGTAACGTTGCTATGCTTGGTTTTGTTGGGGGTTATGCCCGTTTCCAGAGAGTCCCTATCTCTCCGCCATATATAGAAAAAGCCCCGTAGCTGAGAAGCTGCGGGGCTTTTTTGTTTCTGCTCGCTTGAGTAATCAGCAAATCCTGTCGCCGGAACCCGAGGTTGAAAACTCGATAATCGGATGTGACTCGATCGATGCCGGTTCGTACGTAACTCTCGGAGTCTACCTACAGCTCTATTTCCAATCACTCCTTATCCTGACCTATGTGCCCAATATTGACCGGATTCGGATAAAAAGACGCCGTTTTCAAGCTTGGAGGG
>Ga0207713_1003523_pt1 | contig 10613 bp, 12 predicted proteins | sample KBSS64metaG_FD_184404 | JGI IMG/M metagenome (GOLD analysis project Ga0207713, IMG submission 184404) | Switchgrass rhizosphere microbial communities from Kellogg Biological Station, Michigan, USA - KBS S6-4 metaG (SPAdes) (version 2) | ecosystem: Host-associated > Plants > Roots > Rhizosphere >...
CGACCAGCCCGGCCAGCGCCTCAGCAACCGTCGCCAGCTGCGCCACACCGGCTACCTCTTCGGTCGCGGGTGGGTTCAGAAATGTGGTGTCGCCAAACGTGATCGCGGCCACATCGCCGGCCTCGAGTGTCCAGTCGACAGCCAGATAAAACGTGGCCGCCGATGCCTTCTCGAGGATGGCATCGCCCTGGCCATAGACGGCGAATAGCGTGCCATCCTCGAGATAGAGCCCGAAGCCGCGCACGGCATAGGCATCGGTCCCGCTGTCGCGCAGGGTGAGATGCACGGTATCGGGCGCCACCGGCAGGCCCGAAACCGTCGCGATGCGCTTGAGCTCGCCGGGCAATGCCTCGAGCGTGGGCGCCGGCACGAACACGGCCTGGGTCAATCCGGCCGCAGCAATGCGCACGGTGCGCGTGCCGCCGCCGGCCGGATCGACCATGGCCGCCCGGCCCGCGTTGGTGATTTGCAGGACAAGCGCGGTCATCAGGCACTCCCATCGAGATATTGGCCGGCATCGTCGGTCAGGGGCTCGCCGATCTCGTCGGTGATCAGCACGGCCCAATCGGTGCCGCTGGTGTCGGGGCCGGCGCTGGCGCGGCGATAGAGCGCGGCGCACGCAGCGCCGGTGGCGGCGGTTGCGACACCAGCGGCAAGGTCGATCACCACATCGAAGTGGCTGCGCGCGGGCGAGACCCGCACGACATCGGCAATGATCTGCGCGGTGGTCGCGGCCGAGACACGCGGGCCGCCGTCCGTGCCATCGGCGCCGATCGCGGGCAGATGAACGGCAAACGTGTGTGGCACGCCGCGCGGGCTGGCCTGGTGCCACTCCACCAGCGTGGCCAGCGCATCGATCCCGGCCAGTGCGGCCTTCACCGCCGTGACGCTGCCCTTGCGGCGCTGATCCTCGATGGCGCGCGCGGTGACGGCGCGCTTTTGCTCTTCGCTCCACTCGGCATCCCACTTGTCGACCGAGAGCGACCAGGCCAGCCAGGGCAGCACGGCCACCGGACACGCCCAGGGGTCCCACAGTTGCTCGATCGGCAGGTCGATGTCCTCGAAACGCAGGCCCAGGCGCGCAAGCGCGACTTCGAGCGGGGTGGAGTTGGGCGGGAGCAGGCTGTCACTCGACACGGCCGGCAATCCTCACCGCAGTGCCCACGCAATTGGCGCATTGCGTCTTGGCGATCGCCACGTCGGCCGGCGGCTTGTTGATCAGCGCATTCTGCACACCGGCCACCACCGCAGCGGCATAGAGCCCGGCGCGCGTGATCGACCGGCCCAGCTTGCGCGAGGCCGCCTTGTAGGCTTCCACCCCTTCCTGTGCGGCGGCCAAAACGATGGTCTCGTCCGGGCCACTGAACAGCACCAGGTCGATATCGATCTCGTAATCGATAATCTCGGCCGAGCGCACTTGCGGCCAGTCGGTGAGCGGGCGCACGTCTTCGTCGGCGGCAATTGCCAAGTCCACCGCTTCGATCTCGTCATCGCTGGCCGAACCATCGCCCAAGGCAGACAGCAGCGACACAACCACTGTGCCCGGCCAAATCGCGCCGTCGAGGGCGGCAGTCACGGCGGCGACCAGCCCGGCATCAGCGCCGTGATCGTCCAGCACACCCAGCATCAGCGCGCGGAGATTATCGGGCCTGGGACTGGTGACACTGGCATCGGCCAGCGTGTTGGCGGCCGACAGCGCATAGTAGCGATAGGCGCTGGCCGGCCCCGCCACCGAAAAGGCTTCGGGTGCCAGCTGGATACGGGCCTTGTAGGCGTCGTCGTGCTCGCCAGGGAGCCGCGCGACATTGAGCAGCGCGCCTAGCTGGTCGAGATTGCTGTCGCGCGCGTAGGCCAGCATGACTTGCTTGGCGCGCTCGTTGAACTGTTGGCGCAGCAACAGCTCCCGATAGGCATAGACCTCGAGCACCTTGACCGCCGGGTCGCTGGTCACCGTGGCGTCGAAGGTGGGCAAATTCTCGACCATCTTGGCGACGGCCTGGGCGCGGATGTCCTCATAGGAGAGTTGCTCCACCACCGTCGGCGCGGGGAGCTGGGAAAGGTCAATCGCGGTGGTGCTGTCAGCCATGGCCCCGGCATGGCGCGGCTTCGCGCGCGCGGGGAGGTGCTGGGCGGGTAGAGGCGGGCTCTACCTAGTCCGGCTCGATCATTTCGGCAGCGATCAGCATGGCCAGATCTTCGTCTTCATCGGACAGCCCGAGCAGGCGGCGTTCGGGGTAGCGCGCACGGATGCGCTTGCCGTTGCGCAGGCGGCCGACAGTGATGGTTTCACCGAACTGGCTGACGCGGCCCATACGTGCGGCCACGGGGGAGACGGGCGACAATTCCACACCGTCCTGATCGGCATCGATCTTCCATTGCTTGGCCATGCGCAACCCGCGAAACATCTTGGCGCCGGCCTTCATCCGAAGTCGGCCCTTGCGGTCATAGCGGGCCTTGCGCGGCTCGAACGGCGTGCCGTCGGGATTGGTGTTCGAGCTGATGCGCTTGAGGTTGCTGCGGCGCAGGGCCTGGCCCAGCTTCATGGCCGCGCGGCGGCGCTCTGCCGGGGCGAGGCCCTGCAGGATCTGGCCGAACCATTCGTCGAGCCTGGTCAGGTCATCGTCAGCCATCAGGCGGCCGGGTCGAACGGCGCTATCTGCCCGTCACCGGTGACGGACACCGCCTTGAGCACCGGGACAGCATCGAGGCCAGGGAAAGGCAGATCGTCGGCGAAGAGCGGATCGGGCTCGGGCAGATAGTCCACCTGCATCTTGCCCTGCCCGTTAAGGGCGCAGGTGACGTTCTGGGTTAGGTCGATCTGGATCAGCGCGTCATACGTGCCGCTGTCGAGCACATCGAGATCCAGCGCGAAGGCATCCTTACCGGGCGCCAGCAGATCGGGCTGGTTGATGCGCAGCCAGGCGCAGATGACATAGCCGACCGACACGATATCGGTGGTCATGTCCATCAACAGGACATTGACGCGATAGGCCATGGCAAAACCGAACGTGGCGGTCTGCCGGCATTGCACTGTGCCGCGATCTGTCCACACGCGCAGGCGCTCGTTGGACTTGGACAGATCCTCGATCGAGGTGGAGAGCACCTGGCGCAGGCTATCGATCTTGCGCATGGATCAATCCCACAAGCTGACGGTTTCGAGGGTTTGCGCGGCGGCCGCTGACGATGCCTCGGGCAGGGTGATGACGGTTCCGGCGGGCAGGCGCGGGCCGCGCGCGGCGAGGCCGGGATTGAGATCGAGCACCTGCTCGACCACGGTGCGGGTGTAGCCCAGCACGCGCCAGCAGACCTGGTCGACGGTTTCACCTTGGAGGGCGATGGCTTCGCGCGGCATTATGGTCACTTTCCCGCCGGTGGCGGAGGCGGGCCTTTGGGTGGCTGGCGCTGCACGAAATATCTGCCGATCGGACCGCATTTTGCCCTGCCAAGCAGGGTGCGCATGGATGCCCTTTCCAGCCAGGCGAGAACGGATTTCACGTGGTAGGAGCCACGCACCGGATCAAATCTGCCGAGACGGCGCGTGCAGAAGTTCTGTTGCCCGTTCCAGATGCAGTGGGCACAGTCGACACATGCCGGGGCCCGCATCAGATCAGCCTCACGCGGTTTCGGCCCACCGGCTCGGCGCCGATCGAGCGGAGATCGGCCACGGCACCCAGCGCGATACGGCGGGCCTCATCAGCCGAGGTGTCTTTTTCGACCGCGCGATCGAGGCCCTGATCGGTGGCGCTGATGTCGCGATAGGCCGCGTACAGATCCGCCGCGGCGAAATAGGTGACGATCCGGTCCCATAGCTTCTCCGCCACGTTGGCGCCGTTGAGCGTTTCGGTTGTCACGGCGGCCAGCTGTGCCACCCCGGCGGTGGCCTTGGCGGTCCGCCAGGCCGCCAGTTCGCGAAAGGCGTGCAGCATCGCCCCTTCGATCGCCATGGTGAGGCGTTCGGTGCTGATCGTGCCATCGCCCAGGCGAACGGAATCGCGCACGGTGGAAAGCTTGACCGGCGGGAACCAGCCATCGGCCACCACCTGCGCGTCATCGGGATCCCAAGGGGCGGCAGGGACTGCAATGACGCCGGTAGACATGGGACGGTTCCTTGAGGTTTTGGGGGGTGGGGATGGTTGGCTGAGCGTCACCGCAAAGCGGCTGCACAACCCGCCATCCGCCCCCCAGCGCCGTGGGCGATTGGTGGATCAGGTGGTGGCGGCCTGCTCGGCCATGGCTTTTTTCTGGCGCTCGAGCCGTTCGAGCTCCTTTCTCACGCCGATGTTGCGATCGAGCACCAAGGCGCGAGACAGCGTTGTGAGGGCGGCCTCGATATAGGCGGCCTTGCCACCGGCGGGGGCATTGTCGGCGGCCGGATCGAATTCATCGGCCTTGCGCGCGAAGCTGCGGCCGATGGCCTTGTAGAGCTTGGCCATGACGGGATCGGGCATATCCGCACCGTTCACAAGTTCGAGCGTGCGGAGCAGCGCATCGTGCGGGACGGCTTTGGCCTGGGCCAGGGCGATGCCGGCGATTTCCTCGGCCACGATGCAGGCAACCGTGCGGGTGAAGCCAGGCAGCACCAGGTGGAAGCGGATGGCGTGGGCAGCCAAGGCAAGGGCATAGTCGAAATCGCGATAGTCGATCGCCCAGAGCATGTTGGTGACCAGGATTTCGTCCTGGGCCGCCTTACCCTGATCGCCCGCTTCGAGAACGCCGTCGATCCACGCAGCGAAAGCGCCCGCGAATTCCTTCTTCTTGGGGATGCGCGCCTCGTGGCTGGCGATGTCCTTCAGAGCGCGCAGGTTGTCGTGGAGCAGCACGCGCAGGGCAGCGTATTCCTTGCCTTCGGGCGTGCTGGTGTCCGGCTCGGCCGGCGCCGTGCTTTCGGTGGACGGGGCGGCGCCGGCGCGGATGGCCTGCACCCGCTGCTTGTGGCGGCGGAAAGGGCTGCTCATGGGCTTGATCCTGTTGCGGGTGGTCCGCAAGGGCGCGTGGCCTCCCCTGCGGTGCGCTGGCTCCGGGGTGCCGCCGGCCACGGCAGGTCCCCCCATCGACGCCCTCGGTATTACGGGCGGTCGCCGAACGTGATGTTCTCGGCCATGACCGCGTGATCGGTGCTCTCGATCACGTAGCCTTCGTTGACCGAGTTGTAGTCGACCAGCGAAGCCATGTTTTCCGGCTCGTCCTTGATGTAGCGGCGGCGCGAACCTTCCTGATAGTAAAGCGAAAGGTTGCTGCTGTCGGGCACGCTGGGCTGGCCCAGCGGCGTGATCAGCATCGTGCCCTCGGGGAAGTACGGCACAATCACGGCCGGGCGTCCGCCGATCTGCTTGGCAGACATGACGATGTCGGTAACAACTTGGTCGCTGGTAGACTTACCGCCATCGATGGTGTCCGACAGGGGCCGGTTGATCATGGGGAAATACTTCTCGTCCACCAGATCCTGCGAAACGATCACGACGTGATCGGTCGATGCGCGTGCCCAGCTCGGCATGCCAGAGATCAGGTCATAGGCCAGCGCGTCGATGTTCTTGTAATCGCCGTCGGCGGTGCTGGCGTCCTTGCCGATGTAGATCGGCTTGGCGGAGCCGGTAGCGGTGGTGACACTGCCAGCAGTGACGGTGTTGCGGCCCATGACGTGATCGGCGCGTTCCAAGCGCAGCTTCTGCAGCCAACCGATGTTGACGTCTTCGCCCATGGGATTTTCGTCGGCATCGGTGTCGTCGGCCGCCGTGGTGCCGTGCCAACCCACCATGATGCGGCTTAGCGCCACCGAGATCGCGACTTGGCGCGAATAGCGATCGGCGAAGTCCGGGAAGCGCGACCAGTTGTCGATCAGTTCCCACGGGAGCCAGGTGTCGAACAGGGTGTCGTGCAGCTCCCACTTCCGATCCTGCAGCAAGCCGGCATACTTGGGCTGGCGGGGCAGGTTGGGGCGGCTGCGGCGCGAGGCCACCATGTTCGCGGTGCCCAGGCCGATGACCTGGCCCTTGAGATCGCGAACGCCGGGCACGTTGATGCGCTGCAGGAAGCCGACGTTCTCACGCTGGAGATCCTCGAGCCGCTGTTCGGACGAAGGCTCGAGCGAGAACTGCTTGGCCACGCCGCGCGGCGCGTTGTTGCGCTGCTGGATTGCGGCGAAAAGACCGTCCAGCGCCCGGCGGCCGCGATCGGAAAGATTGTAACCCATGTTTTTCAGGTCCTGTGGTGACGGGGTGCGGGGCGACGGGTGACGGTTTAGAAGACGCCGGCGTAATTCGCGGCGCCGCCATCGGAGCGGGGCCGCGCGGTGTAGTTGTGGGCCGGGGTCTGTTCCTGGGTGGCTTCCAGCTGCTGCAGCTTCACGGCCAGGGCATCGCTATCGGCGCGGAATTCGTTGCGCAGATCAGTGATGGCCTTGGAGAAGCTAGCGCCCATTTCTTCAAACAACGGGCGCATCTGGCTGAAATCGAACGTCTGCACCTGGGCAGGATCGACGGGAGGAACTGGGTCCTGCTTCGCTGGAGCAGGGCTGAACATGGCGGCAAAGCGATCGAGGACGCCGGACAGGCCAGCCAGGAAGCCGGCACCGGTCTCTCCCACGGTCTCGTCGGCGAATTCCAGCGCTGCTGCCTGCTCGGCCGAGACCGTGATGGTTCCGGGCAAAGCGCGATTGAACTGCAGGCGCTGGGTTGCGATCGAGGCGGGGCTGTCGGTGAGCGCGCAACCCATGAGATAGGCGAAGCCCTTGCCCGCGAAATTGGGTTCGATTTCGATCGAGGGATAGACCTTTTGGCTGGCCTCGTTGAGTTTCTTGGCGTCGGGGGTGACGTCGAAGACGCCATAAAGCGCCTTTCGCTGCTCGATCTTGCCGTTGAAATCGACGTCGACCATACCCGTTGAAAGTTCGAGCACGTCGCCATAGGCCCGAAACGGACCATCGCCGCTGATCCCCCGGATATGTTCGATGTTAACACGCGCGCCATAGGTCTTGGGATTGTAGCTCGAAGCCATCTCCTCGATCATCTTGTCATCGATGGTGCGGCCATCGACAGTCGAGCCGGCGGTGGCGAGCAGGAAGGACTTGGTCTTCATCGGGTGCTCCTGGGCGGTCCTGTTGGCCGGGCCTGTTGCGGCGACCCGTGTGCTGTTGCCCTTGAGCCAGCCCCGTGCCGCAACGGCAACGCGGGCGCGCGGTAGAGCGCGCCTCTACCCAACCAGCAGGGCGACAGGGACGCCGTTTCGGGGTGCATGGCTGTGGCCATGCATCCGACCAGCCCCCCCGACCCGGACGACGACGCCCCGGCGATCAGCCGGCAGGTGGCCCGCGCCCAGCGCAGGCAGGCGCGTTCGCTCCATCATCGCGGGTGGCAACTCACGCAGATCGCGGCCGAGCTGGGCGTGAAATACGGCACGCTCGCGGCGTGGAAGAGCCGCGATGCTTGGGACAAGGATGCGCCGATCGCGGTGGTCGAGGACCGGCTCGAGGCGAAGATTGCCACACTGCTCGACAAAGACCCGTTCACCGAAGGCGACATGAAGCGGGTGGACTTCATGATGCGCCAGATGGAGCGCGCTGCGCGCATCCGCAAATTCGACAAGACGGGGCGCGAGGGCGATCTCAACCCCAAGATCGAGAAGCGCAACAACGAGGAGGCGAAGGCCAAGCGCGCGGACAAGCGCAAGAATTTCCTGTCGCGCGAGCAGTGGCAGGCGCTGCTGGATGATTTCCACGAGCGCAATTTCGCCTATCAGGAATTGTGGTGGGATCACCGCGATGATCGCACCCGCAAGATCCTGAAGAGCCGCCAGATCGGGGCCACCTGGTATTTCGCGCGCGAGGCCCTGGCCAAGATCGCCGAGGCCGTGCTGGCCGGAGAACAGCCTCGCAACCAGATCTTCCTTTCGGCCAGCCAACGCCAGGCCAACAAGTTCCGCCGCGAAATCGTGGGCTGGGTCAAGCGCGTCACCGGGGTGGAACTGACCGGCAACCCGATCATGCTGGATTTTGCTGGCCTAACCGAAGACGGGCCGGCTCTCGACGGCGTGGGCCTCTATCCGCTGTCGACCAACAGCAACACCGCCCAAGGCGAAAGCGGTGACTTCTATTTCGACGAGTTCTTCTGGGTCCATGGCTTCGCCCAGCTGCGAAAGGTGGCGGCGGCCATGGCCACCCACACCATCTACAAGCGCACCTATTTTTCCACGCCATCGACCAAAACGCACGAGGCCTATGCGTTCTGGTGTGGGGAGGAGTGGAACAAGGGCCGCCGCCGCGAGCAGCAACAGGCGTTTGACGTTTCCAAGCGGAACTTGCGTCGGGGCGCCTATATGCCCGACGGAAGCTGGCAGCAGATTGTCACGCTAGACGACGCTATCGCGGGCGGCGCCGGTGCGCTGATCGACAAGGAAGAGCTGCGCCAGGAATCGAGCGACGAGGAATTCAGCAACCTCTACGATTGCGAATTCATCGATGACAGCGAAAGCAGCTTCCCCTTTGCGCGCATCGCGCCAGCGCGGGTGGACAGCTTCTATCGCTGGCGGGATTTCAAGCCGGCCCTGATCGAGATCGCGGGCGCGCGGCCCTTTGGCGAAAAGCCGGTGTGGTTGGGATACGACCCGAACAAGCAGGGCCGCGATGATGCCGCGCTTGCCGTGGTAGCGCCGCCAGAAACGCCCGGCGGCAAGTTCCGCGTGCTTGAAAAAATCCGGCTGAATGGGCGGGATTTTGCCGGCCAGGCCGACGCTATTCGCGCGGTGTGCCAGCGATACAAGGTGGCCGATATCTCGATCGACACAACGGGGCACGGCCTTGCCGTGTGGGAGCTGGTGTCCAAGTGGTTCCCGCTGGCCCGCAAGATCGAATATTCGGTGGCCAGCAAGACCGCTCTGGTCATCAAGGGCCAGAATGTCTTTCGCGCCGGCCGGATCGAGTTCGACGCGGAATGGACCGACGTGATGCAGGCCTTCATGGCAATCCGCCCTACGCTGACCGGGAGCCAGCGCGGCGTGACCTATACCGCGCGGCGCAACGGCGAGATCGGGCACGCCGACATCGCCTGGGCCATCCTCCACGCTCTTTCCAACGAACCGCTCGATGCCGGCGCCGAGATCCAGGCGCCGGCCGGGCGCGTGCGCTTCCTCAACTGACAGGACCGATGATGACCGAACCCAGCTCGACCGCCCTGGCCCTGGCCGATCAGCCCGAGGAACAGGCCAGCCATGCGCCTGCCAAGGTTTTCCGCTTCGGCGAGCCGGAAAGCGTGCTCGATCGCCGCGAATTGGCCCAGTATTTCGAGATCTGGCACAACGGGCGCTGGTATGAGCCTCCGTTGCCGATGGCGCGGCTGTCGCAGACGTTCAACGTCTCGCCTTATCACCGCAGCGCGATCGGCCTGAAGGTCAATCTGCTGGTGGCGCAACAGACGCCTTCGCGCTGGCTGGCGGCCGACGTGTTCGAGCGCTGGGCGCTGGATTTCCTGCAGATGGGCAATGCCTATCTCGAGAGCGTGCCGAACCTGGGCGGGCGCATCGCCGCGCTGGCGCACAGCCCGGCTATCCATACGCGCGCCGGTATCGAACCTGACGTGTTTTGGTGGACCAATTGCGCGCGCGGGCAAGAGCATGCCTACGCCCCTGGCACGATTTTCCAGTTGCAACAGCCGGATGTGGCACAGGAAATCTATGGCCTGCCGGAATGGTTGTCGGCGCTGCAGAGCGGGCTGCTCTCGGAAAATGCCACGCTGTTCCGCCGCCGCTATTACCTCAACGGCGCGCATGCGGGGTTCGTGTTTTACGTGAGCGAGCCACTGGCCGATCAGGCCACCGTCGACGCCATCGAAGAGCAGCTGGGCAGTTCCAAGGGCGTGGGCAACTTCAAGAACATGCTGGTCTACATCCCCAAGGGGAAGAAGGACGGCATCCAGATCATGCCGATTGCGGACGTGACCGCGAAAGACGAGTTTTCGGCGGTCAAGAACATCAGCCGGGACGACATGCTGGCCGCGCACCGCACGCCGCCGATCCTGATTGGCGTGATCCCTCAAGCGGCCGGTGGGCTGGGCAATGTGAGCCAGACCCGCGATGCCTTCTTCGAGACGGAAATCGTGCCGATCATGCGGCGCATGCTTCGGCTCAACGACTGGACCGGCCTGCCGGTGCTCGCGTTCCGCGATTACGTGTGCAGTGATGGCAGCGTGATCAAGCAAGACGGCACCCGCGTGGCGGCCGGCGCGCGATAGGATTTCCGCCCGCCGGCAGAGGCGGGGGAAGGGGGCGTTGCACCGCCCCATTCCGACGACCGCAGATCGTCATGTCCCCAGACAGGCCCACCCGAGGCCATCCCGCCTGCCGACTCGGCGGTGAGAACATATAAGGAACATTTGCGATGTTGTCGAACGTGCTGGACCAGCTCGAGCCGGTCAGCCCCACGCGCCCGCCTGCGCCGTATCTCGGCGGCAAGAAGATGCTGGCCAAGCGCCTGGTCGCCCGGATCAATGTTTTGCCGCATCAGCTCTATGCCGAACCATTCGTGGGCATGGGCGGGGTATTTTTCCGCCGCGATCAGCGTCCGAAATGCGAGGTGATCAACGACTGGTCCGAGGACGTGGCCACGTTCTTTCGCATCCTGCAAC
>Ga0207713_1003532_pt1 | contig 10589 bp, 8 predicted proteins | sample KBSS64metaG_FD_184404 | JGI IMG/M metagenome (GOLD analysis project Ga0207713, IMG submission 184404) | Switchgrass rhizosphere microbial communities from Kellogg Biological Station, Michigan, USA - KBS S6-4 metaG (SPAdes) (version 2) | ecosystem: Host-associated > Plants > Roots > Rhizosphere >...
AGCTGCTGCGCATGATGCTGGCCCAGGCGCCGCGTACGGTGTTGCGGTTTGTCCCGGAGGGCAGTGGTGACGATGATGCAGTGCTGCGCAACGGGCATATCGACCTGATCATCAGCTCGGCCATTGAGCTGGGCCCGGAAATCAAGGTGCAGAGCCTGTTCAACACCTACTTCGTGGGCCTGGCGCGTGTTGGGCACCCGATCTTCGACGCCCCGATCACCCCTGAGCGTTTTGCCGCCTACCCGCAGATCAGCGTATCGCGGCGCGGCCGTGCCAACGGGCCGATCGATGTGGCGTTGGCCAACCACAAGGTGGAGCGGCGCGTGGCCTTGATCACCACCAGCTTTCACTCGGCGATGTTCTCGCTGCCGGATTCGGACCTGATCCTGCCGATACCCGCCAATATCCTCAACAGTGTGCAGCGGCTAAAGCTGCCATTGCGCTCGTTCGAGATCCCGGTGCCGTTGGAGAAGGTCAATGTGATGCAGGCGTGGCACCCGCGCTTCGACAACGACCCCGCGCACCGTTGGTTGCGCCAGACGTTGAAAGCGTGTGGTCGCATAGACCCGTGATTCAGGCATGGATTGCGTCTGACGCAATATAAAACTACCGACAAGTCAGTTTTCGTCAGCATTCGACCTTCTTAAACTTGCCCCAGCCCTGAAATTGTTGCTGGAGATGTATTCTCATGACTTCCCTGACCGCGCCCTCTGCGGCGCTGGCCGCCGCCCCCGCGCCGGCCGCACCTGCGCAGACGGCGTTTGGCCTGCAGGTGGTGGTCGGGCTGTTCGGTGTGTTGCTGGCCGTGCTGTGTGCAGGCCTCAACGAGTCGGTCACCAAGATTTCCCTTGCCGATATCCGCGGTGCCATGGGCATCGGTGCCGACGAGGGTGCCTGGCTGCTGGCCGTGTACAGCGCCGCGTCGGTCTCGGCCATGGCCTTTGCGCCGTGGCTGGCCACCACCTTCTCGCTGCGGCGCTTCACCATGAGCGCCATCGCCCTGTTCGCCGTGCTCGGCCTGCTGCAACCGTTCGCCCCCAACCTGCACAGCCTGATGTTGCTGCGTGTGCTGCAAGGCTTTGCCTCGGGTGCCTTGCCGCCGATGCTGATGAGCGTGGCCCTGCGCTTTTTGCCGCCGGGTATCAAGGTTTACGGCCTGGCCTGCTATGCCCTGACTGCCACCTTCGGCCCCAACCTCGGCACGCCACTGGCGGGGCTGTGGACGGAATACGTCGGCTGGCAATGGGCGTTCTGGCAGATCGTCCTGCCTTCGGCGCTGGCTATCCTCTGCGTCGGTTGGGGCCTGCCCCAGGACCCGCTGCGCCTGGAGCGCTTCAAACAGTTCGACTGGCGTGGCGTGCTGCTTGGCCTGCCGGCCATCAGCTGCATTGTGCTGGGCCTGTCGCTGGGCGACCGCTGGGGCTGGTTCGACTCGCCGCTGATCTGCTGGTTGCTGGGCGGTGGCCTGCTGTTGCTGGTGCTGTTCATGTACAACGAGTGGTCCGAGCCGCTGCCGTTCTTCCAGTTGCGCATGCTGCAGCGGCGCAACCTGAGTTTTGCCCTGGTGACCCTGGCCGGTGTGCTGGTCGTGCTGTCGGGCGTGGGCAGCATCCCGTCGGCCTACCTGGCACAGATCCAGGGTTACCGCCCGGCGCAGACCAGCCCGCTGATGATGCTGGTGGCCATGCCGCAGTTGATCGCCCTGCCGCTGACCGCGGCGCTGTGCAACATCCGTGCGGTGGACTGCCGCTGGGTGCTGGGCATTGGCCTGGCGATGCTGGCGGTGTCCTGTGTCGGCAGCAGCCTGCTGACCAGCGAGTGGATCCGTGGCGACTTCTACCCGTTCTACCTGCTGCAGGTGTTCGGCCAGCCGATGGCGGTGCTGCCGTTGCTGATGCTGTCCACCAACGGCATGACCCCGCAGGAAGGCCCGTTCGCATCCAGCTGGTTCAACACCGTGAAAGGCCTGGCTGCAGTGATCGCCGGTGGCCTGCTGGATGCCCTTGGCACCCTGCGCCGGCACTTCCATTCCAACCACCTGGTGGACAGCCTGGGCAACGCCCCGCTGGTCGACGACAGCGCTGCGGGCCTGGCCAAGCGCGTCCACGACCAGGCGCTGGTACTGACCTCGGCCGACCTTTATCTGGTCATGGCCTGCATCGCCGTGGCCCTGATCTGCCTGATTCCTTTCGTGCCTACCCGGGTCTATCCGCCGCGTGCGGTGGCCTGAACCCTGGATGAATTCGAGAACACCTGAAATGACCAACAACCGCAAAACCCTGTTCATTGGCTCGGTGCTGGCCGTGGCCGTGCTGGCTGGCATCGTCGGCCCCTGGATGCTTGGCAGCGACCATCGCCAGATCACCAACGACGCCTATGTGATCGCCGACTACACCGTGGTCGCGCCCAAGGTGGCTGGCTTTATCAAGGAAGTGCTGGTGGAGGACAACCAGCAGGTTACAGCCGGCCAGTTGCTGGCGACCATCGACCCCCGCGATTACCAGGCCGCCCTGGACGCCGCACAGGCGCAGTTGCTGGTGGCCCAGGCGCAAAGCGCCGATGCCCGCGCCACCCTTGAGCGCCAGGCGTCGTTAATTGCCCAGGCCGAGGCTGCTGTCAAAGCCGCCCAGGCCGAAGCGGCGTTCGCCGACCACGAGGTCAACCGCTACAGCCGCCTGGCCGAGCAGGGCGCCGGTACCGTGCAGAACGCCCAGCAGGCGCGCAGTGGTGTAGACCAGGCACGCGCACGCCTGGCGAATGCCCAGGCAGCGTTAGTGGCGGCGCGCAAGCAGGTGGACATTCTCACGGCCCAAGTGGCCAGCGCCGATGGCCAGCTGAAACGTGCCGAAGCGGGCGTGGAAAAGGCCCAGCTCGACCTGTCCTACACACGCATTACTGCGCCGGTGGACGGCATGGTCGGCGAGCGCGCACTGCGCATAGGCGCCTACGTCAACCCGGGTGCCCGCCTGCTGTCGGTGGTGCCGTTGCAACAGGCCTATGTGGTCGGCAACTTCCAGGAAACCCAGCTGACCCACGTGCAGCCTGGCCAGCCCGTCAGTATCAGCGTCGACACCTTCTCCAGCGAGAAGCTGCAAGGCCATGTGGAAAGCATCGCCCCGGCCACCGGCGTCACCTTCGCCGCCGTCAAACCGGACAACGCCACTGGCAACTTCACCAAGGTGGTGCAGCGCATTCCGGTGAAGATCGTCTTCGATGACGGCCAGCCGCTGCTCACCCGCCTGCGTGTGGGCATGTCGGTAGAAGCGACCATCGATACCCGTGGCGACAAGCTGGACGGCAAAGAGGTAAGCGCACGATGAAACCGGCATTACGCTTGAGCCCGTTGCTGCTGGCCGTGTTGCTGGCCGGCTGCACCATGGGCCCGGACTTCTTGCGCCCCGACAGCCAGGCACCGCAGCAGTGGGCGCCGCTGCAAGGCGAGGCGGCGGCCAGCCAGCCGCAGGCCGAACCGCTGGAACTGCGCTGGTGGGAAACCTTCCATGACGCACAGCTCAGTGCCTTGATCCAGCGCGTTGCCGAGCGCAACCTCGACCTGCAAATGGCCAGTGCACGGTTGCTGCAAAGCCGCGCCCTGCGCAGTACCGTGGCCGCCGATGAAGTGCCGTCGGTGGATGCAAACGCCGGCTACAGCCGCGCCCGCAACAGCGCCGAAGGCCTGAGCGATCCGTCTGGCAAGGCGGGCAAAGCGGCGTACAACCTTTGGCAAGGCGACCTGGTGGCCGGTTGGGAACTGGACCTGTGGGGCCGCGTGCGGCGCCAGGTCGAGGCTGCCGATGCCACCGTCGAAGTGGCCGAGAACGACCGCCGCGGGGTGCTGCTGGCCCTGCTCTCTGAAACCGCCGGCAATTACATCCAGCTGCGCGCGGTGCAGCACACGATTGATGTGACGCAGGACAACCTGAAGGTCGCCCGGCACAGCCTGAAGCTGTCTGAAAATCGCCAGGCCGAAGGCGTCGCCACACGCCTGGACGTGGCCCAGGCCAGCGCCCAGGTCGCGTCGATCGAGGCCCGCTTGCCAAGCCTGGAAGCCCGGCGCGATGACCTGATCAACGCCCTCAGCCTACTCGCCGCCGAGCCGCCGCGCAGCTTGCAGGCCGAATTGCTGCAGGGCGGCGAGCTGCCCGCGCCGCAGCAGAAGTTCGCCATCGGCGTGCCGTCCGAATTGGCCGGGCGCCGCCCTGACATCCGCCAGGCCGAAGCCCGCCTGCATGCCGCGACTGCCAGCATTGGCGTGGCCAAGGCGGATTTCTACCCGAGCATCCGGCTGTCGGGCAGCGTCGGCTTCCAGGCGATGCAGCTGTCTGATTTCGGTGGCTGGGATTCGCGCCGTTTTGCCTTCGGGCCGCAGCTGTCGCTGCCGATCTTCGAGGGCGGCCGGCTCAAGGGCACCCTGGAGTTGCGTGAGGCGCAGCAGCAGGAAGCGGCGCTGAACTACCGCAAGGTGGTGCTGGGGGCCTGGCATGAAATTGACGATGTGCTTCGCCTGTACAACGCCAGCCAGTTGCGCCGTGACCACCTGGCCGAGGCCGTGCGACAGAATCGCATCGCCCTGGAAACTGCCCAGCGCCAGTATGTGGAAGGGGCAGTGGACTTTCTCAATGTGCTGACGGTGCAGGGTGCATTGCTGGCCAGCGAGGAGCAGTGGATCGACAGCTCGGCGGCGGTGTCGCAGGCGTTGGTGGGGCTGTACAAGGCCCTGGGTGGTGGTTGGCAGGCGTTTGATGAGCAGCCTGCGAAGAAAGCCTAAAGGCAGGGGCCGCTTTGCGGCCCATCGCCGGCAAGCCAGCTCCCACAGGTGCAGTGCAGACCTCAGCCACAGCGCTCTACCTGTGGAAGCTGGCTTAGGGCCCATCGCCGGCAAGCCAGCTCCCACAGGTGCAGTGCAGACCTCAGGCACAGCGCTATACCTGTGGGAGCTGGCTTGCCGGCGATGGGCCGGTACAGGTTGCCGAGATCTCAGAGCGGGCGCAGCAGGCCAAAGCGCTTGCGCAGTGCCCAATCCAGCAACCGCCGAGGCAGTAGCCGCGCCATCAGCGGCAACGCCGTACTGCCATTCCCCAACCGCACCACCCCCGGTACCGGCGACTTGCCGACTGCCGCCAACACACCCTGGGCAAACACCGCCGCCGAAGTCGGCCTGTCCTGCGAAGCCCGCGCCCGCGCCTGGACATGTTCACGCAACGGCCACCAGGGTGAGTCCGCCGCCAGTACCTGCTCGGCCTGGCGCTGGGCATTGTTGGCGAACTGCGTGTCAATCGCCCCCGGCTGCACTTCCATCACCTGCACACCGAACGGCGCCAGTTCCAGGCGCAAGGCATCGCTCAGCGCATGCACGGCCGCTTTCGAGGCGCAGTAGGCGCCGGCGAATGGCGTGACCAGCACGCCGGAGACGCTGCCGATGTTCACCACTGTTCCCCGTGAACGGCGCAGCAGCGGGAACAGCGCGCGGGTCACGCCGACCACGGCGAACACGTTGGTTTCGAACTGCTGGCGCAGGGCATCCACACCACCGTCCAGCAACGGGCCCATGGCGCCGTAGCCGGCGTTGTTGATCAGGATATCCAGGGTTACGAGTTCCTCGGCCAAGCGGGCGAGGGCCTCGCTGTCGTTCACATCCAGTTGCCGGGCGGTGAAGCCGGCGGCGTTCAGTACTTCAACATCCTCTGCCTTGCGAGCAGTGGCCCAGACGTGGTGGCCGGCATCGCGAAAGGCGTCGGCGAGGGCGCGGCCGATGCCGCTGGAACAACCGGTGATCAGAACGGTGGGCATGGTTGGGGCCTGTTGTGAGGAAGATTGGTTTTCCTGTGCTGGCCTCTTCGCGGGTGAACCCGCTCCCACAGGTACCCCACAGAATTCGATGTCAGTGGGATCTCTGTGGGAGCGGGTTCACCCGCGAAAGGGCCGGTACAGGCGATACATCAATTGGCAAATGTACCTTGCAGGTGCTCGGCACGAAATTCCAGAGTCTGCGGCCGGTACCCGGAGCGCAGCGGTGGCAACGGCAGGCAGTCCTTCCACTCGGCCCCCGGCTGCAAGTCACCCGGCCCCCGGTAGCGCGGGGCGTTGTAGGTGCTTTCGGCCAAATTCACAGTGTCGCCCGGCGCATACGCCGCCACCCGCCAGCGCAGTTCGGTCAGCGGGGCCTTGTTGCCGTTTTTCATGTGTACCTGCAACGCACGGTCGGCAGGGCATTGTTCGGGGGCATAGGCAAGGCGCAGGTCCAGGCGGGCCAGTTGCGAGGTTTCGCGGTTGTCTTGCCAGGCGACGAACAGGGCTACAAGGCCCAGGCCACATACGGCGGCCAAGGAGATCGGCAGGGCCTTGGCCGGGTAGCGCAGCAGCAGCACCAGCCAGGTGAGGATGAGGAAGGCGCCGATGATCATGGGGCTTGCAGACCTAGGTTGCGCGAGGTCTGACCATCGTAGCCTGAAATGGGGGAGGGCTCAAAAGCGGGAGGGCTTTGCCCTCCTTTCGCGACACAAGGCCGCTCCCACAGGAGATCGCGTGACCTTTGTGGGAGCGGCCCTGGGGTCTACTTACTGCGCAATGGTCTTGACCGATACTCCACGCTCGACCGGCGTGGAAGTGCGCCCGTACACATCTTCGAAGCGCTCGATATCATCCTCGCCCAGGTAGCTGCCGGACTGCACTTCGATGATCTCCAGCGGGATCTTGCCCGGGTTGCGCAGGCGGTGCACCGAAGCGATCGGGATGTAGGTGGACTGGTTCTCGGTCAGCAGGAACACGTTCTCGTCACAGGTGACCTCGGCAGTACCAGACACCACGATCCAGTGTTCAGCGCGGTGGTGGTGCATCTGCAGCGACAGGCTGGCACCCGGCTTGACGGTGATGTGCTTGACCTGGAAGCGGCCGCCCATGTCCACCGAGTCGTACGAGCCCCACGGGCGATACACTTCCAGGTGGTTCTGGGTTTCAGTACGGCCCTGCTCGTCGAGGGTCTTGACCATCTGCTTGACGCCCTGGACCTTGTCCTTGTGGGCAATCATCATGGCGTCCTTGGTCTCGACCACCACGATGTTTTCCAGGCCGATCACCGACACCAGCTTGCCGTTGCCGTGGATCATGCAGTTGCGGCTGTCCTGCACCACCACGTCGCCCTTGGTGACGTTGCCGTTGTCGTCCTTCTCGTGCACGTCCCACAGCGACGACCAGCAGCCCACATCGCTCCAGCCGGCCGACATCGGCACCACGCAGGCGCGCTGGGTCTTTTCCATCACCGCGTAGTCGATGGAGTTGTCCGGGCAGCAGGCGAAGGTGGCTTCATCGATGCTCAGCACATCGCCTTCTTCCTCGCTGCGCTCCAGGGCCAGCACGCAGGTGTCGTAGATATCGCCGTCGTGCTTTTTCAGCTCTTCGAGGAAGCGGCTGGCGCGGAACAGGAACATGCCGCTGTTCCAGAAGTAGCCACCGGCCTGGACAAACTCGGCGGCACGTTTCTCATCGGGTTTTTCAACAAACTGCGCCACGCGCGCCACGCCCTCGGGCAGCAGGGCGTCCTGGCTGGAGCGGATGTAGCCGTAGCCGGTTTCCGGCTTGGTCGCCGGCACGCCGAACAGCACCATTTCGCCACGCTCGGCGGCGATGGTGGCCAGGGCCAGGGCGCGCTGCAGGGCCTTCTGGTCGTCGATCACGTGGTCGGCGGGCAGCACCAGCATCAGCTCGTCGCGGCCTTCGTTGATCAGTTTCATGGCGGCCATGGCCACGGCCGGCGCGGTGTTACGGCCGAACGGTTCCATCAGGATGCCTTGGGTTTCCAGCTTCAGCGCAGCCAGCTGTTCCTGGACGATGAATTTGTGGTCCTTGTTGCAGACCACGATCGGTGTGTCCATGCCTTCGAATGCCAGGCGCTCGATGGTTTGCTGGAACAGGGTGTGTTCGCCGGTCAGGGCCAGGAACTGTTTGGGGAACTGCTTGCGCGACAGAGGCCACAGACGCGAACCGCTACCACCAGAAAGAATTACCGGGATCATCATGTTTCTCCAATAGTCGTTAAAGGCAGGGGGATCAGTTGCTAGCCACGGGGCGAGTTACCCACACCGGCGACAAGGCGTTGCCGGAACCGGTTACGTACAGCACGGCGGCTTCGCCGCGCTCTAGAGCGACGGGTTTCACGTCACCCACTTTCTTGTCACCTTGGTACAGCGCCAGGTTGACCTTGACCGGGTTGATTTCGCGTTCGCCACGGCCGTTGGCGGCCACCGGCTTGACCACTTCGGTCTTGCCGTCGGCGGTTTTCAGGGTCAGCTGCTGGTCGCTCAGGTTCTGCACGCGCACCAGGGCTTTCTGCTTGTTCTTGAACGGTGGTTCTTCGATCAGCTGCGGGTTGCCGGTGCCGCTGTTGACCAGGGTGTAGTACTTGTCCGAGGCCAGCTTCACCGGCACGCTCTTGCCGCCGACCTGGGCGGTGTAGTCACCGCCTGGCAGGAAGCTGAAGTCGCTGCTGGCCTGGGCGCCAACCTGCTTGATCTGGGTGTTGCCGACAGACGCGGCAGCCGGTGCGCTGGCGGCGTTGTACAGGCGCACGAAGGTCGAGCCTTTCGGTGCGCTTGGGCCGTACAGGGCGGCGTCGGCACCGGCGAAGGCCTGCATCGAAGCAAGGGAAAGGCCGGCCGCGAGGGTGAGGGCTTTGGCAATGGAAGTCTTGGTAGTCATGTGCATTTCCTCTCTATCGTTCAGTGGTTCGTCCGGGTGGACGACAAGGCCAGGTTTTCTTCGGATTTACGGGAGTTTTTCAGCTGGGCGATCCACTGCGGATCGAAGCTGCTGAGGTCGTTTTTCATGGGCAGATAACGTTCGGGGAATTCCCACACCACCACTTGCGGTGCGGCGTTCTTGAAGGCATCGCTTTGCAGGTACTTGAGCATCGGCAGCAATGGGCCGTGGCCGTCTTCGGCGTAGTTGGCGACGTCGCTGCGCAGGGCCTGCTGCAGCGCGCCAAGGAAGTTCCAGTGCGGGTTGGCGCTGTAGCTGGTACCCACCAGTGCGACCGGGATCTCGTTGTTGGCGAACAGTGCATCGTCGCCTTCACCCTCGGCTTGCGCCGGGCGGGTGCTGCGTTGTTGCAGGTTGTCCGGGGCCGGCAGCAGGTTGCTGAACAGCGGGTCCAGTGGCAGGAAGTTGGTCAGGTCGCCTTTGTAGGGCGCCGTGCTGCCGGCTTCGGTGACGAAGGTTTGCGGGTCACCGTTGAGCAGGTTCTGCCGGCTTACAGCCTCGGCCAGCGCCTGGGCGGCGACTTCGGCGCCCATCGGTGTCCAGTGGGTGTCGGTGCGCAAGAACACCTGGCCACGCGCCTTGGCTTGTTCCATGGCCGCTTGCAGGTCCGGGGCGAACACGTTGGCCTGGCGCACCTGGGCATGGAACTGGTTGTACAGGTCATCGTGCAGGCTGGCCGGCTGCTCCTTGCCCAGGTATTCCGAATACAGGCGCGCCTTGGCCGGGATGATCGCCAGCACCAACTGGCTGCCGTGCTGTTGCAAGGTGTCGCGCACGCCACGGATCAGCGCCAGGTTTTCCTGCATCAGTTGTTCGGCGCCAGCCGTGGGCTTGAACTCTTCGTCGCTGAACAGCCATTGGTCGCGGCCCAGCACCACACCGGGGCGGCCCTCGTTGAACAGCTTGAAGTCCATGGCCGCCCAAAGGTTGGTGCCCAGGCGCTTGATCGGGAACTCGGCGTCGTAGTGGGTCTCGGCGGCCTTGGCCAGCTTGCCGTTGAGCAGGGTCATCTGCTCGGTGCGCTGAAAGCTTTGCAGGCCACCGGTGGACCACACGCCCATGCCCACCAGCAAACCGAGGAACGACAGGGAGTAAGTGATGCGTAATGTACGGTTCATGTCATCGGCCTCAGAACTGGAAGTACAGGAACGGCGAGTAGCTTTGCGCCGAAAGCTTGAGGATCGAGGCCACGAACAGCAGCAGCACCAGGGCGCGGGTCATCACCCGCGTCCAGTCCAGGCCGATCGAACCGTCGTTGTTGACCTGCACCGGTGTGGCCTGGGGCGTTGGCTTGGCATTGCGGTAGAAATCACGCAGGCCGAAGAACGCCAGGGAGAGGTAGGCGACGATCAGGGTGGCCACTTGCAGGCCGGTAAGCTGGGCGCTGTTGAGTTCCGACAGCTGCCAGTCGCCGAAGCTGAACATGGCGCCGTACATGCGGCCGGCCACGTGCAGGTTTTCGGCGCGGAAGATCACCCAGCCGACCACCACCAGCAGGAAGGTGAAGGCCCACTTCACCGGGTTGAACCGCTGCGGGTTGGTGTCGATACCCAGCGCGCGTTCGATGGCCAGCCACATGCCGTGCCAGGCGCCCCAGATGATGTAGGTGAAGTTGGCGCCGTGCCACAGGCCGCCCAGCAGCATGGTCAGGAACAGGTTGCGGTAGGTGTTGAAGGTGCCTATGCGGTTGCCGCCCAGGGTGATGTAAAGGTAGTCGCGCAGCCAGGTCGACAGGCTGATGTGCCAGCGCCGCCAGAACTCGGTGATCGACTGGCTGATGTACGGCTGCTTGAAGTTCTCCATGAAGCGGAAGCCCATCATCAGGCCTAGGCCGA
>Ga0207713_1003534_pt1 | contig 10588 bp, 16 predicted proteins | sample KBSS64metaG_FD_184404 | JGI IMG/M metagenome (GOLD analysis project Ga0207713, IMG submission 184404) | Switchgrass rhizosphere microbial communities from Kellogg Biological Station, Michigan, USA - KBS S6-4 metaG (SPAdes) (version 2) | ecosystem: Host-associated > Plants > Roots > Rhizosphere >...
AGCATCTCATCTAGGCGGTTAATCAGTCGTTTTCCCTTGTCGCTGGATTCGGCGTACTGGCGATTAACGTACATATCGCCCGTCACCTTCCCGTCTTTGTGGCTGACGTTCTGTAGCCAGGCCCCGACGTGATACTCGTTCACCGCCCGGACATCGCGCGCCGACACATGCTTGCCATCCACTTTCGGGTGGCCCAGCGGCATCGGGTTTCGCTCGAGCGTGTTGTAGGCCTTTTCGATTTCTGCTGCCGGGTACAACTTCCGGTTCATCACGATATCGTCCACGACAGGCGTAATGCCGCGAACCACGATATGTGGCTTGCCGTCGATAGTTTCAGTAGTGATGTTTGAAGCGGAGTTGACGACGGTCAGCACGTTAACGCGGTTGCGTTTCATGCTGGTTCCTTACTCAGTGTTAATGGGATATAAAGGGCTTGGTCAGCTACGGCCGAGACAAAAAGGAAATATGGAATGCCTATATATAAAATCACATATCAGATAAGTGGCGATGATACATATCGAGATGTCAATGTTGAAAGCAGCCACCCTCTCACTGCTGTCGACGATAAGGTTATCGAGGCAACAAGGCGTGATTCCTTGAGCTACCATAGCGCTTCGACCTCTACGTCTGTTTTTGGAATTACAGTAGTCACAATCACTGAAGTTATTTAGCTTTGTCCCACAGCTGGCGTTCTTTCTTCAGTCTGTCCGCCAGCCCTTCATTGAAAATGCTGCCGTCGTCGTTGAGAAGCACCGGAATCTGGCTGCAATAGCAGTTGTACCGGTTGCCGTTTTCAGCGTAGAAGTCCCGCACCTCTTCGGTGGTGTAGACCTTGCCGTGACGGCTGGCGTGCCAGCTTCGAGTGGTTGGCTTGAGTGCTGACAGCCACATCAGGCCGGTATTCAGCCCCAGCCTGTCAGCAGCCCAGTCCGTTTCATTCCATTGTGCCTGCCGCAACGCGCCGACCTGCTCAGTCTGAGCGATGGTCTTCGCCTTCGACATCGACACATCGAGACGCTTGCTGATGACGCTGGCCGTCTCACGAGGGTTCACGCCGCGCGCGACCGCATCAGTGATGATGCCTGTCAGGTCGCCGCGGGCTGTATCGCTGATAACCTTCCAGTCGCTGAACGTTGTCAGCCTGGCCGCCGCCACCTGGTTAAGGTGACCGGGACTGCTTAAGAGCTGCTGTAGCGTCGTCTGGCTGGCGTACACCTGCGACTGCTGAGAGAGGTTGTTGAAGGCCTCCAGCGTGCCGCGCTGAGCTTCTGCGACGACGTAATCCATCGCCCACAGGTTCTGCTCGCCACCCTCCAGCAGGTAATCGTCGAGAATTGACTGCACCGCTTTCAGCAGCTCAGCCAGCTCCTGATCCGACATGTCGTAGATGAACTTACCAGCGTTGACCTGGTATAGCCGCACATCCTCGCCATGGTCGTGGCACAGGAAGTGCCAGTTATGGCTGTTCACCTCTCGCTCTCGCCCTGTCAGGTGCTGGTCGAACAGAGCTTTCAGCGCTCGCTTGATGCTGAGATATCGCTCCTCGATATCCCGGAACATCGCGGTAACCTGCTTTGCCGAACGGGTCGGGTCAACCTTGCTGCGCGGAACTACCGGTGTCCCGACTTTCATCTTTTGCTCCGGAGTCATCGGAAAGAGGATCATCGGTCGTTACCTTTTTATTTGGGTCAGGCGGCTTAATATCATCACGCGGCTCAAGTTCTCCCGCTTCCCTGACCTCGTTCTCATCAACAGCCGGTGTGCCGTAGGCTTGCTGGGTATCCTTCGCAACCGCAGCCATTTCCTTCATGTTGGCAATCTTCTCTTTCTCACTTGGAGCGAGCAGATCAGACCAGGTTAACGTGATTTCGCCAGATTTAGGTGGTTCGATAACTTCCACGGTCCATAGGCGTTCGATAACAGCGGTTACACGGCCAGTCTGGAATCCAGCACGACGTCCATTACAACGCTTAGCAAAGTCATTCTTATCTTGATCGGAGGCCAGACGGCCCGTTTGCTGACCAAAAGTAATGGTGAAAGGTATCTGTACGGATGAAGAGAACTGATTTGCACTGACCGTCCATGTAGGGCTCGGGTCGGCAGCAGCCACAGACAGAACCTTAGCCTCTCCGTCCTGAGTAACCAGTGCCGAGTCAGTACCTGAGTTCAGTTTCTGGATGGCGGCGTTCAGCGCCTCAGCCAGTCCTGAGTAACCAGCTTTCTTCGCCTCGTCGATAATGGTCTTGAGGTTTGTATCCTTCGACATGTTAATGCCGAGCTGCCTGCTGGCGTTTTTCAGGAAGCCCTCGGCACTACCACCGGAGGTCTTTGCCATGTCGAGCAGATCGTTATAACCAGCACGCAAGAAAGGAATGCCGGCCAGCGAAGTCTCGTCTTCTGACCCTTCGCAAAACATGATGATGCGCTCAGGGTGGATCTTAATAGACCGCATCGGCCCGGAAATATTTCCGTTATCGCCGACTTGCTGTTCCTGGAAATAGTAAAACTTCGGCATGCCGTAGTCTGGAGACTTTTGGTCCTGCTCAAGCTCACCGGGTTTAACCTGCGCTTCCCATGCGGGGATCATCTTGACCAGGCCGCGCTCGCGAGAATTACGCATCACGTTGCGGTCGACAGGCTCCCACCACTCCTTGCTGTCTGCAAACTGGAGGATAAGTGCTGAGTAATGCCCGACCAGGTTGCGCCGATCTGCATCCTTCACTTTCGCCCAATGCTTCTTCATGAGCTTGGTGACTTTCTTTTCCCACGGCGTCGACTTCTTCGACTTCTTCGTCTCATCGCCGTCGACGATCACTGGGGTATCAGTCCAGCATGCATCGAGCAACTTATGCACCGCGCCGAACGCCGCGCCGTTACGCTCATACATGTTGTAGAAGTGGTCGAAGTCGAGTCGCTCCGGGTAACCAAATTCGCACCACAGATGGTGACGCTTCGTGTTACCGGACTTCCCAAGCCCTGACGCATACAACTGGCGCGCGCGCCCAACCTCGTTAAGGCTGTTCACAATGAGCCCAGCGAGGACTTGCATTTCTGTAGTGTTACTCACTGAGTTTTCCTTATGTGAAGAAGATAGCACCAACCTGTTTATGGTTATTCTTCGCTACCGCAAAGTAGCGGAAGCCATCGGCGCCGTGTGATGTGAAGTCATGAAGTGGCTTATCTTTCCAGCAGCCGCGCTTGTCATCCCACTCCTTGCGATAGCCCTCAAGGTGGGAAATGCCTTCAGCGCATTTCTCTTCATCGAATACACAGGACGGTAGGATTTCACGCACCGACTCAATGCCGGTATCGACGCCAGTTTTAGGCACAACGTTGAATGTCATCGAGTACACCTGGCCGTCAATTTCATAGCCTTCCTGCGCAAGCTCTTTGCGCGATTTTGCGTCGGCACCGAATTCGCGGTTCTCGATGTCGTGCGGACCCCAGTGCTCGCCGTACTCATAGCCACGGTCTTTCAGCACCTTCATGTAGTGCCTCAGGCCTTCGCCGGAGTTTTCGTAGTAGTCGATGATGTGGAACTCTTCTCCAACCTCGCGAACGAACCAGATGGCCGTGGAGTCGCCCACGCCAATATCCCAGAACGTATGAACCGGGAGGTGCGAGTTGTCCGGGATTTGCCCGATCCGCTTGTTGGTGTAAAGCCAGCGGAACTGCTTGGCGTAGTACGCGCCCTCGACCGACTGCTGGAACGCCTCGGCCGGAATGGTCGGGTACTCGCGCTTCATGTCATCGCCGAGCGTTTTCTCTTTGGCGTAATACCAGGCTTTCTGGCGTTCGTTGACGACTACGCCGTGCTTCGCTTCCATCTCAGCGAAGTACTCAAGCAGGCGCACCGGCAGAGATTCAACCGGATCGATTGCGTACTGTGGGTTCTTCCACCAGGAGAAGAAGAAAAACTTCCAGTCCAGTGCGGATAAGGGCTTACCCTGCAACAGTGCTTTCTCTGCCGTCTGGCAGTAATCGAAAAAGTAACCCGCCCGGCCCTCTGCTGTGCTCTCGATAGTAGCGAAGCATCCGGTAGATACCGCCTCAAACGCACCAGTGACGATCTCACGGGCTTTGTCTGGATACTTGGCGCATATCTTCCCGAACTCGGAAACGTGCAGGTAACGCAGCGTACCGCCACGAAACGACGTGCTGACGTATAGTGAACCGCCCTTCTTGAAGACGAGCTCGCCGGAAGAGTCGTTACTGGCCGGGTTGGCCGCCTTTATCTCTGGTGGCAACTTGTCGTATGCGTACTTCACCTTTTCGCGGAACAGGCGCTTTGCGTCATTCAGCGTATGAGCAATCAGCGCGCACTTCGCCGACTCAAACAGGGCCGCGTCGAGCTGGATGATGCACACCTCAGTTGTGAAGCCGAGCTGGCGAGCTTTCAGTATGATGTTGCGGGTGTGGATCCCCTCGAAGTATTCCCGCTGCTCAGGCGTCATCCTGAAGCGCGTTGGCTTCCCCTCTTTGTCGGTGATCCAGTAAAGATTGTTCAGCCGCCAGTCTTTGTCGGCCAGCAGCGTGAGGTGCTCAGGTTTCATTACGCCCCCTGAGACAAAGAATCCATCAGGTCTGAAATTGAATCGACAACATGTTCAGTTTTCACCTGCTCACGGAACGCCTGGACATCGATGTGCTTACCAATCAGTTCGAGGTTCTTAACCTTATCAGGCCACTTAATCTTCTTGAGCAGTGCGGCGGTGTTTCCCTCGACTGACATCTCGACGACATCCAGCCCGGATAATGTCGTCCTCCAGACCTTCGGCCACTGAGACACCGGCTTCAACTCTCCGGTCGAGGTCAGGATGTCCAGCACGTCCATCTGGTCTATCTCAACGAGACGATTCAGGACGTATGTCGCATTTATGCCAACTAGATCATTGCGTTGCGCTTTAAGTTCGGCAATTCTGGACTGGATGTCAGGTTTTGACAGGTTTTCGGACGCGGTGCGGTTAGCTGTCTTTGCGCTGTACCCCGCCCGAATAGCCGCTTGCGTGGCGTTTAAATCGATGAGGTACTCGCGACAGAACATTTCTTGCTTGTCGGTGAGTGCCATAATTAACCTATAAGGACTTCACATGAGTGATGAATACAAACAGAAAATCGGTATCCCAGACGATCACACCTTAGAGCTTGTCTCTTCTAACTGGAAAGGAGCCCGAAAAGGCCAGGATACAGACGAATATCTTTATCGTGAGTTAGACGCTGCGGGAAATGTTGTAGCTACTTATGAAATTGAAGATTCAACTTCTACATATCCCCCATTTGGACGATCTATCTCATATAAGAAGGTCTAAGCAACTAAGTGACCAGCATGGCATTACCTTGGACTCGTAAATCTCCAATCGGAGATGCCATGCCTATTCCGCAGCCCCATCTTCAACTACTGATATCGGGGTGAACTGCACGCGCTTCACATCGGCCGGAGCGAAATACAGCCACTCTCCCGTTTCCGTCGCCAGCGGCACAAAGCCGTTAACAAGCTCAGGCTGACGTCGTGACATCTTGCCCGTGAAGGTTTCGCCTGTCTGGGTGGTTAGCATGATTTGGTAGATATCGGACATCGTGATATACCTTTATGGCAGTTGATTTCCCCATTATTAACAGGAGGTAAAATGTCTTCTTTTAACCTATCAAGCTTACGTTCATCTGGAAGCCCGCTACGTGTAGAAACAACCAATGAACAGCATGCTGTCGCCCATGAAGCAATTTTGGTAGCTATGCTGACTCACTTGGCAAGAGCAGCTGGAAGCAACGGTGCGCTACTTGAGTTAGAAGATACGGTTAAGAAGCTTATTGGCAACTCGCACCCCAACAGCCATAGAATCGCTTCCGATCTTATTAATGAAGCCAAGGAAAACTTCCACAAGGCTTAATTTTTTTGGCGCGTCGCAAGGTGCACCATTATCGAAGCCCATCAGTGAAGAGCTTCTGTAATGTAAATACAGGATTTTATAAATTTTACGGCGGATAATTACTTCAACAACCATAAATCAGCCGATTGCATTGGGGACTAATGAACTTGAAATATTCATTTACCTCCCTCATATTTTATTGCATCTCAAAATGCAATTACTCTCAACAAACATCATCAGGAAAAGGGTCATGCTGTGAGATCTTTGAATATTAAACCAGAAATAATATCCCGTATAATTGACACACCATAAAGAGTAATACCAGCCTCATAAGTAAATATTGGTTGAGCTGTTTTTGATATTGCTAGTCCATTTTTAAAACCACCATTGTGGTTCTGCTCCACTTTCTCAGAGAGTAATGCGGCGTATTCATCATCATTAAGCAACGTTGCAGCCGGACCGGCCTCTTCAGCTAAAACAATGAGCATATTTACTCTTCCAGGAGTTAAATTGTAGCGTTCCTCAAAAACTTTATAATAATTTTCGTTAATAAAACCATCCTCAGTCATTAATTTAAAGTGCTCAAAGCCAAATTCCCTGCCATTGCATGGTGCCAATGTTATTACATCAATAAGCATCTTCAAAAAACCAGAAGAAAACCTTACCTCTCCATTTTTAAACTCCATAGCATACTGATTTTGAACATTACCATCAAAAACATACCTATATTCCTCTGGCACACCACCTTCATGAATGTCATTACAGCGAAATGCCTTATATATTATTTGCGCTGGTGATTGTTCACCTTGCACCATTTCTGGTAATTGTGGCTGATAGTATATTTCTTCAGGATGCAGCCACCCAAAAATCTGGTGCAACCGTACTAACAGAAACCTGGTAAAGCGTTCGCCATTGGGAATTTCTTTTTTAGGGTTAATGAAAGACTTAGTACCGGGGGGATAAATTTTTCTTGAAGATGCATCAATAGCTGTTAACAATAATGTTAAGGCTCCTTCATAACGACCGTTTTCAATCATGAAAATCGCATCATCTACTCTTTTTTTTATGTTATCCATATTGTTCTCTTCGAGTTTGAAGACCTCACCTTCATTACCACAAAAAACAAAATCAAACAACACAAATCATAGAATTTAATGTTTTTTTGCTAATTATGAATCTTTAGTCGTTACATTACCCTACTCAGAATTAATGTTGCGAGAACTAGTACTTCTTACCACTTCTAATTCACGTATTCCTGCCAGCTGGTTATTCGCTTTTTCGATAGCGGCCAGCAGCGGCTTGATCCAGAGAACAGCCTGGCAATACGTCAGCGTGCTGGTGGTAGTGGCGCTATCACCGGCTGCGTCAGCGTCCCCGGAATCGGTGTGCATTGCGCTGGCACGTAAACTGTTCGCGTAGCTGAGCAGCCCACCAGCGACATCAGCAGGAACAGGCAGATCACAGGTTTTTTCACGGCGGAGAATCTCCCGGTACTCGATAACAGTTTTATCAGAGCTGGCATCAATCAGAGAGTTAAGTCGGCTGGCGTTCTCGGCCACCTGGTTAAACCGGTTGAAGTTGAAAGCCTGAGCAGCAATAACCGTCCCCTGCAAGGTGTTGTCACTGCGCAGAACGTCGTTATCACTCTTCAGCGTAGCAACGTCAGAGCGGCTGTTTGCCAACAGGACACACAGCACGGCGACTACCGAAATGACGGCGACAAGCAGTATCAGGCGCCATGAGGCTTTGATATCGGCAAGTGTGATCATTTCAGACCATCCAAGCAGAGCTGTTTCTCTGCGTCGCGCCGTTTAACAAGACCTAGAAGAATAGTCTTCCCTGCATACACCCAGCGAGGGAACTGATTACAGGCTGATGTCCACGCCGATTTATTCTCGCGAAATAATGCAAACATTGTCGACTGCTTCATCGTTGGGCATCCGACGTTAAAGGTAATTGACGTTACTGCAGAAAAGGTATCGTCGCTGAGATTTTTGCCATTGGCGTACCGATTAACGCAGGACTCAGCATCAAGGATGTTGCGCTCCCACTCGGCTGCGATCTGCTGGTCGGACTTAACGGTGCCGAGCTTCACGCCGTGCGTATTACCCATACCGTCAGTCAGCACACCTGCCGGGCACACATACGGATCGCGTCGGCAAGATTCAGCGTTGCCGATTAACTCCAGCCCGCGCTCGTTAGTCCTGACATGGCCCGCATTCATGACAATGGCGATGATCGTTCCTACGGAGCAGACAATGCCCGCCGCGCCGCTTTTCTTACTCAGTCTCAACTGTGCCACCGGAAATTCTCCGCATTGCCTCCGTAACCACCTCGGCGGTAGCCGGACGATCGGAGTGAGGTTTTTTACCTACATCAGATAAGTAGTTTTCCAGCAGCTGGGTTCGTTTCCTTTCCTCAGCCATACGCTCACGCTCTTCTTTCCGTTTTGCGTAATAGGTTTTTATCGTGAAGAACGCTGATACCAGCGCGCCGATAATAAACACGTAATCCTGCAGGCTAAGCAAAGAGAACAGGCCCAAGGCCGCCGACCACCAGTACGGCAGATCGTGTCCATTTGTTGGGTTCATACGTTGCATTCCACACCTCCGGGTCCGGGGTGCTGTGTGGTAGTTGGGAAAAGGCCGTCAGACACGATAGCTACGTGGCATCTGGAATTGATTGTCTGCGGCCTGAATAAAAAACCCGGCGACAGGCCGGGAAGATGAGGGTAAGGCAATGTCGGCTCTCTGGCCGTAAATACCCTGGCTGGGTTTAGTATGTGGCGATCGGACTCGAACCGATACTCGGGACCGGCATCAGCATCATGCCTAACCCGCTGGAGTGATCCAGTTGATGCGTTACTCTACCCATTCAACCCGCAAGCGGGAATTGAGTTACACCACAACGGATAGAGCACTGGACGCCCGGATGGCATTAGTCGCGTCTTCCGGATTTCGCCTTGTTCAATGCTCTTTCCTGTTGTGCAGAAACGAAAAAGCCCCGGCGGGATGCCAGGGCTCATTTTACAAACTGGATAGTGACTATCATCTTCATGCCGCCGATGTAATTTAGGCAGCATATCAAAGTAGACTCAAATATGGCTTATTTAATTGACTTTTGCAATACCCTGCTGCGAAAAAGTCGACTTTTGTTGTGATCGTGTTCTCACAGTGCAGAGAAGAGAATCGCCATCAAGCCGCTTAAAGATGGTACACATGGCCCGCCAGTAGTCGGCGTAGTTATGGCACCAGTTATCAGGCTTAACGCCGCACAGAGCCGCCAGGTCCTGGTGCTGATACACATCCTTACCCGCCAGCTCCGCTTTGACGTCCTGCGCCGCCAGCCAGATAAGCTTCTTGAGGCGTTCCATCGTCTTGCCTGCCACCTTCTTCGCTCCGATCTGCTCTCGGAACTCGGCCCACGCCCACTGGGTTATCGCCACCTGGTGCTCGAAGCGCGTATTCTCGCTGTAGTTCCACAGCAGCCATGCTTTCTGATGGTCTTCCAGCGACAGCACGGCTCGGCGCCACGATGCGGTCACGAACTCAACCGGCCCCACCAGTGCTATGGATGAGCCCTTAGCGCGCGACTGGCTGCCGCTCATCGCCGGGCCATCAGGGTTAACTTTCCGGCCGGTGACCGGGTCGGTGATTTTCTTCCGTCCCCGACTGCGAGCCGTCGCGGTGAATTGCGCGTTCTCAGCGAAAGCTACCAGCTGCCCTTTCGTCGCCCCGCTCAAATCTGCGGTCGCCACAATGAGCTGCTGACGTACGTATTCCAGTTGCTGACTGTTCATGCGGCTTCCTTATGTGGCTGATTGGTTTTGGTCTGGCTGTGCTTTGCTACTGGCGGTAGGTTGGCGCGGTTGACGCTTTCAGCCTGGTATCGCAGGAAGTCGTTGTGATTCATGCGACCTCCTGTCGGCGGGCCCGGCGTTTTTCCAGCGCTCGGGCTTTACGTGTGAAAACGGATTTGATGCGCTGCAGGTATGGGATATCGAACCGGCGCGGCTCGTTATCAGATTCAAGGCGCTCTACATGCTCCCGGCCAATACGCTCAATCAGCCGAATGCGATACTCGACGGCATTACCGCTCAATTGACGATTGCACCGGGTGCAGGCTGAGTGGACGTTAAACACGTTGAATTTGAGGTGTGATGCAGCGCCGCGCGAACGGTAATGGCTGGCATCAATGGCGCTGCCAGTCAGGTAATTGCTTTTGCCGAGGAGTGGATTTCCGCAGCTGACGCATTCTTTCCCCTCGTCCCGGATCCGGATGTAGCGGTTGAAGGCCGATTGAGCCTCTTTGTCCCACTGGGCTTTAGTCTTAAATGACTCGCGCTTGGCCTTGCGACGCTGGCGTCCTGCCTTCTCTTCGGTGCGCTGACGCTGCGCTTCCTTCTGCTTAGCGGCTTCACGGGCTTTTGCGGTCTGTTCTTTGCCGATCGCGCTGGCGCACTCGAATGAGCAGACCACCTGCCCTTCGCGGAACGGGTGGAACCACTGGCGACAAGCTTTATGGGCGCACTTTCGGCGCGGTAACTTAGCCATGCGACCTCCGTGCCGCGAGACGCAGCCATTTCTGATCCACCAGGCGGGCGGTATAGTCTTTCAGGGTCGGGATGTCGGACGGCTTAACCGCGGGCTTGCGCTGGCGGCGCGCCGGAACGCGGAAGATTTCGTTGGTGATGACGCGGAAAAGTGGAGTTGACATCAGTC